>Ga0105046_10017196_pt1 | contig 11076 bp, 8 predicted proteins | sample MAT03_FD_78385 | JGI IMG/M metagenome (GOLD analysis project Ga0105046, IMG submission 78385) | Freshwater microbial communities from Lake Fryxell liftoff mats and glacier meltwater in Antarctica - MAT-03 (megahit assembly) | ecosystem: Environmental > Aquatic > Freshwater > Ice > Liftoff...
AGTGTATATCGGTGGTCCTCGTAGGCGACATGGACGTAACCGTGCCGACGCCAGCGCAGTTGACGCGGGCGACGCAGTTGGTGCGGACGTTACAGCAAGAGCTTGGAATCCCAGCTGACAGGGTCTTGATGATTGACGAGCGGAACTCTCCAGCGGGTGTGGGGCGATTCTTTCCGACGGCGGCGTTCCGCGAGTCTCTAATTCCGTGAGGCGGGATACACGTTCGCAAGTATCGGGATTTGCTCGCCAGAATTGCTGAGTTGGAGGGGGTTGCCAAAGACCCACCATCGCGTTTACGCTCCCCGAACGGGTGTAGAGGCGAAAGCTGCTAGATCTGTGACAAAAAGGAAGTACGGGGCCTCCCGACGTTTCCCGATTGGCCGTTTTATCATTCGATCAGGGTCATTGGCCAATCAGGACGTTGTACCTAACCCACGCCTACATATGGGGTTAGACTAGGGATGCGCTCCGGGTGGGCGTGGTCTGGCATGGGTCAGAAATTGATGGGATATGAGGTTTTGGACAAGCTGGGGGAGGGCGCGCGTAGTACGATCTACGCGGTTCAAGATCCGGCGACCCAGAAAATGTTCGCGCTCAAGCATGTGTTGCGCGACGAGCAGAAAGACATCCGCTTCGTCGAACAGATGGAGACGGAGTTTGAGATCTCGAGACAGTTCAACCACCCAAATCTGCGGCGGACCTACGAACTGAAAATTAACAAGTCGATGCTACTGAAGGTGACCGAAGCGTATTTGGTGATGGAGCTGTTCGACGGCAAACCTCTGGATGTTGCGCCGCCGCGAACGACGCTGGACGTGCTCGATGTGTTTATTCAGGTGTCGCAGGGGCTTAAGTACATGCACCAGCTCGGGTTTGTGCACTGCGACCTCAAACCGAACAATATTTTGCGGTCGGACAGCGGGATGGTGAAAGTCATCGACTACGGGCAGAGCTGCAAAATCGGCACCGTGAAGGAACGCATCCAAGGCACCCCGGACTACATCGCCCCGGAGCAGGTGGACCGCAAGCCGATCAGCGTACAGACAGACGTGTATAATCTTGGGGCAACACTGTATTGGGCGTTGACGGGGCGCAATATTCCGACGAAATACACGGTGAAAAAGGGTGGGGAGCATTCGTTTCTGGTGGACGACAGGATTGATACTCCGGCGCAGTTGAACCCGAAGGTGCCAGAGGCGGTAAGCAAGCTTGTGATGGAGTGTATCTCGACACGAATCAGCAAGCGGCCGGCGGAGATGGATCAAGTGATCACGCGGATGGAACTGGGGAGGCACGTGCTGCTCAAGCAGGCGAACCCGGGAACGTACAGCATTGAATTGACGCCGCACGACCTGATGGACTCGGGGGCGGACATGTTTCTGGACCCGCCGAGTGTGAGCATGCAGAAGCCCCAAGACGAGAAGAAGAAGGGCGACGGGGCGAAGTAGGGGAGTGCGGGGGGATTGAGGCGGAGGGTTGAGGCGGGGGATTGAGGGAGGTGAGGGGTGGTGTATGTTGGGGGTGATGAGCGAGATGGCAGGCGAGTTTGATCCGCGGCGGTATCCGGCTGCGTGGACGGTTCCGGTGTCGATGGGGGAGGCGGGGAACTGGATGGAGCACGTTCCATTCGGGTGTGCGTTGGTCGAGGCGCTTGAGCCGGCGACGGTGGTGGAGTTGGGGGTGGAGTATGGGGACAGTTATCTCGCGTTTTGCCAGACGGTGGCGGCGGGCGGGCGCGGGGGGCGGACGAAGTGCTTTGCGGTGGACACGTGGCGGGGGGACGCGCACACGGGGAACTACCAGGAGGCGGTGTATCAGACGGTGGCGGCGGGGAACGCGCCGTACGCGGGGTTTTCGACGCTCATGCGGACCACGTTTGACGAGGCGCGGGGGTCGTTTGGGGACGGGTCGGTGGACTTGCTGCACATCGACGGGTTGCACACCTACGAGGCGGTGAGGCAGGATTTTGAGACGTGGTTGCCGAAGGTTTCGTCGCGTGGGGTGGTGTTGTTTCACGACACGGCTGAGCGGTCGCGGGATTTCGGGGTGTGGAGGTTGTGGGGGGAGGTTTCGGGGAGGTATTTGAGTTGCGAGTTTGGGTTTGGGCATGGGCTGGGGGTGCTCCTGGTTGGGGGTGAGGTTCCGGTGGTGGTGAAGGAGCTGGTGGGCGCGGCGCGTGGGGAGGCGGGGGTGGCCGAGTATTTTGGGAGATTGGGGGCGGGGATTTCGGCGATGCAGACGGCGCGGGTGCTGGCTGGGAAGGTGGCGGTGGCGCAGGATTTGGTGAATCAGTGGAAGCGTTTGGTGGGGGCGAGCGATCAGATGGTGGGGGGAAAGAGTCCGCGGGAGGACGGGGACCGATTGATTCAGGGGGTGCACATGGTGGCGTCGGCTGACCTGCAACTGAGGCAGGACATTCAGAAGCGGCAGGGGAAGGTCTGAGGGTGGGGCCGGGGAGGGGGGTGGGGGGTGTGAGCGGAGGGGGGTGAGCTATACTGTCAGTCTCTATGGCCATTTCAACACCCGCGGCACCGAAGAAGATTGTTCTGGCGTACTCCGGCGGACTGGATACGTCGGTGATTTTGCCGTGGCTGAAGGAGAGGTATCCGGGGGTTAAACTGGTGGCGTTCGCGGCTGAGCTGGGGCAGGGGGACGAGCTGAAGAACATTGAAGCCAAGGCGTACAAGAGCGGCGCCGACGAGGTGATCATCAAGGATCTCCGGCAGGAATTCGCCGAAAAGTACTGCTTTCCGATGCTGCGGGCGCACGCGATCTACGAGCAGGATTACCTGTTGGGCACGAGCATCGCCCGGCCACTGATCGCGGCGCACCAGGTGGCCGTTGCCCGGGAGACGGGGGCCGACGCGGTGGGACACGGGGCGACGAGCAAGGGGAACGACCAGGTGCGGTTCGAGCTGACGTACATGGCGCTCGGGCCGGATTTGAAGATCATCGCGCCTTGGAAGGATCCTTCGTTTGAGCTGCGCGACCGCGAGAGCGCGGTGGACTACGCGACCAAGAAGGGGATCCCGGTTCCGGTCAGCAAGGAAAAGATCTACTCGCAAGACCGCAACCTGTGGCACATTTCTCACGAGGGTTCCGAGATCGAGGACCCCAACGAAGAGCCCAGGTGGGAGAAGTTTCTGACGATTACGACCCCGCCGGAGAAGGCGCCGAACGAGCCGGAGTACGTCGAGGTCGGGTTTGAGGGGGGCAACCCGGTGAGCGTCAACGGCAAGCGGATGGCGGGGCACGAGGTGATTGCGGAGCTGAACAAGATCGGCGGGAAGCACGGGGTGGGAATCGCGCTGCTGGCCGAGAACCGGCTGGTGGGGATGAAGAGCCGGGGTGTTTACGAGACGCCGGGGGGGACGATTTTGTACGAGGCGCACAAGTCGCTGGAGCAGATCACGATCGAACGCGACACGCTGCACTTCAAGCTGGTGGCGGCGCAGAAGTACGCGGAGCTGGTGTATTACGGGCAATGGTTCCACCCGCTGCGGGAGGGGTTGCAGGCGTTTTTCGACCACACGAACGCGAGCGTGACGGGGCTGGTGCGGGTCAAGCTTTTCAAGGGCCGGGCGCAGGCGGTGGGTGCGAGTAGCCCGCACTCTCTCTACGACAGCAAGCTGGCGAGCTTTAGCATGGACGGATACGACGTGACGGCGGCTCGGGGGTTCATCGACCTGTACGGGCTGCCGATGAAGGTGGCCAGTCAGGCGAGGCGGTGGTGAGCATTCGGGCCGCCCGGGAAGATGACGGTCCGTCGATTTGGCGTGCTCCGGGTCCAACGATTCGTGGCGGTGAGACCTGTGCTCTCGATCGGGACATCACCGAATCGCAAGCCCTCGCGTGTTGGTGTATAGCGGATCGGGAGACGTTCGTCGCCGCAGAGGGGGGCGAGCTCGTCGGCACTTATTTTCTGCGTCCTAACCACGGCGGCGGCGGAGGCCACATTCGCAACTGCGGGTATGTGATCAGGAGGACCGCGACGGGCCGCGGGGTGGCCCGGGCGATGTCCGAGCACTCGCTGGTGCGGGCGAAGGATCAGGGTTATCGGGGCATGCAGTTCAACTTCGTCGTAAGTTCCAATGAGCGGGCGGTTCGGCTGTGGGAGTGTCACGGATTCAAAATTGTTGGAAGGTTTCCGGGGGCGTTTTTGCAACCCGGGCTTGGATACGCTGACGCGTTGGTGAAGTTTAGGTCTGTCTGAGCGGGTGCATGGCGGAGGACGTTACCTTGATGCCGACACGGATAGGATGAGGCGGTGAACGAAAGCAACACACGGGCGGACATGTCGCGGTTGGTCGAGTCGGGGCGTGTGGCAGCGCACGCGGCGGATTTGACGTTTACGGCGTGTGCGACGGTGACGGCGGCGGGGTTGGATGGGGAGCTGGCGCGGCTGGGGCAGTGGTTTGCGGTGGATGGGCCGGAGGAGGGGGAGGTGGGGCTGATGGTGTCGGGGGATTCGACGGGGCCGTTGCGGTTGGGGTTTGGGGGGTGGCGGGATGTTTTACTGGGGGTGCAGTTTGAGGACGGGCGGGGGCGGCTGATTTCGGTGGGGGGGAGGGTGATGAAGAATGTGGCGGGGTATGACCTGACGAAGTTTATGGTGGGGCAGGCGGGTGTGTTTGGGCGGGTGGTGACGGTGACGGGGCGGACGTATCGGCGGCCGGAGGGGGCGGTGGCAGCGCGGTTTTCGGGTGCGGTGGAGGTGGCGCGGTTACGGCCGCAGCCGTCATGGGTGGTCGAGACTCGGGGCGGCACTTGGGCGGGGTGGCTTGGGGATCGGGCGGCGGTGGCGCACGCGGGCGGGATGCTGGGGCGGGAGACGGGGGTGCAAGTGATCGAGCAGGGGCTGGAGGAGGACGGGGCGCTGCGGCGGAGGCTGTGGGCGTATCCGGGAGGGGGGGCGGGAGGAGAGGGCGGGTGTTTGAAGGTGTCGGTGCCGGTGGGGAGGGTGGGGGCGTTTGTGGTGGGGGCGCGGGTGAAGGAGTGGGTGGCGGACCCTTGGCATGGGGTGGTGCTGGTGCGGGTGGAAACGGGACAGGTGGGGGCGGTGCGGGATGCGGCTTGGGCGATGGGGGGACGGGCGGAGGGCGAGGGGTTGCCTGTGCGGGTGACGGCGGCGGAGGCGGGGGTGCTGCGGCGGATGAAGCATGAGTTGGATCCGGAGGGGAACCTCAACCCGCTGGAGCTTGAGGTGGTTTAAGTGGAGAGTGGACAAGGGCACATGAACGAGACAACCGCACAACACGGGGCGAAGGCGACGGGGCTAACGGTGCTGACGCTGGACCCGCGGACGTACGACCGGGCACTGGGGTGCGTGCATTGCGGGCTGTGTTTACCGGCTTGCCCGACGTACACGACGACGGGGAATGAAGCCGACTCGCCGCGGGGACGGATCCAGATCATGAAGGGGCTGGCGGACGGGACGGTGCAGTACGACGCGGAAGCGAAGGAGCATTTGGACCTGTGCCTGGACTGCCGGGCGTGTGAGACGGCGTGCCCGAGCGAGGTGGTGTATCACGAGCTGATCGAGGAGACGCGGACTCGACTGGCGGGGGTTGTCCCAGCTGGGGCGGTTAAAGGCGCCGATACCCCCCCGCTGCTGCGGTGGTTTTTCTTCCATGTGCTGACCCACCCCGGGCGGCTGCGACTTTCACTGCTGCCGGTGCGGTTGTTGCAACGGGTCGGGGTGTACGGGTTGCTGCGGAGGGTGGGTGTGGTGGGGCTGGGGATGAAGGCGTTGGGGGGATCGGGGCGGGCGTTTGGGAAGTTGGAGGCGATGTTGCCGGAGGGTGCGGTGTGGCCGAGGGCGCCGGAGGGAGTGACCAAGCCAAGCGGGGGCGTAGCGCGGAAGATGCGGGTGGCGTACTTCGGGACGTGTGTGGGGAGTGTGATGTTTGAGGGGGTGAACCGGAAGGCGGTGGAGCTGCTGGCTGCGTGCGGGGCGGAGGTGGTGTATCCGCCGCACGGGGACTCGGCTGGGGGGCAGGTGTGTTGCGGGGCGATTCATCATCACAATGCGGACGAGCACGGGGCGACGGCGCTGGCGAGGCGGAACATTGACACGCTGCTGGCGACGGGGGCGGAGCGGATCGTGTGCGCGGTGGCGGGGTGCGGGGCGCAGCTTCGGGAATATGCGCTGCTGCTGCGGGACGACGCGGAGTATGCGGGGAAGGCGGCGGAGGTGGTGGGGAGGGTGCGGGATGTGAGCGAGGTGGTGTTGGAGCTGGGGTTGCCGGCGGACTTGCGGGAGGTCCGGGCGGTGGCGACGTACCACGATGCGTGTCATTTGGTGCACGGGCAGGGGGTGTCGGCGGCGCCGAGGAAGCTGCTGGCGATGGTTCCGGGTCTGCGGATGGTGGCGCTGCGGGAGAGCGACATGTGCTGCGGGGCGGCGGGGACATACAACCTGACCCAGCCGGAGATGGCTGCGAGCCTGGGACATCGAAAGCTTGGGCACATCGCCGGGACCGGGGCGGAGATCGTGGTCAGCGGCAACGCGGGGTGCACGCTGCACATTTCGGGAACGGCGAAGGCGGCGGGGAAGCCGGTGCGGGTGATGCATCCGGTGGAGGTGCTGCACGCGTCTGTTTTTGGGGACAAGTAGGGCCGGCTAGCGCTGGTGGGAGGGCATGGGGGAGGTGGGTAGGGAGAGGGCGAGGGTGGCGAGGGAGGTGGCGTAGATCCGGCCGGGCTCCTCGGCGGAGCGGGACTGGGGGAAGCCGCCGTCGGGCTGCTGGAGCGAAAGGAGGAGGGGGACGGCCCATGTCGTGACGCGGGGGGAGAAGGCCGGGCCGGCGTGGTGGGCGGCGGCGAGGGCGAGGTGGACGGTGTAGTAGGCGAAGCGGTCCTCGAACTTGACGGGGCGGGAGGCGAGAAACTCGAGGGCGGGGGCGAGCTCGGGGGGGGCGGGCGCGGAGAGAGGGGAGAGCAGGAGAAGGGTGAGCGAGCCGGCGGCGGTGGGGCCGGTGTCGGGGTTGCCGCGGGCTTGGTAGGCGAAGCCGCCGGAGGGGGTGCGACAGGTGAGGACGTAGTTCATGGCGCGGGTGAGGGCGTCGTCGGGGACGTCAATTTCGACGCCGCGGGCGGCGCGGAGGGCTTGGGCGCACCAGCCAGAGAGCGAGAGGTCGGAGTCGGTCGAGGTGGGTTCGTATCGCCAGCCCCCGGCGTGTTCGGCGCCTTTCGAGATGTTCTGGGCGGCAAGAATGACGGGGACGGTGTTGCGGAGGGCGGCGAGCAGGCGGGCGCGGCGGGGCTCGTCGGGGGTGTTGCCGATGAGCTCGGCGAGGGCGATGGTGATGATGGCTTGGCCGTACATCCGCGAGCCGTCGACCTTCCCTACGTATCCGTCCTTGGGGACGGCGGCGGCGAGGAGGTCGGCGGCGCGGGAGACGACGCCGCCGTACTTTCCGTCGACGTCGGGGTGGCCGGCGGAGAGGAAGGAAAGGGTGGCCAGGGCCGTAAGCGCGAGGTGGTATTTGCCATCGGCGAAGGCCCCGTCGGGACGCTGTTGCCGGGCGAGGAAGAGCAGTGCTCGGTCGACGGCGGCGGCGACGGCGGCGCGTTCGGCCGAGGTGGGGAAGAGGGATGAAGGGGGTTCGGCTGAGGCGGCGGGTACGTGAACGAGGGCGAGAAGGAGCGCGAGGTGGGTGGGACGTGGGTTCATGGTGCGGCCTGCGTGCGTGGTAGCTTTTCGAAATAGGCTCGGACGGCGTCTTTGTATTGATCGGGGACGGGTGCGAGGTCGGGGAGGGCGGTGGGGGCGGCGTCGGGGCTGTTTCGGGTGAGGGGGGAAGGTGTTGGGGGCGAGGCGAAGGCGGTGAGGTCGGGGAGGCTGAGGAGCATACGGGTGGAGCGGACGCGGGCGGATTGGTCGGCGGCGGTGTCGAGGGCTTCGGCGGCGGAGGAGGTGAATCGGGCGGCGGCGGCGGTGTCGGGGTCTCGGCGACGGAGTGCGGAGGCGGCTGCGGCGAGGTTGGCGCGTGCGGCGGCGATGGGGTCGCGGCGGGTCATGGCGGTGCGGGCGGCGTCGACCTCGCGCTGGACTCTGAAGAGCGCGGCGGTGGCGACGGTGGAGGCATTGGCGGTGCGGTCGGGGTCGCCGATGGAGGAGGCGAGTTCGGCCAGGGCGGGTTTGAGGGAGCGGTCGGCGGCGAAAGCGGCTGGTGCGAGTTCGGGGACATAGCGGCGGAGTTCGTCGCGGAGGGCGTCGGCGCGGCGGGTGGCGACGGTGTCGACCGCGTCGCGGAGGGCGGACTTGGCGGATTCGAGGTCGGGCGGCGCGGTGGCGGGGTTGGCTGCGGCTTGGGAGAGGGCGTTGAGTTTTCGGACGGCGGCGTCGAGGTCGGCGAGGCGCGCTTCGGCGGCGGCCGCGGCGCGAAAGGCTTCGATGCGGGGTTGGAGTACGCTTGGAGGCGGGAGTCCCTCGGTGGCATCGAGACGGCGGATGAGGTCTCGGAGGGCGGATTCGATGGGGGCGGCGGTTTGAGCGCCGGCTGGGCGGGGTAGGGATCGGAGTGTTTGTGCGAGCTTGCGGGGTTCGGTTGCGAGTTCGGCGAGGCGGGCGGCGCGGCGGGTGTCGGGGTCTTCGGGGGGCGGGGTGTCGGTGAGGGGGGCGAGGGGGCCGGGGGATTCCTGGGCTTCGCCGGCGAGGAAGCGAAGGGCTTTGCGTGCGGTGAGGGCGAGGTCGGGGTTGGGGGGTGGGCGGCGATAGCGGGTGGCGAGGTTGTCGGCTTCGAGGACGGAGAGGGAGAGGGTGAAGTCGGCGTTCGGGCCGGGGGTTGTGGTGAGCTTGCGGGCCGCGCGGGCGGCCAGGGCGAGGTCGGCGGCGCGGGCGGGGACGGAGTCGGGGCGGAGCGCCTCGATTCGCCAAGCGAGCTCGAGACGGGCGGGGAGCACGCCGGGGAGCATCGATCCGGCGGTGGTTTCGGGGGCGGGGAGGGATTGGAGTCGGGCGGCGGCTGCGCGGGTGACGGCTTCCATGTGGGCGTCATCGGCGAGGGCTAGGTCGGCGTCGGGTTCGGAGACCATGCTGCGGGCGGCTTCGCGTGAGCCGATGAGCAGTGCGGCAAGGTCTCCGCGGCGGAGGTCTCGGAGTGGTTCGGCGACGGTGGTGCGGAGCGAGGCGGCTGCGGTTCGCAGCGAGGCGGAGAGCGTTTCGAGGTCTGGGGGCGAGGCGTCGGCGGAGTCGGCGAGGGCGGAGTCGACGGTGGAGGCGGGAACGACGGTGGCGTCGGCGAGGTTGGCGATGGCGTCGGCAAGGGCGGGGTCGGCGACGAGGCGGACTGCGCGGGCGAGGGAGCGCTGGAGCTGGGCGAGGGTGTCGGTGGCGGCGGCGACGGTGAGGCGGGCGGGGCCGACGGCGTTCTCGCGATCGGCGGCGGAGAAGCGGGCGAGCTCGGCGAGTCGGATTGCGGCGAGCGTGAGAGAATCGATGGCGGTGTCGGCGTGGGCGGCGGCTTCGGCGAGGGCGGCAACTCGCGCGGCGGTGAGGGGGTCGGGTGCGGTGGCTGAGATTTCGAGGGCGACGCGAGCGGAGACGGTGGTTCTGCCGGCGGAGTCGGTGACGGCTGCGGTCAAGCCGACTTCCTCGCCGGGGGCAACGCCGAGGGGCGCGAGGGAGACGCGCGTGCGGCCCTGCCAGCGGCGCGGCGAGCCGGAGATGGCCAGGGGGAGCGTGGTCGGGCCGCGGGGTGTGGTGAGTCGGAGCTCGCCGCGGACAATGGCGGTGTCGTCATCGGCTTGGGTGAGAACTTCGATGTCGTCACGGGGGCCGAGGGGCGTTCCGGTGCGCGGGGAGAGAACGCGGACGGTGGGGTCGTCGTCTGGGAGGGTGGAGAGCTGCGCGGCGGACCAGGAAGTCGCGCCGCGGCTGCCCATGAGTTGAAACCTCAGCTCAGCCGACGCGCCGGGAACGGCCATGAGCTCGCCCGGCAGGCGGACCTCGGCGCTGGTGGGATCCCCGGGCTGCACCTTGGCGGGGAGGATGAGGCCGGGCGCGTAGACCGTCAGCGAGGAGAGCGGTTCGGTGGCGGAGAGGCGGAGCGTGACGCGGCTGCCGGTGGGGACGCGAAATTGGCTCGGCTGGCCGGAGGTATCGGGCATGGGCGAGAGCGTTGAGGGCTGACCCCCGAGGGACTCGGGCGCGACGACCTCGGCGAGGACGCGGCGGAGCGAGGGGACGGTGCTCACGCGAATTTGGGACACTCGAGAGGTCATCTCGCCCGAACGCACGCGGTAGAGGAGGTCTCGCTGGAGGTTGTCGAGGGTCGCGATGTAGCCGGCTGCGCCGCGCTGGGACATGTCGGTGGAGGACCAGGTTTCGCCGTCGCGGGAGGTTTGGAGGACGGGGGCGTCGGCGGACGTCGGCGGGCGATCGAGCGTGACGACGACGCGGACGGCCCCGCCCTGCTCGACCTCGGCGTTGCCGGGTGCGACGAGCAGCGCCGAAGCGCCGGCGAACTTGATGTCAGCCAGGGGCAAGGCGAAGCGCTTGACGGACGTGAAGGTTTGGGGGAAAGCAGCAGCGGCGATGGCAAGGACGGTGAAAGTCGCGGCGAACCGGTGGACGGAGCGGCGAAGTCGGGGGACGTGGGAAAGACGCGGGAGCTCGTTTGCGATGCGGACGGCGAGGGCTTCGGCGATGGCGGAGGAGATGCCCGGCGCCGGTCGCTCGTGCTGGCTGACAGTGGTAACGAGCAGCTCGGGGGCCAAGCCGAGCGCGGCCTCAGCGTGTGCGCCGATCTTCGCGAGGTCAGGCGGTCGGACCAAGGCCGCCCAAGACGGGACGATCCACGCCACCGCCGATGTGGCGGCAGTCGCCAACCCGACCACGCGTGCCCAGCCGGGTAGGGTCCAGACCGTGTCAACCGCGACGGCGAGGGCGAGAACCAGCAGCGCGACGGTGCCGCCCGTGACGGCCGCCGTCTTGAAACGGTCGGTTTGGATCGCGCGCTCCCACGCAAGCAGGGCGGGCCGAACGGTCGTGCGGTAGGTGCCAGTCACGCCAGCCCCCAGTGCTTTCGCAGCGCCCATTCAGCCGAGAGCAATGAGAGGATCAGAATCATC
>Ga0105046_10017197_pt1 | contig 11076 bp, 4 predicted proteins | sample MAT03_FD_78385 | JGI IMG/M metagenome (GOLD analysis project Ga0105046, IMG submission 78385) | Freshwater microbial communities from Lake Fryxell liftoff mats and glacier meltwater in Antarctica - MAT-03 (megahit assembly) | ecosystem: Environmental > Aquatic > Freshwater > Ice > Liftoff...
AACACATCCATAGGTAATATCGGTTCCAAGCCGGCGCACACCCAGGCCCTGAAGGGGCTTGCGCACGGTTTTTTGTAGCTTCACGAGGGGCACCGACGCATTGATTTGATAATCAAATTTTAATTGAACATTATTAATTCCACATTCTACATTTTACATTTTACATTCCCGTCTCCGGCACCAGCACATAAAACCCCAACACATCCATAGGTAATATCGGTTCCACCACTTTAAACTTACTACTTTGCACTAACTCACGGAAGCGTGTGTGTGAATCTACGAGGTGTGTTGCGCGTTCGATGGCGTATGGGTCTGTGACTTTGCGGAATTGATCATCGTTGTGCAACCAATGGGAATCGGTGTTGAACCAATTTTGTTGTTCGGGCAATGTCATGTTGGTTGTTGGAATTGCTTCCATCAGTAATTCGCGTGCATCGTTGTGAGATAATATTTTTTTATCGTTTAGCGAACCGCTGTAACCCCACAGCCACATTTCTTCAGCCACAATTTCGCGGTTCATGGGTTGTTCGGCTATTACGTTACGGACGCGGAATTGTATCAACACCGTTTTTTCTTTCACTGAGTTGGTACGCATTACCGCTGCGCGTGAGGCGTGGGTACCTGTGCGTGAGAGGGCGTGATTGAGGATGAGTTGACAAATGTTTTCTGTAAACGGATGGTTTCTTCCTATGTACAGGTAACCTGCAGGAGTTGGGGAGGCGAATGAAATCAGTAACTCTTTTTTAGGAGGAAGCCATGTTGTGAGGCGCGATGGTAAATTAGTGGCATCAAGCTTATAACCTAGTTTATGTTTTGAAATATTTCCTCCCATAAACGAAACCGCTTCGGTAACAAAATGCTCCACCGCAGGTACATCTCCTATTGCATCGTCCACCTCTTTTAAATCGGCTTCTACCTTTTCGGCTTTAATACTGTTGTGAGCAAAAATGGAACGCGATACTTTTTCGCGCTCAGCCGCTTCTTCAATGGTTTGGTGTAACACAGCCATTTGTTTCAGTGCTTCATCATCAAACAATGCCAACTGTGTGGTTCCATCTGAAATTTTGAAATTTTTCTTGAAAAGCATTGCCTGAACCAATGCCTTCATTACAGTTTTGTTATCCTCAGGTAATGGAATCGAAACTCCAATTGTTTTTCTGATCTCGTCCGACTTGCGAATTAAAACATCCAGCACCAATCCATCAACAGGATTATTTGAACCATACAGTCTGCCGGTCATCACATTTGGTTTTGGTTGTCCGAAACGATCAATTCTTCCTTCACGCTGTTCGAGTCGGTTGGGGTTCCAAGGCAAATCGTAATGCAACATGCTGTCGAATCCTTCCTGAAGGTTAATCCCTTCACTAAGGCAATCGGTGGCAATGAGTAAACGCCTTCCACTGGCATCGGCATTCATTGCGCGAATCTTTACCCTGCGTTGTTCGTCATCCATTTCGCTGGTGATGACTTCAATATTCAAGTCTTTAAATTCTTTTCCGGAGAGGTTCGATGCACACAGCTCATGCAAATACTTTGCAGTTTGAATGAAACGACAAAATACAACGGGATTTCTTCCTTGTTTAATCCAGTCTTTCAAAACTGCAACTGCTTCACGGGCTTTGCTGTCGTGTTTAATGCCGGAGAATTTTTGGAAACGTGCTGCGAAATTTTTCAGTAGTCGCGACTCCGAACTTTTTTCTGTGGTGGTATGTTGTAGTAATGATGTTGGCAAACTGTCATCAGGTGTTTCTTCTTCATCCATCAATTCAGGATCGGAGGGAATTTCACTGCTGCCAAATTCATCTTCATCGCCAGGTAATTGTTTTTTCTCCGCTTTGTTTTTCAGCATCAGGCTTCCGGCCATCGGACTGCTCATTACTCCTCGAAGCAACGCAAGTGTTTCCCAATATGTATAACGTTCCTTACGTTTGTCGCCTTTCACCACCAGGATGTTATTCAAAGCATATTCAAGCACCTCATTAAAAAGTTCAGCATACTCCTTATCGACAGGATATGGGAAATCGTAGGTTTGCCTTACGGGAAACTGGACATCGTTTTTCATCCACTGCAACACATCACCACGACGGCGTTGTATGAAATGACGTGAAAGTTCTTCGCGTTGTTTTTTATCGGCCGATGCGATGTCCAAAGACTCAAACTTTTTATCAAGCAACCCAAGCAGCGACTGAAATTCGTTTGTTTTTCCGCTGTGAGGTGTTGCAGTTATCAACACCAGGTGCGGATCTTTCTGATCGACCAAATCGCGCAACAACTTAAAACGTAACTGTTGCGAATCGTTGGCGCCGGATGGACGAGCACAACTGTGCGCCTCATCCACCATAATTAATTCCGGAGCATGATCGATAAATTTCTGTCGCTTATCGCCACCTTTTATATAATCGATACTGATAATCTGAAAAGGAAATGCACGGAAAATATTTTCGTTGGAACGGATTTGTCGTTCGAGAGCCGTTACCGAACCCGACCGAATAATAACAGCCTCCACACCAAATTTACTTTTCAACTCCTCCTGCCACTGATCGCACAAATGCGGGAGGCAAAGAATTGCGAAGCGTGAAATCTCTTTACGTTCATAAAGCTCACGGGCAATCAGCAATGCTTCAATCGTCTTACCCACACCCACATCATCGCCAATTAAAAGTCGAACCTGTTTTTGTCTTAGCGCCATAATCAACGGCACTAACTGGTACGACCGCGGACGAAACGAAATTTTTCCCAAACACCGGAACGGCCCCGCCACCTGCCGGAACGACAACCGCGATGCATTATACAACAGCCTCGCCGACCGAAAATCACCCAAATCCTCAACACCAGGTTTAATGAAATTATAAGAATCCGGTACATCCGCAGGATTATTCAGCGGCATAAATATCCCGGTAATCTCCTCTTCGCTGCCACCAAGTGGTTTCACTAAAAGCAGGTCGCTATCCTCGGAAGGAAGGACTACCCAGGGGCGATTGCGGAGGGAGATGAGGGAGCCGGGTTTGAAGAGGAGGGGCATGGAAAGCGTAGTTGGAAGGTGTGTAAAGTGTAAATATTATGTTTTTACATCAAATCATGTACTACAGAATCTCTCATTTCATTTGCAGTTATTGCTTTTGAAACCTTTGCACCATAATTTGTCAGTGTTTTATATTTTTCAATTGTGGATTTTTTGTCTTGTAAAAAGATGAGCAGTTTATTTCCTTCAGCTAAATATTCTTTAAAGTAATCAATTGTCTGTGATGTGTTTTGTATTTCACCGTCAGTAATTATAACAGTCACAAGAGGATTTTTAGAACTGTCAATTATTGCCTGAATTCTATTAATGGGAAAGTTAGTCCCTCCGCTACCATTCAATAGCAATTGTTCTCTTACATAATCATAGTCTTTTGTCCAGTCAACGCTTACAGTAATTCTATCTGAAAATCCAACTAATGCAATTTGATTTTTTTTACTTTCAAAATACTTGATAATGCCATAAGCTGCTAATACTGCTTGATGCAAGTTGGTCTTGGAATCTATGACCGCCCCCATACTTCCAGAAGTGTCTATTATTAATAAAAGGTCATTATCCTTTTTTTCTGAACCAGCACTAAATACAGGATTTTGTACCCATTTTTTTGTTGTTACACCCGGGATTATCACAGGTGATGTTGAAAATGAAAGCATCATATCCATTTCTTCTAATGGGTCGCCCAATTTCCAAGAAGTAGGATAAGAGTAATTATCATTAGAGCCTTTAGGTGATTGTTCAATAATTGGTATAATATCTGAGTTTTGGGCTTTCATCCAAAGCAGACTCTTTTCTCTATCGCTTAATTGTAAGCCCATACCCGCAATCACTTGGCCAAATCTAATTATAGAAGTTTCTTGAGCTAATTGTATTAATGCCTCATTTATTTTGTCAGGTGATTGAAAAATAAATTGGCTTCCATTTTCTTGAGAATCTTTGGATGGAGCTATTTGAGGTTGTCCAATTTGCTGACTATTTGTTTGTTCTGAGTCAGTTCCAAAATTATTTTGTTGTTTCTCATCCTGTTTATCTTGTTCAAATAATTCGAAAAAAGAATGAGTGTAATCTATAGTCTTAGATATAAATTGATTCTTATTATCTATTCCTTCATTTACGAACTTAATTGCTAAAGCTTCTACTTTTTCTTTGAGTTGATCATCATCTTCATAAAGTTCCAAACTTTCATTCCAAATAGCTTCCTTTGTAAGAAACATTAGTCTATTGTGACGAGGTAGATTTTTAGAATTGCTATTAGTCTTTTTAATCCAAGCTATTTCGCTTTTAAGTGTTTCGGACTTATGTCGATAAAAGTTCTTCGTATCAATAATTATATCCGAAGCCTGATTAGCGATCCATCTAGACAATGATTCTATATTGATTTCGTGATGAGAGTAATGATTTTCATAAGTATCAATGATTGCATTAATCATCCTACCATCAGTCAGCACATCAAAAGGGCAGCACATATAATGTTCTACTTCGTGACGTGTAAGTACCCTTACTTCTTCTTGGAACTCTTTGTAACTCGTTGGTAATTTCCCGAAATCAAGATGAATTTGCCATGTATTGCCTACAGAAATATAATATTGTCCTGAGAAATACTTTGGATCTCCAGGCAAATAACTATCTACTGTAACAATTGGCAATGGGATACCAATAGAGCGATTGTACTCGCTCAGGAATACCTGCTTACAAGCCTCAATAGCTTTATTTTGATAAATATTATAATTAGCTGACATTGTGTTTTTGTAGAAAGATATAAACGGAATTATCTTCCTTGCCTTGATAAACAAATCGAAGGCTATTTTTTCCGGACCCCTCATTTAATCTCTCCATTGAAAGACTATATTCCGACTCACCTAAATCAGAGAGTGATTCAGTTTTTAGAAAAGCAGGATTGAAATTATCGTAGAATTTGGACTTGATAATTTTATTAAGCTCAATGCATTCCGTTCCTACTAATTCCTCAAAAGTTTCATAAGGTAGCTTTAATGTGAATTTTGATAGTGATTCAGAACCAATCTTTCTTCTTTTCTTTTCAATAAGGTCAGCTAAAAACTGTCGATTGGGTATATCATATCTGTCCGATAATTCTTGTTTTAATATGTTTAATTCCGTTACATTATTTATAGTTTCAATTTTATTATTGTAGTTTACAATTTCTTTATAAACAGGAACATACGATTGTTCGAGAATAGGCACAATTTCTTTTTTAGTTAATAAAAATCCAAGTCTAGTATCTTTTATACTCTTAACAAAATTCTCAAATTCAATTAATGATAATTTACCCTTTTTAATTCTATCAAAAGTTTTAAGAAATGGCATAAGACCTTCAAATTCTTCAGAAATTTGGTTAATTATTTCGTTTGTTGACTCGAGCTCAATATTCAATGAAAAAACTTCAGACTCAAATCGTTTTTCTTTAAGTTCATTTTTAAAAGATTTACTCAATGAGGAACGATGCCAAATCATAAAAGGAGCTAAGACTTTTATATGTCTCGTCTCCACTTCCAAATCGCCTAAGTACCAGGCTAAGGCTTTACCATATCGATATAAATCTTCTTTTACCCTCACACTTAAAGGGTGAACTATCTTATTACAAACCTTAACAGGAGCATTAAAATGACAACCGTTGCAAAGGCCTTTTTCAACAGTGATAGTGTCATTCGATTCTTTTGAAATACGATCACAAAGTCTGTAAGATGAAATTATCATATTTATTAAAAGCTCTGCTTCTTCAGAGTATCGTATTTCTTTAACTTCTTCTTGGACTGTTTTTAAATCAAAATCATTAAGGTAAGATGAAAGGTCGTCCTGCTTAGATGACTTATCTTTTTTGCCAATTGTACTAAGGCTTTCATAATCCGGCATTGTAATCGGCAATGCTAATGCAAATCGGTCTAAAAAAGGCAAAGACATTGTAAAATTACCCTCGTCCTTTGGGTTCATTGTTGCATACAATGAAAAGTTGGGCAACCTCTTACTCTCATTGTGATATTTGACAGAGCTTTCAGCTAGAAGCGACAGCAAAATATTTTGGGCATATGGTGAAAGTCGATTTAATTCATCAATAATTTTCCAAGGAGAATCAACAAAATCATTCCAGATCACATCAACCTTTTTGTCTGCATTCAATTCTTTTGCTCGGGTTAATTGAGCAATGTCTAAACTTCCTAAAATCTTTTCTTCTGTTAATTGCGGATGTCCTCTTAAAATACAATCTTCTATTTCATCTTTTGAAAGTTTGTAAAATACCTGTCCTAAATATTTTGCTAAAGTAGTTTTACCGCCTCCGTGTCCACCATATAATAACATTGTACCTCTATCGACCAAGGCATTAATGACTGCAAGTGTTTCAACTAAATAAACCTTACGATTTTTTAATGAGGGTGTTGAAAAATTCAAATCAGGCAATTCATCATTGTGTACATAAAGATTACCCAAACGAATCTTATCTAAAGCCTTAACTAATTCTATATTATTATTTGCCATTATAAAAAAGTCTTTTGGATTTCAATTTTGATTAGTCCTTTTTCAAGTAATTCCTTTATTAGAGAAGGCTCATTAAGGTCTTGTGAGGTAATTACCCCATTTGTTGAGCCATTACATTTTGATTCTAACCAAGCTAGATGTTTAGTCATTCCAGATTTTTGCAAAAAATCTTCAAAGCCTGAACGAATATCGTTTAGATTATTCAATACGTAAGTGAAATCATCCTTGATGAATAAAATAAAATTCCTACTACCTTTCAGTTTAGATACGCCCCCTTTTAACCCTTCAATATTTGATTCGATATCCTTCTTAATTTCAGCAAGCGCTGGATTATTAGCAGACAGACTTTCAAGAAGTTGTTTTTTACTTGGAGCTTCGAATTCTATAATTATGCCATTGAATTCCAATATAATTTCAGACTTTAAAATATTTTCTTGTTCATTATATTTTTCAATAGCTTTCGTTTTACTTTTCAATTGCTTGATTGTATCCTCGGCTGATCTAATTAAAATATTTGTGAGGATATTATCTTTAGCAATTTTGTTGAAGTCATCAACTATTGAAATTATAGCACCTTTTTTAGCAAATGTGTCCCAGTTTGTGTTGTAAGTTATATCTGTTGATATTCTGAAAAACTCTTTTATTGAATGATAGTCGCTTTCTACTTCAGACCAAGCCTCATTTATAAATTGTGTTAGAGAACTTGAAATACCTTTATCATACTTTATTTCTTTATCAAGTTTTAGGAAAATGTTTTTTAAAGTTTCATCTTCTGATAAAGCAATTTTGGAATTATATAGAATAGAAATCCCCTTCTTAATTTCGGCAATTCTATTTCGTACTTTTATTATTGTTTCTTGAGATTTCTCAACATCATTTTGTGGTTTAAGGCTTTGACCTTTTTCAATAATTACCTTAATGATGTTTTCATAATAATCTATTTTACCTGCCTTCTGTTCATCTGTATAAAGCTGCTCTGATAAAGTGAAGTATAGCTCACTCATTTCTGTTAAGCCTTCTAAAGTTGAGGTAATCACCTCTAAATAGCCATCAATATTATTCTCAAATTGCTTGGGGTCATTTAATAGACTTGAAGTTTCCTTTTTAAGTTCTTTTGAAACTTCACTTAATAGAGAAGTGAAAATTGAATTTTCAATATCCAATACTAGCTTACATGTATTTATGATTTCTATTGATTCACTGATAGTATCTTCAGCATATCTTTCAACAAGAAAGGCTCTTAATTTTTTTGCATTTGTATTATTTTTTTCAGACGTAATATCATTTATCCAACCTATAAAGTCATCTACTCCTGGGGCAGTTATCACTTCGTAAATATCTTCGAACAACGTAGTTAGAGCTTTTTCATATTTCTGAAAGTCTTGATCTTCCTTAATATCACTAAAAATACGTTCAAGTTCAAATAGCTGTTGCTGCCATTCAGGTTTTGCTAATTCACTCGCTATTTTTTTACTGTAGCTTGGATTGCTTTTTTGTTTTATAGCAATGTCTAGTTTCTCGTTATATATTGAAATATCAATCATTCTCGACTGGAGTTAAAAGTTGTATGATAAAATTTTGAAGTTGTGTAGTGGTTTCTGCAGTTTTCTTTATTTCTTGCATCTTCTCAACCATTTCCGTAAATCCGGGTTCTAGTTTGTTATATATAGTAGTTAAACATTGATAAAAATATTTAATCCTATCTGGGTATAGAGTTGGACTAGAAAATGGATTTGCATATCGCTTCAATTCATATAATAATTTATCGTATTCTTCCTTATTGTTTTTTAAATTACTATTTAGGAATTGTTTCTTCCATAAATAATTATCTGTTCGTTTTACTGTATAAGTAAAACCTAATATCCTTTCTGTTAATGGTTCATTATATAATGTATCTATTTCTTCTTGGAAGGCTTCAACCTTCAATTTTTGTGCATTTATGTCATTATAAATTTCTTCAAGTTGCTCAAAAAACAGTTCGGAATCATTGACAACTTTATTAAAATGTTTGATTACAGAATTTATTACAAGAAGAGTAGAATTTGATGGATCTTTATCGAGTATTGTTTTGATTAAAACTATGCCTTTTATCGCCTTATTGAGTTTTTCTGGGTAGGATGACAAACTTTGACTCTCGTCAAGTATTACCTTTAGTTCATCTAATTTGGAAACTATGCCGACTCTAACTTCACTTAAGGATTTTTCTATGTCACCGAGGTCCTCAGAAATAGAACCAATTAAATCAGATGTTGCAAGAGTTCGGAGGTAATTAAGATTGTAAAGTGATTCTGTTAGTTCGGGTAGTGAATAACCGCCTAAAGCATTATGGTATGACCTGATAATAGATATTTCAGAATTATTCCTTAAATAAGAATAGTATTCATCAATATTATTTAAATCATCCTCATTTAAGAGTGTCTCAGTGAATTTGGATAATCTACTTAAGAATGATGAGTTTAAATCAAAATTTGAAAAATGAGTATCCAGGTCTTTTTTATTCTTAGTAAGAATAGTTAATAGATTTTTATAATTAATACCCTTAACTGGGTCTTCTTTATCAATATCAAATTGATAATCATTTTTACAAAGTTCCAGTAACTGTTTAAAACTATCTTCAATTCTTTTATTTTCAAATAAATACAGTAAGGAAATATTTGAAGTGAATTTTTCATATGACTCAGCCTCATCCTTTATTATCTTATCTATATAATTATAGTCGTAAACATTTTTTTGAAATTCTTCCTCAGCGTTTACACTCTCCTTTAACTTAGCTTTATATTCTTCATTCGCTAGTTTATGAATTGACTTAAAAGTTGAATTTTCTCCATCGAAAAGTAATTTCCTATAGTGTTCAATTGTTCTGATGGCTTCTTTTTTCGCAGTCCAAGGTCTGTCACCAATGACTTTGATGATATCTTTAAGATTTAATATCGAATCATCATTTTTGAGAGTAACAATTTCAGACTCTTTGTTTGAAACAGCGATTATTCCAATTTGAGAAACAGAATCAATATAATCCCTTATTTGACCTCCAAAATTTAACTGGTATGAGTCTAAATCAACTACATCAATTTTATTTAAGGAATAAATTGGTTTTGGATTATTAGTATCGCCATCTTTATAAAGGAGATTTGTTCTAAATTCATCTATCTTTTCATTCTTTTCAAAATATATAATCCGTATTACAATATCACCGTCTTTATGAAACTTGTCATAAAAGATTGCATAAAGATATTCTTGAAGATCTTTTAAATATTTGTCTAATATTTCATTTGTTAAAGCTGGTATGAAGTAATTATATAGATTTTCTTCTTTATGAAAGATTAATGGTAATGCTTCACTTATATTTATATCTTCAAGAAGTGCTGATACTTGTTCATTTTTATATTTTAATCTTGGAGAACCAATCGGCTGTTCAATAGATTCCCTAATGGCATATAATGATAGTTGTAAATAAACTTTATTGTTGCGAGTTAATTTACATTTCTCGAATGCATCAAAAATGCTGGGCATTAGAACATCTACTTCTCCTAACTCAGCAGATCTAGAAATTTGATCAATTATACTAAGAATAAAGTCTAATGTTTCCTTTGTTTCAGTGATAGAATCATCTTGGTAAAGACTTATAAAGTCATAAGTAAGTTCTAAGAGAGGTAGCAAAAAAGTAGTTGAAAGAACTTCATCTGGTTTGGTATCATTAATCATCCCAAATCCGATTTCTCCCTTCTCGTTAGAAATTGCCGAAAGTATATAGTTAAAAAAAGGTTCAATGTGTTTTGAATAATCTACATGGGTATATTTTCCTTGCTCTTGACATTTAATTAGTTTGGCATTATAAATGTCTTTTTGTAGTTCTGGAAGAATATCTTGCTCAGCATTTATTAACTTACTAGTGCAATAGAAAAGATTTAAACATTCTCTGAGATCGGTTTTGTCAGTTTCATCTAATTCAAAGATGCTAGGAGCGAAATTTATTAATTCTTTTACTAAATATTTAGACTTTATTCTTCCAGGAAATTGGTTAAAAAATTCAGTTTTCAGATATGTAACTGCTTCACCACCATCGTCAATAGGTTCATTGAAAATTGTTTTAGTAATTAATTCACTAAAACTTAGAGTTGCTAAATCTTCAAATTGTCCTAATGAATCACGCAGTTTCATAATGTGCCCAGGCCTACATCTCGAAAGCCACCAAATAAAATTAATATAGCCTTTGGGGTCATCCTTCAAGAAAGACCTTAGTAATAAATTCGAAGTTGGAAATGGGATGGGTTTAGTTTTTAGTCTTCTGTTTGCCGCGGTCTCGCTATCAGAAGAATCATCACCTCGTTCTTTAGCAATTTCGTAGCCTGAGGCAGGACCATTTCCTATTATTAAATAAAATAGATTTGTGTTTTGAACTATATCGTCAAATAAGTGTCTTAATACACCGCCTCCAGACGAATCAATATATTTTTTCAATTCATAGAACTTTGATTCAAATTCATCAATTAACAGTATTGGCCTGTTGCTCGAATTAACAGCATCGACAATAATAGATTTGGAGAAGTTATTTTCAAAATTCAAAT
>Ga0105046_10017205_pt1 | contig 11074 bp, 9 predicted proteins | sample MAT03_FD_78385 | JGI IMG/M metagenome (GOLD analysis project Ga0105046, IMG submission 78385) | Freshwater microbial communities from Lake Fryxell liftoff mats and glacier meltwater in Antarctica - MAT-03 (megahit assembly) | ecosystem: Environmental > Aquatic > Freshwater > Ice > Liftoff...
GCACTAGTGCATTGGCCAGATACTTCATCAATAGAAAGAGTTTCATGATTCGTTTGAAGCATTGTGTTTTACTCGCTGGCCTTGGGTTGATCGGATGCGGCGGTGAAGCCAAGATTCCCGTGTCGGGGACAGTGCTGCATAACGACAAGCCGCTGCCTAATGTCAACGTGATTATGGTGCGAGTGGATGGCAAAGTAGCCCAAGGGGTTGCCGATGCGAACGGCGCGTTTAGCAGCATGACAACCGAAGTTCCCGGCGACGGAGCGATTGCGGGGAAGTACAAGGTCGGTATTACACCGATTGGCTCCGCCACTAGTCAACCTACTTCGGCAGCCGATTATTTGGTTCCACCGAAGCGACTGTTTCCGGAGAAATTCCTGAGCACCGAGACCTCCGGTTTAGAGGTGGTCGTCGCGCCGAACATGAAACCGATACAGTTAATGCTCAAGGATTGAATCTTTTAAGTATGTTCATCGTGCCGGATGCGGAACAGCGCTGGTGTCTAGGCTTTAGCCGCATTACTCAGGCCTCGAGAAAGAATCGCCTAAAGGCTATACACCAACAAAAACTACGGCAATTTTGACAAAGCGTTTCTCAATAACTTGGATAACGATACGGTTGCTTGTAATCGTGTACGGGTTTTGTGTTTTAGGTTCGCTTGGTTGTGATCGGCCGGTAGCAAACACCCAACAAGCGACGCAAAAACCGCGGCTTCGTCAGCGAATTGAATCATTTTTGAGCGATGGACGGTATGCAGAGGCCGATGCCGAGATACGTAGCGGTCTCATCGCAAATCCCCAGGATCGCTGGTTGATCTTTGCCAGTGCGGAATCGGCAAATCGAGCTGGGGATCTGGAATCAGCCCGCGATCGTTATCAAGCAATCACTGGAAGTGATTTGTTGGCAAAGAACAGCAGCTTGCGGATTGCCGAGATCGATGAAAAGTTAGGTGATCTCTACCTTGCGATCGATCGGCTGAGGGAGGGAACCAAAAGGTATGTAGAAGATACTGATTTTCAACTTCGTCTTGGTCTGAGGTTATTCACGGCCAGTCAATGCTGGGAGGCCCAAGAGCACTTCGCAGCCGTTTTGCGAAAAGGACTTGCACCTCAAGGCGCATTGACCTTGATGTTGGAAAGGACAAACCAACTTGAATTTGATGAAGCGCTCTATACGAAGGTTTTGGAACGAAACCAAGGCGAGCGGCGACCGTTATTGATCAAGGCTGTATTTTTGACGAGTGTCAGCAACTGGACTGAGGCTCTTGCGCTGTGTGACGAGATGGTGAAGCTGTCTCCTGATTTCGTCCCGGGCTATGTCCTGCAGGGTCGCGCCTTGTTGGAAGTCGATCCGGATCGGTTGCCGCAATGGCTGGAATCAGCGACTGCGGAATGTCAAACGCACCCGGACTTTTGGTTCATTCAAGGTGCTTGGGCGGAGCGCAGGGGAGAGTACCCGGCTGCGGTACGATGTTACCTCGAGTCGATCGAAAGAGATCCCAATTTCCGTTTAGCCCACCAGAACCTAGCAACCGTCTTGACCGGTTTGGATCGCCCGCGCGAGGCCGGTTTGGTCGGCTCACGTTTGCAGGAGCTCGTACGGGTCAACGAGACAGCGACTGATTTTCTTGATCGATTTCCGACGTCGCAGCGAGCCGCATTAGACCTTGCACGAACGTTAGATAACGCAGGCCGCTTATGGGAAGCGGTCGGCTGGGCTTCGCTTGCGTTGAATTTTGCTAATGATCACGTCGCGAATGCGAAGTCGATCACGGACTCGATGGTGTCTCGGTTAAAGTACGACTTGCCCCTCGTCAGTGATGACCACAACGTCGCGAAGAAGTTTCGCCGCGAAGATTGGCCACTGCCGGCAAAGCAAGCTGTACCGTCGAGCACGGCGTTACGCGTCGCTGGTCGCCTGACCGATGTAAAGGCGAGTCCGATCCGGATTCAGAACCGGGCACATGAATTAGGTTTGGACTTACAGTATCAAAATGGAGATGATCCAACGGTTCCAGGATTGTGGTTGCATCAGTCCAACGGCGGTGGTGTTGCCGTGATCGATTTTGACCAGGACGGTTGGCCTGACCTGTTCTTCAGCCAAGCAGGAGGCCCCGCGATGGATGCGAATGCCCCGACGTTTGATCAACTTTTCCGTAACTTGAATGGCAGGTTCCAGAATGTTACTACCTCCGCTAACGTGGTCTCGCCGGGATATGGGCAAGGCGTTACGGCTGGTGATTTCAATGATGATGGCTTTCCGGACTTGATTGCATCGGGCATCGGCTACTTGCGACTATTCAAAAACAATGGGGACGGAAGCTTTGTTGATTTCACCGAGGAGTCTGGCCTCGCCCAACCATACCAATGGAATACCAGCGCTGCACTGGCGGACGTAAACTCGGATGGTTTTTCCGACATCTATCAGGCCTGTTATCTTTCCGATACGGAGCCTTATTCCTTACCTTGTTTTCGAAAGCTTGAGAAAGACGTTACCACGCCATGTCGACCTACGAATTTCACAGCCGCACGGGATGTTGTTTTTCTCGGGGACGGAGCAGGTGGATTTCGCAATGCGTCATCAGAGCTGTTGGCAGAAGTGCAGCCTGGTCGCGGACTAGGCATCTTGATCGCTGATCTCGATTCCAAGGCTGGATTAGAAGTGTTTGTTGCGAACGACATGAGCGCCAATCAGTTACTTCAATTTCATCCCAATCGTTCCACGAACTCAGTCGATACGGCCAATATACGTGGCCTAGCATTCGATTCCTATGCTCGGCCACAAGCTTGCATGGGCATCGCGGCTGCGGATATCGATGACGATGGTGACATTGACATGTCGGTATCCAATTTTACGGACGAATCCAATTGTCTTTACGAGCAGATCCAACCAGGCGTGTTTCGGGACAATGCGGTTAGCTCAGGCATCGCCAAAATTTCCATGCCGATGCTAGGGTTTGGGATGCAATTTGTTGACCTGGATAACACTGGCGATGTCGAGTTGATCGTGGCCAATGGCAATGTCGATTTGCATCCAAAGTATGGCTATAAAATGCCAACGCAGGTTATGTCTCAGGGAGAAGATGGCAAGTGGAAAGACTTAGACGCGACGAGCTTAGGCGGCTTTTTTGAATCCGATCACCTTGGTCGTGCTTTGGTAGTAGCGGATTTCAATCGAGACTTCCGACAGGACCTTGCAATGAGTTTGTTGGAAGAGCCGGTTGCTTTGCTCATGAATGAAACAGCAGTCGTCGGGAATTCTATGATGATTCGGTTGATCGCGACAACGGGACCGCGTGACCCGGTGGGCGCCCAAGTCACCATCACCATTGGCAAGCAGAAAAAATTCTTTCAGCTCATGGCCGGTAACGGATTCCAGTGCTCCAATGAACGGACGATTTCCTGTGGGTTGGGAGATGCCGTGGTCGTCGACGAGTTGCAAGTACGATGGCCCAATGGAAAGACGACAGTACAAACCAACTTACCGGCGATGCAGGAGCACTTGGTCATTGAATCAGAATGATGAACCACTGTTTCACCTACCCAGAGAAACCGGGCGGTGCCTTGGAATCATCGAATGAAAGTCGCCAAGATTCCATGGACCGATGTAAGGGCGATTCAAATCGACTTCGGCAATTACGACCGTCCCCCAGATCTCAGCTTTGGCGACGAGCTTTCCGGTTTGATCGAAAATGGCAGAGTACATCCAACCATCTTCGGGAGCCATGAACGTACTGCTAACAATGTAAACATGGTTTTCGCACGCACGAGCTTGAGCAAGCAACGGGTTGCAGCCCCAGACAGGCCAAGCGATTACTTCCGCACCGTTGTTGGATAGCTCACGAGCGACCTCCGGAAAGAATCCGTCGTAACACACCATGATGCCAACTTTCCCAAACGAAGTGTCGAACACAGGGTAAGTCGTACCTGGAGCTACGCCCTTTTCGACCTCGCCATGTGGTAAGCAAACCTTTCGATACTTACCAATCAAATTACCATCAGGACCGATCAGGACACCGGTGTTGTAGACAAGGTGCCCCGAGCGCTCGTACAAACTCAACACCAAATGAATCGAATGTTTTTTAGCCAGTTTCCCAAAATAATCGGTGGTTGCTCCAGGAACGGACTCAGCGATCTCATGCGGTTTTAACGCCACGCCAACTGACGGGATCGTTTCTCCCATCACGACAAGATCAGCTTTCTGTCGGGCAGCATCCGCGATCAGATGCTCGTATTCAAGGCAGTTATCGCGGGCTGATTTCCCTTTCGGCTTATGGTGAATCGAAGCGAGCCGAACCGGTCGGCGAGCGATCGAATCTGACTTTGAAAACTGGATCTCGGCCCACTTCACGCTTCCACTCGGAGCCCATTGCAGGTGCAGTTCAACAAGGGCTCGTACCGCGTGCGACGGAGCGCGATAAACACCGCTAACTTCCGTCCAGCCGTCTTCATCGGTCTGGCCGTCAACGGGGTGCTCTGGTTCAGCCGTTGGAACATGACCTAACTCTTTGACTTGTGCCTCAGTAACATCCGCAGATACCAGTTTTCCTAACTCATCTTGCCAAAGAATGCGAACCAACGCGCTTCGGCGGGCAAGTTCGACGTTGTCTGTTTTGCGGAACGCTTGAAAGCAGTAGATTTCGCCACCCGAAATTTCAAACGACTTTTGAAACCACCCATCGAGCCCTTCGCGATCATCATGAGTAATGACCAAGCAGGCACCGTTGCTTGGGCCGCCATCGGCAGTGGTCGTAAATTGGGGGCGGATTTCATCGCGGGGCGATCGAGCGGTCCACGTCGAACTTGCTTCGATCGCTATGTTCTGCTGGTCAGCCAAAACAAAGGACGCGGACAACATCATGATCGCGCAGAGCAATGAATCGCGTGACTTAATTCCGCAATGACCGCTGTAAACCGATATCATGACACTACCCTTTCCGTGCGTGACCAGGACCGACTTAACGCTACATGCTTTGATTGAGTCGTTTATCCCATAGTAAGCGATTATCATCAAGGAGATCAGTCTTTTCGTTGTCGAAAGTCGTGCCAGCCAAGACTGATCGAGTCCAGACCGACGACGTAAGCCATGTGGGACCAAGCGTTAGCTCGCGTTCGTAGCAGGTCGCGGATCATCGACGTTTCACTCCTAAACTGGTAGGGCGTAGTCATTCTGCATTACTCAATTAGCCGTTTTGGCGCTAGTCCCGGTTAAACGCGTGAACCGGGGCTAGCGCCCAAACGGCTAATACATTGAAACAATTCAGCTTACCTGCTTAGGCGGCGACGGCAGGTTAAGCCTGGGCTGTTAAAAATTAGCTTTTGTGGGCAAAAAGCCTTTGCGCAGATTTAATTCCATAATCTCGCCGCGAGCGGCGATTGTCCCCGTCGAGCCACGATCACAACCAGATGGCGAAGAAAAAATGACGTCGGCCACGTGCGGAGCTTGTCTACGTCCGGCCATGATCAGAAAATGATCGTGCAGCGATGCGTACAACGATTGATTGACGCTCGACGCGGGCAAGCCGCATGGTAGCGAGGCTCACTCCGCCAGCATCTTCTGATTAGGAGAAAGCTTGGGGACGGAGCATGTTGTCGGGGGTTGACTCATTCGCTCTTGGTGCTGCGGCCGCCAATCACTCATACATCGCTGCAACTGTTCGCCACTCGCTAAAGCTCTTGGTTCCAACGTCCACCGTCAAGCCGGTTTCGCGAGCGGTCAGCTTCAACCAATTTCACATTCACTCGCCCAAGATGAGAACGAGCTTTGCTCGCACAAAACAGTGAGGAAAACAAAGGTTCCAAGGAGTCGTTGAGACTCTAAATTGCATCAAAGATTCCTGACACCTTCGTTTTTTGCCGGGCTGCACTTTAAGCGAAGCATCACCTATCTCCGTGGCTCCTCACCACAACGTGCACCAAGGGCGGTTGGCTTGGGTACCTGCAATCTTCAAGCAAGCGGTCCGCAGGCGAGTTATCGCTTAGCCTTGCCAGAATTTGTTCTTCGTTCGTATCGGTATGCCAGTTGGGGCTACTTGGACACGACATCGCTGATTGCAACGACGATCATATCGTTTCAGTGTAGGCTTACCATAGTCTGCGGCGTGATGGAGAGTAGAGAGATTGTCCCCAATCGCTCACAAACAATAAAACTGCCGGCGTGTCCATCTATCTCCTGTGCAGCAATTCAACTTACGTGGTTCATTGTACATCGCAGTAAGCTGGGTGTGGGTAGAACCTGCCGATTTGGTATGTAATGGTTTTGGGAACGATTGAGGATGAACGATTGGGGACAATCGTTCTACTCTCGCTGCTCCGCAGACGCTCCCTCCGTGGCTGCGCCTACTGGCTCCGCGCTGTTAATACTTGAGTCGCTAGACGGACTCAGGACAAGCCGGAACCCCATGTTGCCGCTCCGGTCCGTCGGCGAGAGCGTGTCGCGGTTCGCTGACCGACAAAACGCGGCCCGGAAGGACCAACTGCCGCCACGGTTCACCCGGTACGAGCCCCCAGCCAAACCAATGGGGTCGGTGCCTCCGTCTTCATAGTCGGAATACTAATCGTGACACCATTCCAGCAGGTTTCCATGAACATCGTATAGTCCGTTCAAGTTGGGCATCGATTCAGCAGTCGGGTGTGACCATTCATTTGAGTTTTGCTGAAACCAACCGTAGCTTTCGAGCAACCGCTGGTCGCTGCCGAAAGAGTATGCCGAACTGGTTCCTGCGTCCGGGGAATGAAACGGGGACACCGCTTTTAATGGGGCCGGAGAAAGACGCGTCCATCGGTGGGATAGCATGCTTGATACCGGTGTCTTGGCGTCAGCGTCGGTCAGAACGCGAGCTGGCGATATCGGTTTCCCCCGTACATCCGTAGCCGGAGAAGACGATGCCATTGACTATCGATTGGGACTAACCCAACTTAACTTGGCTTGGAACGCGACCAGCTAGTTCGCACCATACCTCCTCACGAGTCTTCAGCCTAGCAAAGACCGCTGGCGCACTCTCGCGCGTCGCGCCTTGCTTGCCGACAAAAATTGACGTGCCATCCAGTCCAGCAGTTCTAGGTAGCTGCATCGCTACCCGGTTCGACTCGCGCACGTCTCGACCTCATCTCTTCTCTCATCAATCTCCAGCGGACTAAGAAGTCAACCGGCGGTGAGAGTTCCGGTTATCAATTGGTAGCACCAGTAAACGATTGCCCAGGTCACACCGATCAGGGCGGATGTGTACATCATAGTCATCAGGGTCCACAGCAGTTTCTCGAATCGTGAGAACACGGGGCTGTACCAGAGCAGCGGCAATCCAAGGGCACCTGTAACCAGGAACAGCGTGGCCAGCACGGCAGTTCGGTTTTGTAGTGTGTTCTGCCAAACGTTGGACATCGAACGTGTCTGAATCCTTGGCGACTGGTTCGGTGGTGCGACCGGCTCGGCTTGCGACGGATCGTTAAACGATGCGGTCGAAGATTGCTCTGGTGGTTCGTTGCGCTGATCCATAGAAAAACGTCTACTCTTGATCCGTCGTTGGTTTGGAATTTGACTTGGCACCAGCGTCACTAAGCCGCTGTTGTGCCGTTTTTACCAGCGGGGCGACGTCGGCGTTGTCACCGTACAATTCGATCACGCTGTACCAAATGTCGCGAGCGGCAACCACATTGCCACGCCGAAACAAGTCGTCAGCTTCGGCTAACTTCGATTGCACGATCCGCGTTGCCTCGCCCGTTTCTGTCGTCTCGCTTCGAATGCGGGCGACTTGGCGTTTGGCTAAGTTTACGTAAGGCTTGTATCTCGGCTCATCGCCCAGCAGCGTTTCCAAGCTTTTGTATTTGTCCAGCGCCGTCGCGGTGTCTCCGAATCGCTCAAATTGCTGAGCTTCGGCGTAGAGTCGTTCCCCTTCGTCTCGCAGCGGCAAGTTGCGTTTGATCTTTACGGAAAGAGCACGTTCCGTTTCCATCATTTCAATGACGTCGATTTGGTCGGTTGCCCACTGCGCATGGGGTCCGTCGGGGAATCGCTTGGTCATCGGAATGAGGTATGAGTTCTTGGCTTGCTCCAGCGACGACCGTGTTTCCTCGGCAATCAACTTCTCGGCCCTGGACCGCATCTGCAACTCAGTCAGCGGCCAGACGAGCCAACCCAAGAAACCGATGATGACAACAAAGATCCCTACCAAAAACCAAGTCTTGTCATGATACGCCGTGGGGTCATAGAAGGTATCGGCGGTGTCGAGCGAATCTCGCCCGAGCAATTTTCTGGCCTCGTCTTTATCCTTTTGTTTTGTCATCTGCAGTGGGCTAAAGCCGCTGGAAGCGTGCTCCGCAACGCCCGACAATCCCGATGATCTGCGGCGAGCTTCGGTTAGCGCCAGCGACAATGACTTCGCATCGTAAGGTCGTGATTCGATATCCTTCTGAAGGGTTTGCTGGACGATCGTGCTGACCCAGACCGGACAATCCAAAGAGATCGAGGCGGCTTTGGGCGGGATTTCGATCGGTGCGTTGCTAGCGACTTCTTGCAACGTTGCTCCCGAGATCGGTGCTCGACCGGTCAGCGCCAGGAACATGGTCGCGCCGAGTGAGTAGATGTCGCCACGCGGTGTTACCGCAGTTTGGTCATTGACGACTTCGGGAGGTTGCAGCGCCAACTCAAGAGGCGTCATCGCGCGCGGGTTGCGATAAATCGAGTGCGCTCGATCGATGCGAAAATCGATCAATACCGGAGACAGCCCTGAGATGATCACTTTGCTGGGGCCAATCGCGCCATGGCAAATTCCCATCGCGTGTGCTTCGGCCAGTGCTTCGGCAATCGGAATGGCAAAGTCAAGCACGGCATCCCACTGCAACCGTCCTCGCCGTTCAAGCTGATGTGCAAGCGTGTCGCCTTCGATCAATTCGAACGCCAAGTAAGCGTCGGTTTCTTCAAAACCGCCACCGTAGCAACGGGCAATCGCAGGATGCTGCAAGCGTTTGAGCGTCTCCCATTCGTCTGAGAACGCTTCGCGGCCTTCGGCGGTGCCACCGAATGGGGTTGAAAAAACCTTGACTGCAACGGCTCGGCGTAGGTCGACATGAATGGCACGCCAAACGAGGCTTTGCGAGGGGTTGTCGCCGAGTTTGGCTTCGAGAGCGAGCGGACCGAGACGAGAACGCGGCATGGATCGAATGGGGAAGGAGGACCTACACAAACAAAAACGAAAGCGATTTGCCTCGCCACCGTAGCCGCCGGGCGAGCAAAGCTTAGCGAATTGTAACCGCCGATCTGGCTGCCGTGATGAGGGTTTGCGACGTATTGTAGAACAATTGTCCCCAATTGTTCACCGAGCAATGGAGGACAATGGGTCTGCTCGCCTCTGAGCAATGGGGGACAATTGCGGCGCAACTCTCTGAGCAATTGGGGACAATTGCGCTGCAACTCTCTGAGCAATTGGGGACAATTGCTCTACACTCCAAAAATTAACGACATCGGCCTTGCAAAAGATTTAGCATCGGCTAAACTCGTCAAAAGTTAGCACATGCTAACAATTTACTTAATTGCGGAGAGGTTGTCGATGAAACCGATGCGAAAACATGGCTTTACGCTGGTCGAATTGTTGGTCGTGATTGCGATCATTGGGGTGCTCGTCGGGTTGCTGTTGCCAGCGGTCCAGGCTGCTCGCGAAGCTGCTCGTCGGATGCAGTGCAGCAATCATCTGAAGCAGATCGGCTTGGCGATGCATAATTATCATTCGGCCTACAACCAATTGCCCGCCGGATACTACTCCTTTGCGACACGTGATGGCAGCGGCCCGGCTTCGATGCAGATCGATCCGTTGACTTGGGATGCTGGGCCTGGTTGGGGTTGGGGTGCGATGATCTTGCCATTCCTCGAACAAGCTGGGGCGGCGGAGGCGATTCGGTACGATCGACCCGTTTGGGATATCAGTAACGCGGCAGTGATTGAAACCAAGATACCGGGCTTTCTGTGCCCTTCGGCAACTGCGGGAGACGATGCGTTTGTGGTGCAAAACGAGACCGGTACGCCGCTGACAATCGGTGGTCGACAGATTCGTATGGCTCGATCGCATTACGTTGTCAGCCATGGTCAAGAATCTTGTTGGGACGAGTGTGGTTCCGATGCCTCGGGCGATGTATTCGACAATATCTACACGGCCGCCGTTCGGACCGTTGCCATTAGCGGTGATACATCAAAAGTCGCCGATGGCCCTTTCTATCGAAACTCAAAGATCGGGTTCCGAGATTTTCTGGACGGAACGGCATACACGATCCTGGCCGGAGAGCACGCGCCAGTGATCGCTGATAAGACATGGGCAGGAATTGTTCCCGGTGCATTCACGCACCCCAGAATCGACACACCAGAGAATCAACCCGAGTCGGCGGCCACCTTATTGTTTGTGCATAGCGGGCCATCGGGCGGCGAGCTGGATCTCACCGGCTTTCCGATCATGCACCCAATCAATCATCCCTTCAAACACGTTTGCCAGATGTTTTCGCAACATCCAGGCGGCGGTAACGTGTTGCTTGGCGATGGTTCGGTTCGGTTCATTTCGGAAAGCGTCAATCAATTGACTTTCGCCGAGATGTCGAGCCTTCGAGAACATGAAATCGTGAATCCGGAGAATCTGTAATGGCGCAGCCACTGCAAGTAAGTAAGTCCGTTTCGTCGCCGAGCCTCACGTCTCGAACTCGCAAAAAATCTGGCCTGTCGACTCGTGTGCTTGGCGGTTTTGTTCTGGCGGTGGCTATGGGCGGCGTCTGCTGGTACTTTCTTGCTGGCTCTAAGATTCGGCTAAGCGAAAAGGGATATGAATTATCCAAGTCGCTTTACGCGGCCTGCAACCTTGAAGACCCCAGGCGTTTGGAAGCATTCGTCAAGGCTATGAATCAGCATTCGCCATCGCCCGAAGAGCAGGCGAAGCTAGCGCCGATTGTGGATCTAGCTCAAAGCGGACGTTGGCAAGACGCGGCTGAGCGAGCGAGAAGTTTACTTCAATCACAGGATGAGCATTGATCGTTTCTTGTTCGAAACTCCGTTGTCACGGATTGATGGCAATCTTCGCGATCTTGCTTGGTTGCGAAGC
>Ga0105046_10017206_pt1 | contig 11074 bp, 7 predicted proteins | sample MAT03_FD_78385 | JGI IMG/M metagenome (GOLD analysis project Ga0105046, IMG submission 78385) | Freshwater microbial communities from Lake Fryxell liftoff mats and glacier meltwater in Antarctica - MAT-03 (megahit assembly) | ecosystem: Environmental > Aquatic > Freshwater > Ice > Liftoff...
GCCGCAGGGCCAAGGAACGCTGATGCGACGCCATTTCCTGAACGTATATCTCAGAGCCCCCGATTGTGAGGCGTGCAACCGGGCGACTGACAAAGGCGTAGCGGGCTGACTGGCACCGACGACTAAGCCGGTTATGCTTGCGGCCCTCGTTCCGGCATGGGCCAGACGACCAGGTGAGACGCACCATTGAAGGAGGGGAATTGGTGGGGCGAGGTCAGGGGGGCAGGTGGCTGCCAAGGCCATTGTGCCATTGGTATGGGCCATTTCGCGACCGGGTACGTCGATTTTTGAGTTCGGATCTCCATCCATATGGCACGTTCACGCAGAAAACTCGGCGAAATTCTGGTCGGCTGGGGAGTGGCAACACAGGAGCAGGTGGAAGCCGCAGCGACCAAGGCCAAGGCGAGTGGCAAGAAACTGGGCGATGCACTGGTGGAAGCGGGGGTGGCTGAAGAGCAGATCGCCAAGGCCCTGGCCAACCAGTTCGGCATCGAATATGTTGATCTCAGCAATCCCACGGTGTCGAGCAAGGTTGACGCCAAGCTGCTTCCGGATGACCTGATCAAGAAGCACCTGATCTTGCCGGTGAGCAAGACCGGCGGACGGCTCCAGTTGATCGTCCACGACCCGAACAACCTTGAGCTGCAAGACACGCTGCGGTTCCGCCTCAATACCGAGCTTGACCTGCGGCTGAGCTCGCGCACGGCGATCCGGCAGTTCATCGAGCAGATGAATGGTGCTGGCGGCATCGGCGGCAAGCCCGTCAAGCAGGTTGATGCGTCGCAGTCGCTCATCTCAGAGTCCATCGACAAGTCGGTCGACCGCTCGGTCGACAAGTCGATCGACATCGTCGGCGATGAGGCACCGATTGTGCGGCTGGTGCAGCGATTGCTCGTCGAAGCCGTCAAGATGCGCGCCTCGGATATCCACTTGGAGCCGATGGCCGATCGGGTGCGATTGCGATACCGCATTGACGGTGTCTGCATGGAGCGTGACAATCTCCCCAAGCGCATGCAGAACAGCATCCTCAGCCGCATGAAGCTGATGTCGGGCATGAACATTGCCGAGAAGCGCGTGCCGCAGGACGGCCGCATCAAAATCTTCGTCGATGAGACGCCGATCGACTTCCGTGTTTCGGCATGCCCGTGCTATCACGGCGAATCCATGGTGCTGCGTATTTTGCGGCCTGATTCGGTCAAGATCGGTCTTTCCAACCTCGGCTTCGAGGATGACAACCTCACTGCGTTCAACAAGATCATTCGACGGCCCAATGGCATCTTTTTGGTCACCGGGCCAACGGGCTCTGGCAAGACGACCACGCTCTACTCGGCCCTCGATGTCTTGAACCGCCCTAATACCAAGATCATTACCGCTGAAGACCCGATCGAATATAACTTCCGCGGCATCAATCAGTGCCAGGTGCGCGAGAAGATCGGCCTGACGTTCAGCGTGATTCTCAAGACGATGCTTCGTCAGGCGCCCAACATCATTCTCATCGGTGAGATTCGCGATCGTGAAGTCGCTGAGATTGCCATTCAGGCCGCACTTACCGGTCACCTCGTGTTCTCAACGTTGCACACCAACGATGCGCCTGGCGCCATCACTCGTTTGATTGACATGGGCGTCAAGCCCTTCCTGGTGGCTTCGGCCATTCAGGCCATCATGGCCCAGCGACTCGTGCGCGTGCTTTGCCCCAAGTGCAAAACGCCAGACCCTGAGCCAGACCCCAAGTTCCTCTCACTCATCGACATCTCCGCGGAGGAGGCAGCCGGACGTGTGCTCAAGCCAGTCGGCTGCGAGAACTGCGGCGGCGGTGGCTATCGAGGGCGCAAGGCCGTGTTTGAGATGATGAACATGACCAGCGAGATTCGCGAGTTGGCCTTCAAGCAGGAGCCAGTCTCCAAAATTCGCACCGCCGCCATCGCTGGCGGAATGCGCACGCTGATGGAAGATGGCAAGCTCAAGGTGCTCAAGGGTGTCACCACGCCGGACGAGATCGCCCATATCGCCCAGATTGAGGGCATCGGCTGATCCGCAAAGGCGTTGGCCACCTTGCTTGAGGGTGGGGTGTTTGTTGCGACCGGTGGGCGGACGCTTGGATTGTACGTGATGGAAAGTCTGAATCTCCCCGCGGCGAGCTCGCACAACGCTCGTCTGATATGTAAGGAATTGCACCATGCAAATGGATCGTCTGCTGGACACGGTGGTAAAACTTTCGGCGAGCGACCTGCACCTGACGGTGGGGCGCCGTCCGACGCTGCGGCACAACAGCTCGCTGAAGGACCTGCAAACCAAGGTGCTCGACAGTGAGGACATGGTCTCGCTGATGAAGTCCATCACGCCCGAGCAGAAGCAGCAGGAACTGGCCGAAGGCGGCGGCTGCGACTTCGGCTTCTCGTTCGGCGATGCGTCGCGCTTCCGCGTTTCGGTCTTCAAGCAGCGCGGCGATATTGCCATGGTGCTTCGCCGCATCCCCAACAAGCTGCTGACGTTTGACCAGATCGGCCTGCCTGAGATCTGCCGCGAGCTGATCCGCCGCCCCCGCGGCATGTTCCTGGTCACCGGCCCGACTGGTTGCGGCAAGACCACCTCGCTGGCAACGATGCTTGATCACATCAACACCAACTTCGACCGTCACATCGTGACGATGGAAGACCCGATTGAGTACTACCACTACCACAAGAAGTCGATCGTCAACCAGCGCGAAGTTGGTACCGATGTGAAGAGCTTCAGCGAGGCGCTCAAGCGCGTGCTGCGCTCCGACCCGGACGTGATTCTGGTCGGCGAAATGCGCGATCTTGAAACCATCGAGTCGGCCATCCGCGCTGCCGAGACTGGCCACTTGGTCTTCGCCACCCTGCACACCACCGGCGCCGCCAAGACGATCGACCGCATCGTCGATGCCTTTCCGGTCAGCCAGCAGAACCAGATTCGCGTCCAGCTGTCCACCTCGCTCATTTGCGTGCTCAGCCAGCAGCTCTTGGCACGGGTGGACGTTCCTGGTATGGTTGCTGCATATGAGTTCCTCGTCGTCACCCCTGCCATCGCCAATCTGATCCGCGAAGGTAAGACCTACCGCATCGATTCGAGCATTCAGACTGGCAAGAAGTTTGGTATGCAGTTGCTTGACGACCACCTGTGGATGCTCTACATGGCTGGCAAGATCTCTGCGGAAGAGATGGTCGACAAGAGCAAGAACCCGGGCGATGTGAGAGACAAGGTGCACCGTCTGGGTCGCAAGATCGGACGCTCCGACCTTGATGAGGAAGACGTTTCCGAGAAGTAGTCGAGTGCCTGATTCTGTCTCTTGCGGGCGGCACCGGCATCCTTGAGTGGGTTACTAACCGCTCTCTGGACGAGGTTATTTTTAGTTGTGCGAGCGCGCTGGCGTGCAAATTAGCGCGTGTCGCATGCATTTTCATTGGTTTTTATGGTTAGTTTGCGGCAACATGGAGGTCGCATCGTGCGATTAGACTCATTGCCGCGGCACACAGACCCATCGTGACCGAGGAGACCTTGCTTATGCCTCCAGTGCAACTGACAGATGCTGACTACCAGGATATGAAGGGCCGCAAGATCGGCCGGGTCATGTCTCGGCTTGGCAGGGTGAGTCGTGAGCAGGTTCACGAAGCTCTTGCTGTCCAGAAGTCACGTCCGGTAAAGTTGGGCCAGCTTTTGGTGGAGCTTGGCTTCTGCACGCAGCGGGATGTTGATGAGGGAATGGCCGCCCAAGCGGGCTTGAGTTATATGGACCTGACGAACTTTGAGTTGCCGGAGGAGGCCAAGACGGCGATTCCGGCCGAGAGCGTGCAGGCCTATCAGGTCGTGCCGATTGCGTTCAACCCGACCAGCAAGCGCATCAAGATTGCCATCAAGAACCCGGACAACTTCCGGGCGAAGGACGACTTGCAGATGCTGCTGGGTTTCAAGGTTGAGTCGGTGGTGGCCGACCCGGCTGCCATTGACGCCCTGATCAAGAAGCATTTTTCCAAGACCGAGACGGTCAAGGACGTGGTTGCCGACCTGGGGAGGGATGAGCGGCTGGTCAAACTTGGCGCCAGCAAAAATGGTGGGTCGATCGACCTTGATGCGGTCATGGAGGTTGCAGATGACAACCGCGTGATCAAGCTGCTCAACCTGGTGCTGATGCAGGCGATTAAAGATCGCGCTTCGGACATCCACTTCGAGCCCTTCGAGGACGAGTTTCGGATGCGTTATCGCATCGACGGTGTGCTTTATGAAATGGAGCCGCCCAAGAAGGAGTTGGGTGCTGCGATTACCAGCCGCGTCAAGGTCATGGCCAAGCTCGACATTGCCGAGCGTCGGCTGCCGCAGGATGGTCGCATCGAGTTGATGCTCAACGGCGCGCCGATCGATCTTCGCGTCTCGGTCCTTCCGACCATGTATGGCGAGAGCGTGGTGATGCGTGTGCTTGACCGCAGCAACGTCAAGCTCTCGGTGGACCGCATTGGCATGCGTGAGGACGATCTGGAGATGTTCCGCCGCCTGATCAACAAGCCCAACGGCGTGGTGATCGTGACGGGACCAACTGGTTCCGGCAAGACGACAACGCTCTACGCCGCGCTGCAGGCACTCAATGACATTGAGACCAAGGTGCTCACGGCTGAGGACCCCGTTGAGTATGACATTGATGGTCTGTGCCAGGTGCAGGTGAACCCCGATGTGGAGCTGACCTTTGCCAAGGCGCTTCGGTCGTTCCTGCGGCAGGATCCTGATGTGATTCTTGTCGGCGAGATTCGCGACCTGTCGACGGCGGAGATTGCCATTCAGGCCTCGTTGACCGGCCACCTCGTTCTCACCACGCTTCACACCAACGATGCGCCATCGAGCATCATTCGTCTGGTAGACCTGGGTGTTGAGCCCTTCCTGCTCACGGCAACGATGGAAGGTGTGGTGGCCCAGCGGCTGGTGCGCACCGTTTGCCCGCGCTGCAAGGTGGCTTACACGCCCAGCGATGAAGAGCTGATGGAACTGCAGCTCACGCGCGAAGGAGTCGCTGGCAAGACCTTCTTCCGCGGTGCTGGCTGTGACTACTGCTACAAGAGCGGTTATCGCGGCCGCATGGCCCTCTTCGAGATCATGTCTGTCAACGAGGAGATGCGCGACCAGATCATGGCCAAGGCCAGCACCAACGTGCTGCGCAAGATTGCCAAGAACAATGGCATGCGCTCACTGCGACAGTGCGGGCTGCTGGCTCTCTTTGAAGGCCAAACCACCATTGACGAGGTGATGCGCGAGACGCTGGCTGAGGATGATTGACGCCGCCATGCCCAGATGCCCAAACGCCTCGCGCGACTTGCGCCCGATGCATCAGTAAATCGCAACGACCTGTAATTGACTTGCCTGTGACCTGAGAGATAGACCGGAGCCACCCCCATGCCAACATATGCCTATGAAGCTTTGAACGCCGCGGCCAAGAAGCAGAGCGGTTCGATTGAGGCGGCCAGCGACAAGGAAGCTGTTGAGAAGTTGAAGTCGCAGGGTTTCCTGCCGACCTCCGTCAAGGAGCAAAAGGGCAAGAAGGATGCGATTGCGGCCCCGGCCAAGAAAAAGAAGAAGGGCGGCATGTCGATGAGCATCGGCGGCGTGAGCACCAAGCTTCTGACGAACTTCACGCGGCAGCTCTCCACGCTGCAGGATGCAGGTCTGCCCCTGCTGCGGAGCTTGCAGATTTTGGAGGAGCAGCAGAAGCCCGGCAAGCTCAAGAGCATTCTGCAGGATGTGTGTGAGGATGTTGAGGGCGGCACATCGCTCTCCGAGTCTTTCGCCAAGCATCCCGCCGCGTTTGATCGCCTTTACGTCAAGATGGTTGCTGCTGGCGAAGTCGGTGGCGTGCTGGACGTCATTTTGCAGCGTCTTGCGGACTTTATGGAGAAGGCCCAGCGGCTGAAGCGCAAGGTCATCGGCGCTGCGGTCTATCCGGCAGTGGTCATCGTCGTCGCCGTAGGTATCGTGGTCTTCATCATGATTGCGATCATTCCGAAGTTTAAGGAAATCTTCGCCGAGTTTGGCGTGGCCATGCCGGCGCTGACAATCTTTCTGATCAACACTTCCTCATGGCTTGCTGGAACCAAGCCGGGTCAGTCGATCCCGGGCTGGGTCTTCCTGGTGCTGATGCCGGTTTTGATCATTCTGCTCAAGGTGGCCCGCAAGGCGACCCCGGGCCGCGCCGCCACCGACTATGTGCTTCTCTACACCCCGCTCGTCGGCAGCTTGATCTCCAAGACCACCATTGCCAAGTTCACGCGCACGCTTGGCACCCTCGTCAATGCCGGTGTGCCGATTCTTGAGGCCATCGCCATCACCCGCGATACCTGCGGCAACTATGTCTTCGAGCGGGCGCTTGACAAGGTGCATGACTCCATCCGCGAGGGCGAGACCTTCGCCGATCCGCTGCGCGCTGCCAAAGTCTGCGATTCGCTGGTGGTCAACATGATCGCCGTCGGTGAGGAGACCGGTGAGATCGACAACATGCTGATGAAGATTGCCGACAACTACGACGACGAAGTCGATGTTGCGGTGCAGTCGATGGTCAAGCTCATCGAACCGCTGCTCATGCTCTTCCTGGGCGTGGTCGTCGGTGGCATCGTCGTGGCCATGTTCCTGCCACTGATTGCCATCATCGAGAAGTTGGGCTCGGGCGGTCTCTAAGCACTTCAAGTTTTCGCGGCGGCCAGGGCAGGGCTGCAAGGTCGCCAGAGGCGACAGGGCGGGCGGGGTGGCGGGGTGGAGGGGTGGTGACGGTGGAGGGTGGTGACGGTGGAGGGCGGGGAGCGGTGCGAGGGTGTCTGGGTCTGTGTTGTCGTAAAAAGGTCTTGTCATGCAGCAGCAACAACAGCAACGCGATGCACAACCAGTGACCGGCAATCGCCGCGGCGGCTTTACGCTGGTGGAGATGCTGCTCTCGGTCTCCATTCTGGCCGTGGCGGTGGCGCTGATCATCTCGGCCTACACCGGCAGCGTGCGCTATGTACGCGACCGGGTGACCGAGCTGCAGCTTCGCTCATTGGATGTTGCGGTGCAGCAGTTCGAGGCCGACTACGGCTTTCTGCCGCCACTCGTCGATGCCTCGGTGGGCGATCCACGTGGCGGCGGCCCACTGGTGGACTACGACAAGATCATTGAAGAGGGCTCACCTGATTTGCGTCTCGGCTGCATCACTCGCAACGTGCTAAGGCCAGTCCGTGATTCGGCGCCGACCGGTCGGCTCAAGGTGTTTGGCTATGCCGACTTTGATGCGGGCGACGAGGATTCGATCAACAAGTACCTGCGCAACGAAACGTTCAACAACAACGATCGTCTCTACCCGCGCTATAGCTTTGTCTCACTCGGTGCGTACCTGCTGGGCGGCTTGCCGGCCGAAGTTGATGGTGGCAGCGGCAACCTAATGGGCCGGCCCACGCCTGATGGCCGCTTTGATGAGAGCAAGGAGAAGCGCGCGCCGGTGCTGGATGTCGGCACCATGACGGAGAATCGTCGCGCTCGCAGGCGTGAGGTCGAGGGTGCGGGTCTGGGCATTGATGCTCGATCACTCTCGGTCAACATTATCGTCGATCGCAACTTGCTCTCGGTGCGTTACTACCGGTGGGAGCCGCTCTATCACGGCAGCACCGCAGCGACCGTGCAGGGCCGTGCAGGCAGCCCCGCCAACGACCCGACTCGCATCGGCTCGGTGCGCGATGAGAACGTGCCTTATCTGCTTGGCTACCAGGCCAAGATGGACTGGCAGAGCGGCGGCAGCGCCATGACAGCCGCCGACATGCCGCTGATTCGTCAGACCTCGTCGTATCGCTACCTCGCTACACAGCGCTATGCCCTTGCCGCTGGCGGCCCGGATGGACAGTTTGGTGGCATCAACGAAGTGACCGACCGCAAGCTGGCTGATGACAACCTTATCATCTCGGCCGGTCGCCTGGTCGCGCCGGAGGGCTCACGATGAATTACCCGCAGTTGAATCATCGTCGTGGGTTGACGGGCACGGCACGCGCAACTTGCTCGCGGCTTTCACCCGGTTCTCGCCCTCGCGGCTTTACCATCATGGAGATGATCGTGGTGGTCATCATGCTGCTGGCGGTGCTGGCGATGGTGCTGCCATCGTTCGTCAGCTTGAAGCGCAGTGGCGAGTTTTCCGTGGCGCAAGAGCTTCTCAAGCAAGCCGTGCGCGATGCGCGCGGCCGCGCCCTCTCGGCGAAGAACGATACCGCGGTGGTCTTCGTCTTCTCGCCCGAAACTGGCGTGCAGCTGCTGGTGTGCGAGCGCGTCGGCCAAACCATTGTGGATGGTGACACGTCACAGACCAATGCCGGCGGCGCCGTCGTTGAGCGCGAGGTGTTCGTTCCAATCACCGGGCGAAAGCCAGTGGAGATTCCTCGTGGCGTCTCCGTCCGCGGATATGCCAAGCAGTTCTCGGTTGACAATGCCTGGTACGAGCCGACGCAAAATGGCGGTGTCAGATACCTCGTCGATGATCCAGCATGGGTCTTTCCCGAGACTGATTTCTACTCGCGTTTAGTGGCCGACAATCAAGCCAACACAGCAGCCGATGTGGGCCGCGATCGCCAGACGTTCATGGTGCGATTCGCCTCACGCACCGGGCAGCTCGTCGCCGGCGAGGCCGCCGCGGCGGTGGTGGTGCTTCCTCGTCCGTCGGCCAGTGGTCGCCAGCGTGACTTGGCTGCGATTGAGCGCCTTGATCTAAGTGCGGACCTGGCCTCGCAGGTCGCTTCGATCGTTGAGCGACCGCTCTGGCCAGATGGCAGCGTCGCACCACTTGCGCAGCGCGGCTTGCTCGGAGATGACAGCAGCGATACGGCTCTGGTGCGGTCGGTCACTCGCTTGGCGTTGTATCGCGAGCGTGAGCTTGCGGCCGCCCTCGGCGTGCGGCTCGATGCGGTCTCGGGCACCATCTACGAGTTGCCCGAGAACTACCAGAACGTCGGCGGGGCGCAGCGCGACAGCCGCACGGTCTACCCGCAGTATGTGTTGGAGCTTCGCGAAGATTCACGCACGCCGGTTTCTGTGCTTCGCTGGGTGGAGGGCTTCAGCGTGCTGAATGATGCCAGCTCAACGGTGCGCAGTGCGGGCGGGCGCCCGCTTCTGTACTCGGTTCATCCGCTTCGCGGTGAGCTGCTCGAGGAGATTTCACGGTGAACAAGCGCAACGACACAAAGTGTGCACCCGCTGCCAAGGCCCGATGCGCTGCGGGTGGATTCACGCTCATCGAGGTGCTTCTCTCCGCGGCGATTCTGCTCATCGCGCTGCTTGGCGTGGCGGCGGTCTTCCCCCGCGTGCTGCTGACGCAGCAGGATGCGTCGCGCACCGTGGCGGCGATTCCGCAGGAGCAGCGGGCGATTGCCGCGCTGCTGGGGCGCACCGCCGCGGGCCAGGAGTTCTGGACGGAGTGGGCTGCGCAGGCCCCGTTCATCGCTACGGTAACGCCAACCTTGCCCCCGGGCGCGACGATACTGCCACAATCGGGCGCGTGGTATGTGCCGCAGGTTGTTGGCCAGGCGCGACCGCTGCTGCCCGGCGCGGCGATTGTTCCGCATGGTGGATTGGTGCTCGGCACCATCACGCAGGAGTTTTCGCAAAACTTCAATACCGCAGCGCGCGATATTCTTGTTGATCGCCGGGTGGTGATTCCGCTGGGCGAGCGTCTGCGACTGGAGACGCCAAATGCTCCCTTCAGCAGTGGCTCGGTGTGGGATATGGGTGTGCGCCGCCTGGTTGCGCGCGACTTTGCCGGCACCGCACCTGCCGCCGTATCGGGCAACAGCTCACCAGATACACGTGTGCAGGTGGCCGTGTTTGTGCGCCCGCTTGATCCGCGGCTGAGCGTCATCCCGGGTGAGGCCAACAACGCCGTCAAGAATGTGCGTGAGGCACTGCTGACTCGCTTCGAAGGGCTCGGCGCCGATGATCGTCGCCTGCCGCTGGCTGCATCTCCCACTGAAGGGCCGAGCTTTGACGGCCTGTTCAACGATCGAATCTACAGCAATCTCATGGTACTGCCGGTTCTCCCCGGTTTTACACCCAGCGCGACCAATGGGCAGTTGCTACAGCTTTTTAATTTTGGCAACGCCGGGCCTTTCCCTTTTGAGACCCTGATGGCGCTGCTGCGGGTTCCCGGCCAGCAACTTGTTGATGATGATGGCAACGTGCTGATCGTGGCCGCATCAAATGCAAGTGACCCGGCAGACTCGGTCCGTCTTACCAAGCCACTGGTCAACTTCAACATCAGCCAAGTGCTGGTAAGCCCGCAAAAACCCAGCCGCGTCTACGTGTTCGTCGTCAACCCGTAAGTGTGATTCGTGGCTGGCGATGCTGGCAGGAGTTGCGGCAAGTGATTTAAGATGAGGCAGCACCCCGCGTGGACTGCCACTGTCATGCAGATTTGGAGCACGGCTATGAAGATGCGACCAGCAAACATGAAAGCTCAGTTGAGCACCCGCACCGGCTTTACGGTGATGGAAGTGATCCTGGCGGTGTCGGCCTTCATGCTTCTGGCCACCGTGCTGCTCAGCATTTTGCGCATCATCGATCGCACCCGCGTCGCCGGCCAGACCCTCAGCACGCGTACCAGTGTCAGCGCGCTGCTCGAGCAGCGCCTGCGTCAGGACTTTGACCGCATGAGCCGCGACGGCTTTTTGCTGGTACGCAACCAGCTCACAGCGCAGCCAGTGTCACTCTCAGAGGGTGTGGCCAACCGGCGCCGCCGCATCGATGAGATCATGTTCTTCTCCAGTGCGCCCGCAACCACCCTTCGCGCCTCGCTCGATGCACGCCGCACCGCACAGGGGCCCCAAGCCGCCATCTACATCGGCCACGGACTCCCCCGCGGCACCGAAGCGGCTGCACTGGACGATGAAAACACCACCGCACCGACCTTTGGCACCGTCGGGCCCTCGCGCTTCGCTAAAGACTGGGTTCTGGCCCGTCTGCCGCTGACACTTTCGGCGGCCCTGAACCCGGCGACCACCGTCACTCGCGGCGGGCTTCAGCCATCAAACGCGCGAGAGTTGGATTCGCCCATTCAAGTCGCGCTTCAGCCCGC
>Ga0105046_10017207_pt1 | contig 11073 bp, 4 predicted proteins | sample MAT03_FD_78385 | JGI IMG/M metagenome (GOLD analysis project Ga0105046, IMG submission 78385) | Freshwater microbial communities from Lake Fryxell liftoff mats and glacier meltwater in Antarctica - MAT-03 (megahit assembly) | ecosystem: Environmental > Aquatic > Freshwater > Ice > Liftoff...
CATCGCGCATGCGCACCCCGACCTCGCATTGGGGGGTCTGTCGCGCGTGCTCTCCCAGGCGCGCCGGATCAATGGTGTGGCCGGTCAGGCGACCAGCTTCGCGTGGCTCGACGAGGGCGGCGCAGACCTGAAGGTCAGTCATCCGAACGGGGACACCCAGCGCTTCGCTCACGAGCAGTCGCAAGCCGCCACCGCCGCGGGCATGGATCCGACGGGGGCCCGCGACAATCTTCTGAGCGCCATCTACAACATCAACGCGACCGTCAAGCCGGCGACGGTGACCTTCGACCCGACGTCGAAGCTCGTCACCCAGCGCTGCGACGCCGAGGGCACCCCCGGCGGGACGCCCGCCAACCCGGGCGATCGCTGTAGCGGCTATGTCTACGACGCGAACCTCAACCTGCAGCGCGTCGTCGGCCGCAACGAGGAGGGCGAGCTCGTGGCGGTCGAGCTGGTACACGAGCAGTTCGTCCCGAGCAACTTCTACAAGGTCACCAAGGTGACGACGCCCGCAGGGGTCGAGACCACGGTCACCCACACGCAGCTCCCCTGGCTCACCGGACGCATGCAGACCGTCCAGGTCGCGCAGCAGATCCAGGCGGATCAGGAGACGACCTATGCGTGGTGCGACGGTGAGCCGGGCTGCCCGGCAGGGGCGCTCAAGAGCGTCACGTCGCCGATGCAGGCGGTGACCGCATATACCTACGACGAGGAGGATGGGACCCCCACCGCCACCGTGCTGCCCAACGGCGGCCAGTCGCTCACTGAATACGACCTGCGCGGCTGTCTGCTCGCGACCACGAGCGTCGGCGGCACCCGGACGACCTTCAAGTACAGCGACGGCAACGGGCTGCAGGGCGACTGCGCACCGACCGAGGTGATCGACAACCCTCAAGGCGTCGCCGACAAGCTCGTCACGAGCTACCAATACGACCCCGCGCGCAACCTGGTGCTGCGCACGCGAGACGTCGGCGGCGGTCGCTCCAACTCGGACACCGAGACGGCCTATCGGCACCGCACGGTGACCCCTGGCGGGGCCGCGGGCCTGGTCCTGACGCTCGACGGGGGCGTCGGCGGCAGCGGGTACACGGCGCATAAGCAGACCAGCTACGATCCCCACGGCGCGGTGGTGAAGCTGACCGACGTGGCGATGAGCGGGCGCACCATGACGCGGGCCTATGCATACAAAGCTGACGGGACCCTGACGGTCACGGCGCAGCGCTCGGGCATCCCGGCGGTGGCGACGGAGACCTTCGACGCGTCGGGTCAGCCGTTGAGCGCCGTCGACACGCGCGGCGTCACCAGCACGCGCACATACAACGCGCACTCCGGGCGCCTCGAGGTCACGGTAGCTGGCGCGGCCCCGGTCCCGAGCCACGCCGCCGCGAACCTGGTCACCGAGTATTTCTACGACGACGACGGCCGGACGATCCGCGTCGAGCAGCCCGACGGCGTGGTCGTGACCCACGACTTCGACGCGCTGGGTCGGCTCGACGCCCGCAACCTCGAGGTCAACGCCGAGGTGCACCGGACCGAGTACGACTACGACAAGCACAACCGCCAGGTCGACGTGCGTCAGCTCCGCAACGGCGCGGTCGAGCGCGAGGAGCTGACCCACTACGAGGGCGTCGGCAAGCTCGGCCCGCGCCCGGTCGAGGAGGCTTTGTTGGCCTTCGGCGACGGCGGGACGGACGCGACGACCCGCTACGACTACAAGGCCGAGGCGTGGACCGCCTGCGCCACCGCGACCCCCGGTAGCTGCTGGAAGCCGACCAAGATCACCACCCCGGAGCGCGTCGTCAGCGGCGCGGGCCCGACCCAGGCCTACGCTTACGACGGCCGCGAGCGCCTGGTCGGCGTGACCGAGTTCGGGGCCGGGCCCGGTGGCACCGACGCGAGCTGGACGTACGCGCTGGACGGGCTCGACTGCATGCGCTCGGTCAACGGACCGGGTCGGGTGCAGAGCTTCGACTGCGACCGGCGCGGCCGGACCACCGCGGAGTACGAGGGGGCGGCCTCGCGGGCCTTCTCGTACTACCCGGACGACACGCTCGCGGCGGTCGTCGACTTCGACGGCAGCGGCACGAACTACGGCCTCGACGCCAGCGGGTGGCGGGTCGGCGGCATCAGCTACACGCCGGCCGCGGGGGTGCTCGCGCCCGGCGACGCGCTCTTCACTTACACCGTGAACGACCTGCTGGCGACCGTGTCGAGCCCGTCCGGGACCTCGGTGTACGACTACGACGCCGCCAATCGCATGGCGAGCAAGACCCGCACCACCAACCTCGGCGCCACGCGGACCATCACTTACGGGCGTACGACCGGCAGCGGGCTGGTCAGCAGCATCGACTACTGGGGCGAGGGTAGCGTATCGATGACGCACAAGAACGGTATGCTCGACACGCTGACGGCCTTTGGCGGCGCGCCGTTGACCTACGCGTGGCGCGGCGACGGGCTGATCGCCGGGGTCAGCTCGCCCGGGCTCAGCGTGGACTACGACTACAGCGACGTGAACTCGCTGCCGCGGATCAGCAACATCAGCTACACCGGTGCGGGCAACAATGCCCTGTTTACACAGGTGACCTATAACCGCGACGCGGCCGGCAACGTCCTCAATCGCGGCGAACTGTGGGAGGGACAATTCGGACCCCCCCTCGACGAGTCCTTCACATACGACGAGCAGAGCCGCCTCAAGGGCGTCACCCTGCAGGCGTTCACCTGGCAAAGTGAGACGATCCCCGGGCCGGGCTGGTCCCTGCCCGCGTTCGCGGCCCAAAACGTCTACGACGCGCGCGGCAACGCGACCAGCCACCTCGGCAAGTCGTACACCTTCGACGCCGAGGACAAACTCGCGGGGGCCAACTTCAGCCACGACAAGCGGCGCAACCTGACCTGCATCGACACCGCCGAGGCCGGCATCTGCCACTGCAGCAACGCCATCAAGGACGCCGATGAGGAGGACGTCGACTGCGGCGGCGCCGTCTGCGAGCCCTGCGGCTGCGTCGAGGGGGTCCTGCCCGCCCGCCCCGCGATCACCGACCCGTGCGCGCTCGACGGGTACGTCATCGACGTGAACGCGATCGCCGCCAAGGTCGAGGCGCTCTACGACCCGAGTAAATTGCTGTTCACGCAGCAAGTCGACGCCTACGGCCAGGGTGTGTGCGCACCGCTCAACTTCGTCAAGCTGCCGGTCCCGTGCTCCGCGGTCGGCGGATTCAAGTACCGCGTGACCCTCCTCGGTGGTGCGGTGACCAAGACCTGGGCCGGGTTACCTGGGTTCGCCGCGTGGAACTGGACGATGATGTATCAGACCCTCGGTGACCCGATGTCACTGGCGAACGAGGTGATGTACGCGACCTCGGCCTACCAGGGCGACCCTGCGGGGGCCTGCGGCGACGCGATGGGATACATCGGCGAGCTGCCGGTGGGCCCTGTGGACCCGGAGCTCAGCGACTACGTGCTGGCATACCCCGCATTCTCGGGTCCCGCAGATCCCAACCTCCCCGCGGGCATGCAGACCTGCTTCGACCAGATCATGGTCCAGGCCCGCGGCCAGTTCGACCAGGGGTGCTCGAGCATGACCGGGGCCGGCGCGCTGTTCATCGCCTTCGATCCCGGCCAGTGCTACTGAAACCAGCGACTCCGCGATCGTCCAATAGACAGGAGAATCCATCATGCGCACCCTAATCCATCATCGTCTGATCTTCATCACCACGTGCACGCTCGGGCTCGCCTTCTGCGATCCGCTGGAGCCGGTCCCGGAGGCCGAGCAGACGATCGCCGCGATCCGGCCGGACGACGCTGCGCGGTGGGACCGCGCGGCCGCGCTGGCGCCCCAGGGCCCGCGCGACGTCGACGGGACCTACATGCTCTACGATGATATGCTGCTGGACATCGCCGCCGCGGTGCCGGGCTTCGCCGGCTTCTTCGTGAACGAGGAGGAGCGCGTCGCCTACGTGTGGCTGCGCGACGGCGACGAGGCGCAGTTGCCCGCGGTCGAGCGCCAGTTGCGGCGCTACTTCGGGGACCGCCTCGACCTCGCCAACGGTCTGCGGCTGCTCGACGCCGACCACGCCTTCCCGGAGCTCAAGGCGCTGCAGCTGCAGACGGTCGCGGCGGTGATGGGCTGGGACGACGTGGTGTTCACGGACGTGGACGAGATGAACAATCGGGTCACGGTCGGTGTGGCGAGCCCCGCAGCCCGGGAGCGCGTGCTCGCCTATGCCCGGCGCATCGGCGCATCGGACGCATTGGACGTCGAGCTGGCCGACCCCATCGAGAATACATACCAGCTCACGGACAGCATCCGCGCGGTCGGAGGCGGTCTGCAGACCGGTCACCCGGGCGGCGCCTGCAGCCTGGGCTTCGTGGCGGTGCGCGAGGGCGTGCTCGGCTTTTTGACCGCGTCGCACTGTACGCCGCAACAGTGGGGATACGATGGTTCCGCGGTCCGGCAAAACGCGCTGGGAGGCGTGATCGGGGTCGAACTCGCCGATCCGAACGCCTGGACCGGCACCGTGAACGGGTTCACCTGCCCACCCGGCCGGGTCTGTCGGGAGAGCGACGCCGCGTTCTTCTCGCTCACCCCCGACGCGAGCCCGGGGGTGAACCGGCCGATCGCCTGGCCCCTCGCGCTGTTCACGACCACCTTCGAGGGCTACGGATATGTGCGGTACCAGGGCAGCCCGCCCCCCGGGGGGATCGTCCAGAAGATCGGGCATGTCAGCGGGCGCTCCAAGGGCAACGTCGACCTGACATGCGCCGCGGCCAACGTGAAGGACTCGAACTTGACGCATTCGTGCACGCACCGCGCGCCCTACACCTCGATCCCCGGCGACAGCGGCGGTTCGGTGTACCGCAACGTCAACGGGGCGCAGTATAATCCGGACCTCCAGATCTACGGCGTCAATTGGGGCAGCGACGGCACGTTCGGCTACTTCTCGAGCATGGGCGCGATCAAGGCCAACCTCGGGCCGCTCGCGGCCTCGCAATGAGCGGGACATCGCCCACAGGACGAACATTCGGAGTGACCATGGCGAAACTTATCCCCACGATCCTGAGCGTGGCGATCGCCGCGACGATCCTCCCGGGCGCGGCCACGGCGGCGCCGCTGCACGCGAACGCGTTTGACGGTCCAGGCGCCGCGCAGCCGGGGGCGACGCTGGAGTACGACGCGGCCAACCGGCTGCGCCGGGTCAAGCGGGGCAGCCTGGATATCCGCTACGTGTACGACGGCCTCGGCAACCTCGAGGCGGAGATCGTCGATGATGGGCAGAAGGTGACGCGGACGGACCTGATGCTCGACGAGTCGGGCCCCTTGCCGCGGATCATCGGGGCGCTGACCAATGACGGCGCCCACGAGCTGTATGCATACGGACCGATGGGCCTCACGATGGTGCGCAAGAACGCGGCCGGGCAGCCGCCGGCGACCTACCACGCGCTGACCGACGAGCTCGGGACGGTGCGCGGCCTCGCCGACGAGACCGGCGCGCTGGCGGGACGGACCGCGTACGGCCCATTCGGGCGGGTGCGGGTGACGGAGGGCGAGCAGACCAAGCTCGCGTTCACCGGAGAGTACCGCGACACCGCCGGCCTCGTCTGGCTGCGCGCGCGCCACTACGCGCCATTCCTCGGCCGCTTCCTGCAGCGCGACACGATCGTGGGGGCGCCAGGCGACCCGCAGACCCTCAACCGCTTCGCCTATGCCGCAGGAAATCCGCTGAGCAAGGTCGATCCCTCCGGGCACTTCGCCATTGTTCCGGTGCTGGCGCTGGTCGCCCTGACCGCGACTTTTCTTCTGGGTCCGATGATGAACGCGGTCAACGCACCCACCCATATCGGCGACCCTTCGGGGGCCGAGGTCACCGAGTACAACAGCAAGATGTGGGAGCGGGTCGCAGCCACCGCCGTGACCGAGCTCGTCTCGGGCGTGGTCATCGGGTGGGCCTTCAAGACCGTCGTCCCGCTGCTGCGCGGCGGCGCCTCGGAGATGTTCGAGGGCGGGGGAAGACGCGCGATCGACATGCTGCGTGCGTCCGATGGCGCCGCCAGCCGGATGGTCGACGACCCGGCCCAGGCGTTCGCCCGTATGCCCGATGAGCGCTTCAATTGGGCCGAGCTGAGGTCCCTCGACGACAGCCCAGAGTCGCTGGCCCGCGCAGAGTGCCTCATGAGGAATTGTCCGAGCATGTCCGTGCGCACCGCCGCGTGGGTCGCCGAGAATCACGCGCTCGTCGACGACCCCCTCGACCTCGGCATCCACGCCGGCCGCGAGACCCTCGCCAACGCGCTGGGCAAGAAGGGCTCGAGCTGGAGTATGTATTATGACGACATCGACGAGCTCGTCGTGGATGTCATGGAGCTCGAGGGTGACCGACAATTCTTCCTCGGCGGCTTCAAGAAGGACGGGGTGGGGCACGTCTGGAACCTCGTGAAGCAAAACGGCCGCGTCATCCACCTCGACGCGCAGGCCCCTTACACCGCCGCCAACTACACCTCACTCCCGCGTTACGTCTACCTCGACGTCACCGACGTCTTCCCGGTCGTGCGTCAGCTCGACTGACGATTTCGCCGCCCGCATTCACCACGTTGCCTTCAAGGAGACCGACCATGCACAAGATCATGATAATGCTGCTGAGCGGAACGCTCGTCACGATGTCCGTACCCGCGGAGGCGGTGGCGGGGCCGCAGTTCGGGAACGCGTTGCATGACAACGCGTTCGACCAGGCCGGCGCGGCCCAGCCGGGAGCGACCCTGGAGTACGACGCTGCAAATCGGCTGCGGAGGGTGAAGCGTGGGAGCCTCGATATTCGTTACATCTACGACGGCGTCGGGAACCTCGAGGCGGAGATCGTCGACGACGGGCAGAAGGTGACGAGGACGGACCTGCTGGTGGACGAGTCGGGCCCGCTACCGCGGGTGATCGGGGCGCTGACGGACGACGGCGCGCGTGAGCTGTACGCGTACGGCCCGATGGGGGTGGCGATGGTGCGCAAGAGCGCTGCCGGACAGCCGCCAGCGACCTACCACGCGCTGACGGACGAGATGGGGACCGTGCGGGGCCTGGCAAACGAGGCCGGCGCGCTGGCGGGGCGCGTCGCGTACGGCCCGTTCGGTCGGGTGCGAGTCACGGAGGGCGAGCAGACCCGACTCGCGTTCGCGGGCGAGTACCGGGACACGGCGGGGCTGGTCTGGCTGCGCGCGCGGCACTACGCGCCGTTCCTCGGGCGCTTCGTGCAGCGCGACACGGTGGTCGACGACCCGGGTAACCCGCAGAGCTTGAATCGCTACACCTACGCCGCCAACAATCCGCTGTCCAACCTCGACCCCACGGGGCACACCGTCCTCGCGGTGGCGGTCGTTTCGGTCGTGCTCATCGTATTGTTCGTCGGGACGTTGATCGGGGCCAACGTCACGATGGTGCGCAACCCCGGCGGCAAGGACCCCGAGCTCCGCCGCCAGGAGGCGCTGTGGGTGGAGGCGCACGGCATCGCAACAGGCATGGCCGGGACGGCGGCGGGGGCCCACGGGGCGGCAAGCGCGGCCCGTGCCCGGTCCGCAGCGCTCGGAGCGAGCCGCGCCCCGGGCTCCCCCGGCGGCGCGCCCATGGAGAATCTCGTGATCAAGCGGGCGCCGGCCGGTCAGATCCACCCGGATTGGCTCGACGCCCGGGGCGACCTCAAGCTCGACCCGTACACCGTGCAGATGCTGGCCCAGCTCGTGAACCCGACCGGTACGACGTACGGGAACTGCGGCGACTGCTCCACCGCGGGCTACCGGATCCTCAACAGTCCGCGCGTCATGCTGCCCGCGACCGCCAAGGCGCACGGCCCGACCAACAACGTGGACCGCCCCTACGAGCATCCCCCGGTCGTCGGCGGAAAGTTGTGGAAGCCGGGGAGTAACGACCCGACACGGACCGAGAATTTCATGCTCGATCAATTCGTCACCAACGAGACCCCGCATGGTGGCGTCGGCGCCGTCGATACGAGCGCCTACGATGGTCGCCTCGGCCCCCGGCAGGACCACGCGGTGACGGCGGGCATCTGCCCGAGCGGAGAGGCCTTCTTGGTCGACTTTCAGCGCGGCTGGATGACCACGAACCCGTCGCTGATCAATCAACGATTTCCGTTGAACCCGAACCATGAATACTTCAACGGCGGCGTCGACCTGTACGCCCCGTGACCGCGAAAGTGTCGAATTAAGGGTTGACCTCCGAGATATACGCGACATAATCGCTGCATGATGTATCGAAACATTGCCGCCATCTCTGCCTGCGTCGCCCTCACGATCGTCGCGTGCGATCCGAACGACGAGGCGATCCAGACCACCTCGGACGACGACAGCGCCAACGAGTTTCGCTTCAGCGACGACAGCTGGATCGAGACCTTCGCGCAGGCGAACGCTGACTACGCGGGGTGGTCGAATGCCGTGTGCAAGATCCCCTTCTTCACGACGTCGTATCAGGACGCCGTCCAGGCCCACCAGGACAGCGCCTACGACGACCTCTTCGCGGTCGGTGGGACGATCGCGCGCGACTTCTTCCTCGCCGACCTGACCGTCGCCGCGCTGGCCGAATTCGGCGGCCCGAGCCCGTTGACCCACGGGCAGTGGGTGACGGCGGCGCTCGACATCTCGTCGCCAGCCTCGTCGGCCGACATCGTCCATGCGATAAGCCAGCTGTCGCCGGCGAGCAAGGCGCTGCTCCTCAGCATTCAGAAGTCGCTCGGCCTCAAATCTCAACAGTCGGCGATGCGCGTGGTGGCCGTTTCGTCGGGGCTCTACCGCGGGCTCTCGCTGTTCCTCAACGGGCTGGGGACCACCATTCCGGTGCCGCCGCTGCTCGGCAACCTCCTGTCCCAGGCTGCGAGCGCCGCGTCCCAGGGGCTCAACGCCATCGGCTTCGTCGGCGTGTTCTGCACCGGCGCGAACACCCTCGCGGCGTACTTCGACGCGCTCGAGTGGACCGCGCGCGCTGGCGCGTCGGCGCAGCAAGCGGAGGCCTGGGAAGACGACACCTGCGCCCGCATTAATAGTCACAAGGCGCTGTTCGGCGACGTCTGTGACTTCCGCGGGGCGCTGGCGAAGTTCGATGATTTGGGCGCCACCAAATGCCTCAAGTTCGTGGTGAATGACTCGATGACCCACGGGTTAAAGGTGCACGGCGACAGGCACATGGGCCACGGGATCTTCCGGGTCGGTCGCGGCAAGCGGCTGGATTACCTGGCCTCTCAGCGCCTCGCTAATGGCTTCATCGTCACCAAGGTGAGGGTCAACGATAATTCGGCCGCGAACAATGGAGGGTTCGGGTGGGTGTACGTGGGTGGTATCGACTGCGTCCAATGAGGGCCCACCGACCGCCCCACGACCGCACGTACGCTACCGCGTGCTCCGGCGGCGGAGCCACTGCCGGACCTCGCGCAGTTGGGCGGCGGTCTCGGGCCCGGCGGCCTTGAGCGAGGCGGCGCTGCTCACGACGATGCTCCGCGCGCGCGCGCGATCGAGGCGGCTGTCCCACAGCGCCGTGGCCAATGCGAGCTCGATCGTCGCTCGCACATGACCCGGGTCATCGCCGGTCGCGGCCCGCACGAGCGCGCGGCTCGCGTTCTGTTGCTCGGCATCCCGCGATTCTTCGATTGCGAGGGCCAGCGCCCGCTCCAGGGGGGCCACGGCCTCGGCCGGCGTGCCCTGCTCCAGGTGCGTCTGGCCGAGTTGAGTCAGGGTCTCCATGAGCCACGACTTCTCCACGCCTGGAGCCTCGGCGGCCAGAACCTGCTGGGTGTATTCGAAGAGCGCCTCGTCATACCGTTTGAGGCGACGCAGCACCGTGCTTCGGTTGCCGCGTACCATCATGACGCGCTCGTGGCCCGGCGGCAGGATCGTCTCGATCTGTTGCTGGGCCGCGGTCAACTGGGCGAGCGCCAGGTCATTGTGGTCCTGAGCGCTCAGGAGGATGCCGAGGTTGTGCTCGGCCATGGCCACGGACATGTGGCCGCCGCCGAGCGCCCGTGTCAAGACGACGATCGCCCGTTCGGTCGCGCGTACAGCAGCCTCGATGTTGTGCCGGTGGTGCTCGTATTTACCGAGCCTGACCAGCGTTTCGCCGATCTTGGGGTGATTTGGCCCGAGCGAGCGAGTGTAGATAGCGAGGGTCTGTGTCAAGTACTCGACGGCCTCGCTGTGCTGTCCCTGACCGCCGACAAATCCGCCGATGAACGCAAGCGAGGCGGCATAGCGCGGGTGCGCCGTGCCAAACACCGCGGCGTCGATGGCAAGACCTCGGCGGCTGACCGCGAGCGCCTCGTCGAAGCGGCCGCGGGCGGCCAGGACGGTGGCCCGGCCGTGGAGGAGCGGGACCACCTCCGGGTGCTCCTCGCCGAAGGTCTCGACGGCCAGCGTGAGACCCTCGTCGTAGATCTTCAGCGATTCGTCCAGACGATCGAGGGTGTACAGCGCCTGGCCCAGCAACTCATAAATTCGTGGGGTGTCCGGGTGGGCTCGCCGCTCGCTACCCTGCAGCGCGAGCGCCTCCCGGGCCCACGCGAGGGCCGCCACCGGCTCACCCTGCTCGAGGGCGAGATGGCCGCGCGACAACAGCCACACGACTCGAGGCTGCGCGGGATCGGAGGCTCGCACGAGCTCGTCCTCGGCGAGCCGCGCCCAGAACTCGGCGGCGACGAAGCGGCTGAGATTACCTGACACCGCGATGAGCTCGAGAGCGGCGGCCAGGGTAACGTCGTCGTGGCGAAGCCGACGGGCGGCGTGGAACGCCTCCTCGAGCTGCTCGGCGGCCTCGGGCAGGCGCGCGAGGCCGAGGGCCGCACGCCCGCGCGCGAGCGCGGCCTCCGCGTGGAGCGCCGGATCGGCCAGCAGCAGGGCGGCTCGCTGGGCGGACTCGGCCTCGCGCATCGCCGCCGTGAAGTCGCCGGCGCGCCGTAACCCCTCGACGCGCGCGACCTGCAAGCGCACCTGGTCGGCGGCGGCGGCCAGGGCCGGATCCTCGGGGCGACTCACGGCGGAGAGCAGGGCGGCGTCGTCGTCGCACACACTCAAGGGGCGCAGGCTGGCGGCGGC
>Ga0105046_10017208_pt1 | contig 11073 bp, 4 predicted proteins | sample MAT03_FD_78385 | JGI IMG/M metagenome (GOLD analysis project Ga0105046, IMG submission 78385) | Freshwater microbial communities from Lake Fryxell liftoff mats and glacier meltwater in Antarctica - MAT-03 (megahit assembly) | ecosystem: Environmental > Aquatic > Freshwater > Ice > Liftoff...
ACAACGGGACGCCCATTTCCAATGCAACGGATTCGGTGTTTGTGCCGACGCAAAGCGGCTATTTCCAGGTGCAGGTAAGCACGCCGGACGGCTGTACGGCCTTTTCCGACAGTACGGACGTATCGGTTTACCCGCTGCCGGCCAATCCTATTTACTTCAATTCCAATAACCTGCTCCAGGTCACCGATACGGTAGCCCTTCCGGCGCAGTATTCCCTGCAATGGTACAACGGTGCGAATCCGATTCCCGGCGAAACGGGTTTCCGGTATTGCGTGGCTGCAAACGGCACGTACGGCCTTCTGGTTGTGGATGAAAGCACGGGGTGTATGAGTTTTTATGCCGCTACCGTGAATTTTAACCCCGCTTTTGATTGTACGGTCGGCGAAAAAAGCCCCGTTGCCGGAAGTCTGGCGCTGTTCCCAAATCCTGCCGGCAACCTGGTAAACATTCTGTTGGATCAGCCCCCGGGCGTGGAAGCCACTTTATACGTTCGGGATTTAACCGGCCGAATAGCCATGCAGCAGTCGGTATCTGCGGGCCTGGACGCCATCCAACTCGATTGCAGCGCCCTGCCTGCGGGTGTCTTCAGCCTGGAACTCGTGCATTCCAAAGCCCTGCGATATCGTTCAAAATTAGTACTGATCAAATAAATAATTGCATTCTGAATGCCTGTCAGCGCTTTCCGGACAACCGGAAAGCGCTTTTTTTTGTCTCTTTATTTCCGGGATATAAAATGCCGGGCTTGCAACGTTTCTGATATCATATTCTTTTTTAAGCTAAGCGAAACACTTATGTATAGTCCTACCAGGCATTTGATTTTCATCTGTTTATTACTGCTTGCAATCACGGCATGCAACTATACCCTTAACATAAAAGACGGACGGACGGCAGTGGCGCAGAAACAATTCGATACCGCCATACCCATGCTACAGGAAGAGTTTGGCCGGGCTAAAACCCGTACCGAAAAAGGACAGTTGGCCTTTTTGCTGGCCGACTCCTACCGGAAAAGCGGCCGGGATGAAAAGGCGCTGGAATGGTACAAAACGTCGTACGACAATAGTTTCGACTCCGATGCGCTCAAAGCATGGGCCTTTACCTTGAAAAAACTCGAACGATATGCAGAGGCGCGGGACGCTTTTAAAAACCTCGGCATCGAAATCGGCAGCCCCTACGAATACCGCAAAGAACTTACTGCCTGCACGATTGCGGAGGATTGGCTCAAACAGGCGCCGGGTAGCGGCTGGACCCTCGAAGACAGCCCATTCAACAGTCCACAGCATGATTTCGCGCCGGTATTGTTTGCCGACGGCCGCCTGGTTTTCACCAGCGACCGGGCTATGGGTAAAGGCGAGGATGCCTATAAATGGACGGGTAATAAATTCATGGACCTGTTTATCGTGGACCCGAATGATGCCAGTCCACAAGTATTTGACGTTCAACTGAATACGCAGGGAAATGAAGGCACGGCTTGTTTTAACAAAACCGGTACGGAGATTTACTTCGTGCGCGCCCGGGAGTCCTACAAAGGAGGCGATGCGTATTGCCGGATTTTTAGTTCGGAAAAAAATCCCGACGGCGGATGGACAGATCCGGTACCCTTGCCTTTTCAAAAAGAACAGATCAATTACCTCCATCCCGCGCTGACGGCGGACGGCAACACCCTTTATTTTGCCTGCAACGACCCGGAAGGCTGGGGCGGATACGATCTGTACAGCGTCACGCGCAATCAAAAAACGGAAAGTGGTTGGGACGATCCGAAACTGCTCAGCCGCAACCTCAACACCGGGGGCAACGAAGTATTTCCCACTTTAGACGCAGACACGCTCTATTTTGCATCCGATGGCTTGCAGGGAATGGGCGGGCTCGATATTTTCCGCACTTTTAAATCCGAGCGCAATGCCTGGGCGCCGCCAATCAACCTCAAGGCCCCCGTCAACAGCGGCGCCGATGATTTCGGATTCACAGTGGATGTTCTGCGATCCGCAGCCGAGGGCAAGAAAACCTCGAAACCGGGCGATTTGATCCGAACCGGTTTTTATACCTCCAATCGCCCGGGCGGACGCGGTGGCGACGATATTTATCGCTTCGAACAAAGGGTCCCGCCGCCAAAACCGCCCAAAAAAGATACCATTTCGGGCGCGCCGCTTGCTTACAAAATCATACTGGAAGGATACGTGCTGGAAAAAATTCTGGGCAATCCGCTTGATCCAAACAGCCGGGTGTTGGGCCGCAAACCGCTCAACGGCGCTACGGTGCAGGCCGAAGGCGCCAAAAAACAAAACTTCACGGTCAAGGAAGACGGTTATTTCAAACTGGAACTGGCCGAGAATACGGACTATAGTTTTACGGCAAATTTCAGCGGATATCTCTCCAACAAGGCCAGGTTTTCTACCAAAGGCATCGCCAAAGACCCGGCCAATCCGGTACAAACCTTTGAGATAGAGATCGTTCTGGACAAGATTTTCCGCAACCAGGAGATCGTGCTGGAAAACATTTATTACGACTACGACAAATGGGATATCCGTCCCGATGCCGAACCGACGCTGAAACGCCTGGCGGATGTATTGCGCCAAAACCCCTCCATTCGTATCCAGTTGGGCAGCCACACCGATTGCCGGGGCAACGAATCGTACAACCAGGAATTATCGCAACGCCGGGCCCAGAGCGCGGTGGATTATCTGATCGAGCAAAAAATAGACCCCGACCGGCTGTCGGCCATCGGTTACGGCGAATCCCAGCCGGCTGCGGATTGCGTTTGTTCGCGCTGTACGGAGGCCGAGCATCAGACTAACCGGCGGACGACTTTTAAGGTTGTGGAGTAAACTGGGAATACCCCGGCTTATCGCACAAATATTAAAACTCCGCCCAAAATGCCCTTATCTGAAACAAGCCGCCATTTGTAGGCCCCGGACGGCAGTTGCAGATCGAAACGGCGTTGGGAAAAACCGCCTTTCGATACAAAAAATGGCTGTTCGAAAACGGAACGGCCGGAGGCGTCGAATAGCTCGAGATGCATCTCTCCCTCGCCGGTTCCTGATATATAAATCGCGCCTACAGATGGATTTGGAAACAAGCGACAATCGAATATGCGCTCATTTATATCACTCATGCCGCTGGTGAAGGGCACGACAAATGACTTAGACAAGGTACAGCCATTCGCATCGGTCAACATAGCGGTATACGTGCCCGGTAGCAATCCGTTGAGGATAAAACCGTTCATGCCGTTGCTCCACGAAACGGAATAGGGCGCGGAACCGCCGCCGAGGCTGTCGAGCGCAATGCCCCCGTCTGCCACCTGCGGTCCGGACGCGGGGCCCACGATTCCTGTAAACGCCAGCGCGTCCGGGTCTGAAAGCGGCAAAAACCACTGGATCTTGCAACCGAATGCATCGGTCACCGTGCCCTGGTAGATTCCCGGCCCCAGCGGCGCGAGCGTCGGGCCCTGCGCGCCGTCGTTCCACAACCAGGCGTAGGGCGCTTTGCCGTTGGCGGGCAGTACGCTCAGACTGCCGTCTGCGGCGCCGGGGCAGGAAATAGCGTCTACCTGGATGTCTACATTGAGGCTGCCCTGAAGGTCCACGGAAACGGTCGCAGCGGCCGTGCAGCCCTGCGCATCGGTGACGGTGACCGGATAAGCGCCGGCAGCCAGGCCCGTAAGCAGGCTGTAGGTACCAGGGTTCCAGTCGAAGGAATAGGGCCCGGCGCTGCCTTCTGCTACTACGGCAGCACTGCCGCCCAGGGTGTCGCCGCATATGACCGGATGCGAAACAGGCGTGAGCTGAGGCGGCAGGGCGTCAGGCACTTGTATGGTCGCAGCGACCGATCGCCCTTTTGTGTCCGTCACGGTAACGGTATAAAGCCCCGGCGCCAAGCTGGTTTGTAGCGGCGTATTGCTGCCGGGATCATGGCTCCAGGTATAAACGGCGGGCAGGCAGGCATCTAAACCAGATATGTCGATCGTGCCGTTGGCGCCGTTCTCGCAGGAGGACTGTACCGGCGGCGGTTCAGGGAATTCCAGATCGCCAGCCTCGATGGCGCCGATATCGACCGTGCCGAAGCGGATACGGGGCTGGCCCAGCAGGTCGGTTGCGCTGAATACGCCGGTATTGTTGCCCGCGTTGATGGCGGGAGAACAGGCTTGAAGGCGGAAATCGTTGGAATCGGGAGCGACGAAAAAAGGGTTGGTGGACCATAGATTGCCGGTTTTCACCAGTATATTAGCGGCATTGAACGTGTCGGGTATATTAAAAATATTATGATCAAAAGTAATTGTATCAATATTATTTGGAGCCAGGTTATAGCCATTTTTGTATATGACATTTCCTGAAAAAACAATACAGTTTTTAAAGCCAAGGCTTTTGGTTTCATAATTAGATATTATATTTTTATATAGAGTAGCGTTTTGAAGTTTTACTATTAAATTAATATATTGCCCAGTTAGGTTACCATAAATTACAAGCCCTGTAGTAATATATTCATTTTGAATGTTATTAAAATACCCGCTATTTGATATTATTGAATTTTCGATTATTATCTCAACAGGTGTATTCAATAATGGTTGGTAATTATCTTTTGCAAGTATTTCATTTTCTTTGTTGCGATCAAATCTTAGGTTCCTAAAAATAATTTCTAAGGAGTTAAAGCTTAAACTAACTAATTTACAATTTAAGAATTCAGAAGATGCTATTATTGATGATTTTTCATCAATTTCATATCCAGAACCACTTCGTAATACAGCTGCATCATCTTCAAACTTTGAGTTTCGGATATCATAATGAAATGTCCCTAAGTTTTCGCAAAAGAAAGTCCCGTGGTTCCCATTAAAGTAAGAAGAATCAATTTCAAAATTGACATCTCCCACTTCAAAAAAAACAGCGAGACATCCAAAAACGGATGCCCCGTCTTTTACGTTTTCAAGTACTTTTGAATTGCGAATGGATATGTAAGTTCCCTGAGAACGTGGAAGTTCTAAGTAAAATACCGTCCCTTCATACGGTGAACCATTTCCCACAGCAGGGACACTATAACTATTCCTTCGTATAATAGAGCCGCTTATATCAAATGTATCGCTGCGCGGCGTATCTACAAAATAAATAGCGCCACCCCTACGATAGGCCACATTTTCTTCCAATATACAGTCTTTAATATCTTCCGGCCGGTCTATCCAACTGCCACCATAGCGGCAAATGGCACCCCCAAAGCCATTAGAGGAGCGGTTGGCCGTGAACCGGCAATTATCAAAAACGGGTGCCACCGAACCGCTGCCCTTGCCGTTGATGTACACCGCGCCGCCGTCGCTGCGTGCCGTGTTGCGCTCGAACACGCAATGTCGGATATACGGGTAAGCTTCCCCGTTCAGCGCCATCATATACAAAGCGGCGCCGGACGCACCAGGCGTGCCGTTGGCGGCCGAAGGATGGTTGGCCACGGCGTATCGGAACGTAAAACCGTCCACCAGCGTATTGCTGTCCGGGTTTACCATATAAAGCAAATTGTAACTGTTGTCCGTGCTGTCGCCTTCGATGCCAATGTCGCCGTCGAGTATGGTAGGGTCGCCGCCCGGGTCCCGTTCGCTTATATCCAGTTCCGTGGCGGCAAAGCCGCCGTACAGCGCCACTCCGGAGAGCAGTTCGAAACGGACATTTCGATCGGTGACGCCAGGCCGATAGAGGCCTGCTGCCACCCATATTTCATCGCCAGACTGGGCCAGCGCCAGGGCGTCGTGCAAATTGGTAAAAGCGTCCGTCCAGCTCTGGCCGTTGTTCTGGCCCGAAGCGGCCCGGTCGACGAAATAGCGTTGGGGTTGGGCGGTCGCAAGATGAGATAGTAATAGCAGGAACGTGGAAAGTATGATTCTGAGCATGATTATTTTGTTGAAGCGGGTGGCATAATAGTGGTAAAAGAAGGGCCATAATAAGGAGAGCAATGCCAACTGAGGCGGTGACGGGCAGTCACCACCTCACTTGGCACAAGGCTTTTATTGCCGGATAAAACGCAGGTTTTCTACCCCGGACGACGTGTATAAACTGATGAAATACTGGCCGGAAGGCAAGCCCGGTAACTGCGTCGACGGTACCGTGTTCATCCCGGTTTGCAGATCGAGGCTTCTTTCGAATACGGGCACGCCAAGCATATTCCGGCCGAGAAGGCGGGCCGCAGCGTCCTCAGACGCTTCGATATTTAGCCGGAAATGAGCGCTGGCCGGGTTGGGATACACACCGAATGCAAAATACGGCTGCGGCGTTTCCACCGCTTGCGACGCAAAAGGCAAAACCGGCATATCCGAAACCTGTAGGTTCAGGTCAAGCAGTTGGCCGTTGACGCGGTAGGCTTCCGACGGAATGTCCTGGTTCCGCAGTTCAAACAACTTCGTTACGGCGGGCAAATCGCGGAGCAAACGCAACTGCACGAAAAAAATCGGCGTGCCGAGCGCGAAGGCATTCGCGCGGGCCGCGTCGAACCACAAGACCCTCAGTTCTCCGGGTTTGACAAGATTCCAATCGCGGTTCTCTGCGGCCCCGACCGGGATGTCAGCCGGCCAGCGAACGCCGCTTACCTCCAGTTGCGACGCATCGTATCCGAGTGCCAGCTGCCAGCCCGACAAATCCTGGTTTTCTATGCAAAATACCGGAATTTCCAGCGATTTGCCCGCTTTCCCTTTACCCGACGACATACCGAGTGAATAAGCGTCGGCGTTACGGTCGTCTATTGCCAACAGGCTGTTGGCGATAGCAGTACCGTTCGCATCGCCAACCTTGAATCCAACGAAATCCGCCTTGCTGTCCAAACTGAGTGTTGACGGGCTGGAGAATTCTTCGAACTCTTCATCGGCGAAACGATTGGGTGCACTTATAGTACTATAAGTAGCTCCGCCATTATTATTTGAACCACTTGGCATGGAAGGAAACGCATGTATTAATGGAAATGGGTATGAACTCGCTTGTACGGTTGCTCTTAAATCCTTGTCGATGAAACGCCAGGAACGCGTCTCGGAAAACGCAGTATCAAGCCCAAGAATCAATCGGCGAATTACAACAATATCGGAAGTAGTTAAACTACCGTTCATGTTGGCATCACCTGCCAAAACCTTAAATCCCGTAAGCGGGTCGAGGCCGAGAATATGTTTGCTGAACAATACCATATCGTAGGTTGTCACTCCATTCAGCGCGTTATCCACCTTGCGCAGCGCTACATTCTGCTCAAATGTATCCGAACACACACACGCTGTCGCAGTAGCCTCTCCCAAACTATTGCCGGTTTGATAACATAAATCGGGAAAATCGCCATTACCCGCCGGAAAATGATTCACATAATATTCCCACGCTTCTATCGGGTCTCCATTTTCCGTTTCTGCACTAATATTGATGCTGCCGCCGCAGATATCGTCCGCCACATTGGCCGGATCGAAGTCCGATTCCCAGGAAATCAGGCATTCCTCATCCTCGCCGTCTTTCAGGATCACCCCGTCGCGAACCGTGATGCCTTCGATGCAGCCGCCGTCTTCGGCGATCAGGGCAAAATTCACCAGCAGTTTGGGGCTGCCCGCAGTGGGCCCAACCGTGAGCGAAGAGATACTGTTCAGGACAAATTCAATGCGCAGCAAATGAGGCGAAACCTCGGTAAGGGTAATACAATCCGATGCCGGGATACAATATGGGGAATATATTGCTCCGGTGCCGCTCGTAAGAAGGGAATACTCGCCGGTCTTTTTTACCTCCATGACGCAGCGCAGGTCAGTAATGCCGGTATTGGCCGTGGCGGCGACCTTTAGATCGAAAAATGCGATACCGTTGCAGTTGAACTGTTGCCCGCCCGGATCTTCGACGATCAGGGTAACTTCGGGACAAAGTTCCTTTACGCAATTATCGGCATCCCATTGTTCGATCTGGCTGCTGCCGAAGTTGGGTGCGCAACAACTGAACATCCCTCCGTCGATGCGCCCGTAAGCGTCAGGGAAAATCAGGGTCATGTCCAAGCATTCCGATTCGAGTTGCGGGCCGTCCAATACGATGAAAAACAGAATATTATCCTCATCCGGTCCGCTGCCGTTGTTGACGATGTCGAACGCGTCGCCGGCATGTACGTATAAACGGTATTCTGCGCCGGCAGGATAGACTGACACCGATGCAGAGTCAATGAGCCCTTTCTCGATCCTTGGGATCTGCATACCGGCCGGATCGGCCGCCACGCCAATCAGGAAATCGATTTCCGAAAATTCAAAGTTCGTGCTCGTACTGCCCGATATCCACACGGGCACTTTTCTGCGGTTGGGAAATCCGGGTTGGGGATCATATACTCCTGTTCCGATACGGATGTAAGGCGGTCCGTTCGTGGCATTGGTACAGGCTGCGGCCGGTAGGGCAATCGTTTTGCTCAAGTTGGGCGTGGTTTCACAGCCCGCCTGGATGGACAAGGAACAAATCTCCGGGTTGTCCCCGTCGGATTCGGTCAGTACCATATCGCAGGACAGGCCGGAGAAACTGACCGTTTCATCGGGAAAAACGTCTACCGCCATTACGAACAGCAGAAGACGCCCGTAAATGGGCCAATTCAATACGGGACTACTGTTGTTGGCAGACACTTGATAGGCGAATAAGTTGGTGTTTGGATCATAATTGAGAATAGGGGAATTAGATATCCCGGGATCATTGAGGCCGGGGAATTCGGGCGAACAGGCCATGGATGCGGACACGTTCACTTCCGACAGCCGGGCACCCACGACCGATAAATTATCGGGCGTAACGAACAATGTGCCGGTAATGGACAAATTGGTAAAATAAACCGGCATCTCCATGTTGAAAATTTCCTGCGAATCGGTTTTTACCAGATAAATGTAATAATAAACCCGATAACAACCGTCGGGACAACTCATCGCAGGCGGATCCATGGCCGTTCCTATCGATTGCGGCGCTTCGCACACCTGAATACTCCATTCTTCGCAGGGATCTTCTAAAATGGGTGTAGCCGGTAAAGAAGTTAAAGGAAAGAGGAAAGAGGAAAGAGGAAAGAGACTAGTTTTTTCATGGTTTGCACGGTTTTGGTGAATGTAAGTATTTCATTTGTTCATTGACAAAACAAACTTAACAGATTTGTCGTAGAATCCGGCGCCGTTAACATAAAGGGTATCGAAAACGGTACGCGCGTCCATTTTCAGGATGCAGGAGTTTGCGCGTACCAGAACAAATTGCGCGGCGGGGTCAACATCACAGCCGACTATGGGCAAAGCCCTATTTATAGATATTTACGCACATATCAGCCTGAAAATCTGGAATATGCACCCGAGCCTCAAGTACCGGGACGCTAATTCCAAGGTCGGCTTAATGCGGCGACCCTCCCATCTGAGCTATTGATAGACATTGGAGAATTAAAAAAGCGCGCACAAAAAATAGAAAAGACTGAACCGTTCAGAAGTGCGGGCAGTCGCATTTCGGTTTGAACATACGGCAGCCTTCCAATACGATCATGCCTGCCATTAATAAAAAGAAAGCCACGCGCACCCAATTTATTTTTTTCATAGCCAAAAACCTGTTTACATTTACAAAGGCGAATGTAATCAAATCGCTATGAATCAAACTAAATTTAACCAATGAATGAATCGGCCTCTCCCGGGGAAGAGGGTGGTCATAGAACCCGCGTCTTAGTTGCACCGCTGAATTGGGGACTCGGACACGTCGCGCGTTGTATTCCGCTGATCCGGTCGCTTGAACAAATGGGAGCCGAGGTATTGCTGGCTTCCGACGGTGCGGCCCTCCGTTTGCTGAAAGCCGAATTTCCGCATTTGCCCGCCTTTCAACTGCCGTCTTACCACATCCGCTACAGCTCCAGTAATATGGTGTTGAATATCGCCCGGCAACTTCCCCGGATGCTGTATGCCATTCGTGCCGAACAATGGGCTACCGAGCGTTTGGTACAGGAACATGGCATCCAGGGCATCATTTCCGATAACCGCTACGGTTGTTTTAGTAAAAAAGCCGACAGCGTGCTGTTAACCCATCAACTCCACCTGCGCGTCCCCAATCGTTTCCTGGAATGGTCGGCCAATCGGGTGTTGCGCACGGCCCTGCGGCAATTCGACGCTATTTGGGTTCCCGATGTGCCGGACGCGAGCGGCCTTTCCGGCGTTCTTTCACATCCTGCGCCCGCAGGAATAAAAACGCAATATATCGGCATCCTGTCCCGAATGCGATCGTATCCGCAGGAGCCGGAATATGATGTGGCGGTCGTGTTGTCCGGCCCCGAGCCGCAACGCAGCGTGCTCGAGCAGCGTCTGCTGGAACAAGCCATGACCCTGCCTCATAAGTTCATTTTCATTCGGGGAAAGATGCAGTCAAAAGAACACTATTACGTGGCTGATAATGTGGAAGTTGTATCTTATCTCACTGCGGCCGAACTCAACGAAGTATTGCTCGCCAGCGAGGTATTGGTATGCCGCTCCGGTTACAGCAGTATCATGGACCTGGCCGTTTTGGGGAAAAAAGCGCTCCTGATTCCTACGCCCGGGCAAACGGAACAGGAATATCTGGCGGATTATTTTGCCGCTGAAAACACCTTTTTAGTACAAAAACAGGACGAAATAGACCTGAAAGCCGGGCTCAAGGCCGTAAATGAAACAAGCGGCCTGGATCCCGGCAGCATGCGGGCAGATGCGTTTGAAGAGGTGCTGCGAAACTGGGTAGATCCTTTAAACCTGCCACGATAAGCTTATCCTGGAATAGTCAGGCGATGACTTGAAGTCATCGCCTGACTATTCCAGGGCGGCAATTTGAATTTGCAACCCTACTTCCCCGCGACGTTCATCGCCCGTTCCATGCCGATCGTAACCAGGGTTTTGATCGTTTCCGATGCTTTTTCCAGGATATGCGGTAGTTCGGCCTTTTCGTCTTCCGTCCACTTACCCAGCACGTAATCTACCTGGCGGCCTTTGGAAAAATTATTGCCCACGCCGATGCGCAGGCGAGGATATTCATCCGTTCCCAGCAATTCCTGAATGCTTTTCAGGCCGTTGTGGCCGCCGTCAGAGCCTTTAGCGCGCAGGCGAAGTTTTCCGAAAACCAGGTTCAGGTCGTCACAGAT
>Ga0105046_10017209_pt1 | contig 11073 bp, 5 predicted proteins | sample MAT03_FD_78385 | JGI IMG/M metagenome (GOLD analysis project Ga0105046, IMG submission 78385) | Freshwater microbial communities from Lake Fryxell liftoff mats and glacier meltwater in Antarctica - MAT-03 (megahit assembly) | ecosystem: Environmental > Aquatic > Freshwater > Ice > Liftoff...
AGCGAGGCGGGCGGCGCGCTGATGCCGTCGGTAAAGGCGCGGATGTCGGGCTGCGTGCGATGTGGGATGAGTCGCCCCATCAGTTGGTGGGCGAGGGCGGCGCGATCTTGAGTCAGGACGGCGGCAGAAATTACTACGGCGCTGCGAATCAATGTGATAATCGGGTCGTCGGGAAGACGATCATAATCGGATAACATTGCGGGGGCATCCGTGGCGTCTAATTTGGCGCGTAGCCACTCGTAATCCAACAACAAGGCGCGCAAGATATCAAGCTGACCGGCCTCGGCCAGATGATGCCCGATATGCCGCCAAGCATATTCATCCGGCAGGTGGTGGAGGTCGCCCCACGTCGCAATTAACGCTTGATGTGCCGCGCTTAAGCGTTGATCGCCGAGCCGATGGCGGAACACCTCGCGCATTCGGTCATGTAATCGGACGCCGCCATTGGGGTCGGGCAAGACAAAATGACCGCGCAATCGCCCTAATAATCGCTTGGCGGCAAACGCGCTCAGGCGAGCCGTGGCGTGCCACAAGGTTTGAATGAAAGACTCTGGCGCGCTCACATCCTCTGGCAGTACGCCCAATTCATACACACGCGCTTGCTCTGACTCTGAGAACGGGCGTAGGCTGATGTCGATGGACACATTGAGGGCTTTCCCGCGTCCCGAGTCCGTATCGTCAAAAGCATCCAGCCCGGCCTCCTCAATCCCGCTTTCGACATAATCCAACGCAGCGGTCAAGCTGTGCTGGCCGGTCACAATTTCCTCTCGCAATGCGCCGCCAAAGATGCCCAACAACAGCGGCCAGCCGCCCAGCCGTTCGGCCAAATGGTTGAGACGGCGCTGTTCGCTGAGGGATGGGGTGAGCGTTTCTGGCAGGTGTTTGAGCAGGGTTTGGGCGGCCTCCGCGCCGGTCATCTGTTCAATTTGCAGCGGCGAATCATCGCGCTTGGCGACTGAGGCGTCGCGGGTGGTGATTAGGACAGAACACTGTGGCAGACTTAGCAGCGGTTCAACCGGGCCGAGTTCCCACACGTCATCCAAAATTAAAAGCGTATCGCGGCCTTCAAGCGCGTCACGCAAGGCGCGCAAAGCGTTGGCGGGTTCTGGGCGCGGGCGTTTGAGCGCGTCTAAGACGGCGTACAAACTGTCGGTCAGGCGTTCGCCTTTTTCGCCCAACGTCAGCCACAGTACGCCGCCGCTGTAAGCTTCTGTGACGGCGGCGTCGCCAGCGAAGGCTTGCGCGATGGTGGTCTTGCCGAAGCCGCCGGGCCCCCATAACACCGTCAGCCCATAACGTGGCTCTGACCGGTCAGGATACAGTAGCCGCGCCGTCAGGCTGTGTTGTAAGGCGGGGCGTGGGACGGTGGTCTGCGATTGTGGCGGGGTCATATTGATGGCGGGTGTCGCTGGGATGGGGTCGGTCAATTGCGCCGTGAAACGTTTCTGGGTGGCGGCATAATCGGGGTGGGATGGCGCGAGGATGAACACGTCGATTTTCTTGACCCACTGCGGGGCGCGAGTCAGCACGGCCTCGTCAAACACCACCGGCAAAATCGGCGCACCGGCGCGTCTGGCGTGAACCCATTCACGTCGCACAATCGGCGATTCCAGCGCACCGTCGGTTAAAATCAGCACCATGCAGCGGGCGTTTTCGATGGCGTGGGCGATTTGCGGCCACCACTCATCACCGCCGCCCATTGCCACCACATCTTGCCAAATCGGGAAGCCTTGAGCGTCGAGGGTTTGGCGCAGACCGGCAGCGAGGTCGCGCCCATCCCGACGAGCGTAAGAGATGAATATTTGCGCGTTTTCGGCGTGTGGCATGAGGGCGACTCTCGATGGGTGATTTCAATTCAACCCGCCCAGTATAACGCATCATCACCGGAGAATGGCGCGCTTGTGGGTTACAATCAACAGACGAAAATTCAGCCTGTTTTTAGGAGAGTCTTGATGCAAACCAACGATATTCAGGCCTTGATTGACGCCGCCTTAGCGTTAGAAACGGACGATGACAATCAGGCCGTGATTGAGGCCTTTGAGCGCCTTGTCGTGCAATACCCAGACCATCCGCTTGTGGTGTTTGAGATGGGCGGCGCGTATGATTCCGGTGGGCGTGAGGGTGAGGCGCTGACGTATTATCAGAAGGCACTGGCCTTGGGCTTGCCGGAGGATCGGATGCCGTCTTTGCACGTCCAGATGGGCAGCACCCAGCGCAATTGCGGCTTATATGATGCGGCGGTACAAACCTTGCGGACGGGCGTCGCCCGTTACCCGGAGGATCGCGGGCTGCGCGCATTTTTGGCATTGGCCTTGTTCAGCGCCGGTCAGACCGGGGACGCGCTGGCTGAGATGATTGAAATGACCGTCGATACCCCGGATTTTTACCCGAAATATCGACGGTCATTGCGTGCTTATGCGGAGGATTTGCGCGGGAAGAAGTGACCCTACTTCTGGGATTCTTGCTTGCCCAGTTCGTCGAGGGTGTTGAAATCCTCATCACTGAGGGTCAGACCGGCGGCGGAGACATTTTCCTCAAGGTGCTTGACTTTGCCCGTGCCGGGGATGGGGAGCATGACCGGGCTGCGCTTTAGCATCCACGCCAATGCCACCTGAGACGGACTCGCGCCTAATTTCTTGGCGATACCGTCCAAGACGCTACCTTCGTTGGCGAGGCTGCCGGCTGCCAGCGGGAACCACGGGATGAATCCGATATTCTCGCGTTCGCAGTAGTCCAAAATCGACTCGCTCTGACGGGTGACCAAGTTATACAGATTCTGGACGCTGACAACCGGGAAGTGTTGGCGGGCGGCTTCGATCTCCTCAACGCTGACTTCGCTCAGGCCGACATGCCGAATCAGCCCTTCTTTTTGCATCCGTGCGATGGCGCGGAATTGAGCTTCACGGTCAGTTTTGCCGTCGATGCGGTGCAACTGCCAGAGGTCGATGCGCTCAACACCGAGTCGGCGTAGGCTCATCAGCAGACATTGGCGCAGATAATCTGGATGGCCGACGGGACGCCAAATGTCCGGGCCGTGACGGGTCAGCCCGGCTTTGGTGGCGACGATCAGGCCGTCCGTATACGGGTGAAGCGCCTCGCGAATCAGGTCTTCGCTGATATACGGGCCATACGAGTCGGCGGTGTCGATGAAATTAACGCCGAGTTCTGGCAGGCGGCGCAGCGTGCGGAGCGCCTCATCGCGGTCTTCCGGTTCGCCCCAGATGCCTTTGCCGGTGATTCGCATTGCGCCGAATCCCAGTCGGTTGATGGGGAGGTCGCCGCCCAGCAGGAATGTCCCGCTGGCGGTTGCTGTTGCTGTGGTCATGAGAATAATCCTGTATGGCTGTCTTTGCGTGGCCTATAAAACGTCATTATGCTGACAACTATGGCTGTACGAAACTTACTTATGGGCAGTAGGAATGGAAATGAGTTGATGTGTGATTAAGGTTCAGGTGCAAATTAAGCGTTAACTTGCACCTGAACCTTTGGGATATCACATACAAAAGAGCGCCAATAATCCTATTAGCGCTTTTTTGTATAGACTTGTGCGAGAATCACCAGCCGCGATGGGCGATTTTGTCCGCTTCGGGCATGGTGGTCACATTGATGCCGACCATAGCCTCTCCGAGGTGACGGCTGACGTTCGCCAGTAGTTCGGCGTTGTTGAAGTGCGTGACGGCCTCGACAATGGCCTTAGCGCGCTTGGCGGGGTCGCCGCTCTTGAAAATGCCGCTGCCGACGAACACGCCATCGACGCCCAATTGCATCATCAGCGCGGCGTCAGCGGGGGTGGCGAGTCCGCCCGCCGCGAAATTGACCACTGGCAGACGCCCCAAAGTCGCGGTTTCTTTGACCAGCGCATACGGCGCTTGGATGTTCTTGGCGTAGGTGAATAGCTCGTCCTCGTCCATCGCGGTCAGCTTGCGAATTTCGCCGATGACGGCGCGGGCGTGACGGACAGCCTCAACCACGTCACCCGTACCGGCTTCGCCTTTGGTGCGAATCATGGCCGCGCCTTCACCGATGCGGCGGAGCGCCTCACCGAGATTGCGCGCACCGCACACGAACGGGATGGTGAACTTGTGCTTGTTGATGTGATGCTCTTCATCGGCGGGGGTGAGGACTTCTGACTCATCAATGTAGTCAACGCCGATGGCTTGCAAGATTTGCGCCTCGACAAAATGTCCGATACGCGCCTTCGCCATGACCGGGATGCTGACGACCTTCATGATGCCTTCGATCATGTCGGGGTCGCTCATGCGCGAGACGCCGCCTTGTACGCGGATGTCCGCCGGGATGCGCTCTAGTGCCATGACCGCGCACGCGCCCGCGTCTTCGGCGATTTTTGCCTGTTCAGCGTTCACCACGTCCATGATGACGCCGCCCTTGAGCATCTGGGCGAGGCCAGCCTTGACCGTCCAAGTACCGGTTTGTGCGCTGTTGTCTGAATGACCGTTGCTGCTCATCGTTAAATCCTCTGTATCAACAAAACCAACGAGATGTCTCTTTAGACTAAAAAATCCAAGCCGTTCGATGTATGTCCATTTATAACCAATTAAGGATGCTCGTAGTGAGTTTTGGGTCATGATTTTTCGGCTTGTGGTTAATCAGACCTATACATGGTGTATAACGGATGGGTAAGCTTCTAATGGAGTCTTAGCGACTGTCTGAATAGTCGTGGTGTTGGGGTATTTCAGCACGGGCGGGCAAGCCACGCCCCTACAAAATTTCTCGTAATGTGTGTTTTATCCACAGCAATCGGTTGTCGCGTAGGGGCGACGCTTGCGCCCCCGCCCATGAGATGTGCTACATCTTGTATGATGTCGAACACACAGATAGTTTCTTAACCAACTCATCACTCATCATTTGGATTTATCTTATGCGCCGTGACATCTCCATTATCGCCTTGCTGTTTTTGTTGCCTCTGATCTTATTCTGGCCGCAGACAGCGGGCGGAAAAACCTTGCTCCCCGCTGAAAACCTGTATCAGTGGGAGCCATACTATAGCTATCGGGCTGAGGCGGGCGCGCCAGAGACTCCCCATAACCATTTGTTGAGCGACCTCGTGCTGCAAAATTTCCAGTGGAAGTCGTTCATGCGCGACGAATTGGCGGGTGGCGAAATCCCGTTGTGGAATCCGCACCAGTTAGCAGGCATCCCGTTTTTGGCCGCCGGACAGCAACAGGTCGTGTATCCCCTCAGCCTGATTTATTACATCTTCCCACTCAGCGCGGCTTATGGCTGGTTCACGGTCATCAATCTGTGGTTGGCGGGCGTATTTATGTTCTTGTTTGTCCGCGCCCTCGGAGTCAGCCGTTTTGGGGCGACACTGGCGGGCATCACTTATCAATTGTGCGGCATGTTCATCGCCAGCGCGGTTTTCCCGATGATTTTAGGCGCGTCGGTCTGGCTACCGTTGATTTTGCAGATGTGCGAGTACATTTTGCGACGGCGCACGTTGCGCGGCATGGATGCTACGCCGGTCTGGGCAAGTATTGGGGCGGTGGCGCTGGCCTGTAGCGTCCTCAGCGGACACGCCGAACTCACGATTTACACGTTGTTGATCGCCGGATATTACAGCGCCTTCCGACTAGCCGGATTACTATTCGATCTTGTACGGACGCCCGATGGGGCGTCCGCCACGTCTGATATAGCCGTCAGAGAAGGCGAGGGCGTAGCACGCTACGCCCCTACGTATTTATTTGTGGCGACTCGGGCGGGCTGGCTGATAGGCTTGGTTGCGCTGGGATTATTATTGTCTGCCGTGCAATTGATTCCGCTGCTGGAACACGTCCGCACCAATTGGCGGGCAGAGCGCGCCGACCTTGATTTGGTGCGGAGCTATGCCCATCCCGCACGCGACATCGCCCAATTCATTTTGCCCAATTTTTATGGCAGCCCCGCCCATCACAGTTATTACGACCTATTCACGCGGACGATGGTTGATGCGCCGGTCAATGCCGACGGGCTGCGGACAATTGATTGGGGCATCAAAAATTATGTCGAGTCGGCGCTGTATGTCGGGATTTTGCCGCTGATTCTGGCGATTTTTGCGCTGTTGACCGGGCGTGATAAAAATCGCCTGATGTTCGCTGGGTTGGGCGTAGCCAGTCTGACCTTTATGTTCGGCGCGCCGACCTATGCCCTAATTTACGTCTTGCCGGGGATTAACCAACTCAATTCGCCATTTCGCTGGATTTATGGGGTGACGGTGGCCGTCTGCGTATTGGCCGGGTTAGGCGCAGATGCGGTCTATAAAAACCGTGGATTGGCGCGGTATTTCGGATGGGTTTTGATTGGCACGGGCGGCATGATGCTGGTCGGACTGGTCGGCGGCTACCTCAGCTTTGACGTGTGGTCGCCGTTCTTGTCCCCGATAGTACAGGGGATGGAAAAGTGGTCGGGCGCGTTCACCGATATGCGGATGTTCTTCAGCTATCTTGCACCGCAAGTCGGCGGTTTGGCGGCGGTTTTGATGGGAAGCGGCCTAGTTCTGTTATGGCTGAAAACCGACGATTCGCGCATCAGGCCGGTACACATCGTCGCGGTGATTCTTTTGGCAGCCGACCTGATGATGGCGTCGTGGGGATTCAATGCCGCCAGCGACCCATTGTGGTTGGATTATGTCCCGCCCGCCGTGCAATTTTTGCGCGACGAGGCCGCCGATTCTGAGCCGTGGCGCTATACCGTGATTAACGCCCCCGGTCAGCGCGAATTACTGCAAGCCAATATGACCCTGCGCTACGGACTGGATGATGTGCGCGGCTATGACAGCATTATCTCCAAGCAATATGTCGATTACATGCGGGCGATTCCGACGGCCTCGCAACCGCAGTTGGATTTCAACCGGATTGCGCCGCTGTATGTCTGGGATGACTACAACGCCACGCTAAATAATCCGCGTTTCAAACGCTTGAACGTGCGCTTCGTCGTGACGCATAAGACCACCGACGTGACCGTTGACGGGTGGAGCATGGTTTATGAGGATGAGGCGGTGCGGATTTGGGAGGATTTTGCCTTTGTTCCGCGTGCATCGTTGTTGAATAACCCAGAAGATATTTTCACCTCGGCTGACCTAGAGACGGCCTACACGCCCGCGCAAACCGTCCGACTCAACGGGCGCGAGTACGATGTGACTTTCACCGCTGAGGCTGACACATGGCTCATTTTGTCTGAGACCTATGCGCCGGGCTGGAAAGCCTTCATCCGACCCGTGGGCGGCGGTGAACAAGCCGAAAGCCCGGCTGAGGTCGTGCTGGCTTATGGCAATTTTATCGCGGTGCGCGTCCCGGCTGGGGAGTGGCTCGCACGGGTGATATACAGCCCGCCCAGCTTCCAAGTCGGGGCGTTCGGCACAGTCATCGGCGCGGCGCTGACATTGCTGACGTTCGGGATGTGGGGCTGGCGGGTGTTGTTCCCGCGCTCTGAGGGGGATAGCGGCGGCCAGCGTTTGGCGCGCAACACGCTCGCCCCGATTCTGCTTAACCTGTTCAACCGAGGGATTGATTTCGCCTTTGCCTCAGTTTTATTCCGTCTGCTGGGGCCAGAGGGCGCGGGCGTCTATTATTACGCGATTGTCGTGTTCGGCTGGTTTGACATCTTCACCAACTTTGGCCTCGACTTATATTTGATGCGTGAAGCGGCGCGCACCCGTGAGCGGGCGGGCGCGTTATTCGCCAATACGACGGGCTTCCGCTTGGTTTTGGTCGTCGCCGCTATCCCACTCTTGATGGTCTTCCTCTTCGCACGGCAGGCGTTGGGCGACCCGTTGAACCCAGAAGTGCTGTGGGCGCTGGCCTTGTTTTATGTCGGGCTAATCCCCGGCAGCCTGAGCAAAGGACTCACGTCACTGTATTATGCGTTTGACCGGGCGGAATATCCGGCGGTGATTACCACGCTGACCACCATCAGCAAAGTGACCGGCGGCCTGATTGCGCTGCTGATGGGGTGGGGGATTGTCGGGCTGGCTGCGGTCAGCATCGTGACCAATCTGATGACGTTGGCGATTTTGTTGTGGGGTGCGCGGGGGATGTTGGGCGGCTTGCGGACGGCGCGTCCACAGCTTACTGAAATCCGAACGATGGCGCGGGGCAGTTGGCCGCTGATGCTGAATCACTTTCTGGCGACGATTTTCTTCCAAATCGACATCATCTTATTGGAGGTGATGAAGGGGGAGCGCGTCATCGGCTTGTATCGTGTGGCGTATTCGTGGTTATTGGCGGTGAATGTCGTCCCAGCGTTTTTCACGCAAGCCCTCATGGCGACCCTCAGCCGTCAGGCGAACAGCGATAAAGCCGCCTTCCATCGTACCTATCGGTTGGGGATTAAATTGCTGGTGTGCGTCGCGCTGCCGTTCGCGGTACTGTTCACCGTTTTGGCCGAGCCGTTGACCTTGATTCTGGCGGGGACAGCGTATTTGCCCGATGGGGCGATTGCGCTGCAATTGATGGTCTGGAGCATCCCGATTGGCTGGATGAACAGCCTGACTCAGTACGCGCTGGTCGCGTTGGATTTACAGCGGCGGGTGACTTGGGCATTTGCGGCGGCGTGCGCGTTTAATATAATCGCAAATCTCATCTTCATCCCCCGATTCAGCTATCAGGCGGCGGCGGTCACGACTATTTTCAGTGAACTGATATTGTTCATCCCGTTTGCGTTATTGATTGAGCGTGGGACGGGGCTGCGCTTGGTGTGGTGGCGTATCTTATGGAAGCCCTATGCGGCAGCGGCGGTCATGCTCGGCGCGGCATGGGTCTTAACCGGACTGATCGGCGCGTTCGGCGCGGTGGTTGTGGCGGGCGTGATTTATCTGGTTGTATTGCGTGTATTGCGCCCGTTGGACGCTGACGAACTCGCGCTGATTGCGCCGGCCTTACCCTCACGGATTGGGTATTTCATCGGCGTTTAGTCGAATTTTAGTTAAGAAAATGATATAGTCTCCGCTGAATTATCGGGCAACCCATAGGCTTTTCTCATGACACTTACTGTAAATTTACCTGATGTCCTCGGCTATGTGAGTGGTGATGAAAGGCTTGACCTCGGTGTGATACAAGCGGCGGCAACTTGTCTACCGTCGGCGGTTAAAGCGGGCAAGAACTTTCGCTTGGTGGTTATCGTCCAAAATATGGCTGACGTACCTGTAAATATGCTGGTCACGCTCGGCCTTCCTGCTGATGCTGCCGGTAAGAAAAATAAATTTTCGGCTAACACGCAACGCATTGAAGTGGGGATGCAGCCCGCTGAAGTCGGGATGATTCTGCTCCCGATTAACAGTATGGGCGATACCGCGCCGGGAGAAGTGAAATTCTCAGTCAGCATTAGCGATGTCAAAGCCACGGCACGCGGCGGGCGTATTCGCTCTTCAGAGGGCGGCAGTGCGCTCTATTTGGATGGGCTGAGGCCAGAGAAACGTAAATTGGTTGATAATTTTGCCAAGCAAAAATTTGTCGGCGGCAAAAAAGGGCTGTTTGGTGGTGCTACGTTAATGCCCCCCATGACATTCCAAGCGGGTCGCGTGAGTGAACCTTCTAATCTCAAGGCCGAGTATCACACGATTTGGCTACGTGAGGACATGCGTGAGGACCCGTTAAAGTTGCTTGACCGTTTCAAAACTACTTTGACTCAATACGTACTTACTTCGTTAGACCGAACGCTGATGCTTGCGCCATTGGTCAAAAAGACCGCCACGCGCTTTAAGCAGGCCGGTTATGAATTGACCGATGTCGAGGCTAAGTTAATTGGTCGGGCGATGACGAACGTCTTAGAGTACGCCTGTACGGGTAGGCTAAGTCATGGACGCAGCTATACACCGCGCCAAGAATATCAAGTGTTGCCCATCATCGAACGCCCAATACGTGTGAAATTTGAGATTAAATTACGCTGGCTGATTGAGCTACTCAATGCCCTTGTAATTGATGTGCAGTTGCCAAAAAATGTTTGGCGACTGGCGCTGCAAGACTCGTTTTATGATGCCTTGCTGCGCGACACCCTAACATGGGGGCTGAATATTGTCGAGGAGGCCACCGGCCTAGACCTCGGAATGCCTGAAGAATTAGAGCAGCACGCGGACCAATGGTTTGAGAAGTTCCATAAAATGGTGAATGGCCGCCCCGGCGCCGAAGCGTTGACCATTGAAGATGTGTATCTGCCACTGGTGATGGCAGGTATCGCTGTTTACGACAAATTAGCCCTACCGGGCGAGGATATTAAGGTTTTTAACCCGTTGTTTCGGGGGATGTTGGGTAAGCGCGCCAGTGAACGTACCGATGATAATTCGCCACTATTCGACATCACCGAAACCATGCTCAGTAAAATATTAGGCGACGACAAAATCATCACCGCGAGGCCATCCACCGCGGAGCAATCAGCCCAACCCCAATCTCAAGCACAGTCAAATACCCGCACCTATCATATTTCTCCTAGCAAGGTCAAAACCCGCGAGGCCGATATTAAAGCGATACGCGACTTTTTTGACCGTCCCGTCAGCCAAATGTGGGTGTACGACCCCTACCTTTTGGATTATGAGCGCTTGTTCAACCGGCTAGGCGCGTATATCCAATTGGCGTTTGACCGAGGCGGGCTGAAGTCGGTGCATGTTCAAACCCGCGATGCTCAAATAGCCAGAAAAGACCGTGATGCTCAGGTAGCGGAAAAAGACCGCGAAGAGCAATTACAGGCCGTTGCTGCTCTGGAGAACCGATTCCAGTCCATCAAACTCGAAGTCAATTATCCTAAAGATGGCAAAGGCCAACATGATCGTTTTATCGAAATCACTCGCGTAGATGGTTCAACGGCGCGGTTATTGATTGGGCGCGGGTTAGACTTTATCCGCGCCGATGGAAGTGTCCAACAAACCTATCTTGTGATTGAGGAGCTGTGACCGGTGTACCCAGTTATGCGACCACTTTGTAAATCGCTGGTCGATAGCGGGGTTGGGATAGCACCAATCCCCGTAACTACTCAGCCCCACATGCACCAAGTTAAGGATTTTAGGGGTTGATTTTGCCTCGTTGGACGCCAGACGCTGAAGCGTCCGTCTGCCGATTCAAGCCCCCTGAAGGGGACTGTAAGGCG
>Ga0105046_10017211_pt1 | contig 11072 bp, 11 predicted proteins | sample MAT03_FD_78385 | JGI IMG/M metagenome (GOLD analysis project Ga0105046, IMG submission 78385) | Freshwater microbial communities from Lake Fryxell liftoff mats and glacier meltwater in Antarctica - MAT-03 (megahit assembly) | ecosystem: Environmental > Aquatic > Freshwater > Ice > Liftoff...
AGGCGGCTAACAATAGCAAGGAACAGTTCGCAAACTCTCCGGACCTGCAAACCGAATTGATGAACGCCATTATCAGTACACTGGACGCGCATACGGCAATGAGCACGCAGGCTCTCGATTCGGAGACAGTGCGTGAGGGCCTGAAAGAGGTGCTGCTCGGGCCGGCTCGATTGTACGAAGCGTTACGAGCGCAGTCGGAGACTACCTGATCGCGACACTTACTTCCCCAGCGATTCTTTCCACTCCTTGCCCAGTTCTTCCACCGACTTTCCGGTCAGCGTTTTCCAAACGCCGGCGTCGTACTTGTTCTCGCGGAGAATCGCGTTTAGCTTGGTCACGGCTTTTGGTTCATATTTCTCGGTCACATAGGCGAGGAACGCGGCCGTCGTTCGATAGCTGGCGTCGTATTTGGCGCGGGCCGGATTGAGGGGACCAGCTTTGCCGGGCTCGTACCGCCAGAAGCGGACGTGGTCGGCGATGCCTTCGACCAGCCGCCGGGCAAGCCGCGGCCTCGATAGCCTTGCACGCAATGGACGGTCTCGTGGATCATCGCTCCGATGTCGTCGGGATGATCCTTGAAGAATTTCACGGAACCGGTGATCCGCGCTCCACTCTCCTGGCTTCGCAAGGCTCTTGCTGACAGCAAGACGGACGAGCAGCGAACACGTTTGGCCCGCGTTTTGGTTGCACGCGAGAAACTGGCTGACCCCAACCATTACTGACAAACCCGCGATTCCCTAACCTTCTTCACGGAGCAATTCCGATGAATGCGATCGTCGCACGTAGTTTACTGTTGGCCGCCGTCATCTTCGCTGGCGTGATGCAGCTTGGCAAAAATTGGATGGACGAAGCGGAGCCGTACTGCTTCGGACCAGGCACGGTGAACCTTGTCCACGAGCTACCAAACGATTGGCTGGCAGTTCGTGCTGAAGCTAAACTCCGACTTGCTGACGACCTCATTGCTCGTCGTCGTTCACTGTGGGAAGTGGCCGCATTATTTTGGAGATCAACAACTACCCGGAGGATGCTCCGTTCGGGCACCTACCGGATCGTGGTCCGTATTCCATGATTTTCGTGCCACGCACCGATGAGGAACGAGTGGTCTTGCAAGTCATCAACTAAGTGGCCGCGCGACTGTACCAGGACAATCAGCGCCGACTGGAAGAAATCCTTCGACTGGAGAAGATGCTTCTCGATGAACTCGAACGGAACGGGTTCATATCGCTGCCGCAGCGAGCCGCGTTTGTTCCTGTCGAAGAACTCTTGGGCGATATGCGATCGAAGAAGCTTGAACGAGTTTTGAATGCGAAGAACTTGAGCCGGTAATGTCGCATTTCGCACCGAGGCTGTGCAAGAATCTTGCGATCATGGGCCTCCAGTCGTTGCACTTTTGGGCGGGTCATCGGAAGGCCTAGAGGCCAACGGCGACATTAGCCGTTTCATTGCGTCGCGCTGCCTGTAACGAAAGTCAGCGAATCGCAATGAATCGCGACGAAAATCGGTTGCGGTCACTTCACCTGCTTCCACAGAAACGAATATGACAAGGCCTGCATGAACGCGGCTTGCTTGTTGTCGGCCGCTCCGCCGTGGCCACCTTCGATGTTCTCATAAAGCAGCACGTCGTGCCCCTGTTCGATCATCTTGGCCGCCATCTTGCGAGCGTGGCCGGGATGCACGCGGTCGTCGCGGGTGCTGGTCGTGAAGAGCGTGCGCGGATATTTCGTGCCGGCCGACACGTTCTGATAGGCTGAGAAACTCTTCATGAACTCCCAGTCCTTCGTGTCCGGGTTGCCGTACTCGGCCATCCAACTCGCACCGGCCAGCAGTTTGTGATAGCGCTGCATGTCCAGCAGCGGCACCTGACAGACGATGGCCCCGAACTTGTCTGGATACTGCGTGAGCATGTTGCCCATCAGCAGCCCGCCATTGCTGCCTCCCATCGTGCCGAGATGCTTGGGTTCCGTGATCTTCCGTTTGACGAGATCTTCGGCAACCGCCGCAAAGTCCTCATAGCAGCGGTTGCGTTTCTCCTTCAGTGCGGCCTGATGCCACTTGGGGCCGAACTCACCGCCGCCGCGAATGTTGGCAACGACGTAGACGCCGCCCTTTTCAAGCCAGGCGGCACCGGTCGCGGGGTTGTAGCCGGGCAACATGGAAATCTCGAACCCGCCATAGCCGTAGAGCAAGGTCGGGTTCGTGCCATCGAGCTTCATGTCCTTACGGGACACTTGGAAATACGGAATCTTGGTGCCGTCCTTCGAAGCGACTTCGTGCTGAGTGACTTCCAGTCCCTTTGCATCGAAGAAGGATGGGCCGGACTTGAGCTTCTCGGCTGGCTTGCCGCCGAGCGTGCCGTAGTACAGGCTCGATGGATTCAGATAGTTCGAGCCGGTCAGGAAGTACTCGTCGGTCTCGTCGGGATCGACTGCCGTAATGTTGGCGCTGCTCATGGGTGCCGCACCTGGAATCTCTCCGTTGCGGGTCCAGAACTGTCCTTGGTCCGTCAGCATTTCAAACTTGTTTACCACATTGTCAAGCGCGTTGACGACGACCCTGGTTTTGGTGGGAGTAAATCCGGCCAGCGACGTGCGTTCGGTAGGCTCAAACAACACCGTGAAGCCGAGCGTGCCGTCCATAAAATCTTCGAAGTTTGTCGCGATCAGCGAGCCGCCCACGAACATCTTTTCACCTACTTTCCAGTCGGTTCGGGGCACGACGAACAATCGTTTACGATGCCAGCTCACACGAGCATCGTCCGGGACATCGACCTTCACCCATTTGCCTTCGCGCTTAAAGAAAGTTTCGCCCGAGTAGAAGCCGATACGGCGCGAAGCATATTCGCGTTCGAAGCCAGGCGTCAGATCCCAAGCAGCAACGGCCCGCATGTCGTCCGGCTTGCCTTCGTAGACGAGCGTTGCTTTCTCGAATGGCGTTCCGCGTTTCCATTCCTTCGTGATCCGCGGATAGCCCGACTTCGTGAGCGTGTTCGGCCCGAAATCGGTGGCGACGTAAAGCGTATCGAGGTTCTTCCAAGACACCTGGCTCTTGGCTTCAGGAACGAGAAAGCCATCCTTCACGAACGATTTGGTGGTCATGTCGAATTCACGCGTGACGTCCGCATCGGCTCCGCCACGCGAGAGGGAGATGAGGCAACGCTCGTATTTCGGCTGCAAGAAGTTGGCACCGTGCCAGACCCAGTTTTCTTTCTCCTTGGCACAGAGTTCGTCGAGATCGAGCACGACCTCCCAGTTCGGTTTGTCCTTGCGATATTCTTCGAGCGTGGTTCGCCGCCAGAGGCCGCGTTTGTTTTTGTCGTCGCGCCAGAAGTTGTAAAACCAGGCCCCATTCTTGGAGATCATCGGAATGCGATCCTTGGAATCGAGGATCTTGAGCAGCCGCTCCTCCAGTGCCTTGAATTCGGGATTCTTGGTCAATTCGCCGGTGCTGACGGCATTCAGCTTTTTGACCCAGTGGAGCGATTTCTCGCCGGCCACGTCTTCGAGCCATTGGAATGGGTCTTTTGGCTCCTCCGCGAAGCCGGCCGAGGGAAGTAGGAACGTCAAGGACACGATGATGGCCCGATGCATGAGATGAACTCCAGAAGGACGGTGGTCCCCGTCGGAGGAAAGCGTATGAATACGCCCTGCATTTGTTTAGCGTTCGAGCCAACGGCTCGAACGAATCCCGTACCATTGTTAGAAACCAGCACACGATGTTCGTTCGAGCCGTTGGCTCGAACGCTAAACGAAATTTGCACCATGGCCGATACGCCGACTTTGTACCTGCTCGATTCGCATGCACTCATCTTTCAAATGTTCCATGCGATCCCGCAGATGTCATCGCCCGATGGCCGGCCGACCAACGCGGTCTTCGGCGTCACGCGCGATTTGATTTCGATCTGCGACGACGTGAAGCCCACGTATCTGCTTGCCACGTTTGATACCCCCGAGCCGACGTTTCGTAACGAAATCTATCCCGCCTACAAGGCTCAGCGACCGGAGCCGCCTCCGGATTTGCTGTTGCAGATTCCCACGGTCTACTCCGTGCTGGAAGCGATGAATCTGCCGATCCTGGCGATTCCGGGTTGGGAAGCGGACGACATCATGGCCACGGTCGCGGCAGCCGGGGCGGCCCGCGGCATCGATGTCACGCTGTGTACATCGGACAAAGATTGCCGGCAGATCATCGGCGAACGCGTTCGCATGTTGAATCTGCGCAAGAAGACGGTGATGGACCCAGCGGCATTACTCATTGACTGGGGAGTGCGGCCCGATCAGGTCGTCGATTTTCAAGCACTCGTGGGGGACACGGCCGACAATGTAAAAGGCGTGCAAGGCGTCGGCGAGAAGACGGCGGCCAAACTTCTGCAACAGTATGACACACTCGAAAACCTGATTGCCCATGTCGATGAGATCAAGCAAGTGAAGTTGAAGGAGAACATCAAGAAGGCAATCGAGAATGGCGACCTGACTCTCAGCCGCACACTCGTTCGGCTCGAAACCAACGTGCCCATGAATCTCGATTGGGACAACTGGCACCGCAAGCCGTGGGACGGCCCGAAACTGCTGGCCATCTTCGAGGAACTCGGTTTCCGCAGCTATGCCCAGCGAGTGCGTGGAACGCTCAAGAGCGTCGGCCAGGCCAAGAACGCGGAACTTCTCAAATCTATCAGCGTCACTGCCCCAGTAACTGCAAGCGGCATGAGTCAAGGCGATCTGTTTGGTGAAAGTTCGGAGGACGGGACAGAAGAGGAATTCCCCTTCGGCTCGAACTTGCAGAAGCCGGTCGATTCGTGGAAGACCGATTACAAGCTCGTGGACGATCCAGAATCGTGGTCGGAGTTTCTCGAACAACTCCGCAAGCAAAAGCGATTCGCCATTGATCTGGAGACAACGGGGCTGGAACCATTGCGAGCGAAGATTGTAGGCTATGCGTTTAGTTGGGAGGACACAAAGGCCTGGTACGTGGCTGTGCGTGGCCCGGCCGGGGACAAGAAGCTTAATCCGGATGCGGTGGTTAGCGAGATGAAGCCCATTCTCGAAGATCCCAATATCGCCAAGGTGAACCAGAACATCAAGTACGATCAAATCGTGTTGCGAGCGGCAGGGATCGAGTTGAAAGGGGTCACCGGCGATTCAATGATCGCCCACTATCTATTGCACTCCGGTGAACGAACGCATGGCCTGGATGAACTGACGCGAAAATACTTCGGGCATGAGAATATCTCGATCACGCAACTGATCGGCAAAGGGAAAAATCAGAAGTCGATGGCTGATGTGCCAATCGCACAGGTTGCGATTTATGCAGCCGAAGATGCGGATGCAGCCTGGCGGCTGGCCAACAAGCTGGAAGCCGAACTGGACACGGGTGGCCTGCGGAATATTTACGACACTTTGGAAATTCCGCTGATTGAAGTGCTCGCCGATTTGGAAGCGACCGGCATTCGGCTCGATGTGCCGTTTCTGAAACGCGTGTCGAAAGACATGGCCGGGCGTTTAGAGATTCTCGAAACCGAGATCCATCGACTGGCCGGCAAGGCGTTCAATATCGCGTCGCTTAAACAGCTTCGCGATGTGCTTTTCAAAGATTTGAATCTGCCGATCCTGAAACGAACGAACCTGAGCGATGAACCCAGCACGGACCAGGAAACGCTCGAAAAGCTCGCGGCCATGGGGCACGAGGTTCCGAAGTCGCTCATCGAGCATCGGCAAATTAGCAAGCTCAAGGGAACATATGTCGATGCGTTGCCGGAGTTGGTGAACCCGGACACCGGACGATTGCACACATCATTCAATCAAACAGTTGCGGCAACGGGCAGACTCAGTTCGAGCGATCCCAACTTGCAGAACGTTCCCGCCCGGACCGATATGGGGCGTGAAATTCGTCAGGCGTTCTTGCCCCGCGAAGGCTGGGTGTTGATCACGGCCGACTACTCGCAAATCGAGTTGCGGCTGATGGCCCACTTCGCAGGCGACGAAGCACTAGCAACGGCGTTTGCCGAAGGGCGAGACATCCACAGTCTCGTGGCTGCCCAGATCTTCAACGTGGATGAGCAGGCCGTGACCAGCGATATGCGCCGCGTGGCGAAGACGGTGAACTTCGGCATCATTTATGGGATGAGTGCGTTCGGCCTGGCGGAACGGCTCACCATTGATCGGAGCAAGGCGGACGCGTTCATCAACCAATATTTCGCCCGTTATCCAAAGGTGCTTGGCTATCAGGACAATCTTCTGAAGAAGGCGAAGCAGGAAGGATTTGTCGCGTCGATTTTGGGCCGTCGCCGGAAGTTTGATCCCTCTGCAATTCGATCGAACACCAATTATCACGGCCGCAATCAGGCGGAGCGAGAAGCGATCAACATGGAGATTCAGGCGAGTGCCGCGGACTTGATCAAGCTGGCGATGTTGAATGTCCATCGCCGGCTCCGCGACGAAAAGCGCGAAGCGAAGATGTTGCTGAGTGTTCACGATGAACTGGTGTTCGAGGCGCCGCCATCGGAAGTCAGTGACATTGCGAAGCTCGTGCGTGACGAGATGATTGGAGCAATGAAACTGAATGTGCCACTCGATGTCGAGGTATGCGCTGGAAAGAACTGGTTGGATGTTGAGGAGATCAGGTAGCAGGATTCTACAAAATCGCTACCTCTCCGATGACATGTAGTTCCTCGTAAACTTTCGATGCCCCTGTTTCAAGTGTATGCCGGGATCTCGGCATGTGGAACCGATTGTCCTGACTGACTCAGCACTCAAAACAAATAACCCCTCTACACGCCATGAACACCCCTGCACTAACAGAATTCGCCCAAGGGCTGACGGGCGAGACCGCGTTCGATGTCCTCGCCGTTGCCAAGAAACTGAAGGCCGGCGGCAAGGACGTCATCGAATTGCAGATCGGCGACAGCCCCTTTCCATCGACCAAGAGTGCCCTGGCCGCGGGTACCAAGGCGATCGCGGATGGGCAAACTCGCTACTGCCCCTCGATGGGCTTGCCGGAATTCCGCGAGGTGATTGCCGAAACCGTTCGCAAGGAGTTCCACGTTCCGGCCAAGGCCGAGAACGTCGTCGTCGGACCTGGGGCAAAAGTCTTCGAGCAATTCTTCTGCGAGTTGTTTGTCGAACCGGGGGACGAGGTTCTGTTCTTCTCGCCGCAATTTCCGACCTTCGAGCCGAACCTGCGTCGGCGTGGCGGCAAGCCGGTCTTTGCTGCGTTGCGTCAGGAAAATGCCTTTCGCCCCGACCCGAGCGACGTTGAAAAGTTCTTGATGTCCGCGAAGAAGCCGAAAGCGATCTTCCTGAATTCGCCTCACAATCCCACGGGAGGCGTGGCCACAAAGGAAGACCTGACCGCGATTGCGAATCTGATTCGCGGCAAGAACATCGCGCTCTTCAGTGACGAGCCTTATTGCCACATGGTCTGGGCCGACGAGCATCGCTCGATCCTGGCCGAGCCGGGCATGATGGACCAATGTGTATCTGCTTATACGTTCAGCAAGTCCTACAGCATGAGCGGCTGGCGAGTTGGCTATGCGATCGGGTCGGCGCGAAATGTTGAACTCATCGGAAAAATGATCAACACCTCGCTTTCCTGCGTTCCGCCAATCACCCAGCTTGCCGCGATGGCCGCTCTCAATCACGACGCGGTCGAGCGAGATGAGACCATGTTGAAGTTCAAAAAGAAGGTCGAGTTGCTCGTGAATGAATTGAAGAAAGTGGACGGCGTAACCGTGCTGATGCCCGCCGGCACGTTCTATGTGTTCCCGAATGTCAGTTCCATTTGCCAAAGATTAGGCATCACTTCGCACGGCCTGGCCATGTACCTGATGGAAGGAGCGGACGACAAGAAAGGCGTCGCCTGCCTCGGCGGAGAGTGCTTCGGTGCTTCAGGGAATGGATTCTTGAGATTCAGTTGTGCCGAGCCCGACGAGCGGCTCGTCGAAGCGGTGAAGTTCTTTGCCGATGCGATCACGCGGACGGAGCGGGTGAGGGTGTATCTTGAAGGTCATGCGAGATACCGGCAAGCTTGAGGGCGCGAATAATGATTCAAAAAATCATCTGGACGCGACGGGCACTTCGAGAGGTCACTCTCTGGATCGCGGCATTCACGCGAGACGAAATAGAGTTGCGCGCGTTTCGTGAGGCCACTCTGGTGGAGATCGAACGCGTGTTGATTGAATTCGACGGCCATCCCCCAACCAGCAATACACTTGCAACCCGTGCCGGTCAGGCAACAATTTGGGAGTACGTCGGAAACGGATTCTGGCTTGTCTTTCAGCGACGATTGTTGAAGAGATCGCTTTGGCAGAGGATAATAAACTCGAAACCGACCGATGCGATCATCGTAACAGGAATGCGTCGTCCCCCGACTTCTCAAGAACTCGAAGCTCTTCTAGAGTCAGAGTAGGGCCGGGGTTCTCAATCCGACGGGCGATCTCCTCGAGTTCCTCGGGAGTGAAGGGATAGTGGGTTGGTACACTCGGAGGGATCCACCTGTAGTGGATTTGGGCGATTTCCTTGCCCTCGAATCGGATCGGCATCATACGAGGAATCGGCACTCGTTCGAATTCATCCTTCACAAGTAGCACGAGGAGATTCTGCCTCTGCTCGACGCTTAGGCCCTCGATTGACGGGATTTCGAGTGTGGCTGTTGCGGTCATGGTTGTCACCTTTCAACATCCTAGCAGACGACTGCGTTGAGTTCCACTACGAGTTCACTTGTTCTGACATGACGATTTCCGGTATTCTATCACCGAGTGAAGGAAGTCGAAATGAACGCTGTGGCAGAAGCGACGGACTTGACTTACCCGGAGAGCGATGGCAAGCCCCTGGCCGACAACACGCTTCAGTGGGACTGGGTAGTCCGCATCGTTTCTGAACTAAGAGAGCAGTTCGCCGGCCAGCAGGTCTTTGTGGCCGGCGATTTGTTTTGGTACCCAGTCCGCGAGAACAGTCGCATCGTCGCCGCCCCGGATGCCTTGATCGCAGTTGGTCGGCCGCCAGGCTATCGCAGCTCGTATCGGCAATGGGAAGAAGCTAACGTTTCCCCGCAAGTCGTATTTGAAGTGCTATCTCCGAGCAACATTGAAAAGGAGATGCAGGGAAAGTTTGTCTTCTATGAGAAGTACGGAGTAGAAGAATACTATGTCATCGATCCCGACCAGCCGACGGCCAGCGGCCACATCCGGGAAGAGGGGCGACTGGTCCCGATCACCCGACTGAACGGATTCGTCAGTCCGCGACTCGGAATCCGCTTCGAACTACTTTCCAACGAAGTGCAATTGTTCACACCAGCCGGCCGCGAGTTTCAGGATCGAACAGAGCGAGTTCGCGATATCGAAGAGGAACTGCGAAGAACCAACCGGGCGTTCGAGGATGAACGCTTGCGAGCGATCGAGGCGGATCGGCGAGCGGAGACTTATCGGGAAAAGCTTCGCGAGATGGGGATCGATCCGGACCAACTCGAATCATGAGTTGGGTGGTATTTGGCACTCATCTTGGTTGCCTGTCGCAAGTAAATTTTCTCTAAGAAGCTCGCGGAACTCCTTCCACTCAAGACCCTCCTCGGGCGTAGCTGCCCTGCGTCGGATTTCTTCCAGATACTAGGGAGGAAAATCGGGAATCGTGGTGATCGCCGCAGGCTCGATTCGAGGAACGACCATCGCTACTGAGCCGCCAGTGTAGCGGACAGGAATCGTTCCAAATCCCCGCCGGACGAATGCATCAAGTACCAGACGTCCGAGCATCTCGTCGCGTTCTGATTCGCTCATCTGGTCGACCGTTGGGATGGCAATACTCATTCTACTCTCCGGGTAAGCCTACCAACCCGTAATCGCAGCGCGGTGACGAGTCTTCTTTCCTGCATCGTAGCAGACAATTTATGAGGGTTCCATCCACACTTCGAAATGGAACAATCGAACATCGAGTAATCGAACTGCCGCGATGTCAACTTTTGCTCGCTGCTGGAAGCTTCGTCAGCCGATGCCAGGAAGCTATCCCACGGGAACCCGCTTAGCCGTCCCATTTTTCCGAACCGTCTCCGCACCCTCGATTAGTATTGAGTCGGAGGTAAATCGATACCAATCTGCGATTCGCTTGATCATTCGATCCAATTGCCGGTTGTCGAATTCCGTAAACTCTGGCTTGCTGACATGTCGCAATCGGATCGAACTCTCGCTCGGTTCTACGATCCATGCAAAGTATGCCTCATCCTTCTCCATCGAGAAGAACAATGCGATGACAGGCATTAGGATCGTGTGATTCGGGAACAAGGTTCGCTTACCTACGAGGCTCGCTGCGTCTCCGCTCGAGTCCAATGGTCGAGAAGTAGCTTTCAGAATCACGCCAAAGGGAAGAAATCCAGGGACTCGATCGTCGTGAAGCGCGCAAAGGAGATCCAGGCCGCTTAAGTCCTTTGTACCAATGGAGAAGACGTCGATATTCAATCGACGAGTCAAGACAACGTTCGCGAGAAGCTTCGCTCTGCGTTCGATTAGATCATTTTCGCTCATCGCATTCTCCTCAATAGTCCGACGTCGTCATACCTTGCGGCCTCGATATCCAAAAAGCCTCAACTTCAGTCCAAACCCGCTTGATCGCTATGCAATTCAGCGGCTGACGGACCAGGATCCCACTGAAACCACTCGTAGAACCAGCCGGCACATGTTTGATGAAAGCTCTACCCGAATGAACATCAATTCCCACAACATAAGCTGGCACCTTCATGTTGCCGATCTTTTTGGCGTCCGCACGCGTCAACCTCACGAGTAAGCGCCGATCATTTCCCATTCCCACGTATTTCGTGTGTTTCGCCGTCGCTTTCACCTGAACGTAAAAATTGGCATGAAATACCGAAGATCCAATCAATTGTACCTCGAAATCCAAGCCTTCGGCTTTTTCCCCTTTGAACGTGTCATCGAACCATTGCTTGCCATCGCACCATTTCGTGATGATAGCACGGAAGAGGGCTTCACCCCGTTTCCCGACAATGTCCATGCTCACGGGCGACTCTCGACTCTATGGAAGGAAACCACTCCCAGTTCCCAGTATATTACGCGATCAGGTCGTCTTCCGCCGCTC
>Ga0105046_10017212_pt1 | contig 11071 bp, 9 predicted proteins | sample MAT03_FD_78385 | JGI IMG/M metagenome (GOLD analysis project Ga0105046, IMG submission 78385) | Freshwater microbial communities from Lake Fryxell liftoff mats and glacier meltwater in Antarctica - MAT-03 (megahit assembly) | ecosystem: Environmental > Aquatic > Freshwater > Ice > Liftoff...
ACGCTGCGCTGGATGGTGCTGTTCAGCGCCAACCCGATGCGGATCGCCATCTCGACCGCCGTGCGGTTGAGCACCGGCAGGCTGCCGGGCAGACCCAATGAGGTGGGGTCGATGTGCCGATTCGGCTCGCCTCCGAAGTGATTCGGGGCACCGGAGAACAGCTTGGTGCTGGTCAACAGCTCGGTGTGCACCTCGAGCCCGATCACCATGGTCCAACCGTTGGGCAGCTCGCTCACGAGGCCACCGCCCGACCAGCGGAGCCTTCGAGCCCGGCTTCCAACACGGCCGCCGCCCGAAACATGGTCGGCTCGGACATCATGGGTCCCAGCAGCTGCACGCCGATCGGCAGACCATCGTCGCCGACCCCGAACGGGACGCTCATGGCCGGGTGCCCGGCCAGGTTGGTGGGAATGGTGCAGACGTCATTCAGGTACATGGTCAGCGGATCGCTTGTCTTGTCGCCGAAGGCGAAAGCCGTGGTGGGGCTGGCCGGGGACAACAACAGGTCGAACTTCTCGTACGCCAGATCGAAGTCTCGGCGGATGAGCGAGCGGACCTTCTGAGCCGTGCCGTAGTAGGCGTCGTAGTAGCCGGCGGAGAGTGCGTAGGTCCCGAGCATGATGCGGCGTTTCACCTCGTCGCCGAATCCGGCGGTGCGGGTGAGGTCGTACATCTCCGGCGTGGTGGCGGCATCGACGCGAAGTCCGAAGCGCACGGCGTCGTAGCGCGCCAGGTTGGAGCTGGCCTCGGCCGGGGCGATCACGTAGTAGGCGTCCAGGCCGTAGGCCGCGGCGGGGACCGAGGCCTCACCGATCTCGGCACCCGCCGCCGCTAGGGCTTCGGCCGCGGCGTGGACCCGGGCCCGGACGTCGGAGGCGATCCCGTCGCCCATGAACTCCTCCACCATGCCGATACGAAGCCCGGCGACCCCGTCGTTCAGGTGCGTCGAGATCGGCCGCACCGGATCCGGGATCGAGGTCGAGTCCAGCGGGTCGTGGCCGGCGATCACCTCGAGGAGGAGCGCGGCGTCGGCCACCGAACCGGCGAACGGGCCGATCTGGTCGAGGCTCGAGGCAAATGCCACCAGCCCGTACCGGCTGACCAGCCCATAGCTGGGCTTCACCCCGACCACTCCGCACAGGCTGGCCGGCTGACGAATGGAACCGCCGGTGTCTGAGCCGAGCGACAACGGCACGAAGCCGGCGCCGACGGCAGCCGCGCTGCCGCCCGACGAGCCACCCGGGACACGAGTGTGGTCGTGCGGATTCCGGGTCGGACCGAACGCCGAGTTCTCGGTGGAGGAACCCATGGCGAACTCGTCCAGGTTGGTCTTTCCGACCGAGATCGCTCCCGCGGCGCGAAGCGTGGTCACGACGGTCGCGTCATACGGCGGAAGCCACCCCTCGAGGATCCGGGAGCTGCATGTCGTCGGGATCCCGCGCGTGCACAAGTTGTCCTTCAACGCGATCGGAACCCCGGCCAGGGGCCCCGGATCCCGGCCGGCCGCCACCGCCTCGTCGATGGCTCGGGCATCGGCCCGGGCGGCGTCGGCGGTGACCAGGTTGAACGCGTTGAGGTCACCGTCGCCGGCGGCGATAGCCGCCAGTGATTGCTCGACCACGTCGACGGCCAGGAGCCTCCCGGCGCGCACGGCTGCGGCTGTCTCGACTGCCGACCGGATCACGGCTGCTCGCCCAACACCGGTGGAACGCGGAACATCCCCGCCTCGGCGGCCGGCGCCGAGCCCAGGACCTCGTCCCGGTCGACCACTGCGGCGACCACGTCGTCTCGCATCACGTTCACCAGTCCGTAGGGATGACCCATTGGCTCGACCCCCGAGAGGTCGAGCGCCGCCATCTGTGAGGCGTGCTCCAGGATGTCCCCGAGCTGAGTGGTGAACGTCTCCAGCTCGGCGTCGGTGAGGGTCAGGCGTGCGAGGCGGGCCACCGAGGCGACCTCGGCGGCCGAGATGCGTTCGGGCATGGCGCTCAGCCTACGAGCGTTCGGCCGAGGAACTCGACGGACCGTTCCTCGATCAACTGCGCATCATGGTCCAGCGTGGCGACGTGGTAACTCCGCTCCAACGTCACCCATTCGACCGGGCCACCCAGGTGAGCGGCAAGATGCTCCGACGACGCCGGCGGCACGACATGGTCCTGCGGCGAGCTCATGAGGAGCACGGGCATGGTCAGCGCGGCGAAGCCGTCCTGAATGGCGTCGACGGCGTCGCCCAGCGTGGCCAGGGGTCCCAGCGGCGTGGCGGCGTAGGACAGCTCCACGCTTCCCGCCATGGCGATGTCGCTGCCGATCGAATCGATCGTCTCCATCCCGGCCTCGAGCATGGGCACCAGCACAGCCGTGATCTCGGGTTGAGGTTTGGCCAGCGGATTCACCAGCAGCAAGGAGGCAATCTCCGGGTAGTGCTCCGCCAACCAGAGCGTGAGCGTGCCTCCCATGCTCAATCCCGCCACGGCCACCCGGTCGCATCGACTGGCCAGCTCGAGGTACGCCGCGTCGGCCGTGGCGGACCAGTCGTCCCAACCGGTCGTCATCAGATCCTCCAGCGTCGTGCCGTGTCCCGGAAGGCGTGGGAGTTCAACAGTGTGACCCGCTGCCGCCATGGCAGCCGCCCACCCGCGCACCGAATTCGGGGATCCGGTGAAACCGTGCAACACGAGGACTCCAGTGCGCTCACCCGACCAGGACTCGGGCTCAGCGCCCGCAAGGATCTCTGACATGAGGTCGAAACTACCGGCCGACCTCATCGGCGCTGAACCAGGGACGGCCCACGGCTATTGTGCGTTGGTCGACAACTGCTCGACAGCGTTGGGGGACGGATGGTTTCGTGCCCCGCCCACCGGGCCCACGCCCCCGAACCGAATGGACAGTGCCATGTCGAAATACCAGTTCCTCACCCCCGAGTGGGTCGCCGCCGCGAAGGCCATCCGGGACGAGCACGAGGGCGAGGCCCCGGCGCCGGCCCACGTCGTCCGGATGAACCAGATCATCACCGAGGTGCCCTTTGGTGACAGTGACGTGAAGGCCTACATGGACACCTCGAGCGGCGCCATGGAGATGGACCTCGGCGAACTCGAGAACCCGGACCTGACCGTCACCGTGGACTACGCGACCGCCAAGGCCATCATGGTCGACGGCAACCCGCAGGCCGGGATGCAGGCGTTCATGGCCGGCAAGATCAAGGTGCAGGGCGACATGACCAAGATGATGGCGCTGGCCAACGGATCCGGCGACGCCGCGGCCCAGGTCGTGGCCGACAAGATCAAGGAGATCACCGCCGACTGAGTCGGCCCTGCCCTCAACTGCCCTGTGATCAACCCTGACCCAATCATCAGGGCAGTTCGGCTGCCGGATCCATGGTGGAGGCGACGGAGCGCTTCGGCGTTCCGTCGTCTGCTTTCGAACGCACATCCCGTCGACCCCGGAGGGCCATGGCCAACACCATGCCCACGGCACTGACCACCGCCCCCACCGCGTCGGTCTGCCCGAACGACGAGGCCACCGGAATGGTGGCGGAGCGCGACACCTGGATCGAGTCCAGCAGGTTCATCCCCAACGATGATCCGACCTGACCCACCAGTTGTTGGGAGGCGCCGGCCACACCGAGGTCGCCGTGATCAACCGAGTTCGCCACCGATGTGGCGATGGCCGGCTGGGCCGAGCCCATGCCGATGCCCGAGATGGCGATGGCCAGCACGACCCACCCGGTGGACGGATCGGTCGACACCACCGCCAGGATGCCCAGCGACAAGGTCATGCACGCGGCGCCGAAGAAGGCAAAGAATCGAGTACCGACCCGCGGCACCAGGGCGCCGGCCACGGGTCCGCTGACGGCGAAGATGAGCGGGCGCGGAATCAGCATGAGTGCGATCGCGCTCGGACCCAGGCCACGCACGTCGCTCAGCAGCTTCGGGGCCAGTATGAAGCCGCCCATGTAGCCGAAGTTGGTGAAGAACTGGATGGCAACCGGGATGGTGAAGGTTCGACGCTGGAAGTAGCGCAGCGGGACCAGCGGGTGGTCCGATCGTTGCTCGATCCGAACGAACCACACCAGGGATCCGATCCCGAGCAGCAGGCCACCGATCACCGCTGGATGAGTCCAGCCCCAGGGTCGGCCCCGGTCGAGGGCAATGAGGATCGCCAGGAGGCCGACGGCCAACGTCACCTGACCCGGTACGTCCATCGGAGTGCCGGGACGACGAGGTGTCTCCGGCAGGATCCGCCAGGCCACCAGCCCGGCCGCCAGCAGCAGCGGCACCTGCATCACGAAGATCATTCGCCAGCCGAAGGCCTGAACCAGCGGCCCACCGGCCACCAGCCCCACGACCGGGCCTCCGGCCACCACCAACGACCAGTAGCCGAGCGCCTTGGATCGTTGGTCCCTCGGGAAGACCAGGTTGATGATGGCCATGGACGACGGTCCGCTGGCAGCCCCGATCGCCGCCCCGAGCACCCGAGCGGCGATGAGCGAGGACGCGCTCCATGCCACGGCCGAGAGCACGGCGAACACCGCCGATCCGGCCATGGCCAACAGATAGGTCCGACGGTGACCGAAGACATCTCCCAACTTGCCCGCGGTGGCCGAACTGAGGGCCATGGCCATGGTCGGTCCCGAGATCAGCCAGACCAGCAAGGATGGGTCGGCGCCCAGATCCTTGGCGATGGTGGGTCGGCTCACCGACAGGATGGTGATGGTGAAGCTGATGCAGAACGCTCCAGCCAACACCACCCAGGTCAGACGCCAGGCCGTCGCAGACGGTGGTGGGTGATCGGGGTCCAGCACCCCGACGTCGGCTCGCATCGGCGCCACGGTAGGCCACCGCGGTACGACCGCCAGGTGTGACCTCCGGCCGCCTCGGTTGGGGTGGCCGCCGTCGCGGCGGCTGGGGAACACCACGTGTGGCAGACCACCCCAACGGAGGAGACCGGCTTCGTGAGATCACCTTAGATCTGCAACCACACTGGGTGATGGATCCTCGCGTATCGCGGTCAGCGGCGACGGGTGAACAGCCGGACCGTCGTTCCGGGAAGGTGAGATTCCCCGGCTGGCGGATCGGTGGCGATCACCGGGTTGGCCGGGGAGCCCTCGACCGCGGCAACCGGAAAGCCACTGGCCGAGAGCGCCGCTGTGGCGTCGGTCACCGACTGGCCGGTCACATTCGGGATGGGCCGCGGCTCGGGGCCCTTCGACACCGTCACATCGACGACGGTGTCGCGCGGCACTGACGCGTTGTCCAGCTGACTCACTGCGATCACCGTTCCTGCCGGTACGTCGGCGGAGAAGACCTCGTTGACGTTGACCTTCAGCTGCACCCCTTCGAGGGCCCGGCGCACCGCATCACTGTCCTGGCCGACCAGACCGGGCGGCACCGAACGCGGTGCCGGTCCGCTCGACACGGTCAGCGCCACGGCGCTGCCCTGCGGCAACTGTCCCTGGCCGTCGGCGGGCGCGGCGGCCGCCATGACAACCCCGGCAGGCACGACCTCGTCGTTCGGGTTTGCGAAGTCCCCCACGACCAGGCCGGCTGCGGTGATGGCCGCCCTCGCCTCGGCCTCAGGCAGGTTGACCACCGACGGGAGCACGGTCAACTCGTTGCCGAGCGACACCGTCAGATCGATACGACGACCTTCGGCCAGCTCGCGACCGCGCTGAACCGACTGGGCCAGTACCTCGTCGACCCGGGAGCCGTTGAGTCGTTCGTATTTCACGCCGATGCTCCACGAGTTCTTTTCGAGCAGGTTCCTCGCCTCCTCGACGTCGAGCCCGACCACCTTCGGCACCGGCGCCGTGGGCGTGCGGACGGCCAGGAACACGCCGACCCCGGCGCCCGCCAGCCCGACGAGCACGAGCAGGGCCAGCACCACGGTCCGCCAACGACGCCGGGGCCGCTCACCCTCTACATCGACCGATGAACCCTCGCCGGCATCAGCCGAACCGGCCGCCATTCTGGCCACATCCGCCTCGGCGGCCACGTCCGGATCGGTGACCTCATCCGCCTCGGCCGCCTCATCCGCCACGGCGGGCCCGGGATCCGGTCGTGGATCGGTGACCTCATCGACTGACGTGGCGTCAGGGTCGCCGGATGACCGAACCACGGCGATGGGCGCGACAGGAGCGACAGCCGGCGAATCGGCGACAGCCGGCGAATCGGCGACAGCCGCCGAGATCACCGACGCCTCCGCGTCGACGACCCCCGCACGCATAGAGCCCAGCCGCTCGGCCGTGATCGACGGCACGAGCGGGAACGGCGCGGGTCGCGGAAGGTCCTCGGCCGCCGCCAGCAGCGCTATCTCGAGCTCTCCGGCATCCGGCCGCTCCTCGGGGTCGAGCCGCCCCGCACGAGCCACCGGAGCCACCAAGCGGCCGAGCTCGACCGGCGGGACCAGATCTGCCTGACATCGGGCCATCAGGGTGGCCGTGGTGGTATCAGCGGTGAAGGGCACGACACCGGAGACCGCCTCACAGAGGACCAACGCCAAGGCGTACACGTCGGCCTTACCGTCGACCGCACGACCACGTGCCTGCTCCGGCGAGGCGTACCGAGCGGTACCGATCAGCATGCCCTCGGGCTCGGTCCACGAGGCCTCGGCCATGGCGCGGGCCAAGCCGAAGTCGGCGATGCGCAAGCGGCCGTCCGGCCCGAACAACAGGTTCGCCGACTTGATGTCCCGATGGACCAACCCGTTGCCGTGGGCGTAGTCCAGCGCTCGACAGCATTCGAGGCCGATCACGAGGGCCTGCGACGGACTGAGCCGGTGACCGGCGTCGATCATGGCCCGAAGGCTCCCGCCCTCCAGGTACTCGCACACCAGATAGGCCGTGTCGCCATCGACGCCGGAGTCATAGACATGCATCACGTTCGGATGGTTCAGACCGGCTGCGGCCAGCGCCTCGGCGCGGAAGCGACGTAGGAAGCGCTCGTCGCCGCTGGCCGACTCGTGCAGGATCTTCACCGCAACGCTTCGACCCAGTTGGAGGTCGTCGGCCAGGTAGACCCTGGCCGAGGCGCCGGTGCCGATCTGCCCCAGGAGGCGATACCGCTCGGCGATGGTGCGGCCCACGCCGTCGGTTATGTCTCCTCGGCTCATGGGACGCCGAGCCTACCGAGCCGGGCCGCTCGGTCCGGGACGCGACCGATGCCCGGTCGGCGGAGGTCGCGAGCGAGACTGGGAACGTGTCAGACACCGGGTCCAGCGATGAGTCGAGCATCACCCAGCCACCGGCCCCGGCGCTTGGGACCCAGACCCTGCTCGACCGGCCGTGGTTCCGCCGGGGGGTGATCACGGTCCTCCTCGGTCTGGCCGTGGGCTTCGGCGCGTACGCCGTCGGCAACTCGGTGACCGGCAGCGACAACGTGAGCACGTCGTTGCCCGACAGCGTGGAGCGGCTGATCCCGACCAGTGGCTCGGAGGTCCTGAAGCAGAGTGAGGTCGGGGTGGACCTGGCTCTTGGTTACGACGCGTACCTCATCATCAACGGCGTCGAGATCCGAGACGTGTCCTCTCGGGACAACGGCGACGGACTCACCCGAGTGCTGACCCCGGACGGCTACACCGTCACCTACGTGCCGGGTCCGGGAAAGCGGGTCGAACAACTGGAACCCGAACTCAACCAGATCACGGCCATGGTGTGGCGCCAGGAAAGCGGCCCGGAGACAGCCGTGCCCGTCTTTTGGACGTTCAACGCGGCATGACGCAACCGGACCCCGGTTGAGACCGGCCGAGAGGTGTCAACCGAGCCCGACACGCTCCAGGATCTCATCGATGGCCACCCGAGTCGTCTCGACGCTGTAGCCGCAGCAGATCCCGATCAGTCCGGCCCGTCGTGCCCCCGCTACGTTTCCGGCGTGATCGTCGACGAAGATCGTCCGTGACGGATCGCTGCCGATGCGCCGACACGCCAACTCATAGATCGCTGGATCAGGTTTGCGAACGCCCACCTCGCAGCTGTCCACCACGTCGTCGAACAGTTCGTCGACCGGGATCATCGCCCGCCAATGAACCGAGAACTCGGCAATATTGTTGGTCACGACCCCGGTCCGCAGCCCAGCGGCCCGGAGATCTCGCACTGCCTCGACCGCGAACTCGCGCGTCGACGAACCGACGCTCGACATTCCGATCAGCACTTGGATCGGGTCGATGACACCGAGCCCCGACGCCTCGCCCGCTGCGGCGATCTCGGAGCGACAGGCATCGAAGCTCAGCTCCCCCCGTTCCAGGCGGTGCCACGGATGCTCGGTGTCCTGCTCATAGGGACCGAAGACCGCAAGTGACAGGGTCGCCGCCGGGATCCCGGCGGTCTCGGCCGCCGCTTCGAGATGGGCGAACGGTGAGTCGATGAAGACCCCACCGAAGTCGAACAGAACCGCATCGACCCCGCCTGGGTCCACAGCTCCCCCGGGTGAAGCATCGGTCATGGGAGGTCTCCGGTGTCGAGCAGCGAGATGAAGCCTGCCTCATCGAGCCGGGGAACTCCCAGTGCTTCTGCCTTCGTCAGCTTCGATGCCCCGGGATCGGCGCCCACCACGACCGCCGTGGTGCGCTTCGAAACGCTTCCGGGTGACTTGCCGCCGCGCGCGGTGATGGCGGCTTCGATCTGCTCTCGGGTGAACCCCTCCAGCGATCCGGTGACCACCACGCTCATCCCGGCCAGCGTCTGGGGCAGCACAGAGCGCTCGGGGCCGGCCATGTTCACGCCGGACGTCCGGAGCCGCTCGACCAGCACGCGGTTGGCCGGATCCGAGAAGTAGGCGTGGACCGACCCGGCGATGATCGGACCGACGCCCTCGATCGCCGCCAGGTCCCCGACCGAGGCACCCAGGATGGCGTCCATCGAGCCCAACCCGGCGGCCAGCGCCACACCACCGGCGGACCCGAGGTGGAAAACGTTCAGCCCGAACAACAACGCTCCCAACTGCCGGCTCTTGGACGCTTCGATGGCCGCTCGCAGATTGTCGATCGACCGTTGCTGATAGCCGGGCATGGAGGCGATCACGTCGAAGTCCAGTTCGTAGATGTCGGCCACATCGTGCAGTAGACCGGCCTGGATGAAACTCGCGACCTGTTTCTCGCCGAGTCCGTCGATGTCCATGGCCCCGCGTGAGGCGAAATGGCACAGGCGGGCCCATTGCTGCGAGGGGCAGGTGGGATGGACGCACTGGTGGCGGGCCTCCCCGGCCACGCGGACCAGCGGAGCGCGCTCGTCGCACGGGCACACCGCGGGGAACACCCAGGCCTCGCTCCCAGCCGGGCGGGCGGAGAGGATGGGACCGACGACCTCGGGGATCACGTCGCCGGCCTTGCGGACGATCACGGTGTCCCCGGGTCGCACGTCCTTGAGCCGCACCTGGTCCTCGTTGTGCAACGTGGCCAGGGACACCGTGGATCCCCCGACGACCACCGGCTCGAGCACGGCGAACGGTGTGACCTTGCCGGTCCGCCCAACCGAGATCGAGATGTCACGGAGCAGCGTCGAGCATTCCTCCGGCGGCAGCTTGTAGGCGATCGCCCAACGAGGCGCCTTCGCTGTGGCCCCCATCGCCTCCTGAATGGCCAAGGAGTCGATCTTGACCACGATCCCGTCGATCTCGTACTCGAGGTCGTGTCGGTGTTCCAACCAATGCCCGCAGAAATCCATCACCGCATCCACTGACTCCACCACGGTGGTCACCGGGTTGACGGGGAGACCCATGGCCCCCATCCAGTCGAGTGCGTCGTGGTGCGAGGAGATCTCCGGCCCACCCTGCACGTCGCCCAGCTGGTAGCACCACCAGGACAGCCTCCGCTGACGGGTGATCTCGGGGTCCTTTTGGCGAAGCGACCCCGCGGCGGTGTTCCGCGGGTTGGCGAAGCGAGGCTTGCCTGCCGCCTCGACCTCGGCGTTGAGCGCGTTGAACGTGGCGATCGGGAGGTAGATCTCACCTCGGGCCTCCAGGACCGGCGGAGCGTGACCGGTCAAGCGCTTCGGCACCGCGAGGATCGTGGCGACGTTGACCGTCACGTCCTCGCCGATTCGGCCGTCGCCCCGCGTGGCGGCCTGCACGAAACGTCCGTCCTCGTAGCGAATCGACACAGCGAGACCATCGATCTTCAGCTCGCAGACGTAACGGACCGGACCGTCTGGAGCCAGCTCTCCGAGTCTCCGCACCGTTCGCTCGCCCCACGCCTCGAGTTCCCCCCGGTCCATGGCGTTGTCCAACGACATCATGGGGACGAGGTGCTCGACCGGCGAGAAGGCGGCCGACGGCGCCCCGCCCACCCGGTGGCTGGGGCTGTCGTCGGTGACGAGGTCCGGGCGGGTCGTCTCGATCGCCGCCAGTTCCCGGACCAGGGCGTCGTAGTCGGCATCCGGCACGCTCGGGGCGTCCCGCTCGTAGTAGTCGGCTCCCAGACGAAGGATCTCGGTGCGAAGCCACGACGCGCGCTGGGCCAGCTCATCACGCCCGGTCATGGAGATGCAGGTCCTGTCACGCCCCGAGCCTAGGAGCCGCCATCGGGAGCCCGGGCGGTCGGGAGGTCGGGCCTGATCAGGCGCCGACGGACAGACGCAGACCACGGACTTGACGAATCACCCGGGCAGCGAGGTCCTGGGTGAGCAGGATCGCCCGCTCGGTCTGGGCTACGCCGAAGCCGCCGAGGTCGCCGGCCGTGGTGATGATGGACCGCTCGCGCAACAGCACGGGGTCCACGCCGGCGCGGACCAGGACGGTCCAGAGCTCCGAGAGCCGCCGCCAGAGACGATCGGTCGAGGTCCCCATCGGCTCGTTGGTCGGAACCGCGCCCCAGGCAATCACCCCGCCGCGATCGAGGAAGGCGCTCAGCTCGGCCGCCACGGTCTCCAGCGGGGCGGAGACCGGCGCTCCGAGGAACCTGATCGAGCTCGACAGGATCGCCGCCCAATCTGCTCGCCCGTTGACCGACACACCGATCGTCGCTTCCTCCCCGAGGTCCTCGGCGACGGAATCCACCAGCTCGGTGATCTCCTGGGAGTCCATGGGAAAGGTCGGATGCATGGAGTTGGCCAGGCCGGGCTCGTCGAGGACCACCACCACCG
>Ga0105046_10017215_pt1 | contig 11071 bp, 8 predicted proteins | sample MAT03_FD_78385 | JGI IMG/M metagenome (GOLD analysis project Ga0105046, IMG submission 78385) | Freshwater microbial communities from Lake Fryxell liftoff mats and glacier meltwater in Antarctica - MAT-03 (megahit assembly) | ecosystem: Environmental > Aquatic > Freshwater > Ice > Liftoff...
AAGCAGCGATTAGCGAAAAAATTTCCGTCCTGACCGGCGGCCCCGGCACGGGCAAAACCACCACCCTCAAGATGGTGATTGCCGCGTTGAAAGAGGGCGGCAAATATAAAGTCGGGCTGTGTTCCCCGACGGGGCGCGCCGCCAAACGTCTGGCAGAGGCCACCGGTGAAGAAGCCTCAACCATCCATCGGATGTTGGGCTTTATGGCTGAGGGCGGCTTTGGCATGGACGAAGATTCGCCGCTGAAGACCGATATCATCATCGTTGATGAATCGTCAATGTTGGACGTGCAGTTGTTTTCGGCCTTATTAAAGGCTATCCCTCAAGAGGCGCACTTGATGTTGGTCGGTGACATCGACCAACTGCCTAGCGTCGGGGCGGGCAATGTGCTGCGCGATGTGATCGACAGCGGCGTCGCGTTCGTCACGCGACTGCAAACCATCTTTCGCCAAGACGAAGGCAGTCACATCACGCTCATCGCCCATCAAATCAATCAAGGCGAAATGCCCGCGCTGCAAAATCAGTCGAAAGACGTATTTTTCTTCAGCATTGATGAAGGGGACATCCTACACGCCGCCGAGTTGGTGGTCGAGATCGTCACCAAACGTATCCCGTCCCGGTTCGGCGACGACGCCATCCGCGATGTGCAAGTGCTTGCGCCGATGTATCGTGGCCCGGTCGGGGTTGATGCGTTGAATATCGCCTTGCAGAAGGCGCTCAACGCCGAAGGATTCCAGCGTCCCCACAAGAAGATTGGCGAGCGATTTTATCTCATCAACGACAAGGTCATGCAGACTCGCAACAACTACGATCTCGATGTCTACAATGGCGACATCGGGCGCATCACCCATATTGATACCGTTGAGAACGTTCTAGAGGTCAATTACGAGGGGCGCGTTGTGTTTTATGAACGCGAACAAATCGAAGACCTCGTGCTGGCCTACTGTATCAGCACCCACAAAAGTCAGGGGTCGGAATACCCCATCGTGGTGATGCCCGTCGTCACCCAACACTATATGATGCTCCAGCGCAATCTGCTGTATACCGCCATCACCCGCGCCAAAAAAGCCGTCGTGCTGGTGGGAGATCGCCAGCGCAAAGCGGTGCGAATCGCCGTCAGCAACAACAAAGTCACAGAGCGTTATTCTGGATTACTCACACGCCTACAGGAGGCTCTTCAATCATGAGCGAACCCGTCACCGTCATCGTTCGCCGTAAAGTTAAAGTGGGTCAGGAAGCCGAGGCCGAGGCATGGATGCACGGCGTCAGCGACTCCCTGAAGAATTTTCAGGGCGCGCTGGGCGTCGAAGTCATCCGCCCACACCCCGGGACTCCGCAATACACCTATATCTACCGATTCGTCAATTATGACCGGCTAAACGCTTGGCATCAATCAGAGGAACGACAAGAGTGGTTGCACCGCAGTCAATCATTCATGGCCGAGCCACCGCAATATGAGGAAATCACCGGCCTCGAATATTGGTTCACACCGCCCGCTGGGATGTCACCCGCCCGCCCTGCGCCCAAACGTTGGCGTCAACTCATCGTGAGTTGGGCGGGGCTGGCGCCGCTGTCCTATCTGCTGTCGCTGACGACGCTGCCGTTGATTCGGCAACTGTTCCCAGATATGACGCTGGTTCACAGCGTCCTCAATTTGGGTATGCTGCTCTGGATCGCCAGCTATGTCTGGATGCCGCGTGTGACTCGGTTGGCACAGGGGTTTCTCTACGCGAAATAGTGACGATTGAGGTGCAAGCTACAAGCTAACGCTTAATTTGATTGCAGGTAACTACTCAGCCATCATTTCTTCCCTCAAATAGGGGCCGAGTAGTTACGTCCATCTGCACCAAGTTAAGCCCGTTTTGATGTCTTACCCGTTCGACGCCAGAGGCTGAAGCCTCCGGCTACCCTTTTGAAGCCGACTAAAGCCGGCTGTTCTTACCGAGTTCTCGCCTTATAGTCCCCTTCAGGGGGCTTGAATCGGCAGACGGACGCTTTAGCGTCTGGCATCCAACGAGGCAAAATCAACCCCTAAAATCCTTCACTTGGTGCATGTGGGGCTGAGTAGTTACGATTGCAGCTTATATCACACATTAGGGCAAACGCATCAAATCTCAAATTTCGGCGGACATCCCGTCAGGTCACCGCCCACCCGATTCATCCGCCCGCCCGCTTAATGTTTGCCATTGATCGGGCGGTTTTTGGTGAGCAGTTCGGCCAACGCGCTAAACGCCAAAAAGACCGTGATTGAATCGCCCGGATTGACCACTTGATCCGAGGGCGGATGGACATCGGCCTCGGCATCCCCATCTTTCACAAGCAACACAATATCAATGTCATAGCGGTCTTGGATATTTCCAACGGTGCGCCCGCAGAAATGCGCGTTTTCTGCCACGGTCAAACGCGCCAGCACATACGCCCGCCCCTTGACGTGGATGGTCTGGGTGATGTCTGCACCCACCGCCGCCCCCGCGAATATCGGCGCAGCTACCTCGGCGGAACTGACGATGCGCTCTACGCCCAAAAACTCGCGCAGTTGCTTGGCATATTGACTGTCCCACGTCCGGGCGACGATTCGCACATTCGAGTTGAGGTCACGCGCACGCATGATGATCTCAAAGTTTACGGCGTCATCCGAGGTGGTCACGACCAACGCCTCGGCGGTGCTGAGGTTGGCGCGAGCCAGCGTATCCGCCATCCGAGCGTCCCCCTTAATCATCACGACATTCATATCGCTCAGAGTCTTGGTGGTCGCCGAATCGAACTCGAGATTGACCGCCACCACCGGCGCTTGTAAATCAATCAGCGAACATACCACGCCGAGGCCGACATGCCCCATCCCAATCACAATCGTGTGGTCTTTCATGGTTGATGCCACGGCTTCCTGCCATGCGGCTGCGCGCCCGCTGCGGTCAAAAAATAACTGGATGAAAGTGACGATCTGCCCCAACACGAACAGCCCGACAAACGGCATAACGTACCAAAAGACGACCATCAGCGCGGGCGTCCCCACCGGCGGCGGGGCGGCCTGAAGCGTCATCATCTGCCCCATGTGATAAGGTAGGTCAATAACCGGGACGAAGGCCTCGGCGGGGATGGTATAGACGCTCTGCATCACGCCATATAACAGACTCGCGCCTATCGTGGTCAGGAAAAACAAGGCCAAAGTGCCACGAAATTCGCGCAGTAAACAACGGGTATCGCGGATGCTGGCGCGGATGCGCTGGCCGAGTCTGAAGCGTTGACGCGAAATGGCGGCCATCAGCGGCCTACCGTTCGATTTCGCTGAACGTGACTTTGAACAAGCGCGGCCATTTCTTGCCGGTGATATAGAACACGGCTTCTACCGGGTCATAAGCGATGCCGTTCAGCACCGCGCCGTTCGCCAAACCCGCGACTTCTTCGTCCGTCAGCAAGCCGCGTGCATCGACCAGCGCGTCAATTTCGCCGGTGGACGGTTCGATGCGGACGATGACATCGGTGTTCCAGATATTGCCCCAGACCTTGCCGTCCACACACTCTAATTCGTTGAGGTCGGGGACGAGCGTGCCGTCAAACGTCAATGGGACTTGCGCCAACAGTTCAAACGTCTCTGGGTCGCGGGTGTAGAGGTTGGGCGTGCCGTCGCTCATATACAGCACCTCGCCGTCATAGCACAGCCCCCAGCCCTCGGTCTCGTACTCAAACGTCCCAATTTGCTCAAACGTCTCGGCGTCATAAACGAAGGCGATATGCTCTTGCCATGTGATTTGAATCAGTTTGTCATCAACTTGTGCCAAGCCCTCAGCGAAAAATTCAGCCGGGACATCAACCTGACGCAACACTTCGCCGGTCACAGGGTCAACCTCACGGAGGTCGGATTCGCCATATAAACCGGCGCTCTCATAAAATGTTTCGCCATTCCAGACCAAGCCTTGCGTAAAACTGTCAGCGTCGTGTGGGTAAGACTCAATCACGTCTGGGATGAACAGAATCGGCATGACGGGCGTGGGACTGGGCGCTTTGAGCGTTAATGACAGGGCGGTAGCGGTAACGAGTATCTCAGCGGAAGAGGGAGTGACCGAAATCGCGCTAGGCGTATGGGACGGGGTAGCGGTGAGCGAGAGGCTGGGCGCGTCGCTCATCGCCAACGCACTCGCTGAGGCCGCCAGCATCGCTACACCGAGTATGAATAGGCGCAATCGCATGATGTTTTCCCCTTTGGATGAGTTGATTATGGGTAGGTATACCTTTCATCATAGCGCCGAATCGCACGGTGCAACAGAGGCGGACAACTCGCACAGACCTAAAAACGCCAGCTATGATACAAGACGGTCAAACATCCCGACATTTGTCATGGGCGGGCGCTGGGGTTGGGGTATAATTGATCCATAAATCGTTGACGCTAACCCTTAAAAGGATGCCCCATGTCTGAGCTCGGTTCTCCAGAACGTCCGTTGCGCGTCGCAGTGGTCGGCTCTGGTCCCTCTGGGTTTTACGCCGCAGAATACCTGTTTAAGCAAGCTGGGCTGACGGTTGAGGTCGATATGTTTGACCGGCTTCCCACCCCATTCGGTTTGGTACGCGGCGGCGTCGCGCCTGACCACGACAAAATCAAATCAGTGACGAAGGTCTACGACAAGACCGCCGCCCGCGAGGGTTTTCGCTTCTATGGCAACGTTTCGCTGGGCGAAGACCTGAGCATTGACGACCTGCGCGGCCATTATCACGCGGTGATTATGGCCGTCGGCGCGCAGACGGATCGGGCGCTGGGCATCCCCGGTGAAGACCTCCTCGGCAGCCATGCCGCCACCGAATTCGTCGGCTGGTACAACGGCCACCCGGATTACAAACATCGCCAATTCGATTTATCGGCTGAACGTGTCGTGGTGGTCGGCGTCGGCAACGTCGCAATGGACGTAGCGCGCATCCTCGCCAAAACCTGCGCCGAATTGGTCAGCACCGACATCGCCGATTATGCGCTGGACGCGCTCGACCTCAGCCGCGTGCGCGAAATCGTGATGTTGGGACGGCGCGGCGCGGCGCAAGCCGCCTTCACTCCGGCAGAATTGAAAGAGTTTGGCGAACTGGCCGACGCCGATGTGATCGTCACGCCAGATGACGCCGCGCTTGACGCCTTGAGCGCCGCCGCGCTCAAACTTAAGCCAGACCGCGATGTTGAGAAGAATCTCACTCTATTGGGTGAATACGCCCAGCGCCCGCCCAGCGGCAAGAACCGCCGCATCATCTTACGCTTTCTAACCTCCCCTGTTGAGATAGTGGGGACACAAAAAGTTGAGGGCGTTAAGATCGTTAGAAATGTGTTATCTCAAAAGTCGGATGGCAGTTTGGCCGCACAAGCCACTGACCAAACCGAAATCATCCCGTGCGAGCTGGTTTTCCGTTCGGTGGGCTATAAGGGTGTGCCGCTGGATGGCCTGCCATTTGACGCCAAAAGTGGCATAATCCCCAACCAAGACGGGCGAGTCACCGATACGCCGGGATTCTATGCCGTAGGGTGGATTAAGCGCGGACCATCAGGCGTGATTGGCACGAATAAGCCCGACTCCATCCTGACCGTCGAGTCGCTTTTGGCCGATTTTCGCGCCGGAATACTGGATCGTGAGACGGACAGTCGTGCTGCGTTGGAGGGTGTTTTAGGAGAGCGTGGGACTCAATTTGTGACATTCAGCGATTGGCAGCGGTTAGATGTGCTAGAACAAGAAGCCGGTGCGAAATTGGGACGCCCACGCCTGAAGTTCACCGATGTGAGCAAAATGCTGGAAGCCTTGAATACGCCTTGAAAATGCTTTTGCAGCATTAAGAGAGGTATCATTATTGTTATGCTCTCTAAAGGTAACTTCATGTTACAATTTTGTGAAGTTATAGTAACCGGATACTCGGTTGCTTTCAGCCGTTTAGGTAATTGGGTGTAATGAAATATGACGACAATCATGGTGGTTGATGATGACCAAGCCCTCTTAACGATCCTGCAATTGACGTTCGAGCGTGCAGGTTATGAAGTTTTGACAGCAGAGAATGGGCGTAATGCCATCAAATTGGCCGAGCAGTACACGCCCAGCCTTGTCATCCTTGATGATATGATGCCGGGACTGTCGGGCGGGGATACCTGTCTTGAGTTCAAGTCTAACCCACTGCTGTCGCATATCCCGGTCTTGATGTATAGCGCCCGTACCGACGCGATTTCCGCCGATTATTTGAACACGATGGGCGCGAACGCCGGTCTTCGCAAGCCGACCCCGCCGAACGTGATGGTCGAGACCGTGCGCGGTCTGCTGGCCGGCGCGACGGTATAAACCTCACCCCCTAGCGCCCTCTCCTACAAGCGGCATTACCCACAAGTTTATGAGAGCGATTCGGGACGCCCCATCAGCCCTCACCCCAAACACAGGACATCATTCTGGGTTGATAAAACTCCCCTTCTCCCTGAGGGAGAAGGGGTTGGGGGATGAGGGCTACGCGCCATACCCGTTAATCCCATCATATCCACCCCCTCTCCAAAAGATGTGTGTAACGCATAGCCATTGTGGAGAGGAGTTGGGGGTGAGATGAGGTTATCCTATTGGGTGTTAGGCTCACCGATAAGCGATCACACCCTCACTGTTGCTGCCGATATACAACATATCCTCCGCCCAGACCGGCGAGGATGAACGATAATCCCCCTCTGCGCCGGTCACGACAAACCATAATTCCTCCCCGCTGGCGGCATCGAACGCATACAGCCGTCCGCCTTCCTCACTCAGCGCATATACCACATCCCCGACCACCGTCGGCGACGAATAAGCGATCTGACCCACCGATGCACGCCAACGTTCTGCGCCGTCCGCCCGATTGAGCGCCAGCAGCACGCCCTCATATTGGGTGACGTAAAGCGTCTCATCTGTGACTGCCGCCGACGCATAAATGAGTGAGCCGCTATCTACTGACCAGATTAGGCCACCGTCTGCCGCATCCAGCGCGTAAAAACTCTGGTCATACGAGCCGATATACACCACCCCATCGAAGACGACTGGCGTGGCGTCAATCCCGCCGCCGACCTCAACTTGCCAGACCAGCGCGCCGGTTGCCGCGTCTAAGGCGGTGATGAAGCCCGCCCGGTTGCCGACATAGACAATGCCATCGGCTACGGCGGGCGATGACCAGATTTGCCCGCCGGTGTCGAATGTCCACAGCGACTCGCCCGTCTCGGCGTCCAGCGCGTATAACATCTCGTCCAGCGAACCGATATAGACCACGCCATCCAAAACTGCCGGGGACGAATACACGCCGCCCAGCGTCAACGATTCCCATAATTTTTCGCCCGTCTCGGCATTCAGCGCATAGACAAATTTATCTAGGCCGCCGATATATAAGGTCGTGCCGACCACCGCCGGGGTGCTGACGAACGGGGCGGTGATGTCAAATTGCCAGAGTTCCGCGCCGTCTTGCGTGTCAAAAGCGTACAGCGTCCCTTCTTCGCTGCCGATGAAGACGCGCCCATCCGCGACGGCGGGAGTCGTCCGCACCGGGCGCGCCAAGTCGTTTGACCACGCCACTTCTGGCCGGACGCGCTGACCATCCCCGTCATACACGCCGCTGCGGGCGAAATCGCCGCGAAAAGTCGTCTTGAGCGGAAAGGCATCGTCTTGAGCGATGAGAGGGACAAATACAGCGACTATAAGGAGTAGAGACAGTAGTTTTTTAAGCATTGCGACCTCTGAATAAGACACACCCCCGCCGGGGACAAAATATCTGCTGATAGCAACTATTCGTCTGGTGAGGGTGTCATGGATGTATCGGGTGAGGGGCGTAGGGTGGTGATACGCCCCCCACCTACAACCTGATTTCTAGGCCGTCACTGCCTCGCCTTGAAAGTATTCGGCATCGTAGGCGGGCATCTCACAGCGTAGCGGCTTGTCTTGACGATAGCCCATCGCGTAGTCGGCCTGCATAATCTGGTGGATTTCGCTCGTGCCTTCGTAAATCACCGCGCCCTTGCTGTTGCGGAGATAACGCTCCACCGGATATTCATCGCTGAAGCCATACGCGCCATGCACCTGAATCGCTTCCAGAGCGGCCTGCACGCTATGGTCAGTGGCGTACCATTTCGCCAAACCGGTCTCACGGGTGTTGCGGAGTCCGGCGTTCTTCATCCAACCCGCCTTCGCGCACAACAAAAAGGCCGCGTCGTACCACTGCTGCATCAAGGCGATTTTCTGCTTAATCAACTGATGTTGACCAATTGGGCGGCCAAAAGTGCTGCGCTCATGGGCGTATTTGATGCTCTCCTCAAGACAAGCGCGAATCAGGCCGACTGCGCCGGTGGCGACGGTATAGCGCCCGTTGTCGAGGCAGCTCATGGCGATTTTGAAGCCCTCGCCCTCGTCGCCGAGGCGATTCTCGGCGGAGACTTCGACATCTTCCATCTTGACCCAACCGGTGCTGCCCGCCCGCACGCCCAGCTTGCCGTGGATGTCGCCCGTCGTCACGCCCGGCATGTCATGGGTGACGAGGAAGGCGCTCATGCCCTCATGTCCCTTGCTGGGGTCGGTCTTGGCGACAATCAAGAAATGGTGCGCCTTAGACGCCAAGCTGATCCACATCTTTTCGCCGTTGAGGATATAGGTGTCGCCGACCTTGCGGGCAGTAGTCTGCATGGCGGCCACATCGCTGCCCGCGTTCGGCTCGGTCAGGCCAAACGCCGCGTACTTCTCGCCTTTGGCTTGCGGGACGAGGAAGCGTTGCTTTTGATCTTCGTTGCCCCACTGCAAGACTGCTTGGCTGTTCAAGCCGTGGTGGACGCTCATAATCACGCGCAAATGCGTGTCGGCGCGCTCAAGTTCTTCGCAGACCAGCCCCAGCGTGATGTAGTCAAAGCCTTGACCGCCGTAACGGACAGGGATGTTGATGCCCAGCAAGCCCAATTCGCCCATGCGACTCAAGAAAGTCGGGTTAAATTCTTGCTTGCGATCCCACTCGCTAATGGTCGGGATGACTTCTTTGGCGGCGAAATCGCGCACCATTTTTTGGACTTGACGGTGTTCTTCGGTGAGTGCGAAATCCATTTTAACAGTCTCTTTCTGCGGTCAAAACGATACATCTTCGGAGTGGGTTGATTATAACATTGCTCAACACCTATGGTACAGACTGCACAAAGGGATTTGTCTGATTTAATATGCCATTTGGCATTTCTTGCTATTTGGGTTGATGTTGATTTATAGTTGAGCAACCAAAAGAAACGTCATTGAGGTTATATCAAAATGCTTACATTTATGCGCGCTCAAAATTTCAAATCATGGAAAGATACGACTGAATTGCGCCTTGCCCCGCTAACTGGTTTTTTCGGGACAAATAGCTCTGGTAAGACTAGTTTGTTACAGGTTCTCCTTCTGCTAAAGCAAACTGCTGAGTCCTCTGATCGTAGTCTTGCTTTAAATACAGAAGGTCTAAATGCGGATAGTGAAGATCGAACGAATATCGCTACTGTTTCAGAGTTAATCCAAAGAGGATCGGAACATTTACAGTTTCATCTTCGTTGGGATTTGCCCAAACACCTAGACGTGAAGATTTCACGCAGTTCAGGCTCTGTGACAAGGCAGGTGAAAACCTTAGATTTCCGTACAAAGATTTCTAGCTCTGAAAGTGGTCCGCGTGTTGATTTTTTCAAATACGAATCGAAAGAGCTTACGGCTGGAATGTCTTTCAAATCCTTAGATAATTATGCGGTAGAAGCCACTATCGACGATCAATCTTTGGTACAGGTACAAGGCCGACCTTTCAAGAAAGTTTCCCCACCTGTGAAATGTTATGGTTTTTCAGATGAGGCATTACGCTACTATCAAGACTCTGGTTTCTTGAACGATTTGGTATATTCGTTTGAAACTCGGATGAAAAACATCTACTATCTTGGCCCATTACGGGGATACCCGAAAAGACAATATCCATGGGGAAATGGTAAAGTAACCGATGTGGGGCGCAAAGGCGAAAATACTATAGCAACCATACTCTCTTCGTCCACAAAAGAGTACAAGGTTGATGGTAAACGCAATAAAGTTACGCTTAGTGAGCGCATCGCCATTTGGTTGAAGCAGATGGGAATGTTAGAATCCTTTCGTACACAAAAGATTACAGAAACCTTCTATCAAGTTCTTGTCAAACGTCATGCAAATAGCCCAGAAGTTTTATTACCTGATGTTGGGTTTGGTGTATCACAAGTGTTGCCCGTTTTAGCGTTATGTTACTCTGCTCCCACCGGTTCAACCATTATTTTTGAGCAGCCAGAAATTCACTTACATCCATTGGTGCAAAGTTACCTTGCTGACGTCTTCATTGATGTCATTAAGAACAGACAAGTACAAATCATTGTCGAGAGTCATAGCGAGCATCTATTACGACGTTTACAACGTCGGATTGCAGAAGAAGAAATTTCTACAGACCAAACTGCGCTATATTTCTGTGATTCTGCTTCAGAGGGTTCCACAATAGAGCCATTGAAATTAGACGATTATGGCAATATCACGAATTGGCCGCGTGATTTCTTTGGTGATATTACGGGTGAACTTATTAGTCTAACCAAAGCTGCGCTTAAACGCCGCGCAAATGAGAATTAATGGTTTCGCATGGCTGTCAAAGCGGACAAACTCTTAGACACAAACGTGCCTATCATCGCTAATAGAAATCAGTCACGACAGGCATCTAAAGCGTGTATAGAGGCTTGTGTTGATGTCATCGAAAAAGTGTTCAAGGATGAGTTTCGCCTTGTTTTAGATGTAGATTGGATCGTTATAGAGGAATATCAGCACAAACTTTATCCTGACGATCAAAGTGGATTAGGAGATCAATTTTTGCGCTGGGTGCTAACAAACCTTTATAATCCTGACCGATGCGTTCTTGTGAAAATTGAAAAGGACGGCGCTACATTTAATGAGTTTCCCAATAGTGATATTCGTCTTAAGAATTTTGATCCATCTGATCGTAAATGGATTGCAGTCGCCATCGTGTATCACAAGAAACACGGTGAGATAGCTTCAATTGTGCAGGCGGCTGACCATAAATGGAGAGTCTATGCAGCTGCATTTAACGACCATCACAT
>Ga0105046_10017218_pt1 | contig 11070 bp, 9 predicted proteins | sample MAT03_FD_78385 | JGI IMG/M metagenome (GOLD analysis project Ga0105046, IMG submission 78385) | Freshwater microbial communities from Lake Fryxell liftoff mats and glacier meltwater in Antarctica - MAT-03 (megahit assembly) | ecosystem: Environmental > Aquatic > Freshwater > Ice > Liftoff...
CCGAAGGGCCTGGCGAGCCCCAGGTCGATCAGCCGGGCCCGTCCGGCCTGTCCGATGATGTTCGAGGGCTTGAGGTCGAGGTGGGCGACTCCCTGCGAGTGGAGGTAAGCGAGCGCCGAGCAGAGCTGAAGGCCCAGGTGGGCGATCTCTTCCGTCTCCAGGTGATCTGCTTCGTCAAGCATCGCGGAAAGCGTCTCTCCACTGAGCGTTTCCATGATGACCATCGGGACCGGAGTCTCGATCGTCTCGTAGGCGCGCAGGATGTTGGGATGGCTGAGCCTCTGAAGCAGTGCGCCTTCATCCAGCAGTTGCTTCGTCGTCCGGGGCTCGTCGAGTCTGTCATCGCGGGGAAGCTTCACGACCACCCGGCTGAAACGGCCACGGTCCCAACAGTCCCAAACCTCGAACGAATGGGCCCGGCTGAGCAGGGACAGCTTCTCGAGCGTTTCCGGCCAGACGGCGGTCGCCTTCATACGAGCACCCTCTCCAGTTGATTGCCTGGGAGGGGAGCGGTGGGTATCGCTCGGCCGCCGTCGATCCTGATGCTTCGGTCGGCTTGCTCGATCAGCCTTGGGTCGTGGGAGATCAGGAGGGTCGTACGTCCGGCAGTCAGGCGTCGCAGCGGAGCCACGAGTTCGTCCCGGCTTGCGGCGTCGAGGCCGGTGGAGGGTTCGTCCAGAACGAGCACCGGCGCATCGGCCAGGAGGGCGCGCGCGATAGCGACTCGCTGTCTCTGGCCACTGGAAAGCGACCGACCGCGTTCACCCAGGTCGCTCGCGTATCCGTCCGGAAGCGCCTCGATGAACTCGTGAGCTCCCGCGGCGACCGCAGCCTCAATCATCTCTTCGTCACCGGCGTCCGGGCGAGCGTACTTGATGTTCTCGCGAACGCTACCCCGCACGATCAACGCTTCCTGAAGCAGAACCGAGACGTTGCGGCGCAGCGACTCCAGAGTTGCATCTCTCATGTCCCGTCCGTCGATCATCAGCCTGCCGCTGGTCGGATCGTGGAGTCTCATCATCATCTTCGCTGCGGTGGATTTACCCGATCCGCTCGGGCCCGTCAGGGCGACCATTTCACCGGGAACGAGCTCGAGATTGAAATCGCTCAGCACGGGAATCGTGTCCGGTCCGTAGGTGAAGTCGACTGCCTCGAAGCTGATCCTGCCCTTCGCCCGGCCGAGGTCGACCGCGTTGGCCCTTTCGACGACTCCCGGCTTCTCGTCGAGGACCTCGATCACCCGTTCGGCACCGGCTGCCGCCTCGAACGCAGTTTCTCCGAGCGAGCCCAGGTCGCGGACCGGGCCGTAGAGCTTGCCCAGGTAAGTGACGAAGATAAGCAGTCCGCCGAGAGTCAGCGACCCATCGCTCACGGCGAGCGATCCGAGCAAGACGATGGTCATCATGCCGACCAACTCGGCAAGGTTAACCATCGGGTTGAGCAGTCCGCCGATCCGTGCGGTCGCCAGTTGCGTCCGGAGCGCACCCTGACCCTCGTTCCGCAGTCGCTCGACTTCGTAGTCCTGGCGATTCGACGCGGTTACGAGAGCATGGTTTGCGAGCGCACCCGCGGCGACCGCGGTCACCGATCCAGAGAAGCGCCGCTGATCCCTGGATGCCTCCTTGATCCAGTTCATGCAGATTCGCGTCCCGATCCAGAGCAGGGGCGCAGTGATCAGAGCGACCAGGGCGAGCTGCCACTGGAGGATGAACAGCGCGGCAGTAAAGAAGATGATCCGGAGTGCAGCCGAGAGCGCGGCGGAAACGCCTTCGACCACGAATTCCTCGATCGCACGAACGTCACCGGTGAGCCGGGACAGCAGGTCGCCCAAATGCTGTTGGTCCAGGAAACTTGGAGAAAGGCTCTGGGCGTGGGCGAGTGTGTCGCACCGAAGGTCGAGCACGAAGTTCTCGGCGACCCAGGTCGCGATGTAGTCGTCGGCCAGGGACGCGATCGCCCCCATCAGAAGCAGGCCGACGTAGGCCCCCGCGATCCAGACGAGTGGCTCGAGCGTGCCAGGAACCAGTACATCATCGACGATCGACTTGAAGAGCCAGATCTCGACAGTGGTGATCGCCACGCCGACGGCGATCATGATCAGGCCAACAGGAATCCACCGTCGGTATGGCCTCAGGTACGGCCAGAAACGCCGGAATATCTCCTTTACTGGTACCGGTGGGGCCTCGGCGACGACACTGCTCTTGGCCCCGGCAAGCAGAAGCAGCTTTCGCATCCGACTCCGGTCGGCGCGGCTTTCCGACGACTCGCCGTCGGAAGGCCGCGCCTCGTGAGGCTCGACCGGATCGGGATTGTGCTGCTTCCGCAACACGCGGATCGATCAGGTCCAGGAGCGGCTGCGGCGGCTCCTGCTGCGCGAGTGACTTCTACTCCGGCAGCGGCGTTTGTTTTTCCCGCGCCCGCACTTCTTGGCCTTGTGCCGACGGGAAGAAACCGCCGGAGTGACTTCGCTGAAACGTCCCATTTCAATCATCTTTCTCTCACGACCGGCCCTACCGGTCTGGTTTGATTTGAAGCACGAAGAGTCGCTCGTCTCCCTGAGGTGAACGTGAAGCCCGCGTGAGAGTCTTCTCATGCTGTCGACGGACGGAACCCGGGTCCTACGCCCCCCACGAGCGGACCCGAATGCTGTCGCTGTACCCTGATGCTCAATGGCAATCATTTCGCAAGATGTCCGTTCCGGATCCAAACCCGACCGTAACCTCGCCCTCGAGCTGGTTCGTGTCACCGAGTCGGCCGCACTTGCCGCCGCCCGATGGGTCGGCAGGGGGGACAAACTCGCCGCTGACGGCGCTGCGGTCGACGCGATGCGCCTGCTGCTCGACACGGTGCCGATGGACGGCGTCGTGGTGATCGGCGAAGGCGAGAAGGACGAAGCCCCGATGCTCTACAACGGCGAGAACATCGGCGACGGCAGTCCGCCCCTGGTCGACATCGCCGTCGACCCGCTCGAAGGAACGACCTTGACCGCGCGCGGCTTCGGCGGCGCCCTTGCCGTGATCGCCCTTTCCGAGCGCGGCTCGATGTTCGATCCCGGACCTTGCGTCTACATGGAAAAACTGGCGACCTCATCCGAGTTCAAGGACCTGCTCACTTTCGACGAGCCGATCGGCGAGGTGATTCGCAAGATCGGTCAACGCAAAGGCGGCGGCGCCGAAGACGTGACCCTGACCGTGCTCGACCGTGAACGCCATATGGAAGTCGTCAAGGAGATCCGCGAAACCGGTGCGACCATCCGTTTCATCACCGACGGTGACGTCCAGGCGGCGCTGCTGGCCGTTTCGGAGAACACCGGCATCGACCTGCTCTGGGGCATCGGCGGAACACCCGAGGGTGTGCTCGCCGCGGCCGCGATCAAGTGCCTAGGCGGCGAGATCATCGGAAAGCTGTGGCCGCGCAACGATGATGAGCGCCAGGCGGCTATCGATGCCGGATACGACCTCGACCGGGTGCTGACCTCGAACGACCTTGTCAATGGCGACGATGTTTTCTTTGCGGCGACCGGCGTGACCGACGGCGACCTGCTCGACGGTGTCCGCCGCAGCAAAGGCTTTGCGACCACCGAGTCGCTGGTCATGCGTTCCCGTTCCGGCACCGTGCGCAAGGTTGGTGCCCGGCACGACCGCGCGAAGCTGCGCGAAGTGACCGGGGGACTCTACGGCTGATCAACTGCTGGTAGCCGGCGCCACCGGGTACATCGGCCGCAAGCTGGCCGTTCGTCTGGCCGAGGCCGGCGGGCAGGTGCGGGTCATGGCCCGCACCCCTTCAAAGGCCTCTGACCTGAAAGAAGTGGGCTGCGAAGTGGTCAAGGCCGACGTCCTGGAACCAGAGACACTCGGCCCGGCGATGGAGGGTGTCGACATCGCTTACTACCTCGTCCACTCGATGGGACGCGGGGCGACCGAAGACTTCGAAGAGACCGACCGCCGGGCTGCCACCAACTTCGCCGAAGCGGCAAAAGAGGCCGGGGTCAAACGAATCATTTATCTCGGCGGCCTGGGTGAAGGCAAGTCCAAACACCTTCGCTCCCGCCAGGAAACCGCCGAAGCACTCCAATCCACCGGGCTGCCGATGACCTATCTGCGGGCCGCCGCGGTGCTGGGTGGTGGCAGCGAGTCCTTCCGCACCGTCTACTACCTGGTCAAGAGGCTGCCGCTGATGGTCACCCCGCGGTGGACCACCACCCACACCCAGCCGATCGCCGCCGACGATGTCGTCTCTTACCTCGCGGCCTCGAAGGACCTGGATGCCGAAGGCGACCTGACGATCGAACTGGGCGGACCGGACATCACCACCTATGGCGGCATGATGGATGAGATGGCCGACGCGATGGAAAAACGCCCGCCGAAGCGGATCGCCATACCGCTGCTCACCCCGGGCCTGTCTTCGCTCTGGATCGGCCTGGTCACCCCGGTCGACACCGGTGTCGCCCGGCCGCTGGTCGAAGGCCTCACCACCGAAACCGTGGTCGAGGATCCTTCCGGTATGGAACTCTTCGACATCGAACCGACCGGCCTGACCGAAGCGATGAAAGTCGCGGTCAAGGAGATGGAGTCCGGCTGAAATTCAGCCGTCGGCGGGCTCGGTGTCCGGGTCTTCGCCCTGCTTCAGCACTTCATCCGGCAGGTCCTCCAGCGATCGCAGGAAACCCTTGGTGATCCAGATGTGCGCCCTGAGCTGGGTCTGCGAATAGATCCAGGTACCGAGCCGGCTGAACCAGCCGGTTCCCCGGATCAGTGGATAGAAATTTGCGACTTCCGAGCTGACCAGCAGCCGCTGGCGCCCGGGCGGGTCGCATTCGCCCTGATGCTCGGCGGTGATGCGCAGGTAGCCCTTGCCGCGCCCACCGGAAGCGACCAGCAGGCCACGCTCGATCGGCCATTCGACCCAGGCTCTGTTGTTGCCGGTCTGGAACTCGGGCGGCCTGAAGGTGAGCAGCGGTATACGGCGGGTGAAGAGCACCACCTGCTGTGAGTCGGGGCGGTAGACCACCCGCATTGCTCCAAACGATCGTTCCTTGAGAAACCGCCAGTAGGAGCGGGCGAGCAGCTCCAGGGTCGAAGGGGTCCAGAGCTCGTCGAAGATTTCCTGGCCGACGGTGATTACAGCCGACTGTTCGCAGCGCACGCCGCCACTCCTCGCCAGGCCGTGCCGGACCGGGTCCGGCAAAAGCTCTATCTGGACGCTCAACGCCGCTTCCGGCGGGAGTCGATGTGGATGACTTCAGTCCGGTCCGGGTGTTCTCGGGTTTCCTCCTGGTTCGCCGCCGAGGCGGTGAGGGAGCGGTAGGGCTCGGCGATCTGCCGGCTTTCTGCCGCTTCTCTTTCCTGGGCGAGTGCCCGGGCCAGCAGTGAGGCCCGGCTTTCGATCCCGTAAGGCAACTGGCCGATGTCACGGTATTCGTGACGCAGGGAATTGATCACCGCGCCGGCCAGCATGGTCAGGGCGACGAGGTAGAACCACAGCAGCGCGATCAGGATGAAGCCGATAGTCGTGCCGAAGTTGTTGAGTGCCGACACGTTGTTCAGGTAGACCGGGAAAAGCCAGTTGGCGAGGCCGGCGACGACAGTGGTGAAAAGAGCACCCGGCCAGACTGCGGCCCACGGCATGTGTCCTTTCGGCACCGCCCAGAAGATCATCACCGTGACGACGAAGTTGAGGCCGAGGGTGACCGAGACCAGCACGACACTGTCCAGGCTCTGGATTTCGTTCATCCCGAAAGGCAGATTCTCGGTCTGTCTGATCAGGGCACCTTCGGCGGCCGGCAGGACGACGCTCCCCAGGAGGAACAGCGCGACCACAAGCAGCATGCCGAGTGAGAAGCGTTTCTGCTCCCACCAGCCGCGGCATTCGACATGGTAGATACGGCAGAAGGCGGTGTCCATCGCTCCCCAGAAGGAGGCGCCGATCCAGAGCGATCCGATTGCTGCGGCGACACCGATCGTGGCCGAGTTCGACCGGATCGAGTTCAGGATGTTGTCGAGGGTCTGCTGCTCGGCGTCCGGGAAGAGTCGCTGCAGGTCGTTGAAGATGCCGTCTTCGACGCCGTTGATGCGCAGGACCTGACTGAAGATGAAGAGGACGAGGAAAGCGAACGGGAAGATCGCCAGCATCAGGTTGTAGGCGACCATGCCCGAAAGGCCGGTGATGTTCTCGCGATATGCCCTGGTCCAGAACGCCTGAAGCCAGTGCAGATGTTTCCACTGCTCGTCCAGCGGAATCACGGCTTCGTTCGGGCTCAGCGGGTGATTCTGATCACAGTCACCGCAACTCACGGGTTATGTTGGCGTTTTGGGAACATGGGCACGTATCAAGCCTTGACTTTACTTTGTGAAGCGGCTAGTATCCGAACACTCGTTTGACCAATTACCTAGCGCAAGGGTCTCCCGCAGCTTCGGAATGTTCGGAAGCGAAATACGGATTCTGACGAGTGATTCGTGTTGTCATGTTAGTTACCTCCCCTCAGGGGTAGCTTGAAACGGAAGAAATTAGCTTGCGCAAGGGAAATCAGATAGGGACACAATGCTAGTAGCGGAACTCCAGGAACTAGAAGAAGTAAAGACCCTGATCAACAGGGGTCAGCAGCTTGGCGTGCTCACCTTCGGTGACGTCGGCACCGCCATCAAAGAAGTGGACCTCGATGAGTCCGATATCGAAGATCTTTACGGACACATCGAAAAGCAGGGAATCGAACTGGTCGAGGACGTCGACCCCGCACAGAAGGCAACAGCAGACGCAGAGCGCTCAGACGGACGACGTGGTCGCCGCCGTAAGAAGGAAGCTCTTGACCTGAAGCCTGACATGACGACTGATTCCCTTCAGCTCTTCCTCAAGGACATCGGCAAGGTTCGCCTGCTGACCGCCCAGGAAGAAGTTGATCTCGCCAAGCGCATCGAGCGCGGCGATCTCGACGCCAAGCAGAAGATGGTCGAATCGAACCTGCGCCTCGTGGTTTCGATCGCCAAGAACTACCGCAACCAGGGACTGCCTTTCCTCGACCTGATCCAGGAAGGCACCCTCGGACTCGTCCGTGCGGCCGAGAAATTCGATTACCGCAAGGGATTCAAGTTCTCGACCTACGCGACGTGGTGGATCCGTCAGGCGATCGCCAGGGCACTTGCCGACAAGGCCAGGACCATTCGTATCCCGGTCCACGTAGTCGAGAAGCTGAACAAGATCGGCCGTGCCGAGCGTAAGCTCGTCACCGAGCTCGGTCGTGAGCCCACTCCGGAAGAGATCGCCGAAGTAACCGGCATCGATCCCGAAGAGGTCGACTCGATCAAGCGCTCGGCCCAGTCACCTGTTTCTCTCGAGAAGCCGGTTGGTGACGAAGAGGAATCCGAGTTCGGTCAGTTCATCGCCGACGAAAAGGCGGAGTCGCCCTTCGATCGTGCCGCCGACCTGCTCACCAAGGAAGCTCTCAAGGAATCCCTCGAGAACCTCTCTTACCGTGAGCGCCGTGTCCTCGAGTTGAGGTACGGACTGGGTGGTGAGCACCCGCGCACCCTCGATGAGGTTGGACGTACGTTCAACGTCACCCGTGAGCGCATCCGTCAGATCGAAAACCAGTCGCTGAAGAAGCTCCAGAGCCTGAACGAAGCCCAGAAGCTTCGTGAGGCCACCTGAGCCCAGGCAACTGAATCCGTTTGAGAAAGGCCGGTCCGAGAGGGCTGGCCTTTTTCTTTGCAGGATCGTGACGGTTTCTTTCGGGAATCGTTGCCATGGCAGAGCATTGGGCGAGGTCATTGGACCTACGGTCCTGGTATGGACCCGCTCGCCCTCCTTTTCTTCACCACGACCCTGATCGCCGTGTCGGTGACCGACGTGCGCGAGCGCCGGATCCCCAACCGGTTGCTGATGGCTGCTGCGGCCGCCGCTCTGGTGTTCTCGGTACGGGAGGGGACCGCTACCCTCGGGACGGATCTGCTGGCCGCTTTCGTGATCTCATTGCCGCTGTTCATCGCCGCCCTGATCCGTCCCGAAGGCATGGGCACGGGAGACGCGAAGCTGGTCGCAGTGATCGGCCTGTTCCTCGGTTGGCAGGCCGTGCCGGCCCTGCTGGTCGGGCTGCTGCTTGCCGGTATAACCGGGGTGCTGATCTCGCTCGGCCGGAGGCTGCCGCCTTCGCAGACCAGCCTGCCGCTGGCGCCTTTCCTGGCGGCAGGTGCGCTGCCGGTGGCGGTTTACGGGCTGCAGGCGCTTCAGTAAATGAAGCCATGTGCCTATACTTGTTGAAGTGACTGATGGTTTGCCGCTGGATCGTGGATCCGGCCGCCCAACTACAGAGCCATCTCACTTCCAGGATGAGCGCAATCGACAATGAAGAATGCCCCGTCTGTCGCACCGCCGACGTGATCGCCGGCAAGTGGACCCTCCTCGTGATCAGGGATCTGGCCGACGACAGCCGCCGTTTCTGCGAGCTGGAACGCTCACTCGAAGGCATCAGTCCCAGGACTCTGTCCTTGCGCCTGCGCACCCTCGAATTTGAGGGAATCGTGGAGCGCCAGACCTTCCCCGAGGTGCCGCCGCGCGTGACCTACGCCCTCACCGACAAAGGCAAGGACCTGGTCCCCCTGATCGAAGGCATGCGCAAGTACGGAATCCAGTGGCTGGACGCCGATGCGGCATCGGCCTCCGCCGTCCCTGCCTGACGACTACTGCCTCCACAACTGCCGTTCCCGCCTGACCGTCCTACTGTCTGGCGAATTGCCGGGGGATTGGCTGGAGCTTGGCCCTGAACCGAACCCATGGATTCTCCAGGGACTTGCCGCTCCAGCAGGTGTAGTTGTCGGAGAAATGGTCCGAATCGATGATCCCCAGTCGACCGGTGGCGAATCCGCCGGCGAAGTGACCTTCGAAGTCGGCCACGAAATTAAGGTCATCGGTCGGATCGTAAGGTGGACCAATTCTCTTGAAACGTCCTGTCCTCGGGTTCACCTTGATCCCGCTGGAAGACAGATTCAGGCTGTTCACGTCGTCCCCAAAGCACTTGAGATCCATGAAAACCCTGGCCCGCACTGGACGCTTGCCAATGCGTATGAACTTGGTGGTGACACCTGACAGTGTTCCCCGATAGATCAGGATCCTGGGTCCCTTGGAACCATTGTTCAGCCGGTCCCGGCCAGGGCCGCCGATCAGCTGGTCCCGACCGCTCCCGCCGCGGAGGACGTCTTTGCCCGGCCCACCGAAGATACGGTCATTCCAGGAGCCGCCCTCGAGCAGGTCATTGTCAGTTCCACCGAAAAGCCTGTCGTCCTGGCCGAAGCCACGGATGGTGTCACGGCCGGGACCGCCCCTGAGAACGTCTTTCGACCTTGAACCGATCAGGCGATCGTTCCCGGCGCCGGCGAACACATCAAGCGATGCATAAGGGCTGGTGATGGTGTCGTTCCCGTCGCCGGAGCAGACTGTGCCACCGGATTCGAGGATTCGATCAGCGCCGCCAAGGGTGACGAAAGTGCCGGAATCCTTCCTGATCACGTCCGGCCCTCCGTCGCCGATGTAATCGGCAAGGCGGCCGTTGCAGCGCAGCCATTCGATGCTGCCGGCTTCGACTTTCGCGAGATTGAAACCGTTCTTTCCATCCCGGTTGCCATTGCCAGCGATCACGATCGAATCTGCGGTCTGGATCAGGCTCGTGTTGCTGGGAGGACGGTCATAACCCACTTTCGTCTGTCCCAGCCAGGCAATCGCCATGCCGTCGTTGCTGAAGGTAGCGTCCGGACGGCCGTTGGCCAGGAACCGGGCGACGAAGCCGGACTGATTCGAGCCATCGGCGAAACCCCGGGCGATGCCACCCGAGACCAGCAGCCTTCCTTCAGGGTCGGTCCCCAGGTCATTGATTTCGTATTGGGGATTGCTCCAGGGAAGGAAACGGGTCAGATCCCACCGACGGGTGCGGGGCGCCACGCCCGGGGCGACCGTCCGGCCTCCGTCGGTCACGGAAATGACCCGGTTGCCGACCCCGATGAGCAGGTTTCCTCTGGCGTCGAAGACGATCGCCCGGCTGCCACTGTCGCGGGCGCCGTAAACGTCCGACACCCAGAACCGGATGCTGTCGGCCATTTCGGGCAAACCGGAAACATCGACCGTCGTTGCCGTCATGTCCAGGGCGGGACCGTTTTCGCCCTCTGTGGGATAACCACGGATGACCTGGGCTTTTCCGTCGCCTTCGATGAGGACCCAGCTTTTGAGCCCATCCTGGGGGAGCGCGACAACACCGCCTCCGTCCCCGAAGGACGGGTCGGTACTGCCATCTTCGAGCAGGCCGATCTCCACCAGGTTGGCGCAGCCGTACTCGCATCCGAAGTAGCTGCCGATCGCCCGGATGCGGCCGTCATCGAGGACTTTCAAGGCAAAGAGATCAATCTCGACCGGGTTCTCGGAGTAGCCTGGGCTTTTGAGCGGTCCGGCGTCGAGCGTGAAGGAGCCGTCGATGCCGAACGTATCGTCGATCGAGCCGTCGGCATTGAGCCGGGTGATCTTGAAGAGGCTGCCAGCGCTACCGGCGACGATCAGCTTGCCGTCACCGGCGCTGGCGACGGAGTCCCAGCCGGTACCTTCGGTGCTGACCGTCCCGTTTTCGCCGAATGTGCCGTCGAGTCCACCGTCGGGCAGGTAGCGCCGCAGCAGCGACCGGCCGGTCCCGGTGTCCCGGCCCGCCACCAGCAACGTTTCGTCGTCGGCAACCATGAGATCCGACGTCGTCTGGTTCTGGCCGCCCGAGACCGGAGTGTGGACGACGCCACCCTCACCGAACTCCGGAACCAGATCACCCGGGCCAGCGCCTGCCTGCGCCGGCAGGACCATCACGATTGACGCTGCGAGGGCCAGGAGGCCCGGAACTGCCCGGTTGAATCGACTCATTCGTTTTGTTCCCCTTTCGGACGATGACGTTAAAAATTCCAACCCCTGGTGCCCGGAAAAGGAGCGGTTCCCGTTCCGGGTCGGTTCTCCTTCCGGCCTGGAATGAAAACCGACCCAGAACCAGCCGCGGCTCTGCAAACAAACCTGCAGTCGCAGGATGCGGGGCGGGGGGCGGCTAATAGGGAA
>Ga0105046_10017219_pt1 | contig 11069 bp, 11 predicted proteins | sample MAT03_FD_78385 | JGI IMG/M metagenome (GOLD analysis project Ga0105046, IMG submission 78385) | Freshwater microbial communities from Lake Fryxell liftoff mats and glacier meltwater in Antarctica - MAT-03 (megahit assembly) | ecosystem: Environmental > Aquatic > Freshwater > Ice > Liftoff...
CCAGCGGGACGCCCAGCGGGACGCCCAGCGGGACGCCCAGCGGGACGCCCAGCGGGACGCCCAGCGCAGAGACGGCGGGGCGAGGGCGTGCGGTCACTTGTAGGGGCTCACGTCGTCGATGCCGCGCCCGCCGTTCGCACGCGCGGGGGGTGGCAAGGGTCGCGAAGGCGGGGGCGAGGTCCGCGAAGGCGGTGCGGCGAGTGGACTCGAAGCCGAGGCGCCCGGTATCGCGACGTCGACCTTCTCCAGCTTCTCGAGCGACAAGCTCATCATCACGTCCGAGGTCAGGCTGACAGCCTCCTCCTTGGCCTCGTAGCCCTCGGCCTCGACGCGCAGCACGCGTTCGGAGTCGCTGCGCTGGACCTTTCCTTCGTACGTGCCGCCACCTAGCAGAACGCCATCGAGAAGAATTTTCGCCTCGGCGGGGCTGACGCGAACCTTCAGCGTCACCGAGGTCGGCGCGTTCGATGAGGACGAGGTCGCCGGAGGCGATCGGGGATCCCCAGGTGACGCGTCCGTGGCATCGGCCGCGCGCCGCGCGCCACCCCGGAGTGACACGACCATCACGCCGACCGCGGTCGCTGCGAGCGCCGCGCCCGCCAGCGCGATCACGGCCCAGCGTCGTGACGGCGACGTCGGTGCGCGCATCGACAGCGCTGCGCTCGTGTTCGTCGGATTCGTCGTATGCGAGCCGGCCAACCTGGCCGGCGCGGGGAGGAGCTGCGAGGCCCCCGACACGTCTCCGGCAGTCGGCCCGACGGAGATGAGCGGCAAGCTCGAGGCAGCGGGGTGCGCCCCCGTCCAGCGAAGCGATCCGAGCTGGGCCTCGATCACCGAGCGCACGCGGCGGCGCTCCGCGTCGAAAAGCTCGGAGACGACGCGCCCGACCTCCGGCCCGTCGATGCGCAGGCCGCTCAGGAACGCCACCTCCTCCAGCTCGCGCTGCATGGCGAGTGCCGTCGGGTAACGGTGATTCCGGTCCAGCGCGACGGCGCGTTCGATGGCACGCGCGAGGTGATCGGGCAAGTTCGGCACCGCCTCGCGGATGGATGGGATGTAGCCCTGAAGGAGCTCGTTGAGAACGGTCACGTCCGGCAGATCCGCCCACATGCGGCGGCCCGCGGCGGCCTCCCACAGGAGGACGCCCATCGAAAAGATGTCCGAGCGCCGATCCAGCGGCTCGCCCCGGACCTGCTCGGGCGACATGTAGGAAATTTTGCCTTTGATCTCGCCCGTGACGGTGTGCGACGCCGAGTCATGGGTCTTGGCGATCCCGAAATCGAGCACCTTGATCGAACCGTCGTAAGTGATGAAGACGTTGTGCGGGCTGATGTCACGGTGCACGACCTGCAGCGGGCTGCCGTCGAAGTCGCACAGCTCGTGCGCATGGTGGAGGCCGGCGAGCGCGTCGCTCAGCACGCGAAGGTGGTGGACGAACGACATGCCGTCCACGCCACCGCCTGCTCCACCGGCGCTGCCGGCACGACCCCGCAGGCGCGACAGGACGCGGCTGTACGGCTGGCCGTCGAGGAACTCCATGGCGATGTATTGGCGCCCCTCCTCCTCGCCGAGCTCGTAGGTCTGCACCACATTCGGGTGGTTCATCCGGGCTGCGAGCCGCGCCTCGTCCATGAACATGGAGAGGATCTCGGGCTGGAGCGCGAGGTTCTGGAGCGTCTTTTTGATGACGACCAGCTTGTTGAACCCCCCCGGGCTCTGCGCGACCGCGAGGTAGACCTCGGCCATGCCACCGCGCCCGATCTCGGCGATGAGACGGTAGCGCCGCGTAGGGTTCTGTTCGCTGGGGGCGATCATCTTCGTGCGGCCGCGCGCCGGGCGGGGCCGGTGGACCGATGAGACCGGACGCGCAGCAGTGTAGAGCCCCGATCCCCCGAAGCCCAAGTCTCCCGGCACCCTGGCGACACCCTGGTGGGGCCTTCGTGGTGATAGTCTGCGGCCAAGATCTCCGTGCCGATCCTCGAAACGACGCGCGCCGCTGCGCTCTTCGTAGCTGCCGTCGCCGCTGCTGCGGGGCTCGTAGGCTCGGCCGGCTGCTCGCTGGTGATCGAGTCGCAAGACCGCCAGTGCGAGAGCGACGCCGACTGCAGCGGGTTCACCGACGCAACGTGCGACATCGCCGGGGGCGTGTGCGTTCCGCGAGCAAGCACCAGCAGCGTCGTGGCCGCGAGCAGCGGAACGGACGCGGGCACCGGCGGAAGCACGGCCACGGGCACTGGCACGGGCGGAGAGGATTGCGTCGGCCCCGACGGTTGCTTTTCCTGCGAGCCGAGCGCGCAAGCGGAGCTGTTGAACGCATGTACCGACTCGGCGTGTATCCCCTACGACAACGGGCAGCTCGAGGGGCTCCTTCTGGAGGACGGCAGCGTGCCGCCCGTGCCATGAGCCGATCGCGACGCGCAAGTCCTTGGCTCCTGACCGCTGCGCTGGGACCTGCGGCGTGGGCGGTGATCGCGTGCGCCGCGCCCCGTCTGGCCTCCGCCGACCCCTGCGACATGGAGACAGGCGAGGTCCTCTACATCGCCGGGCCCGACTCGATGATCAACGTGCTGCGGGGCATCGCCGCCGAGCTGTGGAACGAGGACACCAAGGTCTTCTACCGGGGCTACCCGTCGTGCCTCGGCACGCTGAACATCGTCAACAACGCGCCGACCACGCCCGACCCGGCCGAGATCGGCACCCCGGAAGCCCATCTCGTCTCCTTCTGGCCCGGCGATCCCGACGCGGAGATGCAGTGCGATCTGCCCTTCGACGCGGAGGACGAAGCCGAGCCGGAGATCTTGGCCGACATCGTTCTTTCGGACGTCTTTCCGACGACCTGCGCAAGCTTCCCCAACGGCCTCGGCAGCGTCCAGGACTTCCAGGGGCCGGCGCTGGGGTTCGGGTTCATCGTCCACCCCGACTCGTCGGCGCAGTCGATCAGCGCGGAAGCAGCCTATCTGACCTATGGCTTCGGAGCCGAGTCGAACGTCGTTTCGCCGTGGACGGACCCGACAACCATCCTCCACCGCGATCCGAACTCTGGCACCGAAAACATCTTCGCCAAGACGCTCGGCCTTGATGTGACCAAGTGGGCCGGAACCAGCCTGAACTCGACCAGCGTGTTGCTCGGCCAGGTGGCCGATGCGACCGGCGTCGACGTCGACACGACGATCGGCGGCGCGAACGTCAGCATCCTCGACAAGCTTCGTGACGAGCTGCGCCTGCTCGCCTACCAGCACTACGACCAGACTTGCGGCTACTTCCCGGACTCGACCTTGACCTCGTTCGACAAGCGCAACCTGCGCGACGGGCATTACCCGATATGGGGCGTCGTGCACATTCTCACGCGGGTCGACGACGGTGGTCTCCCCGTAAAAGACGGCGCGAATCGATTCATCAACCTGGTGCTCGGCACCGACGAGATCGCCGGGCTCGACCCGATCGCCCTCGAAGCACAGAGCGGCATCATCCCCCAGTGCGCGATGAACGTCCTGCGCGACGAAGACGGCGGACCGCTAGCTTCGACGCAACCCCTCCGCCCCTGCGGCTGCTACTTCGAATCGCTGGTCGGTGACACCGACTGCGATTCGTGCACTTCGAGCACGGAGTGCCCCGACGAGCGGCCCAACTGCAGCTTCGGCTTCTGCGAGTTTTGACTCGCCTCCCGCCTTTTTTTCAGAGAGATTTCACAGGAAGGCAACAAGGCAGGAAGAGGATCCGGTTTAGGTCTGCGCGCCGTTCGTGCGAACACTCTCAAACCTCCCCGGTCTACCCGACTCTTCCTGTGCATTCATTCTCTCGCCGCGAAAACGGCTCCACCGTCCGCTCGGTCTGCGCCGTGCACGCGACCGTCGCCATCATCGCGAGCGAGATCGCAATGGAGAGCCCATGGCGACCCGCGCGACACTCACCAGCTGGTGACGTCATTTTGACGGATTCGCGTTCTTGCGCCGTGAAGGCGCAGGGAAAGGGGTCTTGGCCTTCGCCGCATTCTTCTTCGGCTTCTCGACGGCCGCCATTGCGACCATAAAAGCGCGTCCGCGCGGCGAGATCTCGTAGCCCACCTCGAAGCTCTGGGTGAGCCCAAGTCGCTTGAGCTTGCGGATGTCGATCTTCAGCTCGTCGCGATCGCGGCCGAGCGCGATGGCGAGCTTGGAAGCAGCGACGCGTGGTGCGGCGTCGATCGCGGCGAGGGTCGCCTTGGTCCAGGCATGGGCGGCGTCGAGACGCGCCACCTTCTGCCGGAGGACGTCGAGGTCGTCGGCGGTGAGCTGGTCTTCCATCGCGACGGTGACGCGGTCGCCGTCGCCGGCGTGGCGGAGCGCGACACGCCAGACCTCGGTGGTCGGCAGGAGCGGCTCGTCGCTTGCCCCAGCCATGTATTCGAGCAGCGCCGCGAGCGTCTCGAAGCCCGCAGCCGCCGCGTCGGGCGGGTCGATGTCGCCCGCCGCCATGCGAGCGACCCCGTGCACCTCCAGGACGCCGATGGGATGGCAGCGATAACGGCCGCCGACCTTCACATGGGGCTTGGCCCACCGCCGGAAGGTGAGGGTGACCCGACCGGAGACAAGACCTTCGTGAAACGCCTTCTGGAAGAGCAGCACGCGGGCGAGGGTAGCCCCGCGACAACGGGGACCATGGGTCTTGTGCCGCAATTTTTCCTGGTTGGCAGGGGCGTAGTAGGGTCGTGGCAGGATGGCGCGGCGGTGGTTTGCAGCTCGAGGAAAGTGACGCCGCGCGCTTGCAGCCTGCTTTGCGACAGGTGCCATGAGGTCTCGTGACCGGGCAGCTCGGCTCGCGCTCGGCCTGGCGCTCGTCGTCGGGCTCGACATCGGGGTGGGTTGCGGCGGAGCGGGCGCAGAGCAGCCCAACGTCAGCGGCGGCGACCGCAAGGCCAAGGACGCGGTGGACGTGGGCGTCGCACCCGTTCCGCTCCGGCGACTGACGCGCGAGGAGTACAACAACACGGTCCGCGATTTGCTGGCCGACACGACGCGACCTGCCGACGCGTTTCCTCCCGATGAAGCGGTGGGCGGATTCGAGAGCAACAACCTCGCGCCCGTGACCCCGGCAACGGTCGAGCGATACATGGATGCCGCGGAGGTGCTCGCTGCCAAGGCGAACAAGCGGCTCGACGCTCTGGCACCATGTGCCGAGGGGCGACCCCACGACATCTGCGCCGGCGAATTCGTCGACACGTTCGGACGGCTAGCCTTTCGACGCCCACTGGACGAAGGCGAGCGCTCCGCCCTGATGGCGCTGTATGCCGACAAGGCCGCACGTTCGAACTACGCCGGAGGCATCCAGCTTGCGATCGAGGCCATGCTCCAGTCGCCGCAGTTCCTCTATCGCGTCGAGCCCGCCGAAGGGCCGAGCTCGTCGACTCGTGCGCTCAGCGGATACGAGCTCGCGACTCGCCTGTCTTTCTTCGTCTGGGCGTCGACCCCCGACAGCCAGCTGCTCGATGATGCAGCAGCTGGAAGGCTGTCCGCGCCGGATGGCGTCGAAAGGGCGGCGCGCCGGATGCTGAAAGACCCGCGCGCCGTCGACGGCATCAAGAGCTTTCACCGGCAATGGTTGGGTCTGGCCCAGCTCGAGACCGCATCGAAGGATGTCGCGCTCGGCCCGGCGTTCACCCCCGAGCTCAAGAGCGCCATGGTGGAAGAGACGCTGCGCTTCACCGCACACGCAGTGCTGGCGGGTGGCGACACCGTCGAGACGCTGCTCACGTCGAGCGCGAGCTTCGTCAATGCGCCGCTCGCGAAGGTCTATGGCGTCCCGCCGCCCGCCGAGGGTTTCGCAATGGTCGATCTTCCTCCCGGTCAGCGATCCGGCGTGCTCACCCACGCCAGCGTCATGACCGTGCTCACTCACGCCGATGAGACCTCGCCCATTCTTCGAGGTCGCTTCGTTCGTGAGAAATTCCTCTGCCAAGTGATTCCGCCGCCGCCCCCCAGCGTCAACACGACGCCCCCCAAGATCGATCCGGCGCTCACCACGAAGCAGCGGTTCGCGCAGCACCGGACGGACCCGAGCTGCGCGGCCTGCCACCAGATGATGGATCCCATCGGCTTCGGCTTCGAGCACTACGACGCCATCGGCTCCTTTCGTGCAGTCGAAGGAGCCTTTCCGATCGATGCGGTCGGCGAGCTGTCGAGCACCGACGACGCCGACGGGCCCTTCGACGGCGCGGTCGAGCTCGGCGTGCGTCTGGCGGCGAGCGAGGAGGTGCGTCGTTGCATCGCCAAGCAATGGTTCCGCTTCGCGCTGGGGCGCAGCGAGCGCGACGGTGACGCCACCTCGGTCGCCGCCGCCTATCGCGCGTTCGCACGCGAAGGCTTCGATGTTCGGGAGCTCGTCGTTGCGATCGCCAAGAGCCACGCCTTCCGTCACGCGCGATTCGAAGAAGAAGGGAGTGCGCAATGAGCGATGGGCGATGGGGGCGGCGTCTCTTCCTGCGCAGCCTGGGCCTGGGCGCCTCGATGCTCCCGTTCGTCCCGCTGCTCGAGGCGCACGCCGCAACGTCCGCGCCGCCCAGGCGCCTGGTCTTCTTCTTCAGCTCGAATGGCACGATCCGCGAGAGCTGGCTTCCGACGATGGATTCGAGCGGCCTCGTGCTGAGCCCGATCCTGTCTCCGCTGGAGAAGCTCAAATCGAAGCTCCTCGTCGTCGACGGGCTCAATCACACGGTGGTGATGGAGAAGGGCGAGCGCATCGGACACTCCGCCGGCATGAACACGGCGCTGACTGGTCGGAAGGCCAAGTCGATCGATCCCAAGGATCCGCTCAAGAGCCTGGCGACCGGAATCTCGGTCGACCAGTACCTCGCGCAGCGCATCGGCAAGGACACGAAGCTGCCTTCGCTGGAATGCGGCGTACAGGCTCCGCTCTTCACCTCGGACAACGTGGCGCTGTCGTACCTCGGACCGCTTCGGCCGATCATGCCGGAGAACAGTCCTTATGCGATCTACGACCGCATCTTCCGGGGGTTCGACCCGAGTGGTGCTCCGGGCTCAGCGCAGAGTGCGGGCGCAGCGGAGCGCTTGTTGGATCGAAGAAGCGTTCTTTCGTCGGTCTCGAGGGACCTCGATGCGGTGAGGCGACGACTGCCGCAGTCGGATCGCATCAAGATGGAGGCCCACCTGAGCGCAGTCGATGCCATCGAGCACAGTCTGTCGACCGGTGTGGGCTCGGCCGTCGCGCGCTCCTGCAAGCAGCCGGATCTCGGCGTGCCGCTCGAGCTCTGGAAAAATGACAACATTCCAGCGCTCGCCAAGCTCCAGATGGACTTGATGGTCATGGCGCTGGCCTGTGACCTGACGCGGATCGGAACGATCCAGTTCGGCCGAGCGGGAGCTGCACATCGCTTCAACTGGCTCGGCCCGGAGTTCGCCTCCGACCCGGCGCTTGCGGTCACCGACGCGGCCAAGGGCTTTCATGCGCTGGCGCACAAGGAGGCGGATCCGACGTCGCGGGCCAAGCTGGTGAAGATCAATACCTGGTATGCCGAGCAGCTTGCCTACTTCATGGGCAAGCTCGCGTCGGTCCCCGAGGCGGGCGGCTCGATGCTCGACAACACCCTGGTCGTCTGGTTCAACGAGCTGGGTACTGGCGGCACCCACAGCCACGAGCAGACGCCCTGGGTCCTTGCCGGCAACGTGGGAGGTCGCTTCAAGACCGGCCAGCTCGCGTCGTTCCCCAATCAACCGCACAATCGCATGCTGCTGACACTCTGCCACGCCATGGGCGTCGACGATGACGTCTTCGGCGACCCCGACTATTGCGGCAAAGGGCCGCTGACCGGGCTCACGACGTGAAGGTCGCCCGGCAGGAGGGAGGGTGAGCGTGCGCTTCGAGCTGCTCGAACGGACCGATGGGGTGGTCTACGGCATTTGCGGGGGCATCTTTGTGATGATGCTCTTCGCGGAACCAACCCTTAGCGACATGAATGCGGCGCATCCCGCGCTCAAGACGATGTCGAAGCGCAAGCCCGAGGGCTTCCCCACGTTGACCTGGGTCCTTCCCCAGGCGGGCTTCCGGATGAGCGCGGAGGCTCGCAAGCGCGCGAGCGACATCACCCGTGAGCTCGACAAGTCGGTCATCGCCCAGGCAACGTTGATCGAGGGCGCGGGCTTCCAGGCGGCGACGGTTCGCGCCATCGTGTCCGGCCTCGATTTCGTGATCCGGAGCACCTCGGTCAAGAAGGTCTTCTCCGAGTTGCCACCCGCCGTCGAATGGTGCCGTGCGCGAGGCTCGGCGGCAGGCGACGTCGGAGCCGGCCCGCAAATCACGGCATCGCTCTTGGATGTACGTGCCTCGGTCGTCGACAAGTAAGGCAAAAGGATAGGCATTGCCCAGCGGGAGCTCACCCAGTCGGTAGGGACTCGCGTAGCACCTTGGTGAAGCCTGATGGCCACGGGGTGACGCGCAGATGATCTCAATGCGCGAGAAGCAGCTGCGCGACCGCGAAGCAATAGAGCGAAAAGCCCACCACGAAGAGGGACTGCGCGATGCGTAGGTAGCGGGTCTTGTCGTTGCGCAGACGCAGGCCCTGCAGCAGCGTCTCGAGCGGCCTCGGCTGCAAGTACTGGGTCAGCCAGTGCAAGCGGAGCACGCCGATCACCGCCACTGCGGCGGCCGCGAGGACCAGGCAGAGCCCAGCGACCACAGTGAGGCGCGCGAGGGCGCTGGTCGTCGCGATGGACTTTCCGGAGAAGCCGGTGACGGTGATGACGATACCGCTGAGCGAGAGCATCACCTGGGTACGCAGCACGATGGTGCCGAGCTGGTCTTGCACCAAGGTGAAGGCGCGCAGGGCATTGCCTTCGCACAGCTCGAGAATGGCGCGGGCCTCGTCGGCGTCGCTGGGCGAGGTCAAGGGATCGCGACGACCGCGCCTTCACGGAGGGCGTCGACCTCGGCGGCGACCCGCTCGAGCTTCTCGGCGCTCCGGCCGTGCAGGAGAAGGGTGGATCCGCGCTTGGCGAGGTCGATCGCCGTCTGGCGACCGATCCCGTCGGTGGCGCCGGTGAGGAGGATGAGGCTCATGGCGTGACCGCTTCCTCCGACGAGGTCTTGCTTCAGACCGCCTTGCGGCGGATGGGCGAGGGCCGTGCGGCTGCACCGGGCTTCGGCTTTGGTGCGGCGACCGTCTGGCCCTTGGGCGCACCCGGCTTGGGCTTGTCCGACTTGCCGCCTTCCGCTTCTTCCTTGGCGGCTTCGACGGCAGCTGCAGCGGCCGCGGCCGCGGCCTTGGCGTTGAGATCCGCCACGCGCGCCGTCTCGTCCTTCGCGAGGCAGCACTTTTTGTACTTCTGCCCCAACCCGCAGGGGCACGGATCGTTGCGTCCAACCTTTTCCATGAGCGCTTCGTACCGTGGCGGAGGCGGGACGACAAACCGTGCGCGCGTTGGCTCGAAGTTCGTAAGCTGCGCGGACCCATGAAGCGCCTCACGCTCAGCCCGCGCGCGTGCACCGAGACTCTCGCGCTCCTCATTCACATGGCCTGGTCGGACGGCGAGCTCGCGGACAAGGAGAAGGTCGGGATCCGCGCAGCGACGTCCGTCTTCAACCTCAGCAAGGAGCAGCGCACGCGTCTCGATGCAGCCCTCGAGTCGCCGTTGCCGCTCGACCAGATCCTCTTCGACGGGCTGTCGGCGCGCGATCGCTCGTTCGCCTACGTGGCAGCGGTGTGGCTGACCGGTGTCGACGAGGACGTCGACCCTCGCGAGCAGGAGTCGCTCGACCAGGTCGCCTCGCGCCTCGAGATCGATTCGGCGCGCGCCGAGGAGCTGCGATCCATGGCGCAGGAGCTGCTGCACCTCCACAAGGGCAAGGACGACTGGGCCGACGAGCTGTCGACCCTCTTCAAGTCCATCCCGGCGCGGCTCGAAGCATCGAGCCTCGAAGAGGTCGAGGTCGCGTTCGAAGACGAGTGATCGGCAGAGGTCACGGACAGGTCTTTCCGGAGTCCACCACGTCGCCGGAGCCACGCGGGGCCTCGCTGCGACCGGCTGGCACGCCCGCTGGCGCGCCAGTCCAGCAAGGCGAAATTGGTCTCCGGGGGCCGGCCGTGCGAGTAGGGCGCGGTGAGCGAGGGAAGTCAGTCCAAGCCGGACGCGAACGCCGAGGCGACCGCGCCGGAAGCAATGGAAATCGACGAAGGCTGGAGCGACGAGGGCGCAGCGCCTGCCGCCGCCGCGCCACGGCCCGCCCCGCCGCCGCCCCCACAAGCTCCGCGACCGCCTCCGCCGCCTCCTCCGCCGCCGCGCCCCGCGCAGGCAACTGCCCCGCGCGAGGTCGCGCCCGTCATGACGTCCGGCAACGAGAGCTCGCGCCGGTTGCGGGCACGCGGACTCGCCAGTGGACCGAGCGGCTTCATCCCCGAGGAAGCCAAAGCGCTGGTGACTCCGCCGCCCCGCCCCGTGGTTCCCGCGCCGCCGCCCGCGCCGCCAAAGTCGCCTCCCGTCCCGCCCAAGCCCCCTTCACCTCCGAGGCCGCCGGCCCCCGTTGCTGCCCCGCCCGCGTCGACTCCTGCCGTAGCCCCGGAGCCTCCCGCAGCCGGACCCGCACCCGTCGTGGTTGCGCCGCCTGCGCCGCCGCCTGCGCCTCCGCCTGCGCCGCCCGTCGTGGTTGCGCCGCCTGCGCCGCCTGTTCGGCCGCCTGTTGCGCCGCCTGCGCCGCCGGCCGCGCCCACCCCCGCGCCCGTCGCCGCAGCTCCGGCCACCCCGGCGCCCACTGCCGCCGCGCCGACGCCGCCGGTTCGCAAGCTGGCGCCCCTGGCGGCCTCGATCGAAACCCCGAAGCCCCCTGCCGCCGCGGCGAAACCCCTGCCGCCGGTGCCGGCGAAGCCGGCTGCGTCGCCGGCCGCTGCGTCCGCTTCGGCGCCTTCCGCCGCTTCCAGCGCTTCGCCGTTCGCCAAGCCCCTCGCTGCGAGCGCAGCCGCTTCGGGCTCCCCTGCTCCGGGCTCCCCTGCTCCGGGCTCCCCTGCTCCGGGCTCCCCTGCTCCGGGCTCCCCTGCTCCGGGCTCCCCTGCTCCGGGCTCCCCTGCGCCTGCGCGGCCGATCGCG
>Ga0105046_10017220_pt1 | contig 11068 bp, 8 predicted proteins | sample MAT03_FD_78385 | JGI IMG/M metagenome (GOLD analysis project Ga0105046, IMG submission 78385) | Freshwater microbial communities from Lake Fryxell liftoff mats and glacier meltwater in Antarctica - MAT-03 (megahit assembly) | ecosystem: Environmental > Aquatic > Freshwater > Ice > Liftoff...
TCAACAAATCGCAGTTCACGGACCTCGTGTAGCATTGCTGGGCGCGCTTCCTGTCGAAGTTCTCGCAAGCAGGTCTCTATAAACGCCAACTTCTTCGCCACCAAGCCCGGGTCGGTCATACCGAAGCCTTTCCGGCACGCCGGTATTCATTTAGATACGGCAGCAGATCAAAATACTCGTTGCGTGATTTGACCTCGAAAGCAATGCGCGCCGAGCGGTCCATTTCTGCAATGATCTTTCCATCGCGAAGCACGCGGTGAACAAGGTCCACCGGGGCACCGTTTAAAACCACGAGATCAACCCGGCGTGACAACAAAGTTTCAAGGTCACCCGCCAAGTCTAACTGCAGCCCCGCCAAGGTTGGCTTGGGCGCGGTCTTCATCAACAGCCCAAGGTCAACGTCGCTGTGGGCCCCAGCGGTGCCCCTAGCCTGGCTGCCATATAGGTAAACCGCAACCAAGCCCTCCGCCTGCAGCGAAAAGTAGTTTTTAAGCATCTGTTCAATGGACCCCAGCACCCGCTAAGTATACAGCCAGTCACAAACCTTGGCCCCCCGGGCCCACACTCTTCCGTGACGCCACCGCCCGGTGGGTATAAGATCCACCCATGCGTTCGCTTGTTGTGTGCTTTGTGGCTTTGGCCCTTCTTGGGGGATGTAAGTCTCGTAAGCGGTACGACGGTACCTGCAAAGTTGATAGCGATTGTTTAGAGACCCAAAAGTGCGCTGTGGACGTTTGCGTAAGGAAAACGCCGTTGTTTGCGCCTTACCAGCCGAAGCCCGTTGTTGAACCCGCCCCAACGCGACACAAGTTCAAGAAGTTTGTTCCGTTGCCAGGCACGCTTCTTCCTGAAGTTGCGCCCGTAAAGAAACCGTCGTCTCCCCAGTCGCGCCTGACGTAGGTCCCGCGGTTCCGCGAAAGATTGATCACGAGCAATCACGCAAATTCCGTTTGGATGCCTAACCCCAATGCGGTGCCTTCATGAAGCGAAGAACCTTGTTGGGATCGGCGTGCGTGGCATCGTTGGCGTTGGCAAGCCAGGCGTTCGCGTCTAGGAAGAAGCACAAAGCTTCAACTTCCAAAGCCAGCTCAAAGAAGAAAGCGAAACCGGCACAAAGCGGCCAAAGCCACGACGACAACGATCCCAGCTGGCAGCAACTGTTCGATGGCGAAACCCTCACAGGATGGGAGCCGTATTTCGCAACACCTGCGCCCTCAGTTGCGGCGGCCGCAGTGCCTCAAAACGTGTTTTCGGTGATTGAGGATGGCGGGCAGAAGCTCCTACGGGTTTCTGGTGAGACTTTTGGCGCATTGGTATCATCCACATCGTTCTCGAATTACCACTTGAGGGTGCAGTGGCGTTGGGGTGATGCCAAATGGCCTCCACGAGCTCACCTGCGACGTTCCAGCGGGGTCATCGTGCATTCGCTGCCCAGGGGGGCCTTCGACGCCACAAAGAGCTGGCGGCCGGGGTTAGAGCTGGAATTGCAGGAAGGCTCGTGCGGCGATCTTTGGGTGGGGCAGGGCATTCGCGTCGACGTGCCTTCGCGGCGGGAACGTTTCATGGGCAACCCCTTGTTCATGTATGCGGCGGGGTATCCTTTACTCACCGTGCCTGCCGCAGACGCTGAGCCTCGTGTTGTTAAGAGCAACGATTACGAAAAGAGCTTCGGTGAATGGAACGTGTCTGAGGCCATTGTCTTTGGCCCCGATGCGGCGTTTATGACCAACGGCAAGCTCTGCATGCAGTGGGGCAACGCCCGAACTTTTCTTGGCGAAATCGAAACCCCACTTACCGAAGGCACCATCCAGTTGGCCTCAGAAGGGGCCGAGATTCACTTTCGGAAGATCTCGTTGCGCCCGCTTGAAAAGATGCCGGATCGGTTCCGGCTGCCCAAGAAAAAAGATTAGCCGCTATTGGGCGGTTGGCAGTACTGGCACAGGGGCCATCGGCGCTGCGGGAATAGGCCTTACAGCCTCACCGTATAGGTAGATGCCTCCAACTGACGTCAACGCGCCTGCGCCCATGAACGCTCCGCCCAAGGCGTGCAAGCCCTTGTCCCGATCACCCGAAGCGGCCAACGTTACAGTGCCGAGGATGATCGAAGTAAGCCCAACGGCAATCGCCGACATCGCCGATTTCTTCGAGGGACGATGCTCGGTTGGCCGAAGCTGGGTTGGATCGGAGGTGGCAAGACTTGGTTCGTCTGGCACGCGAACGCCGTCTGCCAAGCGCAACATCGCCTCGCGGGCTTCTGTCACGGTACAAACATCACAAAAGCGTGAAAGCGTTTCAACAGGAACGGCAGCAGGCGCGGCGCCCGTGGTTCGGAAAACGCGCGCAGACATGCGGTAACTGTTGCCCGTAATGGCCACCAAAACGCGCACAACATAGCGAACGCCCACTTCTTGTCCCAGCTGCTTCAAACAGGGCGAAGTGTCGCAACCCAGAAGGTCGGGAAGATTCTTGAGCTTGTCCTTGAGATCGTCGTAATCGATAACCCGGACCCCTGCGCGCACCAAACCCAACACGAAGCCGTCTTGCAGTTGAAACACCAACGCAGGAGGTGGTTTGTCGCCTTCAACCACAAATGAGGAAATCGCGATCTTCGAAGGCGGGGTGTTGTCAGCAAGTTGTGGCAGCAATTCAACAGGAGCCGCCGCGTTGATGCGAGGACCAGGGGCAGGCTTTGGCGCCTCGACGACAGGAGCCGCCACGGGTACCACTTTTGTTTCAAGGGATGTGGTTGCCTTCGGTTTGACCGTGACGGCACGTTTCTTCTTCTTGCCCTTGGCGCCTACGGCTTCCCCTGTTTCTGGATTGCCAACACCGGCAAAGGGCGTTTGGGCAAAGACGCGGATCTCGCTTGCGGTAAGCATTGCCGACACGAGGGCCAGCAAGATCGCAATGCGGAGTCTTTGTGTTATTGGCATTCGGGGCGAGGGTTGTCGCACCTCAGAGGCAGTCGAAGATGTGCGGGCAAGTCGAAACAGACCCTGGTTGAGTCTTTGTTCGGAAGTCTGGGACATCGTCCTACGGCGCGGCATTTTTCGGATTCGCTCGCTTGGCAGGAAAGGATCAAGCGAGCGGGCCTAGGACGATAATCGAGCTCAATGCGTAAAGACTTGAGCGCCGAGGCACCCAAAAGCCCATCTATTTCGGGTCCCTCTGGTCGAATTTCTGCACGAATTGCCTGAAGAATCGGACTATTGTCGGGAATAATAAAAACTTCGATGCCCTGCGTGAGTTCAACGTAGGCGGCGCTGGCAACGCCTTTGCCCGAATCCTTCGGATCCCGGTCGCAGGGTTCCGCACAATGTGCCACCGACGAACTCTCACTTTCGCTTAACGCCACAAGTTCAGTGCGACGAGCGCGGCCAAGTTCGACACACGCGCCGGGATCCCGAGAGCTGTCAGATTCAAGGTTAACCAGCGCTAGGCTCGGCAGAGTTGCCGGTCTTCCAATAACGGACGTCGCATAACCCGGGTGAAAAATGGGCACACCGGCTGCGGGGACCGATGGCGACATAGCCGACGCAGGATTGATGCGTGACCATGCGGACTCCGAAATCAACACACCTCCGATGCCAGTGGAAACAACCAAAGCCAGTTCAACGCCTGTCGCGAGAGTCTGCTCTTCACCTTTACAGCACTTGGCAAGCACCTCAGTTGCGGCAACAAACTTCTTGGCCGCAGCACAACCGCGTACCACCATTTGCGAACCAGCAAACTGGTGCGGTCCCCGAATTCCGAAAATGTCGGGCTGGCCCTTTGCACTCAATTGGCCTCCACCCAAGGGATCCATTTCAAGCACGGCATACTTGGCAGTGTCTAGAAAGTCTGTGCTGGCAGGCTGACGTTCCCAAAAGGTAACAGTAGGTTTACTCTCGGCGTTGTGATCGAAAATAGGCGCGTAGTTGCGCCAGAATTCGCCGCCCAAAACAGCCAACACGGGACCATCCAGTTCTGCGACGGTTGACGTGAGAACCACAGATTGCGCCCACACGCCGCCAAAGCTGGCGCGCAAAGGCGTGTTTCCGTTTACGGGCTCTGCGGCCAAGATATCCAGGGAATGCTCGTGCAAATCTTTCGATTGCTTGGCGTTGGCTTGCCACAGGTTTACAGGGGACGACGTGTCCAGCAACGCCCAGCCGGTTTCTAATGAATCCCGGTCTCGAATGCGAGCCCACAGCGCCCCATCAGAGGTCGCCTTGATGGTTACGGGTTGGCCATCGAACGAACAGCAGTCGTCGCTGCAGCCTGCAGTCGTAAGGCTTTGGGTCAGCGCCAAAGCTACAAAAACGAGGGTCCCTCTACTCACGGTATCTAGACTACTTCGACTTACGTGCGTTCTGCTTTTTCTCTACGAGCTTTTGCTTCAATTTCGCCAAAAGTGCGTCGAATGACTCTTTCTTTATGACCTTGTTGAATTCGGCTCGGTACGTTTCAAGCAGACTTTGCTCGTCGGTTACCACGTCGTACACCAGCCAGCCGCGTTGCTTGTGCACCAAGCGGTATTCCATTGCCACCTTCAAGGGCTTGCCGCGGGCCATGGTGTTCAGCTGGGCTTGCACAATGGCTTCGGTAGGCTTGCGGTCTTCCTTTTCCCAGCTGAGTTTGTAATTCGGGGAACCGTTCATCTGGTCGATGTAATTGCGTTCCACGAGTTCACGCAAAGTGGCCACGAACTCGGCGCGTTTGGTAGGTTCAATGCCATCCCAGTGCTTCACCAAGGCTCGCTGGGCCAATTCACGGAAATCCAAGAAGCCGTTAACCACAGATCGAACTTCTTCGTTCTTGGCGTCGTTCTCGGGTGACCACGAAGGGCTGCTCTTGCCCATTAACTTTTGCAGCTTGACGTGGGACTTCTTCAAATCCTCCATGGGGTGAGAATCGGCGGGAGCCGCAACAATGGGCGATTCTGGCTCCTCGGCGGGCGGCTTTAGTACGGCGGCGGAAGCCACAGTCTTAACCGCTTTCTTCTTTGCAGCGGCCACCGAGACCTTCGTTGCCCCAAGCGTTGCAACGGTCGGAAGAGAAACTGTTAACAACGCGATGATCGAAATGTGAGCTTTCATGTGGATCCCTCTATACTTAAGACGAAGCCGTCCGGAAAACTATGCACGGCAAAACGGGTCACAGCGAAAAATACCACGATGGACCAAACATTTGATGCCAGAGGGTGGATTGGGGCGCTTGCCGGCGAAACCCTTGATACCTATGCCAAAAGCCGCCGCGTCATGTCGTTCGGAGAATACTTGGCACTGTTTGGTGAAAACCCAAAGCAGCAGGCCAGATCTGCGGCCGAATATCTGCGGGATGCCTTCGATTTCTACGGGCACGATACAGTTAAGAGCCCTCGCGGCGAACTGAAACGGTTCAAGCTGTTTGATTGCCCTTGGGACGGAGGCCGCAGCCGCTTGATGGGGCAAGAGGAGGTTCAGGACGCGGTTTACCGGTTGCTGTCAAATTTCGCTCATGAAGGACGCACCAACCGCCTGATTCTTTTGCATGGTCCGAACGGCAGCGCCAAATCAACCTTTATTGCGTGTGTTCAACGCGCACTTGAAAACTATTCGTCGTTGGCCGAAGGGGCCTTGTACCGCTTTAACTGGATCTTCCCCGTGCAAAAGCTGGTCAAGGGTGGAATCGGATTCGGCGACCGAGGACCTGAATCGGCGAACGCAGGAGAATCTTATGCCTATCTCGACGACGAGTTGATTGAAGCGAAGCTGGTGGATGAACTTAAGGATCATCCCCTGCTCTTGGTGCCTCGCGAAAAGCGCAAAAGTCTGCTCGATACAATGCTTGCCGGCCCTGTAAATGAGGGATTTCGACCTGCCACCAACTTGGCCGAGGGTGAACTCAGTCCGCGCAACGGCATGGTGTTCGAGGCGCTTTTGAACTCATACCGCGGCGATCTCGCTAAGGTCCTGCGCCACGTACAAGTTGAACGCTTCTTCATTTCACGCCGTTACCGGGTAGGCGTGGCCACGGTGGGCCCGCAACTGGCCGTCGACGCCTCAGCGCGACAGTTGACCGCAGGGAGAAATCTTGCAGGGTTGCCTCCTGCTGTAAGTGCTTTGCCATTGTTCGATTATTCAGGTGAGTTGGTTGATGCCAACCGCGGTGTTGTTGAATATGCGGATCTGCTGAAGCGCCCGTTGGATCACTTCAAGTATCTGTTGGGAACCGTGGAGGATGGTCACGTTGCGCTTGATGCGGCCAACTTGCAGGTTGATACGGTGTTCTTGGCGTCTTCGAATGAAGGCTACCTTTCGGCCTTCAAAGAGATTGCCGAATTCCAGTCATTCAAGGGCCGAATGGAACTGGTTCGCGCGCCTTACCTGCTTGATTACAAGATTGAGCAGACGATTTACGAAGAACATATCGTGTCTGCGATGGGTGGCGGAACCCGCCATGTTGCCCCACACGTTGCTTGGGTTGCCGCTTTGTGGGCCGTGATGACCCGTATGCGCAAGCCGATGACTGAGAAATACGTCAAGTCGATGGCCGATCTACTTGAAAGAATTTCTCCATTAGAAAAAGCGATGCTCTACGCAGGTGACGATCTACCTGACACGTTTACAAGCGAACACATTCGCGAATTGATGGCAGAACGCGAGAAGATTGCGCGCGAATCGGATGGTCATCCGAACTACGAGGGTCGTGCAGGGGCATCTCCACGTGAGATGAAACTGACCATCATGAACGCGGGCCAAAGTCCTAAATTCACTTGTTTTTCCCCGTTTGCGGTGTTGGACGAACTTGAAGAACTCGTCAAAGCGGTGTCTGTATATGAGTTCCTAAAACAAGAGCCTGTCTCAGGCGGATACCACGAGCATCGAAAATTTGTTTTTCAGGTGCGCGAGAAGCTGGTTGATCGCATTGATCACGAGTTGCGTGTATCCATGGGGCTGGTCGAAGAACAGCGGTATCTGGATCAATTCACGCGCTACATTTCTCAGGTCTCATCATGGATCAAGGGCGAGAAAGTTTATAACGCCATCACGCGCAAAGAAGACGTTGCGAATGAAGAATTCATGACTGAGATTGAGCGGCACCTTGACGTGGGTGCGGGCGCGAAACGGGAAGGCTTTCGACGTGACATTATTTCACGCATTGGCGCATGGTCCGTAGACAACCCCAAACGCAAGCCTGATCTAGAAACACTGTTTCCAAGGCACATCGAGAGCTTGAGGGAAGCGTTCTACACTGATAACAAGAAACGCATCCGCAAGCTGAATGAAAGCATGCTCAGGTTTCTGACGGAAGGAGAGGGCGCGCTGGAAAAGGAAGATGCCGAGGTTGCAAAACACACCTTGGGCACCTTAAACAGCCGCTTTGGCTACTGTAACGACTGCGCGAAAGATGCGGTGTTGATGTTGGTGCGGAAGCGATACAGCGGATCGTAAGATAGGGGCAGGGTTATCGAGCGCGCGCAGCCACGCGCTCGATACGTTCCAACAACGAACGAGCGTTGGGAATCTTCGAGAAAACGTACAACGCTGAAGCGGTCTCTTCACCAAGGACAGCTTCCGAAACGCGCAGCCCTTTGATTACGCCAAACACAACGGCAAACGGCAGTCCCGCTTCAGCCAACTCCACGCGTTTCCACACGGCATCGCGGCTCCAATGGCCAAGAAGTTCAAAATACACGGGTGGGCCGTCGGTGCGGGAAAACTCCAAATCCGGAACGCACAGGCCAACGCCAGGCAGATCGAGGATTCGTGTACTTGCCAAGATCTTCCACTGGGAGTTTAACGCAGGCCAACGTTCTAGCAGCATGCCTACCGTTTCAATCGGTTCAGGTGCAGCGATTCCTTCCTGCCGGGCCGTGCCCTTCTGACGAAACCGCATTGGTTGGCGTGCTTTTCCCCAGAGGATCTCGGCGGTGAGGCGCCACTCGTCGCAACTCATAATCGCGGGCAGCGCCATGGCAAGCTTAAGCCCGTAGCGCGTGACGGCGTCAAACATCGAAAACGGTCCGTCCAAGATGATCTGGTACCCGCCCTTGGCCGCAGGAGAAATCGTAAACAGGATCTGGTGGAACTTCAGCGTTCTGAACAACGAACGAAACTGCGCCGGATCAGTCGCACTCACGTTCACCTCCACCCGTGTAGCGCGCAGCAACACAGCTTGAATCTGCGCCAGATCGTAGATCTCAAGCAAGCGTTGTGGTGGTGGAACCAACGCTTGTTTCAGGATGTGCGCGCCGGGTAAATCTCCGTAAAGGGCGGCATCCAATAGGGCGGGGGCTTGCCCAAGATCAAGCGCCGACTGTTCGAGCACTTTGTCTCGGCTAAACGCTTCGGCTAGAGTGGCGGCGCGTCGCAACGCAGCGGCTCTCTCAAACACAACGGCACGCACTTGCTGGGAATCTAGTGGCGTTTCCTCTTCAAAAACGCAGCGATCCAGAACCAACTTCAAGATGCAGTCGGCAAGCTTTCGATCCTTGGCACCCCATGATGGGGTCAAAGCTTTGCAGGCCTCCATGAAGCTTTGACGATCTTTGCCGACGAAGGATTTGGCCAACGCGCCGTATGATTCCGCCATACTTTGGGCAAGTGTTCTGCGGTCCTCGTCCAGCGGAACCAACAAGAGTTCGTCGCCACGACGGCGCGCCTGTACATGTTCAGCGGTAAGCAACGTGATCCCTTCGCCGTTCGCTGGTCCGCGATTCAGACGTTCCGCCAGTGACAAGTTCGTACAAAAGTGCGCGCTTTTCAGGGGATTTACGCAAGATGCGCCCCAACCTTTGCACATGTTCCCGTACCGAGCCGCTGCCCGACAGAATGATGGCAACGTTGGCAGAAGGAATGTCCACGCCTTCGTTAAGGACTTTCGAGGTCACCAAAACGCCATAGTCGCCGCTGGCGAACTTGCTGAGCAGGCTCGTGCGTTCCTTCACCTTGGTGTGGTGGGTAATGGCGGGCACCAAGAACGTGCGTGAAACCTGGTAGCAAGTGGCGTTGTCCTGCGTGAAGATCAACGTTCTGTCGTTCCGATGCGTGAACAGCAAACGTTTTAGGTAATCTAGTTTTGCAGGTGCCGTGAAAGCGAGTTCGCGCTGCCTCTGGTACGCGGCCATTGCTTTGCGGCCATCCTCACTGCGCGAAGCACGGATAATGAACTGCGACCAACCATCGGGTCGGCCCATTGAAATACCCTGATCGCGAATGAACCCTACGTAAGTCGCGCGCGCTTCGTCGTACTCCAACCGCTCCTGGGCCGAAAGCTCAACGGTCGCTCGAACCGTATCGTACTCGGCTAAGTAGTCACCTGTTAGTTCAACGATGTCCTTGTGGTAAACAATGGGACCCACCAAGGAAGTTAAGTCTGCGTCCTTGCCATCGGTTCGCTCTGGCGTTGCTGTTAGACCCAATCGAAATGGTGCCAAGGAAAACTTAGCGGCCAACGCATACGATGCGCCGGGCAGGTGATGACACTCATCGAACACCAGCAGTCCGAACCGCGATCCCAAACGCTCCATGTGGATGTACGCTGAATCGTAGGTGCTGACGGTGATCGGTTGCACGTCGTACTCGCCTCCGCCTATCACGCCAATGGGAATTCCGAAGGCTTCGCCAAGAACACCATGCCATTGCCGAACCAAGTCCAACGTAGGTGCTATCACAAGTGTGCTTCGCTTGCGATCATCAATGGCCATGAGCGCCACTTGGGTTTTTCCTGCACCTGTAGGCAAAACAACAACGCCTTTGCCTTGCGCTTTCTTCCACGCCTCCAGAGCTTCGCTTTGGTAGGGCCGAGGCTCTCTGTGCACCTTCGCCCCCTCGGCCAAAGTTTCGTAATTGCGCGCACTGTCGGTGTATGAGATGCGGTTGGCGATGAAGTAACGAATCGTGTCTGGATACGCGAAGGCGGCCGCGCGGTGGCAAGCCGCCCGCTCATCGAAAGCAAACGCCGCTGGCATGGGAGCTTCGCTGCTCGGCCAATTGCGAAGCTCTAAGGTGCCGCCGACGAAGCGAAGTTCAGCCAATAAATGACCAGCGGATAAATCACCCATGTTACAGCGCGGGCAATATCACCCGAAACAGGCCGAATGGCCCTGAAACGGTCTCCGCACGCAATGTTAGGGCTTGCGCGGTTCCCTCGTAAACGAGAACACGGCAGGCTGCGCATGGTGTTCCCTCGAGTGTCAGAAGTTTTCCATCCGCGACGCGTCCGGCCGGCAAGGGTAGGTCCATTTGCAGGCCAACATTCGTGATCACAGCGTCCCAAGTTGTAAACGGAATGGCTTCTCCTGTGGGTGGGCGAACCTCGATCCGAAACACGCCTGAATCCACCCTCAGCCGAAAGATGCCATCGACATTCGTAATCGTGTTCGGATCGCCCAAACGGTTTGGCACCGCGCAATCAACTGCACCTGGCAACGGCCCCAGCCTTACCGCTGTAACCACCGCGCCACGCACGGGGCTTAAATCAGGACGCCGAACAACGCCTGCAAGGGCTGGTCTTCGCGGCAATTCAATCACGGCCGCGGTTGGTACTTTTGTAGTGTCTGAACTTGCAGCACCGATCGCAAAGTTGGCAATGCAAACAGAGCCGGCTTCAGAAAAGCTAGGACTTGTAACCTCAACGCTATAACTGCGCGTCGATTCCGGTACTCCGCCAATCAAGGGAAGATCCACTGTGCCGTCTTTGCCTGACTGAATCTCTTGCAGGTACCGCGAAACCACTCCCGGCCCCGTTGATGGCAACACCGTCTCGAATCGAACCAAGGCACCCACAACAGGAAAAAACGTACCCGTCGTACCCAAGGACACAACGGGCACTCTAAAAAGCTGAGGCGTAGGATGTGCGGGGAGTCGTATAGCTCCCATGTCGCTAGCCGCGCTCGGTATGTTTACGCGCAGACGTGGCAATGTCGTCAACGAAGGAAGCGAAACCAGCAAGGAAGCGACGTCATTCAAAGGATCTGCCGCTATCGAAAAGCCCACACGAAACCTTCCGTCTACTCCAACGGTTGCCATATTGCTTACAGTTTGTCCCGATCGCAACACTTGTACGGCGTAGCCCAGCGCGGGTTTATCAAACTCCGTCCGCA
>Ga0105046_10017223_pt1 | contig 11067 bp, 9 predicted proteins | sample MAT03_FD_78385 | JGI IMG/M metagenome (GOLD analysis project Ga0105046, IMG submission 78385) | Freshwater microbial communities from Lake Fryxell liftoff mats and glacier meltwater in Antarctica - MAT-03 (megahit assembly) | ecosystem: Environmental > Aquatic > Freshwater > Ice > Liftoff...
ATGTCGCAGCGGCGGTGAATCCATTCGGCGTTGTCGGCGGCGTGTTCGGCTGAGCAGTCGAAACGGCGAGATGCCAGTCCGCGCCCCCGTTATTGTCCCACGCTCCGCCGCTGGCATTCTCCGCGTTGGCAGTGAGCACGATGTCCATGACGGTCGTCCCTTCGGCTGGAGTCAAGGTGTAGCGCCATTTACCGTCCTGAAGCGTCATCGCCGGTCTCGGTGTCACGCGGTTCTGCCAACCGTTTCGTCCGAGGTGAATGTAAACGGGGTTGGTGGTGGCAAGCACGCGGCCGGCGGGGTTGTAAATGATCGTCACCGGAGAGCCCACGACGGGAGCTACGGGTTCCGCGGTGACCACTCCGCCTGGCTCGGGTGTTGGCGTGGGGCCGCCACCGCTGCTGTCGTCCTCGACGAAGACATGCTGGATGTCGGACTTGCTTACGTTGCCGAGCGCGTCGGTGGCCTCGATGTAGTAATCAAGCAGTTTGCCGCGAAAATCCGGCACATTCGTGTTGGTGATTTTTGCGAAGTAATAATCCGCAATCTGCGGGTTCGTCCAAAAAGCAGGGTCGAAGACAAAATAATCGATCTGGCCGTTTGATGCCGCCGTGTTCAGCGCGGAACGTGTCTTTGGCAGCGTACGTTTGTTCATCATGAGGGTGATCCACGATCCGACCTCGCCGCCGCCTGCGAACGTTTCGTTTTGGTTGCTGCCGATGGGATTCGCTCCGTCGTTATCGACGCGCATCTTCACCTTCACGTTGCCGTCGGGAATTCCAGCGACGTCATACGCATGGGTCCAGATGTAAAAATCGGAGCCCATTTTCTTGAGGTAATTTGTGTCGCCACCGGGGATGCGGTTGAACCATCCGAACGTGTAACCGCCCGGGTTGTAAGGGAAGCGCTGGGGCTTGAGCACGGTGGGTGGCGTCTTGTCCTTGTGCATGCGTGTGGACATGAAGCTCGCAAGTTTTTCAATCGCGCGTTTCGTTGCGAGCGCGGGTTTCACTTCGTCGTCGTTGCCGAGTCCGCCGTAGTAGTTGAATCCGGAGTCGAGGCCGTTGAGATAAATGTGCCAGCCGAGTTCGACGTCGTTGGGGCCGGTCCATGCGCCGTTCCAGTCATACGGTGCCTGGATTTTCCACGCCTCGACCGAACCGCCTTCCTCCTTGAGAATCTGCTCCGCCGTTTCGCACCAGTTCGCACCGGCCATGAGGGGGGCGTAGCTGAAAAACTTCAACGCGAACCCCGGTGTTTCCATATCGACCTGGGTGCCAGGCACGCGATTCGTGGCGCTGATCGCCACGTTGGCAACCGGCGGTTCGATCCATTTCAGGAAGTAAGGCGAGCCGTAGTCGGATTCAGGAAAAATCCACGCGCCGTCCTCAATGTGCGCGACGGGTGCGGCTGCGCCGTGGGCATTCACGAAATCCTGCGGCGTGGACGGTTTGTAACCTGCGGAAGCCGCGCCGTTGAAAAGCTGCGGAGTGGCTTCAAACCATGAACTGGAGCCGCCGCCCCACGCGTTGTCGCCATCGGTGGAAGGCATGACGATGACCGGACGATTCGGATCGTTGGCAAAGGGAGAAATGAACTCGCTGATTTTTCCGATGCCCTCGTTCGAGTAGCCGTAGCGATACGACAGGACGTCGTCCGAGGGCACAGCGAGCATCATTTTTTCCGCACCGGTATCCGGGTTAACGTATTTTACTTTGTGCAACTGATAGGCATACGGCGCGACGTTCCACGCGGCGTTGCCGGGGTTGGGTTCGCCATACCACCAACCCGTGGTGGGCGAGGGTCCGGTCTGATCGGCCTTGTTTGGCGGGCTGGAGAAAATATTGAACGACGCTGCGGGATTCGCCTTGGTGTTGTAGGTCGGGCAGGTGCGGCTGATGTGATGGCTCGCAACGATGAGCCATTCGTAACCTTCGTCGGCGAGGACATCGATCATGTGTTGGGAGTAAGCCATTTCCGTAGGGAAGTAGCCTTTGGAATGATCGGAGAGATTGGAGTTACCGCCCCAGGCTTTCCACCAGGCTTGTTTGAAAATCTGGAGCTCTTTTCGAAACACCGACTTCGGCAGGAGTGGCGCGAGGGAATGGTGATACGTGAACCCGACCAGATCGAGACGCCGTCCACCCGCCGGGGTGCGCCAGTTCATAGCTTCGCTGTTGCCGCCGTTCCATCCGCCGCCGTACCCGAGTTGGCCGACGCTCGCGAGTTGGCGCACGTTGTCGATGAGCGCGCCGGAGTAGCTGATGGCAAATCCGCCTGCGCTGTTAAAGGTGGTGAGCGAATTACGCGGCCCGCCCTGGTAGGCGTTTTTGCGATCGTCGAGACCGAAGATGTCGGTGAGGTTGTTTTCTGGATGCTGCGCGGAGCTTATGCCGCCGTAGTTTTGGCCGGGTTTAAGGACGATGGAATCCCACGCGTACTGCACGCGGCTGTTTTGCGAACCGTTGCTATTCCACTCGGGCCAGTAATTGGGCTGATGATTGTGCCAAAACCGCGACACGTACACGTTGCCATTGGCGGCAGCAGAGGGAGCGAGCAGGAGGAGGAAAGCGAAGGAGAGGGCAACGCCGAAAAACTTCGGGGGGAAAAACATGCGGGTTAAAGAACCACGGAAACAGCCCGAGCGAACGCTGGAACCCTGGTTGACTTTTGGACAGTTGAACCTGATTTGGAAGGGCAGCGCCACTGGTCAGAGAGGGCATGTGCTCACGGGCAAAAGCACGATCCATCTCAGTCTCTCTTAATTACACTCCTTGTGCGTGCGGATTGACTGGGGTTGTGGTGGGTTGCTAGGTTTTCTCCGATGCTGAAGACTTACCTTGTCGTGATGGCGGGCGGTGCGCTGGGCACGGGGTTGCGCATGGCTTTGTCGGGGTGGGTGGCTTCACGCTGGGGCGAGACATTTCCCGTGGGCACGCTGATGGTGAATGTGACGGGCTGTTTTGTTATCGGGTTATTCGCGGCTTTGACCGGGCCGGACGGAATTTTCCTGACGTCGTCGCTGATGCGTCAGGGCGTGATGATCGGGGTGCTCGGAGGCTACACGACGTTTTCGGCGTTCGGGCTCCAGACCTTTGCGTTGATGACGGAGGGCGACTGGTTGCGCGCGGGGTTGAACGCCGCGCTCTCGCTGGTGCTGTGTCTACTGGCCGTTTGGGCCGGGCACGCGTTGGCCTCTGCTTTTCACCAACAATGAACCTGCCCGTCCTTCGTGGTGACGGATGGTTGCTTGCTCAGGAAAGGCGGGATTCGACTTTTTCCCAGTCGATGACATTCCAAAAAGCGGCGATGTAGTCGGCGCGTTTGTTTTGGTATTTGAGGTAGTAGGCATGTTCCCAGACGTCGATGCCGAGCAGGGGAGTGAGGTTTTGCGAGAGCGGCGAATCCTGGTTTGGCGTCGAAATGATGCTGAGTTTTTTCGACGCATCGGCGACGAGCCAGGCCCAACCGCTGCCGAAGACCTTGGTGGCGGCTTCAGCGAATTGTTTTTGAAATGCTTCGTAACCGCTGAAGGTGGCGTCGATGGTTTTGGCGAGATCGCCGGATGGTTTGCCACCTTCGTTTTTGCGCAGAGTTTGCCAGAACAGCGTGTGGTTGTGATGGCCGCCGCCGTTGTTGCGAACTGCGGTTCGGAGCTCTTCGGGAACGGCGCTCAGATCTTTGAGTAGAGCTTCGATGGAGAGTGCGGCGACGGGCGCGGGAGCTTTGACGAGCGCCTTGTTGAGGTTGTCCACGTAGGCCTTGTGATGGCGGCCATGGTGGATTTCCATAGTCTTCGCGTCGATGAACGGCTCGAGCGCGTCGAATGCATAGCCGAGCGGGGGAAGGGTGAATGGTCCAGTGGGCGGAGCCTCGGCGGCGAAACTTTGTTTGGTCGTGAGGATGGCCGCTCCAGCGAGCAGCGTGGTCTTGATAGCATCGCGTCGGTTCATGGCTCACAACTTAATGCACTAAAACCGAAAGCCAAGTGCCGCGTTGCGTGAGGTGAAATTATTATTGCAATCGAATTGCAAAAAGTTCCTTGACGCGCAAACGGGTTGCGTTTCTATTGCAACTCTATTGCATGAAACGGCACGCCTTTACGCTCATTGAACTCTTGGTGGTGGTTGCCATCATCGCGTTGCTCGCGGCTTTTGCTGTCCCGGCGGTGCTGAAGGCGCTGGCTGCGGGAAAACGCACGGCCTGCGCGTCGAACATGCGGCAAATCGGCATCGCCATGGTCGCGTACACAAACGATCAGGACGGCGAGTTTCCCGGCAGTTCGCATTCCGACCCGAACGAGTCGTGGATCTACACGCTGGCACCGTATTTGGGCAATATGGATGAGGTGCGTATTTGTCCGGCGGATCCGCGGGCTGCGGAGCGGCGTGCGGTGAAATCGACGAGCTACGTGCTCAACGAATACCTTTGTGTGGCCCAGATGGACCCGTTTGGCGGAGTTACCGAATCGTACACGAACATCGCAAGACTCCACGCACCGAGTCGCACCATTGCGGCCTTCGTCGGAGCGGACAACATGGGCACCGGTCAGTCGAATGATCACACGCATTCGCGCGGGTGGGGCGGATGGAGCGCCGTGGTCGGAGACATTTCTCCGGATCGCCACCGCAGCGGGCCTGTAGCGAAGGATCATTCGCGTGGTGCGTCCAACTATCTGTACGCGGACGGCCATGTGGAAACCATCCAGGCCCGCGCTTTCAAAGCACTGATCGACAGCGGCGTAAATCCCTCACTCCCACCCACACAATGAAAACCATCCTCTTGATCCTCCTGGCGTGTGTCACCTGCGCGAATGCGGTGACCACGACGCTCACGAATCAGCACATTGACCTGAGTGTGAATTACAATGCGACGCTGGACGATTGGATGCTCACCGTGCGCGATGAATCCACGGACTACGATCCGGGTATCGACATTCGGCGGCGCGAATTTGCGACGGACCAGGTGTTGCTGCTTGGCACGACCAACTCGCGGTTGCTTATTCCGGCGAATCCGAATTTTGCGTTCCTCGGTGCAGCGGGCGATCCGGTTTGGATTTTGCCGCAGTCGCAGAATGCGCAGGTGTTGTTTGCGGGGTTATCGGGAGAAAACAAAAGCGCGTCCGGGTGGGAGGGAATCGGAGTATCGTCCGATTTTCTGGTGAAAGGAGTCACGTCCGGGACGTTTCTCGGCAATCAGGTGCTATTCACGCTGGAGAGTTATTCGGGGCCGGGAAACTTTTTCCTTTATAGCAACAACCAGTTCGGGGCGCCAACGATCCATATGCGGACGGACAACGGACTGAGCAGCGCGGATGCGAAAACGGTGGGGGCGGGAAGTCACGCCCATTTCAACTGGGCGTTCACACAACCGGGAACGTATGCGGTAGGACTTCGCGCGTCAGGAACGCTGGCGGCGAACAGCGTGTTCAGCGCGAGTGAACTCACGACCTTCACCTTTTTCATCGTGCCCGAACCGGGAGTCCTCGGATTGCTGGCTGCGGGCGGCCTGCTTTTTTTCAGACGCAACAAACGTAAAACAAACAACAGCATAACAAAACATGACTAAAATAAAATATATCACTGCACTGGCGAGCGCCCTGGTCCTTCTCGGAGGAGTTCCGACCCATGCCACCCTCTTGAGCGAAGGGCATGTGGACGGATTCGGCGTCGGATTTGAAAACAACAAGTGGGATCTGCATATCCACGATGAGGAGAACGATGTGGAATATGAGCCCGACGAAGCCGTACTGCGTGTTTTGGAGCAGGCGGAGACGTTGATTCCCGCGGATCCGAACTTTGCGTTTTTAGGCGTATCAGGCGATCCGGTGTGGGTTTTGCCTAGCGACGAACCCTCGGCGGAATCGCTGGGAGTGCTTTATCTAGGCGTCGGCACGGAGGAAGTTGCGCCCGGCACTTTCGACAGCGACGTGAGGATCACGCTCACTGGTCTGAACTTTGTTCCCGAGCCCGATGTGATGGGTTCCGGCAAATTCATCATGTACACGTTGGACGGTTTTGGCGTGCCGACGGTGCTGATCGACAGCAATGCCGGAGGAATCACTGCGGACGATTTTCTGGAGATTCCCGAAGACGCGCACGAACACTTCAATTGGGCGTTTACCCAGCCCGGGTTTTACGAACTGACCGTTGTGACGTCGGCGACGCTGGGTTTGACGACGACGACGGGAACGGCAACGTACAGCTTCCGTGTGCGATCCGAGGGCGCACCATTTACTGCGGCAAACTCCAAGGGCAACCATGTGGCGAACGGAGCGGTGGTGCAGTTCACTACGTTTGGAACGCCATGCATCAATGCGGATGGCGACCTGGCGTACGTGGCGACGTTCGCGGGATCGGGGATCACGGGAACCAACAACACGGCGGTGGTGTTTGAAAACGAGGGGGTGCGTGCGTTTCGTCCGCAGGAGGGAACCACGGCGCCGGGTCTTGCGCCGGCTATTTTCCGGACGTTTGGCGAGCCGGTGTTATCGACTTCCGGGACTCAGGATCTGGTGTCGTTCACGGCGAACCTTGCGACCGGGATCGGATTGGTGACGGGAACAAACGACGCGGTGCTGCAGTCGGAATATGTGGATGGCAGCAGCACGGTGGTGCCGCACATTGCCTGGCGCGAAGGCGACGCAGCGCCGGGGTTGAGCGGTTATGCTTTCCGCGCTCTGGCCTGGTTTATTGTGGCCGACGACGGCACGGTGTTTTTCTCGGCCAACGCAAAAAACGGAACGCTTGTGAAGCGCGGGGTCTGGGTGCGCAAGATCGTTGCGGGCGCCCCGGTCACGGATCTGCTTGTGGCGACGGGTGAAACGTTCCTGACCGACCTCGGACCAAAAATGGTATCGGGATTTAACGGGCCAACAACCTCAGGAGTGCCGCGCAATCAATCGCGCGCCGTATCCTCCGACGGCAAACTGGCACTGCGCGTGAGTTTTCAAGGTTCAACTTCGCAGATCATTAAATTCATTCCGTGACCCATTGGCCATTCCCAGTCTGACGCAGAAAAACCTGCGCAGGCTGGGGACAGCCGTGGCTTTAAGTTTCCAGCTTTTTTTGAACATGAGTTTACAACGACTACCAGTAACCGTGCTCAGCGGCTTTTTAGGCGCTGGCAAGACGACCTTACTCAACCACATTCTTGCGAATCGCGAAGGCAAACGTGTTGCCGTGATCGTGAATGACATGAGCGAGATCAACATTGACGGAACGCTGCTGCGCGATGGCGGGGCGCAGCTTTCGCGTAGTGAAGAGAAGCTGGTGGAGATGAGCAACGGCTGCATTTGTTGCACATTGCGCGAGGATTTGCTGGTGGAAATTCGGCGTCTCGCAGAGGAGGGGCGGTTTGATTATTTGCTGATCGAATCTACCGGGATTTCCGAGCCGTTGCCTGTGGCTGAAACCTTCTTTTTCGAAGCGGAAGATGGAGGTTCACTTGCTGCCGTTGCGCGATTGGACACGATGGTGACGGTAGTTGACGCCTTCAATTTTCTGCGAGATTACACCTCGCTCGATGTATTGAAAGACCGCGGCCAGACGGCAGGTGAAGGGGATGAACGCAGCGTGGTTGATTTACTGATTGATCAGGTGGAATTTTGCGACGTGTTGGTGGTGAATAAAACGGACCTGATCACGAAAGGTGATCTGGAGAAGCTTCGAGGAATGCTCAAGGCACTTAATCCGAGGGCGAAGATTGTGGAAGTAGTGAAGGGACAGGTGCCTTTGGAACAGGTGCTGGACACCGGGTTATTCGATCTGGATTCAGCAAAGGCGGCTCCTGCGTGGATGAAAGTGATGCGCGGCGAGGAGGTCCCGGAAACCGAAGAGTACGGCATTTCGCATTTTGTCTATAGGGCACGGCGGCCTTTGCATCCAAAACGCTTTTGGGATGTGATCAACAGGGATTGGCAGGGGGTCGTCCGATCAAAGGGATTTTTCTGGCTGGCGACGCGTATGTCCTTTGTAGGCAGTTGGTCGCAGGCCGGTGGGATGTGTGCATATGAAGCAGCGGGAACGTGGTGGGCGGCTGCACCAAAAGAGGCCTGGCCGCTGGAGCAGGAATCCGTGGACCACATCATGTTAAACTGGCAAAAGCCGTTCGGAGATCGGAGACAGGAACTGGTGCTCATTGGTTCAGGAATGGACCGCGTGGATTTAACGAAGATGCTAGACGACTGCCTGCTGAACGATCGCGAAATGGTGCTGGGGGCCGAAGGATGGAAAACCTTCCGTGACCCATTCCTGTCGTGGAAAATACAGAAGTAAATGACAGCAGCGTGCGGTGCTTTGCATTGACTAGGCCTTGAGTTGGCAGTGTCTTTGGCGGACATGCCCACCTACGAGTACGAGTTATGTTCGGGCGACTGCAAATTGTGCGGCGGCAAAATCACTCTGCATCGCCCGCTCGATGCTGCTGCGCTGGAGAAATGTCCGCTGTGTCGGAAACCCATGCGCAAAGTGATTTCCAACTTTTACACGCAAAAAGTCTCAAAGCCCGCGTCGGTGTCTGAAGCAAAAAACGCTGGATTCACGGTTTTGAAAAAGACCGGCCTGGGCGAGTACGAAAAGCAGTAATAAAGCGCGAGTCGGAGCGGGATGTCTACCGGGCGTTATGCCAAACTCGGTTCCAGATCGGATTTTATTCCAGCCGCAGCGGGCTTTTTGACGAGCATTTCGCGGAGCATTTTGAGCACTTTGGAAACGTCAAAAGGTTTCCAAACGATGGGGTAACGTCCCGCGACCTTGTGCCCGCGTTCCAGCGGACGATCATTGTACCCTGAGACCATGATGACCTGGATGGAGGGCTTTTCGCTCACCATATAGCGGGCGAGTTCAATGCCGTCGATGTTGGGCATGATCACGTCGCAGATCACGGCGTGAATGGCTTCGAGGTAATGCTCGAGGATGTATTCCGCTTCCTCGCCATCGAGAGCCTGGATGACATGGTAACCATGCCGCCGCAGCGTCCAGTTCATGAATTCACGGAAAGTGGGGTCATCATCGACGAGGAGAACCGTCTCCTTGCCGCACAGGGAAAGATCGACCTGCTGACCCCCGTGAACAGGCGGCTGAATTTTCGGAGGAGACGCGAGGATGGATTGCCGGCGGGATTCGGAAACCACCGTGCGACGGGTTTGAAGTTCCTGAATCTCCCGTTCCACCGCCATGAGGAGGTCTTTGATGTTGGATTTCGCAATGTAATCGCGCGCTCCGGCCCGCATGGAATCGACCAGTGCACGATCCGTTTGAACCTCGGAAAAAACGATGACAGGAACGTCCATTTTACGTTTTTTGAGCATCGCGAGAATCATTTCCACCGTGAGGTAAGGCAGCATGTATTCCGTGATGATGAGGTCCCATTTACCTTGATCCAAAGCTTGCTCCAGGGACTCTGCACTGCTGGCTTTTTCCATGGAAAACTGGAATCCGCTGCGCCGGAGTTCAGCACGCAGGGCGAGAGAGCCTTCCACCGAATTATCGACGTGTAACACACGGAAAGTTGTCACCAGTTTGGCGGTCTTAGTTGAGTCGAAGGGCGGTTTTGGGCTCATTAGTAGCATCCTAACGGCCGAGTAATAAGCAAGGAGCGTGCGAGATGCCCGGAAGAGGAGCATTTATCGCAAAATTGTGTGAGCACCACCTTTGCCAAGGTCGTGGATCCGGTGTTCAAAGACGAGAAGAGCGTGATTTTTAAGGACGATCCCGGATGGAGATCTCCACCCTGCGATTGGGTGCCTGTTGCTCGATGGAACCAGTGGCGGGAACAATCAGCTTGGAAATGCCCCGGCCGACGGTCAAAATGCGGTCCGGCGCTATGCCCATCTCGGAAACGACCCAGTTTTTCACGGATTGCGCTCTGCGTTCACTGAGGCCGAAATTGTAATCTGCCCCTCCGAACGAGTCGGTGTGCCCTTCGATGGTGATCACGCCTTTAGGAAAACGCTTCAGAAGTGTCGCCAGTTTTTGCAGTTCACTGAGTGAGACTGAGCTGAGATCGGCGCTGTTGTACTCAAATAGAGCGCCGCCGGGGATTCCGATGGGTTTACTGGGATCGTATCCCGCACCTCCACCCGCAAGCGCATCATCGAGGGATTGCAACCCGGGGATTCCACCGCCGCCGGCGCCGGATCCATCGAGAAGATCGCGAGCACCGGCAGATGAGGGGTTGCCGGAGAAATCCGCAGCTTTGAGTGTCGGGGTGCGGGGATTGGTCTGCGTTTCTTTAAGCAGGGAATCGCTCAGATTTTGGAGATCACTTTCGATCGCCCGTGCAGCAGCGCTTTGAAGTTGCACGGTTTCCTGCATCGACGCCGAATCAATGCGCGGCCTGTCGGCAATAATGGGTTTGGCGATTTCCGTCGCCTGAGGTGCGATACGAACTTCCTTAAGCGTCTCGTCTGCGGACGGTTTTTCGGCGGGCAAATTCAGTTCGCGCACGGCCGGGGTGGCGGTTTTTTGGGTCGATTCAGGTTTCTCGTCCTGAAGAAGCAGCGTGGGATCCACCGTGGTGCGATTGACCTGGAAAGCCCGTGGAACCAGACGTTCGCTGGTCGTCGAAAACCGTTCCAGTCGCATGAATGCGAAAAATCCGAGCACGACCGCATGGAAAAGGATCGACACCAGCATCGCAGCCAAAATCCAGCGCCTGAACGTCGCGGTATCGTTATCGGCTTCGAGCCATGAATCCGTTTTCATTTGAGCGATTATCTCACGTTTTTGTGGAATGGTAAAAGGGCTTCTTCACGACGAGACAGTTGTTTTTTTGCCAGAAATCCAGGCGGAAAAATATTTAAACCATCGCAAAGCAAGGCTGCGGGTTTTCGTGTAAGCAGCGACTTCAACAAAGTGATAGGAGAAAATGGCGAACAGGAAGGTGCTCGCAAGGGCCATCATCCACAGCGACTCCACGGACATCTGACCTTTGTACAGTTTCAAAAGGGGCAAGGTCAGGAATTGGGCAAGGTACAGGCAGTCACTTACGCGTCCAAGGTAGTTAACGCAGCGCCGGATCCACCGGGGGGCCGCCCAATTTAACGAAGAAACGAAGAGCGCAATGAAA
>Ga0105046_10017224_pt1 | contig 11067 bp, 15 predicted proteins | sample MAT03_FD_78385 | JGI IMG/M metagenome (GOLD analysis project Ga0105046, IMG submission 78385) | Freshwater microbial communities from Lake Fryxell liftoff mats and glacier meltwater in Antarctica - MAT-03 (megahit assembly) | ecosystem: Environmental > Aquatic > Freshwater > Ice > Liftoff...
AAAATCATCCCCAAACTGTGAGTGTTGGAATCAATGATCGCCCGTGGAACCTTGGAAGACGCGATTGCATTGGCGGTAGAAAAATTCCGCGGCGTTCAGGATAAAGAAGGGCAGCCCTATATTCTGCACTTGTTACGCGTGGCGATGAGCGTGACTGACCCGGATGCGAGAATCGTAGGCTTACTTCATGATATTGTCGAAGATACGGACGTAACCTTGCATGATTTGCGAGCTCTCTCGTTCTCAGAGAATATCGTCGGTGGCGTGGATTGCTTAACTCACCGATCGGGCGTCAGCTACTGCGATTACGTCATTGGAATTCAAAAGCATTCCATTGCTCGTGCCTGTAAAATTGCCGACTTGAATGACAACTATCGTTTGGATCGCGTCGCCTATCGTGACGGACACGTCGATGATGACTCGCGGCGAATTCAGCGATACATTCTGTCGCATCAGTTTTTACAAGACAAGATTGGCGAGTCCACGTATCGTCGCTTAATGAAGGCCGTCGACCAATGAATGAGTTAGAAATTCCGGAACTAACGGCCTTGAGGAGTCCGGCAGGAATCGTTCGTGTACCACCCGAAATCGACATACCGGTAACGCCACGGGTGATGCGAATCGTCGATACCGCCAGCTTTCGTCGATTGATACGCATCAGTCAGCTCGGGTTGGTCTCTCAGGTCTATCCCGGTGCGACACATTCTCGATTTGAACACTCGCTGGGAGTCTATCGCAACGGACTGTTATTTCTCCAACGCTTGGGAAGCTTGCCAGAGTTTCGAAAAGCCGTCTCCGTTGCCGACGCCGAGTTGTTAGTCGTCGCGGGGTTGCTGCACGATTTAGGGCATTGGCCGTTTTGTCATGCCATCGAAGATATGCAATTGGAAGGTGTCTTGAGGCACGAGCAGTTGGCCCGGCAATTGTTACTCAATAGCGAACTGGCAGAGATGCTAGAGCGGGACTGGACGATCTCCGTCGAATCCATCTCGGAACTGTTAGCGCCGGTCGACAAATCCAATCCTAAGTATCCACTGCTGGGGAACGTTCTCAGTGGTCCAATCGATATCGACAAGCTGGATTATCTCGACCGCGATTCGCTCCATGCAGGCGTTCCTTATGGTCGGAACTTTGATCGGAACCGCTTGATCAGCCAGTTATGTATCGGTCCCGATGGACGATCGTTAGCGATCACCGACAAAGCGAGAACCGCCGCTGAGATGATGGTCTTTGCACGTTATGTGATGTTCAGCGAAGTCTATTGGCATCATGCGGTACGGAGTGCGACCGCCATGCTGCAAAGGTCGGCATGGGAGTGCCTGCGTATCGTAGGTGGAAAACCCAATGAAGGCGCCTTGATTTTGAATTCCTGGCAAGGCATGAGCGAGTCGGAATTCATTGAGAGAATGCGTAAAATTGCCGTCGGTTCCTCGGTAGAATCGATGGTGGAAGGGCTTTTCGGTAACCGACGGGCCCTCTACAAACGGTTGGCTGAATTCCATAGCTTGGAATCGCCAGCCTTGCATGCGGCGATAGCCCGCCGCCCATATTCGGTATTGGTCGATCTAGGAGATCGACTTGCTGAACGCCTTGCTGCCGAGGCGAAGCTTGTGGTCCGGCCAACCGATGTGCTGATCGACGCACCGCCGCTGAAACTGGAGGTCCAATTCAACATCCAAGTCCGGCAAGGTTCGGGTAACTTTCTTTCGCTGGGAGAGTTGTCGCCGGTGGCGAGCACACTAGCCAATCAACAATTCGACAACCTCGTCAAGCGGGTACGGGTTTTCGTTGCACCTCACCTGCGCGATTCGCTTCGTAGATTCGATATTGCATCGATACTCAGCAGTGTTTTGTAAAGCGATCTGCCATTGTTTGCGTTCAGTGGCATAGGGCTTCCACTATTTTTTCAACATTCTGAGTGCAGCATACTTCAATGAACGCGGCTTGATTTTTCGGAAAGCGATGAGCATCTCGTTGGCGTCGCGGAATCTTCGAATGGGGCGCATCTCCACGGAGCGTCGGATCCATTGAATCAAGTCTGGATGGACTTTGCGACGGAGGACTGCGTATCCCGGTGGCGGCCAATCAAACGGCCACTCTGGCAAGTGGCCGGAAAGAATCTTATAAGCGATCAATCCAATCGAGAACACATCAGACCGGGCGCTCGGGCGTCCCATCGCTTGTTCAGGTGCCATGTAACCAACGGTTCCAGAACCCGAGGCAATCATGGTTCGCATGATCGTCTTTTGCGCGACCTTGGCAATCCCGAAGTCCATCAACTGTAGTCGTCCGTCGGGTAACAAAATCATATTGTCGGGCTTGATATCACAATGAATGATTTTATTGCGATGAGCATAGGCAACTGCGTCGACCATCTGCTCAATCACGCTGATCCCGTGCAAAAACGAGATACGCTTTCGCAGTCGATCGCTAAGTGTTTGTTCGCCAAGCTTCGATGTAATGACGAAACGTCCGTCGATAAACGAAGCGTCTTTCAACGGCAAGATGTTCGGGTGATCCAGCCGTGCGACTAAACGGGCCTCGCGTTGGAAAGTCTCCAACATCGCCGGAGTTACGTTGGATTGATGGGGCATTTTGAGCGCGACTCGAACGCCTTCGATCGTATCGATTGCTTGATAAACATGCGCGAACCCACCTTGCGCGAGTTGTTTCTCAATTCGATATTTTCCAAGACGTTGCCGAGTACGCAATCGCGTTACTTCGACTCGTGATTTCGCCATCACATCAATGCTCTGTGCAATCATAGTCAGTGGGAATTATTCGGTTTTTGCCTATAGGATAGTTTATTCCCAACCGGCTGGAAGCGAGGCTTGTATGGTTAAATTTTTAGGAATACAAGGTCGCCTGCCCAACATCAAAAACGATTGCTTCGATTGTGGGGGGCCAGGACGCGGTCGACTACGCCAGCTCAATGATTGCCAGGAAACGCCTGTTGTGACGATTCTTCCTTGCATGCATCTTATCGGCAATTCCGGCAAGAAAACTGCGGCCGCCTCGAGAGATTGTGGTGGTTTTCGTGACCTGCCCGATTGCTTTCATGGCTGAGTTTGTCGAATATGCATAGACGCGCGACGTGCTTTCCGAAATATTGCTCAGTTCTTGGGATTTTTTATGGCCAACCATTTAATCCAAAATGCTTCCAAAAAAATCTGCCTTAGCGAAATGACTTTGGCAGAAGTACGGCAGGCAGACTTCCAGGTGGCTGTTCTTCCCTTCGGGGCTACCGAACCGCACAATTTGCACCTGCCTTATGGAACCGACATCTTCGAGGCGGAATGGATCGGTCGCGAATCGTGCCTGCGAGCGGCGGAAATGGGTGCCAAAATCGTTCTCTTGCCGTGCCTCCCCTACGGAACGGAATCCAATTTGTCGACATTCCCGTTGGCGATGAATCTTCAGCCATCCACTGTCATGAAAGTGGTCGAAGACTTAGTGCATACCCTGTCTCAATCGAGAATCCGGAAGCTCGTCCTTCTCAACAGCCACGGCGGAAATGATCTTAAACCCATCCTTCGTGAGCTTTATGGTAAGACCGATGTCCAGATTTTCTTATGCAATTGGTATCAGATGGTACGCGACGCAGCGGGCCAAATTTTTGATATGCCGGATGATCACGCCGGCGAGATGGAGACTTCCCTAATACTGGCCTATCGACCGGAATTAGTCGCCCGGAACCCCGACGGATCGCTCCCAGCCGACATGGGCCAAACACGTCCCTTCCGATTCCAAGCCCTGGAGAAAGGCTGGGTTGGCATGACGCGTCCGTGGCATCTTCTAACGACGAATTCCGGAAGCGGAAACCCGCATGCTGCCAGCGCTGAAAAGGGAAATCGATTGATGGAAGTAATCTGCGAGCGACTTGTCCCGTTTTTCGTCCAATTATCCAACGAACCGATCGATGAAAGCTTTCCGTTTTAAAGTGACGTGTCGTCCAGGCGAGTTGCGACCGCTCGGAAAACTGGAAGCTTCTTCTGATTCGCGATGAATTCTCGACGTGATCGACCGTAAGGATCCTCTTCCCAGGGTTCGACTTTTTCGTGCCACGTAAAGAGTGGCGAGACAACTTTTCGGATTTGCTCCCAATACGCGCGATTATCACTTTGGAGAAAAAGTTGGCCGCCGACAATCAAAGACTGATGTAGCAACTCGACGAACGCGGGTGAAAGTAATCGTCGGTGTCGTTCCCGCACCTCGGCGAAGGGCTGCGGATGATAGATGTGGATCTCTGTCATAGAATTCCGAGCCACATAATTCTCGAGGAATTGATAGCCGTCACAGACCGCAAAACGCAGATTCGAAAGTCCTCGCTGGTTTCCACGACGCGTCGCGTAGCGAATCACGACTGGCAACATATCAATTCCAATATGATCCACGCTTGGTCGACGGACTGCCGAAGAAATCGTAAATCGACCGTTGCCGCAGCCAATATCGAGAACCAATGCCGAAGAACGCCCAAAAAGTCCCGACCAATCCATCGGACCGGGCGGAGGTAACCGTTTGATCGCAGTTTGCACCCATTCGGACTTCAGAAGAATCGGGCCTGGAATCGGAACTCCGAGTTCGTACTCGATTTCCCCATCCGGCGTTTGGCGAAAATCCGCTGAATTCAATGGGGCTTTATTCATTCTTCGACTATTTTCAATAGGATTGCACGACTGTTAGTCAGTGCGATTATCGTAGCCGAAGTCGTCAGACTTCGGACGAAGCGACAACATCGTTTTTAGTCCAGCTTCGTCCGCACCCAACCTTTTTCGATTGAAATTCAGATGTTCGCCCAGTTTCTTGACTTTAGCGCCTCTAAACCGATGCCATTCCTTGTCCTGCTAATCGTACTGGGTGGAATTTTTATATGGGCGTGCCTATTTATCCTCCTGCGATATCTCCTTGCCTATCGAAAGCTTACCAACGTCGAGCGATTGCAGATGATCGAAGCAGGGCAATCGAACGATCTCTTGAAATCCTTTGATAGCGAATCGCGAAGGAATCGATTTCTCTCGGTCTCGCTCGGTCTTTGCGTTCCGTGCATAGCCCTAGGCGGGGCGACTTTGGTCTCGATCTGGACAGAAGATCAATTCGCCCTTTCGCTTGTCGCTTGGATATGTGCTGCAATCGCGTGTTTGGCAGCGACCATTTGCGCAACGATCGTGATGGTCCGCCAGTATGATATCGACTAGGGCGAGTAGAGATCCCAAAATATCTGATCTATGCGAGTTGGTCGACAAATAGCGACGCGATATCGAGAGATGCTAGGGGCAAACAGAGCGGGTGAATCGTTTGTCCTTTGTCGAAACGTTGGATGGAAGTGTAGTCGGAATCGATCGGTTCACGGTGTACAAACACCGCTTGCGAGGGAACGTCGACTCGCCAGTATTCGGAAATCTTAGAGGCTGCATAAAGCTGCTGTTTTTCCGTCCGGTCAAATTTAACACTGCTGTAACTGACTTCGATGAGCAAGTAAACTTCTTCCGACACTGGATGTCGATCGATGTATCGCCGCCGTGTCACCCAAGTCACATCCGGTTCTGGGCAGCTATGACGATCGGGAATGCGAATTGGCTTTTCGATTCGGATCGTAAAATCGCCGTTTGATTGACGGATGCTCCATTCCGTCAAATAATCGATCGGATCACAATGTTTCGGCCCCTGTGGATTCATCTGCACGATCCTACCGTTCATAAGCTCAACTTGACCGACGATCTTATCAAAATCGCCGCGTTCAACCATCACTTCGTATTGCTCGATGGAAATCGGTAACGTGACCGGCCATTCTTGGGCGGGCTCGGCAATCATCATCGTAGGTTGAGATTCAATCGTCATCTGAACTACCTTGTAAGACGTCCTGGTATTCGACGGATCATTTTTGGTCGAACTCGTCAGTTTCCACTCCGTATTGTACTTCGTTCGTGATCTTTCTAAAACTTCCTTTACAGCTAAATTTTTTTCCCAGCGAATGCAACGCAGGATTTCAATCAACAGACTGCGCCATGATGTTGACGTCAACGTCGCCATTTGAAATCATCCCAGCGGACGGTTATGTGATGCTCAATATCGCACGTATAACAGACTGCTGCACTGGCATTCGGAACCACATCGATGAAACGCAGTTTCCATCCCTGGATTCGCTGATTCCGAACGGACGCCGACGGTGCAGCGGCTTCCGCTTTCGCAACTAACTCCTCACCGATGATTGGATCGAACCCTCTCTCGGGAAGCGAAACCGGCAACTCAAGCTTGCGTAGGCTGGTCGTGATCCCCAGTCCCAGCGATTTCAAGATCGCTTCTTTCGAAACCCAAGCGAATATCAATGATCTGCGTTGTTGCTGCTTGGGAAGCATATTCCACTGGGCGAACTCGGTTTCACTCAGCAGTTGACTTGCGATCGCTTCGTCGTTCATTCGACGATCGTAAAATTCGATATCGACACCCACCGGACTCGACTTTGCAAATGCCATCAGGGCCCAATCTTGAGAATGCGAGACGTTGAAATGCAAATCCATGTCCGATGCGAGGTATGGTTTCCCAAGACTACCGTACTCAAAAGCAATCTTCGTCGGTGAGGTTTGGAGGATCGCACCAAGCAGCATCCGTAGTCGCCCTCGACACACGCTGAAACGTCGCCGAAGTTCAACTGTAACGAATCGATCGGAACGAGCAAGTTCGTCGCCGTCCAAGCAATCCAACGCGCGCTGAACTTCTTTATCGGTAACGGCCAACGGAACAGCCACAATCAGGCATTGGCGATCTTCGAGCACGGCGCTACTCTGCTCCAAAGTTCGAGACTGGAATCTTGGCTTCCGCATTACGCCAGTTCTTGATGAAGTGAATGAGACCTGGCATGGCTTGCGGGGGAACTTAGGATTCGATTGTCTCGGGTATCAATAAGCTTCTAAGTTGATCGAGGACAAGCTCCGAACGGGTGACCTAACGATCCTTGCAACATCGAAATCCCGTGTGGTTGCTCGCAGTGTTGATGTCGCCTTTGCCACGCGTGCCGATCATATAGCGAGTGCAATATTCGTCGCTGCATAAAAATGAGCCACCTCGATGGGCGCGTTTTGCAACGCCGGGTTCGGCTGGATCGAACGAATCGTCCGGACCTTGCGGGTTTACGGCGACTTCGCCTTTTGCTTGAAGCCTTTCATAGTAATCAGGACGATACCAGTCGCTGCACCACTCCCATACATTGCCGGTGATATCGTAAAGTCCGTAACCGTTGGGCGGATACTGAGCGACGGGGGCGATTCCGACAAAGCCATCAGCGCCCGTGTCCTTCGTCGGAAAAATCCCGTCATAAATATTGGCCATATGTTTGTCACTAGGTCGTAGTTGATCACCCCAGTGATAAAGCGTACCCGCAACCCCACCTCGCTGAGCAAACTCCCATTCGGCTTCCGTTGGAAGTCTCTTGCCAGCCCATTTCGCGTACGCCTCGGCGTCAGGGAATGCAATATGAATGACCGGGTAGTTCTCCTTGCCGTCGATGCTGCTGTCGGGGCCCGTCGGGTGGCGCCAGTCGGCACCATGCTCATATCGCCACCATTGAAGGTAGTTGTCGAGTGGAATACGTTCGGTCGTCGGTGTAAAGACCGTCGAGCCCGCTACGAGTTTTTCGTCGGGTACTCCAGGGAAATCTTCGGGGCGAGGTTTTTGTTCCGCGATCGTCACGTAGCCTGTCGCATCGACAAACGCCTTGAACTGTTGATTGGTCACTTCGGTCGTATCCATCCAGAAACCGTCGACGCGCACTCGATGGATGGGTAGAGCATCGACAGTCAAACCAGGCGTGCCACAAAGACTATCGCCGGTTTCAGCGCATCCCATGGAGAATTCGCCGCCCGGAATCCAAACCATCCCTTCGGGCTTTGAATCTAGCGCCGGTTGCGGATTTGACTTCGTCGGAGCAAAGCCTTTCGCCAGAGTTATTGGCGCGAGTTGTTCAACCGCAGCCCCGTTCTTGTTAGTTGGTAGCGTCTTCGTTCCAAAATTGGAAAACGCTGCGAAGCCTGCAACAACGACAACGCCAAGAGCCATCCAAATCCCAAAACGCTTCAACAATCCATGGGAGGGATTTGAATTTTGGTTCAACAATTCAGCTCGATTGAGCGTGTTCACTTTCCTATCTCCGAGGTGTTGCCCGAAAAGCATTTGGGGCGTGATCATTGGCTGGATTCCATATATGATACCGCCCGCACCCAATTTTCGCTCCTACCCGACTGTCTTCTTTCAAGATCGCGTTGGCGAGAAACGACAATTGACCAAGTGTTAGGCGTTGGACGCCAAAAGATCGTGTCGAATGTCCGTCCATTTGATTTGCCTAGAACGACGTCACAGTTTGCCTTTGATAGCAAGTTCGTGGAAGAAGTGCGGAATGCTATCTTGGTTTTCGAGGAGCCAATCGATGTTGGGTTGTCCTGACATCGCTTTGGCAATGGCCTTCGTAGTCGCTTCTCGGTTCGTTTTGAAGAGCAACTCAGGATCATACTTTTCGTCAACAATGGATGGGTCTAACCACACGCTGACGATGATCCCCAACTCTTCAGCCTTGTCCTTGGGGATGTGGCCATGCCGAACTGCATCGAGCACTCCGTGGGCGATCGCCGCTTGAACGGTCCCCATGAGAATATTCGTATACTTGGAACTATTGACGGTGACCTTGCTGACCATCAACGTCGCGGGCTTGACCATCACGTCGCTGTTGAGGATGGCAAAGACTTTGGTGTGCCCTTTCACTTGATTGCCGATCAGATTTGCGATGGCAATACCGACGGGGCCGTCCAATTCACCGATGACTACTTCGGGTTCAGCCGCTGACCAAGCCGGCGCGCCTTCGACGAGAGCTTCTCCAGTGCGAAGGATGATTCGACCACTAGGCTTGATGATTTTTTTGGCAGGCTTGGCAGCCTTAGCCATTTTGGACGCTTTTGCAGCTTTCTTCTTTTTGGGCATGTTGAGCTCTCGATCGATCTAAGTGGATGGAGGATGTAGTTCAGGACGCAAGTAAATAAACGATTTTCCTAACCGACCACCATAGTTGCCGGCGGAAATGCGGAGCAAGCCGGGCGTCAATTTTGCGGCATCGACCGCGGCGTAAGTAGCATTGGCGACCGATTCGAGATCACGCCCATTGACGATGATCTCCATGATCGAATGGACGCCTTCGGGAACCAACGATTTCGGTCCCAGTTTTTCTCGAAGGGTCGGACAATATTCAGCAAACGTGCTCGCAATCAAAAATTTATATTGGCTGCCCGCTTTGCTGCCGCTCGCTGCGACGCCTCCGGGAAACGTCGTGATTACTCCCGGAGCAAGGTCGGCGGCCGCTGCAGCTTTCTCAGCGGCGTCGATCGCTGCTTCTTCGGATGCCCCCATGAACCAAACGTTTCCGCCCATCAATCCGTCTGTATATCCGAAGCGTCGGGATAGAAAAAAGTCACCGCCAAGTGTCGGGATCACCCAGCCTGGTTGGCCAAAGCGAACGTCGCGAAACTGATGGCCATCGCCGAAGAAAGCGATTTTTCGTCCGAGCGTATAAAAGGGTTCGGTATCGAGCGCATTAAAGCATCGGGCCGTTGGACACGTCAAGATATTCTGACTGATTCTGGCAAGCATTACTCGTTCGAGATGTTCGACGCGATCTTTGCGAAAGCGAGGAACATGGAACTGCAGGTACGCACCGGGACGTCCATCGGGTGTTTCTTGCTTGCTGGACTTGCCGTCGATATATGCTTCGATTCCCGCCTCGCAGTCGCAAAGGATCGTGCTGCTGGCGTGTCCCGTTGCTGCGGCACAGGCTGCGTCGAGCCATTTTCGATTCGATGCGGTAACGAGCACTCGACCATAGATGCTTCGAAAGGCTTCGGCGAAAGTGTCGTCGACGATTGCTGAGGAGGCGTTGCTTGAAGGACTAGGATTCATAATCGTTACCGCGATGCTCTTCCGCGTCCGACAAAGATGTTTTCTTCGGTCACAATCTTGTCCATGAAAATATCGTGCTCTTCTGCGGGAATCTCATCGAACAACTGACACTCGAAACTCAACGCGACCAACGGGGCATCCAGGCGGGCGTGTTGCAAGAGTTTGTCATAGTAACCTTTACCATGTCCGGTGCGTCCTCCGTGGCGATCGAAGGCAACTCCCGGGACCATGACCAAGTCAAGACCGACGGGTTGCAGATGTTTGGCGGCCACCGACCGAAGCTCGGCTTTGGGCTCAAGAATTCGATACATTCCCAGTTCGAGTTCGTCCATACTTTCGAGATGAAAAAGCTCTAACTCTCCATCCAAGCAGTAGGGAACTACAATCCGTTTGCCGCTCTGGAGGGCACCGGGTAAGGCCTGGCGAGTCCGCACTTCTTCGCGAACATCGACGTAAAACATGACCGTTTCAGCGGCGTGATATTCGGGAAGCTGCATGAATCGATCGACGATTTTGGACGAGATTTCATCCTTGTTCATCTGATTCTTGCGGTTCTGATGTGCTTGTTTGCGAATCTCGGTTTTTCGTTCGAATAAGTCCATGTTTGATCAGTAAGGAGGGGCAAGTAAAGATTGTTTTGACTATGATAGCCGAAGTCTTCTGCCTTAGAAGTGACTTGTTCTGGCCATCGCGGGCAATTACCCTATTGCGTTGCGGATCCCAAAACTATCACCTGCACCCGAATCAACAACGTTTACGTCGCTATGTCGTTATTTTGGCCGATTATCTGGATTGGATCGATACTTGCGGCAGTTATCGCTTTTGCCGTGACGGCTTTACGAGAAAACGCGAGAGTCCGCTCGGCATCTTTGGCTAGACAGCCCAAGGTTGCCCCGGTTAGCGAACCGGACGGAATGCCTGACGAGTCGATAGAGAATCTCGACAGTTTTCCTGCCGAGAGTTTCAATTTCGGCGACGGATCTACTAAATCTTGATCAGCGCACACGGGACGCATCTGTTGTCAGCGGGTGGAGTCGCTGACACACGTTTTGTGCGGTCACACCACGTTTTGTGCGCGGACATTGGTTGAAATGTAATGTCTACTCGGGCATATCTTTATTGAGAATGCCT
>Ga0105046_10017227_pt1 | contig 11067 bp, 10 predicted proteins | sample MAT03_FD_78385 | JGI IMG/M metagenome (GOLD analysis project Ga0105046, IMG submission 78385) | Freshwater microbial communities from Lake Fryxell liftoff mats and glacier meltwater in Antarctica - MAT-03 (megahit assembly) | ecosystem: Environmental > Aquatic > Freshwater > Ice > Liftoff...
CGACGATGAGGTGCTCTGGGCGATGCTAGCCGATCCGCAAATCGCGGCCGATCAAGCACTACCCGCAACCGGCGTACCGCTCGCCTGGGAGCGTCAGCTTTCCGCCTGCTTCATCCACGGCCCCGACTACGGCACCCGCGCCAGCACGCTGATCGATCTGGCCCCCGATCACTTCATCATCCGCGAACGCAGCTTCGGCCCAATGGGCGCACCGCGCGGGGAAGTGGTGCTGCGCGAGGAGGGGTGATTGCCGGCGCGACTGACTTACCGCCGCGTTGCCCGCGCCGCGACGACGCTTGCGCCGAACAAAATCAGGGCGGCAAGCGCGAAGGCGAGGCCGGGCTGGTAGAAATCGCCGTGGCGGGCAATTCCGAAGGCGAACACGGTGGCGAATAGATACGGGCCGATGATGCCGGCCAAGCTCGTTAGCGAACCGAGCGCGCCCTGCAGCTGGCCCTGCTGGGCGGGGTCGCATTGGCGGCTCAGCAGGCTTTGTACGGATGGGCCTGCAAATCCCCACAAGGCCATCAGCGGGATGCCCGCCCAAAACCAGGGGCCGGTGGGTGCCAGCGCATACGCGGCAAAACCCAAGCCGCCGAAGCCCAAGCCGATGATCAAGGCGCGGTATTCGCCGATCCGCTTGACCACCGGTTTGACCAAACCGCCCTGCACAATTGCCGAGCAAATCCCAACCGCGGCGAGGGTGAAGCCGATGGTTTTTTCGCCCCAGCCGTAGCGATATCCCGCGTACAAAACGAACGTTGCCGGCAGCGCCACGTGCGCCAATTGCGAGAGGAATTGGACAATCGCCAAGCGCCACATCGCCGGCCGCCGATGCAGAAACTTAAACGAGCCGATTGGATTGGCTTTGGCCCAGCTGAACGCGGTGCGGCGCGATTTGGGCAGCGATTCCGGCAGCACAAAAAAGCCGTAGCAAAAGTTGGTCAAGCTAAGGCCGGCAGCAACCCAAAAAGGCAGCCGAATGTCGATCTCGCCCAAGACGCCGCCGAGCGCGGGGCCAATCACAAATCCCAAACCAAATGCGGCGCCCAACATGCCGTAGGAGCCGGCGCGTTTTTCGGGTGCGACGACGTCGGCAATATAGGCATACGCCGTCGAAATGCTGGCGGATACCACGCCAGCTAGGATGCGCCCAATCACCAAAATACCAAGCGTCGGCGCCAAGGCCATGATGATGTAGTCGATGCCCAACCCGGCGTTGGACAAAAGCACCACCGGGCGCCGCCCGAATCGGTCAGACAGCGCGCCCAGAATCGGCATTGAGATAAATTGGATCAGCGCAAACAGCGTGCCGAACCAGCCCACGGTGCTGGCGGCACTGGGGATATTGCCGCCGTAAAACTCGGCGATCAAATTGGGCAGCACCGGGATGATCAAGCCGATCGCAAGTACGTCTAGGGCGACGGTAACAAAGATAAATGCCAGCGCAGCGCGGCGCGGCTCGCCTGCACTCATTAACGTGGCCGCGGCACTCGCAGTAGCGCTTTATTCACGCCCAGCAAACGCGATTGCGCCCTTCGCTCTTGGCCCGATAAAGCTGCTCATCGGCAAAAGCAAGGATATCGCTGGGGGCTTTCATCGCTGGGGTCCACTCGGCCACGCCCACGCTGATGGTGATGCGCACGGCGCGGGTGGGCAGCACGACGGTGTGCTGTTCGACCGCGAGGCGCAGGTTTTCAGCCAGTTTCACCGCGCGCTTGGCGTCGGTCTCGGGCAGCAAAATGGCAAACTCTTCGCCGCCAATTCGCGCCGCCACATCGCCTTCGCGAACCCGGCTGCGCAAAATTTCAGCAAGCGCTTTCAGAACCTGATCGCCCGCCAGATGGCCAATCTCATCGTTGATCGGCTTGAAATGGTCGATGTCGATGAACGCTAGGCTGAAGGTGCGCTGATTGCGCGACGAGCGCTGCATTTCTTTCTCCAGCAACTCCAGCAGCTGGCGGCGATTGTTGAGCTTGGTTAGGGTGTCGTGGGTGGCCAGCTGATAGAGCTCTTCGTGGTAGCGCGCTTCAATCGAGGTGTGGCTGATGAACTTGAAAATCGTTTGGCCAACGCTTAGGTGATCGCCGTCGTGCAAAATCTGTTCGGCGATGCGCTCGTCGTTGAGGTAGGTGTGGTTGGTTGAGTCGAGGTCTTTGACCCGATAGCCATCGCTGCCCGTGAAAATTCGGCAGTGCGCGCGGGAAACCGAGCGCTCGGCAACCTGAAAATCGGCTTCCGGCGCGCGCCCGATAACGAGCCCAGCGCCGGTCAATTCAACCCGGGTGCCCAAGCGCTCACCGCGGATCACCACGAGGCAAGCGCTGACAATCCCGGATGGGTTGGGCGGCGCGTCCATCGGCAAGCGCTTGGTGGTTAAGTTTTCGCGGGTGGTTTCGCGGTGGGTCATGGGCGCTACTGTCGCAGATTGGGCTATTGTGGGGAATCCTTTGTTCTCACTCAACAGGCGTATTTTTGCGGAAACTTGGCTTCACGGCGCTGTTGCTTGCCTCGGCGCTCTTGGTTTTTGTTGCGGGAACCCTGAGCGCGCGCTTTGGCTGGCCGCCGTATCCGCAGATGGTGCGCGTTTGGTACGCGCTAAGCGGCGATCTGCCGCGCAAGCGGCTGGCGAGTGATCGGACTGCGCTGATCGCTGCTTTTCGTCAGGATCAACGGCCGGCAGATCTGCTTTTGGCGGGTGACAGCCAATTTGCGCGCGGCGAATGGCGCACGCTTTTGCCAGAGGTCAAAGTGAAAGTGCGCGCGATTGATGGCGAAACCAGCGCTGATCTGAATACGCGGCTCGATACGCTTGAAGGCGCTGCGCGGCTGGCCCTGCTGATCGGAATCAACGACCTGGTTGCAGGCGCCGCACCGGCGCGCGTTTGCGCGGAGATTGAGGCGCTCGCGCTTAAGCTTAAGCCGCAGCCGATCTGGCTGTTTGCGGTCTTGCCGACGCGCCGCGCCGGCTGGAACGAGCAGGTTGAGAAGCTAAACGGCTGCCTTAAAATTCGGAGCTTGGCCAATCGCTGGCGCTTTGTTGAGCTGTTTTCAGCGGGTGAGGCGCTGCCCGCTCTATATGCCCAAGATGATCTGCACCTCAACGAGGCGGGCTATCGGCTGCTGGCGGATCGGCTCAAGGTGTTGCTTGAGCGCGAGCCTTAAATCAGCTCGCGAATGAGCGCTGGATGCTTGCCTGGATCGCAAGCGCGGCCTGACGCGGATCGGCGGCGGCGCGGATTGGCCGCCCAACCACAATAAAGTCAGCGCCGTTTTGAAACGCTTGGGCCACGTCCACGGTGCGCTTTTGGTCGTCATCGTTGGCTACCGGGCGAATGCCGGGACACACCACCAGCAGGCGTTCATCCACTTCGCGACGAAGGGCCGCGACCTCAAGCCCTGAGGAAATCACGCCGTCGCAGCCCGCATCGAGCACCGCGCGTGCGCGCGACAGCACCAGCGCCTGCGCGTCGCAGCGAAAACCCAGGCGATCGAGATCGCCTTGATCGAGGCTGGTTAGGGCAGTCACCCCAAGAATGCGCGTATTGCCTTTGACCTCGGCCGCCGCTTTGAGCATGCCGTCTTGCCCGTGGATGGTCGCGAAATCCACGTCCCAGCGCGCCAACTGGCGCACCGCTGCGGCCACGGTGGCCGGCACGTCGAAGAATTTGAGATCGACAAAGACCCGCTTGCCGCGGGTTTTGAGAAAATCGAGCACTTGAAAGTATTCGCCGCTCATCAAGAGCTCAAGGCCAATTTTATAAAATCCAACCGAATCGGCGAGCAGATTAACCATTGCAGTGGCCTGTTTTAGATCGGCCACGTCGAGCGCAAAGATTAAACGGTCATGGGCGGGCAGTGATTTGTAGTTCATGGCGGCGTGTACCTAGCGGGACCCGTTTTCAGCCGGGTTTAAAGCATAACCAGATCAGACGCGCGCGCCCACGGGCAAAGCTACAAACTGGCGCGCGGCCTGCCCAGGCACAGCGCCATCACCGCCATGCGCACGGCGATGCCGTTGCCCACCTGCTCCAAGATCACCGAGCGCGGGCCGTCGGCGAGATCGGAGGCAATTTCCACGCCCCGATTCATGGGGCCCGGGTGCATCACGATGCAGTCCGGCTTGGCCAGCGCCAGGCGCTCGGTGGTCAGCCCATAGCGGCGGAAATATTCGCCTTCGCTGGGCAAAAAAGCCCCGCGCATGCGCTCTTTTTGCAGGCGCAGGCCGATCACCACATCGGCGTCGACCAAGGCCTCGTCGAGATCGTCAAAAACGGTCACGCCGAGCGCCTGCACCGCTTCCGGCAAGAGCGTGGCAGGCGCCACCACGCGCAGCTCACCCACGTGCAAAATATTGAGCGCGTGGATCTGTGAGCGCGCCACCCGCGAGTGCAAAACATCCCCAACAATCACCACCCGCAGGCGCCCAAAATCGGGGCCTTTGTGGCGACGAATGGTGTAGACGTCAAGCATCGCCTGGGTGGGATGGGCGTGCCTGCCATCACCCGCGTTGAGCACCGCGACGCCCTCGCGCGCGTGGCTCGCAAAAAACTGCGCCGCGCCAGAATCGGCGTGGCGCACCACGAACATATCGCAGTGCATGGCCTCCAGATTGCGCAGCGTGTCGAGCAGGGTTTCGCCTTTGGAGGTAGAGCTCAAGCCCACGTCCAGCGTCAGCACATCCGCCGACAAACGCTTGGCGGCCAACTCAAAGGTCGATCGGGTGCGCGTGGAGCCTTCGAAAAACAGCATCGCGATCGTGCGCCCGCGCAGCAGCGGCACGCTTTTTATCGCGCGCCCGGAAGTTTCCATGAACGCGTCGGCGGTGTTCAAGATCTCCTCCAGCACCGCGCGCGGCAAGCCCTCGGTGCTTAAAAAATGCTTAAGCCTGCCGTCGCTGTGCAGCTGCAGCGAGCGCATCAGAGGATTTCCAGAGCGAGCGGCTCAGGCCCGCGCAGTTTGAGGCGCTGGCCCGGGTCCAAGCGCACTTCGCGGCCAAAGTAGTCGGCTTGGATCGGCAGCTCGCGGCCTTCGCGCACCAGCAGGCAGGCCAAGCGCACGTGGGCTGGACGACCGTAATCGAACAGCGCACCCAAGGCCGCGCGGATGGTTCGGCCCGAATGCAGCACGTCGTCGACCAAAAGCACCGAGCGTCCGTCGATTGAATCGTTGAGCGAGCTCGAACCCACGCCCTTAAAGCCGCTCAAGGCCAAGTCGTCGCGATAAAAGCCGATATCCAGCGTGCTGATCGGCGCCGCCACGCCAAGCGTGCGGCGCAAGCGTTCGGCCACCCAGGCACCGCCGGTGTAAATCCCGACGATCACCGGCGCAGGCAAGTCGCGATAGGCGCGGAGCACGCTTTCGGTGAGCGTTTGCATGGCTTCTTCAGCGCTGAAATCAAGCATGTTCGAGCGCTCGTGCGCGGCGTTTGATTTCATCGAGCATCGCTCGCAGCCCGTTGGCGCGGGTGGGCGACAGATGGCTGGAGAGGCCGATCGCTTCGATAAATTCAGGCTCGGTATCGATGATCTCCTGCGCGCTCAAGCCGTCGTACACGCGCAGCACCAGCGCGATCAGGCCAGAGACGATCGCGGAATCGGATATGCCGCGAATCCTGAGTTCCGCCGGATCACCGCTGAACTCAAGCCATACGTTAGAAGAACAGCCGCGCAAACGGTGATCTTCGTCTTTCAGCGCCTGCGGCAAATCGGGCAGCGCGCGGCCCAAGTCGATCAGATATTGATAGCGCTCCGTCCAATCGCTAAACGTCGCAAACTCCTCGACGATCTCGGCCTGTACGTTGGGCTCTTTCATGCCTGCTCCAGTAAGCGCCAGCGGGTGCCGGCGGCGGAATCTTCAAGCGCAATGCCGCGCGCCGTCAGCTGCTCGCGAAGCGCGTCTGCGGTGGCAAAGTCGCGGGCTTTCTTGGCCGCGACGCGGGCAGCCACGAGGGCGTCGATCTCGGCTTTGAACGCATCGCTGCCGACTTCAAACCAGCCTTTGGGGTCGGCTTCGAGCAAACCAATCAGCGCCGCGCACGCGCGCACCTGGCCCAAAATCAGCGCGCGTTCGGCGTCATCACTGGCGTTTGCAAGCGAAGAAACCCACTCGTTCAGCACCGCCAGCGCCCTGGGCGTGTTGAGGTCGTCTTCAAGTGCGGCTGCAAACGCCTGCGGAACCGCGGCTGCGAGGGGTTTGAGATGGCTGTAATCACGCAGAAGGCCGTAAAGGCGATCGAGCGTGCGAGTTGCCTGCGTGATCGCGGCTTCTGAAAAATCAAGCGGCTGTCGATACTGCGCACTGAGCAGCCAATAGCGCAAAACCTCCGGCCTGTAGCGCCGCCGTAAATCATGGATCAAATGAACATTTCCGAGCGATTTCGACATTTTACGTTTGTCGACCGTGACAAAGCCGTTGTGCAGCCAATAGCGGCAATAGGTTTGGCCGTCGTGGGCGCAGGTGCTTTGCGCAATTTCGTTTTCATGGTGCGGGAAGGTCAGATCGTTGCCGCCGCCGTGAATGTCGATGGTCACGCCCAAATGGGCTTCGATCATCGCCGAACACTCAATGTGCCAGCCCGGCCGGCCGCGACCGAAGGGTGAATCCCAACCCGGCAGATCGGGCGTTGATGGCTTCCACAAGACGAAGTCAGCCGGGTTTTTCTTGTAGCTCGCCACGTCCACCCGCGCGCCCGCAATCATGTCCTCAAGCGCGCGATTAGAAAGTGCGCCATACGCGCTGAAACTGGAGGTATCAAAGAGCACGTGCTCGTCGGCCAGATACGCATTGCCGCGGCTCAGCAGCGCCTCACACATCAAAATAATCTGCGCGATGTGGTCGGTTGCATGCGGCTCGATCGTGGGTTTAAGTACGCCGAGCGACTCGGTGTCTTCGCGATAGGCGCGCGTGTAGCGCTCGGTGATCGCGGTGATCGGCACACTCAAGTCGGCTGCGGCTTGGTTGATCTTGTCGTCCACGTCGGTGATGTTGCGGGCATAGACCACGTTCGGATAGTGCGCGCGCAGGTAGCGGAACAGCACGTCAAACACGACCGGTGGCCTCGCATTGCCGATGTGGGCGAAGTCATACACGGTGGGCCCGCACACGTACATGGTCACCCGGTTGGGATCGAGCGGCACAAACAGCTCGCGTTGATTGCTCAGGGTGTTGTGAAGGGTTAGCGCCATGGTTGCGTTAGGAACCGAACGGAAGAAAGCGCTTCATTGTAGCCGCCGGTCACCCGCTATTCAGCATGCGCGTCTAGAATCGGAGTTCACCGAATCAAAGAAACCCCAAGGTGCATCACCATGAATAAGAAGCTCCCCCTGATCGCAGCACTGCTGCTTGCCGCTGGCAGCGCAGCCGCTCAGCAAGGCTATAACCCAGCGCAGGATGGTTTCGCAGACAGCGCTTATGACGCGCTCGCGGGCGATTCCGCAGTGAGCTACGGCTTTGCCGATGTTCTGCGTGCCGACCCGGTTTACGACTACGTGCGCATCAACCAGCCGCGCGAAATGTGCCAAACGGAGCGCACCTACTCGCGCCGCGACAACGACAACGGCGCCGGCGGCGCCATTTTGGGCGCGCTGATTGGCGGTGCACTGGGCAACCAGGCCGGCAAAGGCGACGGCCGCAAAGCCGCAACAATCGCGGGTGCTGTAATCGGCGGGGTGGTCGGCAGCAATGCTGATCGCAACAGTGGGATTGGGCCGCAGGGTTACGCCACCAACCGCTGCCGCGTAGTCGACAACTTAGTCGAAGAGCAGCGCCTGATGGGCTACAACGTCGAGTACCGCTACAAGGGCGACATCTACTCCACGCGCCTGAACTACGACCCAGGTCGGCGCATGCGGGTCCGCGTGACGGTAACGCCCGAGGCGTAAAGCGCCGGCAGACGCGGTCTGCTGATGTGGGCGTACAATTTCGGCGCTTTCGTGCTTGGGCCCATAAAATTGCGCAGATACGCTTTTTTCCTCTTGATCCTGCTCGCGGCGCTGGCGCAAGCCTCCGTCGTGCGCGATCCATTGGAATTGCGCGCGCTGACCGAACCGCAAGTGGTGCTGGATCTGCTCCCGCCCTTGATCAGGCAGGCCGAAGCGGCTAATAACCCGACCCGGCTTGCGGAGCTTTATCTCGCCAAAGCCAACGCCTGCCGGGTGATTGCCAATTGGCCGTGCCAGCGCGACGCGGGCGAAAGCGCTGTTCGCGCCGGCAATCAGTCCGGTGCTCCGCTGCTTGCGATCCGCGGCCTAATCTCTCAAGGCCGCGGCAATCTGGCGCTGAAGGACTACACGCGCGCCAATGAGCAACTCGCCGCCGCAGAAGCCAAACTCAAAAACCACCCCAACGCTGAACTGAGCGCGGACGTGGCGCTTGGTTTTTCCTCGCTCGCGTTTGCAATTGGCAAGCACGCCAGCGCGCGTGACTATGCGCAAAGCGGATTGACGAGGCTCGGCGATGAAGCAGCCGCCGGCATGCGCATCCGCCTCCTGCGCAACAAGGCCCGCGCCGAAGCGCAGCTCGGGCAACTGAGCGAGGCTCAAGCCACTCTCGATCGTGCGCTGGCCGTCCCGGGAGAATTGGACGATCCGAAACTGACTGCCGAGATTTTTCTCGAAACCGCTCGGGTCGCGCGCTTGCGCAACGACCAGGTCGCCCAGCGCGAAGCCGCGAGAAAAGTGCTCGATCTGGCCGCCAAACTGAAGAACTCGCAGCTCACTGGCCTCGGTCTGGAGGTGCTGGGTTTGGCTGCGCTGGACGCCAAAGACTTCCCCGCAGCGCAGGAGAACCTGTCTAGGGCGGTTGAGTCGTTCCGCACACTGGACCTTGATCGCGACGAACTCAGGGTCTCGCGTCAGCTATTGGCGCTGATGAGTGACCCGGCCGAATTGAAGCGCTCGCTCGCGCGCGTGCTTGAGCTTGATCGCAGCATCGCCGAAACCGATCGCGCGCAGGCCGCCGATGACTTCGCCGCACGCATCGAGTTTGCCGAAACGCAAACCCAGGTTGCGCGCCTAGAGGGCGAAAATTTGCTCGCCTCCGAGCGCGAGACGTCCTTAAAGCGAAGCGCTGAACTGACCCGCTACGTGGCCATTCTTGCGGCGCTGCTGGTGATCGGTTTGGCCTATTGGTTTTGGTCGCAGCGCAAACTCAACGCGCAGCTGAGCGCATTGCTCAAAGCCCGCAGCGTGGCGCTGATGAGCACCAGCCACGAGCTGCGCAATCCGATTGCCGGCGTTCTTGGCTTGAGCGAACTGCTGCTGCGCACGCACTTGAGCCCACAGCAGCGCGAAATGATCGGGGCAATATCCAACGCCGGCGAGGCGATCGGCAAACTTTCTCAAGACCTGCTGGATCGCGGCCGCATCGAAGAAGGACGGCTCAAGCTCAAGCCGCGCGCAAACTCCATCAGCGCCACGCTTAAAAACATCCATCTTTTGCACAAGCCCGCGGCCCAGCAAAAGGGCCTGCGCTTTTTGCTCAATCTGGACCCCACGCTGCCCGACCAATTGCTGTTTGACGACCATCGCCTGCAGCAGGTGCTGACCAACTTGCTGGTCAACAGCATCAAATTCACCGCGCACGGCGAGATTGAGCTGAGCGCGACCCGGGTAGAAGGCGGCGCCAGCGATGCGGCGCAGATTAAGTTTTCGGTCAGCGACACCGGTGTTGGGATCAACAGCGCCGACATTTCGCGCATCTTCGAGCCGTTCCGGAAAGGTCGAGCGGGTGAGCACCACCGCGCGGGTGCCGGTCTGGGCCTGGCGATTTCGAATGATCTGGTGCGCTTGATGGGTGCTGAACTCAAAGTGCAAAGTGAATCCGGCGGCGGGACGCGGATGAACTTTACCGTGGCGTTCAAGCGCGCCAGAACCACCGATCCAGCAGGCCCATCCAAGCCGCGCGAACGGGCGCAAACCGGTATTCGCATTCTGCTGGTTGAAGACGATCCTGACGTCGCGATGTTGCTCGAACGCCAGCTTGAAGTGCTCGGCAACAGCACCCGCGTCACCCACCGCGCCGATAGCGCGCGCCAGGCCGCGTTCGACGAGGCGTTCGATCTGTTGTTGATTGATGCCGAGCTTCCCGATGCCAAGGGCCCAGACCTTGCGCCTGAGCTGCGCCACCTGCAGCGCGAACGCAACCCCAATCTGCGCATCGCGATCGTTTCCGGCCACGACGCGCCCGAGCAGCTGCCGCCGGGTGTGGATGAATGGGTGAGCAAGCCAATCGGGCTTGAGCGCTTGACCATGCTGATCGCCACCGCCAGGCGATGATCGAGGCCAACGCTGGCCGGCCGGAATCGCGCAAGCTGGCCCATTTGGAAGCACTGCGCGCGGTGTGCGCGCTGGTGGTATTGCTCAACCACGCGCTGACGGTTTTTGCCGTGCCCGAGCCACCGACGCTCGTGCGCTGGGTGGCCAACTGTTCAACCGAGGCGGTGCTTTTGTTCTTCCTGCTGTCGGGCGCCGTGATCACGCATAGCCTGGCGCTGCGGCCGCGTCGCACCAGCGCGTTCATCCGGGACCGCCTGATTCGAATTTATCCGGTTTACGCGATCGCAATCGGGCTCGCTGCAGCTGCGGTTTGGATCAGCCAGACAAACGCGCAAGCGCTGCCGATCTGGCTCGCAAACGCCTTGTTTCTGCAATCGTGGACGGGTTCGCCGTTTCCGCTGCTTGAGCTCAATCGGCCGCTCTGGAGCCTTCCCTACGAGATGTTTTACTACGCCGTGGTGGCCCTGCTGCTGTGGCGACGCGATGCCACTGCTGTGCTGATTTCGGCGCTTGTTGTGCTGCTCTTGGCGCTGCGCGCGCAGCCGACTGCAGCCTACGCGCTGCTGCTGATTGGGCTGGCGCCCGCGTTTTTTGCGGGTGCCGCGATGGTGCGCTATCGCCAGCGCTTGCCTGAACTGCCGCTCGCTCTTGGCATCGCCTCGGGTCTGGCCTGTTTACTCGGCAGTAAGGCTTTGGAGGGGCACGTGAGCGAGCTTCTGCGGCAGAACCTCTATGCGCTGGGCAGCGTGCCCATGCTTTGGGCGATGTACACCGAGCAGCGCCACACTCC
>Ga0105046_10017229_pt1 | contig 11066 bp, 11 predicted proteins | sample MAT03_FD_78385 | JGI IMG/M metagenome (GOLD analysis project Ga0105046, IMG submission 78385) | Freshwater microbial communities from Lake Fryxell liftoff mats and glacier meltwater in Antarctica - MAT-03 (megahit assembly) | ecosystem: Environmental > Aquatic > Freshwater > Ice > Liftoff...
CGGTCCAGCCGGGGATCACACCGTTGAGCGGGAAGGTGGCTGGTTGACCACGCTGTACCGACGAATCGAACATCTTACCATCGGTGGTCCAGCCAGAATAGTGTACTTGCACTTGCGAGGTGGCCTTAGGGTGCATCTTTCCGGCGCCAGGCTTCAACACTTTCGAAGCGAGGCGGGAGACGGAGGTCTTTGCGTCTTTTGGCGGTGCCGCCACGTCTTTGGGGGCTTCGATCGGCTTCGGACCGGCTTTGATGTCGAGGAGCTCCACATCGAAGACGAGCATGCCTGCTGGCGCGCCGGGGCGACCTTTGTAAGCGAGTTCTTCGGGGATCCACAGGCGGCGCTTCTCGCCCACCACCATGAGGCCCACACCTTCGGTCCAACCGGGAATGACGCGGTTGAGTGGGAAGCTCGTCGGCTCGCCGCGCTGCACGGACGAGTCGAACATTTTACCGTCGGTGGTCCAGCCTGTGTAGTCCACTTTGACGGTGTCTTCCGGCAACGGCTTGGCGGTGCCCGTGCCAGGCGTGATCACTTTCGACTGCAAGCCAGATGCGGTCTTCGTCGCGTCAGCTGGTGCTGCCGCCACATCCGACGGAGCGGCAATTGCGTCCGGCTTCTTCGGCGCGGGCGCAACAGCGGGCTTGTCTGCGCGGGGTGCTTGGGCGTTCGAGTCTGCGGGCTTTTGGCACGCAATCAGTGGAAGCAAAAAGATGAACAAGCGTTTCATGCCCACGAGCTTGCCACGAATTCTACGCGCAGCGCTAGCCTGAATGATTGAGGTGTCGCGGTTTTGCTGCTAGCCACGTCATCCTTTAAGGAGCCTTCATGAGCACACGCGCCTCTCGTCTCTTCCTCGCATCGGGCTTTGTGGCATCGATGGTCGCTTGCGACAGCAAAAAAGAAACCAGCACGCCGCCTCCGGCCGTGCCGGCACCAACCAACAACACCCAGGCGCCCAATAGTGCTGTCACCGAGAAGCCCGCGGACAAACCTGTCGATGGCGGTTTCGTAATCTACACCACAGCGCTCAAAAAAGAGGGCTCGGACAAACCCAAGATCGAGGACGCCAAAGGCAAGCTCGTGGGCAACTGGCTCGGCACGTTATACCGCGGCGAACGCGTCTCACTCGTCAAAGATGATGGCGGCGACTACGTGCAGATGAAGACCTCGGGCGAAGTGGAAGGATTCGTGAAGCGCACCTCAGTGCTCCTCGCGGCCGACATCAGCGAAGCCACCGTGCTCGAGAGCACCGATGCCTTCGATCGCCCCGACCTCCTCGCGCTCAACGGCAAGAAGAAGGTCAACGCGGGCACGCTCATCTTCGTGCTCAAGAGCCGCGAGCAATTCAGCGAAGTGAACGCGCAAGGTACAGGCACGGTGTGGGTGCTCAATGGCCGTCTCACCACTGACAAAGACGAACTCGCAGTAGCGAAGATTCTCGCCAAAGCGCGCTCACTCAAAGAAGGAAAAGACGAGAAGAAACAAGAAGGCATCGCCGACTTGGTGAGCCTCGCGAAGAACAACTTCGGTAACGCCAAGCTCGTAGCACTCATGGAGACCGAAATGGCCGAGGCACCAATGCAAGCAGCCGTCGCACCCTCGGGCGACGCACAGTAATCAGACGCTGCGCAAGGCTTCTACGGGTGAGAGCCGCGACGCTTTGAATGCTGGGTAAAACGCTGAGATGATGGCGCCTGCTTCCGCGCCGAGCACCGTCAAGCCGACAATCTTTACCGTCGCATAAGGCAAAACGACGAAGGCCTTCATGCCTTTGATGTCGAACACCACGCCCTTCTGGCCGTAGTAGAGAATCAGCGCCAGCCCAAAAAGCGCGCCGATGAGGCTCGCCACGAAAGCAAGCACGGCGGCTTCGGCGAGCACGATTCCGAGCACCTGCCGTCGTTTCACACCCACCGCCATCATCGTTCCAATTTCTCGCACGCGCTCCTGCACGCTCATTAACATCGAGTTCACGACGCTCGAGCCGACGAGCAAAAAGAGAATGAAGATGATGAGGCCGACGACGACCGCGAACCGATCGATGGCTGCAGCCGAAGTGGGGTCCCGCTCACGCCATGTTTCCACTTCGTAATCTGGTCCGAGCACCACCTGGATGGCTTCAGCAGTCGCTCTGGCATCACGCAGCTTCGCGACCGACAAGGCATACTCCGTCACGCGGTTTGGCATACGCAGCAAACGCTGAGCGAAGGAAAGCGACATCACACCCACCATCTTCGCCATGGTGGGGAGCTTCACTTCGAGCATGCCACTCACCGTCGCGTCGAGCGCGTTCGAAGCGCCTTTTTGCGACGCAGCGAGTACGGTCGCGGTGCTGCCCACCTGAAGTCCGAGATTGCGCGCGAGCTCATCGCCGAGGATCATGTCGTTTGCGCCGAGCGCGGAGGTGCCGAGTTGCTCCTCGCGCCCCGGGCAAACCTGCAGCTCCTGCTCTTTCTCGATCGCCGTGCCAATGAGGATCGAGGCGGTCTGACCGTTGTTGAGCAAGCCGTCGAAGGTAAGGCGTGGCGTCATCGCTTTCACGTTTGGCACGGAGAGCACCTTCGCGCGCAGGGCGTCGTCCTGAGGGAGATCGAATTTCAATGGCTCGTCGGCGTCGCTGTAGCCTTTCTTGTGGATCTGAATGGCGCCGATGTTCGCTTCCACCGTGAGCTGCATCATGGTGTCGACGGTGCCATTCAAAAAACCCACCGCAAAGAGCGAGCACATGACCCCAAGTGCGATGCTTGCACCGGTGAGCATGCTGCGGCGACGCTGACGAAAAAGATTGCGCGCGGCGATGCGGAGCAACGCGTTCATACTGCACCCATGGCTTCGATCGGCTTCAACCGCGATGCTCTGTAGGCAGGATAGATCGAGGCCACAGCGCAACCGAGGGACACGTATGCGGCCATGCGCAACGTGTAGTCCCACTCCACTGTCGGGCGCATCGTGAACGGCGGAGAGCCCGCTTGGACCATCAAGGTCAACCCACGCGCGTGCAAAAAGAGCACCAGTGCTTGGCCGAGCAACGCACCGAGCAGGCTGGCGAAGATCCCGAGGACCAGCGCTTCTGAGATGAACAGCTCCACGATTTGAATGCGTTTCATGCCCACGGCCATCATGGTGCCAATCTCGCGCGTGCGTCCGAGCACGCTCATCAGCATTGTGTTGGCCACACCGATGAGCGCGATGCCCAGGAAGATAACCGACACCCACCCGAGAATGGCGCGCCGCGTGCGCATGCTGTCGATCACCATCTCGGCGCGATCGCGCCACATTTCCACCTCATACTCACCACCAAGCGCGGCTTGCATACGCGCTTTCAAATCTTCGGGGTGTAGGAAGTCATCCGTGGAGACCGCCACCTCGACCGCTTTGCCCTCCACGCGCAGGAGCTCCTGCGCGGTAGCGAGGGGAACAAAGAGCAGCTTCTTGCTCGTGGTGAGCAGCGGAATGCCGTTCAGATACCCGCCACTCTTCAGAACGGCGGCGTTCATCACGCCTTCGAAGTCCTGCGAAACAAGCGTCACCTCATCGCCTAGCTCGAGCCCGAGTTGGCGGCGGAGGAGCTGTGTCATGACCGAGCTGTCAGCTGAGACGAGCTTGCCTTCGGTGACATCCCCCGTCTTGAGAGGACAGACATTGTATTCGTGTGCCGGATCGATGGCCAGCACCGGTGTGGCGACGGTCTTGTCGTTGGCGTTCGTCAAACAGGGGAAGAAAATCCGCGCTGAGGCATCCTGCACTCCGGGCACGGCGCGCACTTTGGCCATGAAGGCGTCATCGACATCGAAGGCAAAGCTCAGCGGCGGATTGCTTACGTTCGCAGCAAAGCCCTTCTTGTGGATCTGCACTGCGCCGAGCTGTCCGAGGACGAGCTGATCATAGATCATGCTTTCGCTGCCATTGATCATACCGCGCAACAACATGAGCACGAACACGCTGACGATGATGGCGAAGCCACTCACAATCGAACGGCGCCGATACCGAAGGACGTTACGCAATCCCATTCGAAGGAGAAGTAACGACCGAGTCATGACAGCACCTCACTCCGGAATCACCCGGACGCGTAGCTCTGTGCCAGAAAAGCCTGTCGATGCAAGGAACGCCGCCTGGCGCGCCTCGGGGCTCTTCAGTGCGGGCAGCGTGAAGCCACTTTGGCCGAAGAGAACGATGAAGGTGGTGGGACGCACAGGCTTCTCGAGATCGAGCACCACGTCGCCCGCCGCCACTCGCACGCTGCGGATGATGCGCACAGCACCCGTCACGTCAACGGCGAGCACCGCATAGGCTTCCGGGACACGCAGCTCCAGATGAACGCCATCGGGAAGCGTCACGACAGGTGTGCCACGCGTGAGCGCGATGGCTCGTTCATTCGCCATCAACAGCGCGCGCGGCACCTCGGGCCGTTGCGCCTTCTGCGGCTGTTCCAGGGACGTCCGAGGTGCCGCTGCCGGGGCCGGTGTTCGTGATTCTGAGGAACCCTCGACTTCGCCTTCGGCACGAGCGGCTTTGTCGAGCGAGCCGATCGCTGCGCCACTGCCTGCTCGTGGAGCAGCGGGCTTTTGGACGGGTGCGGCCATGTCTTTGGGCGGCGAGGCAAAGCGATCGTCGGCAACGTCAGCTTTTGCTTTGCTCCTCTCCATGCCTTGTCGATCGGTCTGTGGAGCTGCGCCGTCGTCCTCGCGGTCGAAAGCACTGCCTTTGATCTCGCGGCGCTCTTGCTCGATCTTTTTTTCGAAACGGTTCGCGACTGGAGTGTCGCGCGTCTCCACACGGGGCACGGGAGTGGGTTCTGGTGCGGGCTCTGCCACTGCAGGGGGCGTGACTTGGATCGCGACCTCCGCGGGCGTTTCGGGAGCCATCTTCGACGCGGTGGTTGAGAGATCGCGGTTGAGGAACAGCACGCCGACGACGAGCACGATAGCCGCAAGGGCAGCGAACGCAGGTGAGAACAGCCAACGCCAACGCGGCTTCTTTTCTTCGCGCACGTCGATGATGGTGGCCACGCGGTGGGCGAAGGCAGCAGGAGGATCAGCGGCGAAGAACGCTTGCCGTTCGGCCACAAGCCCGTCGTAGCGTGCCTTGACTGCGGAATCGACGCGCAACGCAGCCTCGATCCGCGCACAGGTCTCGGCGGAAAGGTCGCCGCTCAAATAGCGTTCGAGGAGGACATCGCTGATCATGCCTTCACCCCCGCACGGCTTTGTGCCACGTCGCTGAAGCGCTGCAGCTTCTTGCCGATGGTCTTGCGGCTGAGGTCGAGCGCCTCGGCGATCTCATCCTGCGTCATCCCGTCGACATGGCTCATGACCGCGATGGTCAATGTCTCTTCGTCCATGCCTTCGGTCAACATCGCAAGCTCCTGAATCGTCTGCACCTGGTCGGACTGGGCTCGTCCCGGATCGCGCAACGCTGGGGCATCTTCGAGCGCAACTTTCACTCCCGCTGTCGTCCTGCGACGGAGACGGTCGATCGAGAGGTTTGTCGCAATTCGATATAAAAATGTGAACGGGGAGCTTTCGCCCTTGAATCGCTCGCGCCCAGCGTAGAACTGACAGAAGCATTCCTGCATCAGCTCGCGGGCATCCTCTTGGTTGCCCACGAGGCGCAAACACCGCTTGAACAGCGCATGGCCGTACTTTTGGTACAGCGCGGCAATCTCGGTTTCGGAGAGGGCAGGCATCGTGTGGTCCGATGCCCTACCCTCGGATGTTCCCAAAATCCACGCTCCTGACGACGAACCTTACGTTCTACATCCGAGGAAGAGCCACCATGCACAGTCTTTTGATGATGTCCGCGCTGCTATGTAGCGGCCCCGTCTACACAGAGCCAGGCGAGATCCCGCGCCTGCAAATCGTGACCGACCAGAAGACCGAGCTCCTGCCACTCCAATACACCCACGTGAAAGCAAGCATCCTCGGCTACACGGCGCGCGTGGAGGTGACGCAGCGGTATATGAACCCCTCTGACCACCCGATCGAAGCCATTTACGTCTTCCCCCTCCCCGAAAACAGCGCGGTCGACGACATGAAAATCGTCATCGGCTCACGCATCATCCAAGCCGAGATTCAAAAGCGCGCCGACGCCCGCCGCACCTACGACGCGGGCGTTTACGAATTCGTGTTCCCCATGGTGGTGGGGCCTCGCTTCTCGCCTCCAGGTGTTGTCGACGTGGCACGCATCACGCCGCCATACATGGGCAATGGCGAGCGCTCAGGCCATGACATTTCCATCGAAGTGACGGCGAACGCAGGCCTGCCAATCAAACACTGGGACGCACCCACACACGAGACAGTGATGACTCCCACCTTCGATGGCTGCCTCAAGCTCGCGCTGAGCCCCAAAGACAATCTGCCTAACCGCGATTTCGTGCTCCATTACTCGGTGGATGGCAAAGAGTCGCTCGCCACCGTGCTCGGTGAGCGCGACAGCATCGGCGGCTTCCTCACGCTGATCGTGCAGCCGCCGAAATTGGACGTCGACAAGCTGGTGGGCAGCCGTGAGATCGAAGACGTGAAAATCGACTGGAATGGACTCGCGGTGAGCGAGGTATACCCGTCGCGCGTTCCGGACCTCTTCGCCAGCCGCCCGCTCACCGTGCATGCGCGCACGAGCGGCAGCGGCAAGCACAAAATCTTCATCAACGGCACTTCGGGTGGACGCGCGTTCTCGCTTCCCGTCGATGTGGAGATCTCGGGCGAAATGAAAGAGAAGAGCGCGCTCGCCACGCTCTGGGCGCGCAGCAAGATCACCGATCTGGAGCGTAATTTGTGGAACGGCGACGATGCGACAACAGCGAACGCGATCACCGAGCTCGGGCTGAGCCATCGCCTGGTGACGGCTTACACGAGCTTCGTGGCGGTTGACCCGAATTCCAAAGTGGACGGCCGGCTGCAAACCATCGTGCAACCGATCGATGCACCCGAGGGTGTGAACATGCTGCAGGCGAGTGCGAAGGTGAGCCAGCGGTCCTTTGGACTGGCCGGCACTGGCGTGGGTGGTGGCGGCATGGGGATCGGAAGCGCGAGCGGCAAGGTCGCACGCGGCGTGAGCGTCGAATCGGAGGTCAAGTCCGCGCCCATGCCCATGAAGGCGGAACGTCAAAAGACGCAGGCCTCCCCTGCGTCGCTGCTCATCCAGACGCACGCGAGCGAGGTCAGCGCGCTCGCTGCGAAGACCCTTGGAACCACGACGCTCACCATCACGCTCACGTACTTCGTTTCGGCCGACGGAAAGATTCTCCAGCCGAAGCTCACTCTCAGCTCGGGTCCGAACAAAGCCTTCGAGGCTGAGCTTTTGAAGCTTCTCAAGACGTGGACGTTGCCTGCTGCCTCGGGCGCACAAACGTACACGTTCCGCGTTCCTAGCTGAGCCGTGCGGGCAATTCCGCGTCGCACGGCTCCCGGGCAATCACGGGCGGCTGTCCGGTTATACGAGGTCCGAATCCTCGGCTAGGCTCTTCTTTCATGCGCGCACTCCTCTTCATTCTTCTCGCTGCCTGCTCCACTGCCGAAAGCGAGCCTCTCGCTGAAGGAGCCAATGGTGCTTGCAGCGCCGATGCCGATTGCCGCACGCAATCCGATTACTGCAAAGGCTGTGATTGCCGGGCACTCGCCAAGAACCAAACGCTGCCCAAGTGTGACGGGCCAAGCGGCGTACGCTGTTTGGTCGACCCCTGCCAAGGCAAAACAGCCGTGTGCAAAGACGGCAAGTGCGCAGTGATTGACGGCGCAGCTCGGTAAATGGCCCGTCCCAAATCCAACCCACAAGACGTCGAGACACGGGAGCGTTTGCTGCTTGCCGCGGAGCACATCTTTGCAAAGATGGGCTACGAGCGTGCACGGCTCGAGGACATCGCCAAGGACGCGGGCATCTCGCGGCCTTCCTTGCTCTACCACTTCGCGAGCAAGGAGAAGCTCTACGAGCGCGTCGTGCGCGGCGTTTTCAACAAGCTCGGCGAGCTGTTCCTCGAATCCATTCGCGGCGACGGCGAGTTCACGGTCCGGCTCGACCGCACCATCGAGCAATACGTCCGCTTCATCGACGAGCACCCTGCGGTGGCCCAGATCATTCTGCGCGAGTTACTCGATGCGGGAGATTTTTCAGCGCACATCATTCGTGAAGAAGTGGTGCCGCTGCTCAATCAGATCGAACGGGTGATGCGCAAAGAAAGTGGCGACGAGCTGCCCGAAAGCTTGCCGGCGAAGACGGTGATCACGCAGATCGCGCTCTCGGTGATGCTGCGCAAAGCCAGTGGGACGCTCGCCCCGTTTCTCTTCGGGACGCAGGACGCAACCACACAGATCGTGCACATGTTGCTCGATGGCGCGAGGATGGAACGTGGCGGTCGTCCACCAGCTACTGCTCGCTGACTGCAGCGACGCAGAGGTCGAGCGAGCGCGCCTCTTGCTCGACGAGGACGAGGCGGAAAAGGCCGCGCGCTTCATGTTCGACGAGCACCGCCGACTGTACACGCTCGCGCACGGGATGTTGCGAATCGTGCTCGGACGCTCTTTACAGCGCGCGCCCGAAGGCTTGCGCTTCGCCATCGGAGAGCACGGCAAACCGAGCATCGACGGAGTCGAGTTCAACCTCTCACACACCGAAGGCTGTATCGTCGTCGCTCTCGGAAACGACCCTCTCGGTGTCGACGTGGAAAGCTGGCTGCGCCGCACCGACGTGCTCGGGATTTGCGATCGCTTCTTCGCTCCGAGCGAGGCCGCAGCGCTCCGTGCGCTTCCGCCGAGCGAGCATCGTGAACGCTTCTTTCGCTACTGGACCTTGAAAGAAGCCTACATCAAAGCGCGCGGAATGGGCCTCGCGATACCGCTCGCGAGCTTCAGCTTCGATTTGTCCTTGGAGCGCATCGCGATTTCGTATGCACCCGAGTTGGATGACGATGCCGATCGCTGGCATTTCGCCCAAACAATGACGGACACCCACATGTTTGCAGTCTGCACGAGCTCCCGAGATGCTGGCCTCACGCTCGTGCCTTTCCGATTCGTAGGCTCAGAGTAGGGTTGCTAGAAAGACGCTCCGTCGATGGGATATGTGCTTTGCATGAGCATGCTCTTGTTCCATCTCGCGATGACTCAGAGCGGAGTGATCTGCTTGCCGCCATTGCCGCCTGCCGGAGCTTACGCAACGGCAGGCAAGGGGCAAGCATGACCACTCTCCTCATGGGTGAGTCGGACCTGAGTCCGAGGATGGAGGAAGACAGCGTGATCGGCATTCGTGGTATCGTCAGAGGGCATGACAGATCGCCGCTTCAACCCCGGACAAGCTCGCGAGATTCTTCGTCGCGCCGAACGCAAAGACGAGGTCACGGACGACGACATGTCCGAGCGCGAGCTGCGTGAAACGGCCAAAGACCTCGGCATCTCCGACGCCCAGGTCGAACGCGCGATCGCGGAGATGGATCTCGAGGGTGACTTGGCCGCTGCGCTCCGCGCGGTCACGGCGGACCGCCGTGGCGCTTTACGCGCACACCTCACGGCATACTTCATCTTCAACGCGTCCACCGCGTTCGTGAACCTTCAGCTCGGCGAACCCTATTGGTTCTTGTGGCCTGCGTTCTTCTGGTCGCTGTGGCTCATTGTGCACGTCTTCTTTTTCTTCACGCCTGACAACGACAAGCTCGTTGAAAAGGCGCACCGCCGCGTCCGCTCGCGCCGCTGGCGAACCCGCGGCAAGAAGCTCTCGCAAAAGCTCGAGAAGAACGTGGGCGCGCTCATCGATCGCGCCACCAGAGACGAATCATGATCCCACGAAGCGAAGACTCGCAAAACTCTGCTTAGAGACCCTTGTCCGCGCGGGTGCGGAACAGGTGGTCCCAAATGCCGGTGTAGAAGCCATAGTTCGTGGTTGGCTGTTGGTGGTGGTCTGCGTGAAAGGTGCTCGAGCCGAGCATGCTGCGCGCCAACGCGCGAGGGAAAGGCTCTACGCCGACGTGGCCGAGCATCCCGAAGAGTATATTCGCCGTGAGATAGAGAAAGATGCCGCCGAGCGAGAAGGCATGAGGCATCAACACGAGAAGCCAGAGTCCACCGAAGCCGAGTACCTCCAGCGGATGGAGCACGAAGAGCGTGAGTGGCCGTGGATACACGTAGCGGTGGTGAATCCCATGTACGAGGCGAAACGCTATTGGATGGTGCGCCGCCCGATGCAGCACGTACATCGCGGCGTCCATCACGAGCAGCAACGCCGCTGCATCACTCAGCCAGCGGATGATGGAAGCGCTGTCATCGATGCGAATGATGTTTGCGCGAAACAGCAGCCAGCCTACGAGCATGACTGCGCTATTGAGAAGCACGCAGAGCGCAGCGAGCATGCGCTCCGCCGCAGTGACGGGCGGCGGCACCTCAGCCACCGGCTGTGCACGCCACACACGCCGCACGCCTTCCCCAAGAAGCACAGCGCTCGCAAACATACCCACATTCACCACAAGGGAGAAGGCAATCATCTCGGGCGTGGTGAATGCTCTGAAGAGCTCGCTGCTCATCTCTATCCGCAACCATACCGCATTCGGAGTCGACGCGCTTCTTCAGATCACGGCGAACAGATCGTTCTCACCGCAGGCCATGCATAAGAGGCACCTCTCGCCATGCGCGATGGATGCATTCGCGCGCCGCAACCACATCGTAGACCGTGATCGAGCTGAGCCACTCGAGCGCCAACTCAACCTCTGTCGTCTTGAACGCTTTCGCTTTAGTCCGAGGGACGACCCAAGCCATCGCGGTCGCGACACCTCGTATGAGCGGATTGGAGCTGATCACCGCCATGCTGACGCCCGAGCACGAGAACGCCTTCCAAATACTCCACCCATTCTGCATCGTTGATCTTCGTAGCCGAGCAGATATTGATGGAGAGGCCATCTTTTTTTTTCCAGATACGGCGGCCACCGAGAAAGATATGAGGGCCCGTCTGCAAGCACTCTCAGTATGCCGCATTTTTCCCGACGTTCGAGAAGATGTGGAACGTCCAGGTGAGCGACACCACAATTGCGTCTTGGGGCTTCATATACGCGGTTTTTTGTGAAAAGTGGCGCCATGCGCAACTCA
>Ga0105046_10017230_pt1 | contig 11066 bp, 5 predicted proteins | sample MAT03_FD_78385 | JGI IMG/M metagenome (GOLD analysis project Ga0105046, IMG submission 78385) | Freshwater microbial communities from Lake Fryxell liftoff mats and glacier meltwater in Antarctica - MAT-03 (megahit assembly) | ecosystem: Environmental > Aquatic > Freshwater > Ice > Liftoff...
GCTCAGGCGCACCTTGGCGAAGATCCACGCGGCATCCCAGTTCACCACGGGGCCTCCTCGCCAACTGTTCTCCCAGCTTGCATCGAACCGGATATCCACCGTGGTGCCGGTGTTGTTCTCCAGCGTGGGTGTGCTGACTTGGATGTTGTTGGCGTGCAGGGTGGGTAATGCCAAGACGCACCAGAAGAGGGATATGGGGATCCTTTTCATGGAGGTGGGGTGCTCAGATGCTTTGTGATGAAGGATCATGGTGCGGTGCGGACACCGCGACCGCCAACGTTGCTGATGCGACTGCTTTCGGAGGTGGTGGCGTTGAAGCGGTCGGAGACTTGCACGTTCGAGGCAAAGTTCCACGCCCCGCCCCGAAAGCCAGCTCCTTGGGCCGTTGTGGGTGCAGGCCAAGTGGTGGCATCGGGGTTGCCGTCCGCCGCCAACCCCCCATTGCCGTGCGCACCGGTATAGGCCCGGCCCTCCACGTTGCCACTGGTCACCGCGCGCTCCCACAGGTTGCCCCCCAGCTCCATGATGCCGTAATAGCTGGCGCCGGCCGATACCCGGCCGCTGTTACTTCCGTTGGCCGCGAAGATGCCCACGCGCAAGGGGCCGTCGATGGATCCATCCGTTGTGGTGTAGCTCGCGTTTCCCAAGGTGGTGCTGTAGTTGGTGGCAATGCCCTCGTTGGTGGCCCCGGCATTGGCCAGGGTGTAGGCGCTGCCCGCAATGGTGGTGGTACCCCAAGGGTATTCATTGGCTACCGGTGCCAGGGTACCCCGGCAGGCCATCTCGAACTCCAGTTCCGTCATGGGCCGCAAGCCGCTCCAGTCCAGGTAGGCCGTCAGGTCGCCCCAGCTCAAGAAGTTGCAGGCGATATCACTTCCGTCCGTGGCTTCACCATACACGCCATTGCCGTTCAGGTTGCAGGCATACACCGCCGGTGTACTGCTGGCCGCGCCGGGGGTTTGGATGTCGATCCCGTTGCGGTTGGCATTTCCGCTTATCATAGCCCCGGTACCCGATGCGCTCGTGGGTGCGTTGGTTGTGCGCGTCACCTGCTGGGTGTAGGTCAGCGTGTTCAGGAAATCCACATACCCTTGCTGGCTCAACTCATACTTCATGCAATAGAATGCATTGAAGCCATTGGGCCAGCTGGCGGTGGTGGGAGCCGTTTGCCCGGTGGGGTAGCCCCCGGCTTGCCCGCCCAAACTGCCCGTGCCGCTGGGTGCCGTGGTGGCACTGGCCGTGTTGATGGTGGTGAGGGTGAAGGCACTGGTTTCTGTGCCACCCGAGCCCGCTGCGAACGCCCCCTGCGGCACGTACACCATTTCAACGGCGAAAACCTGGATCTCGGCGATGTCGATGAAGTTGATGCCAGCAGCGCCGTAGTTCCAGCTGAGTTGTGTTCCATTTGCCGAGAAATTCCCCGTGCCATCCTGCGCGCGATACACGAACACGCCGACCACTGGATTGCTGGTGACGTTGTAAGTGCTTCCCGGTGTGAGCAAGCCGGGATCGATCTGCGAACCACCCGCCGGCACATGGCCTGTGTTCTCCAACCGCACATGGTTCCACACCCCGGCTGGTGTGCGGTACTTCACGAACACCCACGCCGCATCCCAGCTATTGATGTTGATGCCCCGCCAACTGTTCTCCCAGGACAGATCGAATTGGATCTTCGTGGTGCCCGCCATGGGCACATTGTTCACCAGTGTGGTATTCCCCACTATGATGTTGTTGGCATAGAGTCCAGTTGTGGCCGCTATACATAAGACAGATACGAGGGATGCGCAGAGCTTCATGGTCGCTTCGGGTTTGGTTGTGGAGGTAGGTCGTTCAGCATTCAAGGGGCGGAGCGCACGCCGCGACCACCGGTTTCCAAATTGCGCGTGGCAATGACATTGTTCGCATCGAGCCGGTTGGAAGTCAGTATCGACTGAGCAGGTGCTACCCAACTGCCACCACGGAAGCCGGCACCCTCCGCAGTTGCGGCCGGCGGCCAGGTGGGTGAGGTATGTGTGCCGCTCGCAGAGATGTCCCCGTTGCCATTTGCACCAAGGAATGTTCGTCCCGTGGCATTGCCCAGTGAGATGGTCCGCTCCAACACGTTACCGGCCATTTCCATAATGCCGTAGTAGCTCGCACCTGCCGTCACCCGGCCGGTATTGCCTGCATTGCCAGCGAAAATGCCGCAGCGTAAAGGGCCAGAATTAAAACCGCTTGTCTGGAACATCAATACGTTGCCCGTTGTGGTGCTGTAACCGTTTCCGATCTGCTCGGTGGGCTGGCCGCTGTTCACCAAATTGTAGATCGTGTTGTTCACTGTGGCCTGGCCCCATGGATGCTCCCCGGGCAATGGCAGGGTAGTTCCGCGGCAGGCCTTCTCGAACTCCATCTCCGTCATGTGCCGCAAGCCGCTCCAGTCCAGGTAGGCCCCAAGATCGCCCCAACTCATGAAGTTGCAGGCGATATCGGTGCCGTCGTTCGCCTCCCCGAAGACCCCATCACCATCAATATTGCATGCGTATCGCGCCGGTGTGATCCCGACCACACCGGGCACTTGTATGTCGAGGCTGTTCCTGTTGTCATTCAGGACCGAGAGCGCCCCCGTCCCAGCCGCGGAGCTTGGCGCGCTCGCCGTGCGCGCCCCTTGCTGTGTGTAGGTCAGGGTGTTCAAGAAGTCGACATAGGCCTGCTGGCTCACTTCGTACTTCATGCAATAGAAGGCTCCGTAGCCGTTGGGCCAGAGAGCACTTGTGGGTGGTGTGGCACCGCTCGGATAGCCGCCCGCTGCACCTCCCAACAGACCGGAACCCGATGGCACAGTCTGGGCGTTCGCTGTGTTGATGGTGGTAAGCGTGAAGCTCTGGTATTCCCCGCCGCCCGTGCCGATAGCGAAGGCGCCCTGCGGTACGTAAACCATCTCGATCGCGTACACACGCACCTCGGCTATATCGATCGGGTTGATGCCGTACGCGCCATAGTCCCAAGCGAGTTGTACACCCACGACCGACCAGTTCCCGGAACCGCTCGCATCGCGATGCACAAAGGCCCCCACAACGGGATTGATCATGGCGTCATGCGCATAGAACGGGTCCATCGTCTGGTGCGCGATCACCGCACCGGTCGGTGCCGTGTGACCTGAGGTGGCCAGCCGCACATGCTGCCAAAGCCCGCTCGGCATACGGTACTTCACGAATACCCAGGCCGCATCCCAATTCGCCACGCCACCGCCGCGCCAACTGTTCTCCCAGCTGATATCGAACTGCACCGTCACTTGGGTGCCGGAGTTGAAGGTCGTGGTGGTATTGGTCACTTGGATGTTGTTGGCCTGTGCGCCGTGCAGGAGGAAGAGCGCGGCCACTGGAAGCGCATAGTGAAGGAGGGTCTTGATGTTCATGGGGAAGGGTGTGGTAGCGATCAAAGGGACGGCATATGACCACGCTTTGAAATACCACGTTCGTAGTATTCCGGGCAGCGGTCAAGGAGCGAACTAACTGCCTTCTGGTGCTCGATCCAAGTAAGAACCCGATACGGGCCGATCAATGGCCGAGGTTCCAATCCACCATCGGGCGGATCATGCTCGCGAAGCGTTTGGGGGTTTTCCCCAAGTAGTAAGCTAAGTCCTTTATCATGTGGCTCTCGTCAAAGTAGCCGCACTCCAGCGCTATGTCCAGGTCCAACTTGCGGGTTCGCTGCATGTGGCTGTACACATGGTTGAAGCGCACCACGGAACAGAACTCCTTCGGGCTAAGGCCCACTTCCTTCTTGAACCTGCGTTGCAGTTGGCGCTCGCTGAGACCAATACTTCCGGCCATTTCGTTAACGGCCAATAACCCCTTGCTTTCGCGGATCCGGCGTTCGAGATCTTGAATGGGAGTGGGTTCGTTCGTTCCGTTCCGCTCGTGCAACCCGTGAACGAATTCCAGTAGCAGATCGAACATGGCCTGGGGTTCCGGAGTTGCTCGCATACGCGCGTAGATGTCGTCAATGGTATCACCGATCACTTCCCGCGGTGGGATCATTCGTCCGTTGAGTTCCTCCGATCTTCGACCGAAGAGTTTGTGGAACGCACTGGGGTAGAAGTTAACCATCACGCACCGTACAGGAGCATCAGAAGTGCAGATGATGCCGCGTTCGGGAGGTACATGACCGCAGAAACCATCGTGCCAATCCATCGCTCCGTTATGGTCGAAGTACTGTGGTGTACCATCAAGGATCAAGGCCCACTTGATGTAGCTGTCCGGCGCGAGTTGTTCAGGTGGAAGGGGTTGGGAGAAGTAGCCGTAGGCCACGCGGTGGATGTATCGATCCAGCGGAGCGGGTGGGAATAATTCGCGGAAACCTTCGAACATGCGTGCAGGCATCGAGTATGCCCCGAGACCCGCTGATACATCTGATCGGGCAGCGGGGAAGAACAGCTTCGAGCTGGGAGCAAGGTACAGTGGAACGCGGGTGATCTATGTGGCAGAAGCGACAACGCCTACCCGATCGAAGAGAACAGCCGTCCCCTTTTCGGTACGTTCCAAGCGCAGGGTGGCCCCAATGCGCTCCGCTCGGCGATGCATATTGCGGACCCCGTTCCCGGCAATTCCAGCGGTTTCGCCCAAGCCAATGCCGTTGTCGGAGATACGCAGTACGATGCGATCGGGACCGGAATTCATGACAACATCGATCCGTGTAGCCTGCGCGTGCTTGATGGCGTTGTTGAGTGCTTCGCGGTGGATCAGTTGGATGTCCCGTTTGGTGGATGGGTCGATCCGTTGATGGGTCCCCGTGTGTACGCAATCGATCGTGTGTTCGATCGCGGTTCCCTCCAACATGTGCAGGCTATGCGAACGGATCCGCTCGACCAAACTGGAGAGATCGTCCTGATGCGGATCCACGGCCCAAACGATATCGCTGAGGGAACGGGTCGCATCATGCGCCACGCGTTTGATCGCGTTGGTCGTTTTCAAGGTCGATCCCTTGTCCACGTGGTTCGCGATCACCTCGTCGCTAAGCATGACCAGTTTGGTAAGGTGACTTCCAAGTTGGTCGTGAATGTCGCTTGCAATGCGTGTGCGCACCACGTCGGCTTCGCGTGCTTTTTCACTTTCCACGAGTTGCTGTTGGGCGGCGAGTATGGCGGCATTGCTTCGTGCGAGTAACCTTGAACGGCTCCAGATCACCAGCGCAATAAGGGCAACAAGGATCGCGAATGCGAACAGCATGATGGTCTTGCTTCTTTCGCTTTGCACCTTCGCAGCATGCAAAAGAGATTCGCGCTCGGTGGTATTTACGTATTCCAAACTGTCGATCAATTGTTCTTCGCGAAAAGCCATGACCAGCATCTCGTCACGTCCCGACATGCGCTGTAGTTCACCTTGTGCCACGATCCATGCATCGGACATTTTCAGCGCTTCCGCAACACGCCCTTGTTCCCGGTAGTGCCGACCCAGCAATTCGGTGATGTGGAGCACGGAGCCCTCATCACCGAGCTCACGCGCGGCGCCGATGTTGCCGATCTCATGTGCCAACTGCAATGCATCGAGCAATTTGCCTTCAGCACTTTTTGTTTGTCCGGTACGTCGTTCACCTTCACCAACGAGCACCATGCAAGTACAAAATGCGGTCTGGTCTCCAACCTCCTTGCTGATACGCTCGCACTCCTTCGCGGTGGACAGTCCGTCAGTATTTTGGTCCATGGCGTAATGGGCACGGGCAAGTGGGGCAAGGACGGGTAACTGGTCCCAAGGGTTGGTGGAGCGCTTTGCGATGGCCAGACTTTCCTGAAGTAACTGGATAGCAGTTGGCCTATTCCCATTGATCGTGGCGATCCTTGCGCGTTCGTTCAGCACAGCGGAACTGTCCGTAGGGCTGCCGGCACCGCACGAGTCGAGATAGAGCGTGGCCGCCTGAAAGTCTCCTTGATCCGCAGCGCATGCAGCCAAATGCACCAAGGCCTGGGTAGTGATGTGCGGCCGTTGAAGCGAAGCAGCAATACGTCTCTCCTCCAGAAAAGCAGCGAACGCTTGCTCGTGATCCCCAACGGCACGAAAGAGGATGCCGAGCGCATCATACGTTTCGGCGAGGGCCCCTTGTGAACCGATGGATCCGAATTCATCCATGGCGGCATGGAACGAATGCAATGCAAGCGGAATGTTGCGTGCGAACTTGGCGTGATATCCGGTGAAGAAATGGAAAGCTCCTCGCGCATGGACAGCGCGTTCGCGAACGGCCGGGTCGCTACTGGTGAGCAGCTTCTTGGAAAGGCTGTCCAGCCGCTGCATGTAGGGGAATGCATTGTTGGACGTGTACCAGGATTCGCAAGCGGAGATCAAAAGTGCGAGTTGGATCGTGTCCTCGGATGTTCGGTCCAATTGCCGGATCACGGAGTCAAGGCGTTCGGGGTTTTCTTGGGCGAATGCACCACCGTTCGACCAACAAGAGCCAAAGGCCAGGACCGTCGCCAAGACGGATCGAAGGAAGCTGGACATGCTATTCGTAGCGCAAGTGATCACTGAACTTTCCGAAATACAAGTAATGATCGACCCGAAGGTCGGCATGGATACCTCATGTTCCATGAACTATTGTGAATGGATCCTGAACATCCTGACCGGTGCGATGGACAAAGAACATCTCCATTTCCCCTTTCCCCTTCACCATCACTTTTCCTCGCGGCGAGAAACGAAGATCGGAGGAAGATCTGATCAGCTGGTAGGTGGACTCACTGATGTTCACTTCGCCCACTTCACCGAGCGTCTCCATGCGGTTCGCCGTGTTCACCGTATCGCCCCAGATATCGTGCTGGAACTTCTTCACGCCAACGATACCGGCGACCACTGGTCCGGTATGGATGCCGATGCGCATATCGAAAGCGAGCAGGCCATGTTGTTCTCGTTCCTTTCTGCGCTTGCTGATGAACGTCTGCATGTCCAATGCCGCGTTGACCACGTCGGCCGGGGTGGAGGCCATGGGGTCGGGCAGTCCGCCAGCGGCCATGTAAGCATCGCCGATGGTCTTGATCTTCTCCACGCCATATCGGGTGATGATGGTGTCGAAGGCCTCGAAGCAGGTATTCAGTTCTTCCACAAGATCGGTCGCTGACATCGCCTCGCTCATCGGTGTGAACTCCTTGAAATCGGAAAACAGGATCGTCGCACGATCGAACTGGCGTGCTGCCGCATGTCCAGTGCGCTTCAACTCCTCGGCCACTTCCGCAGGCAGGATGTTCAACAGCAATGATTCGGAAACTTCTTTTTCCCGTTGGATCGCGATCCGTGCCTTTCGCGTGTTCCGGTAGAGTAGGAACAAGAGCAGGGTCACGCCGATCGACGGTGCCGCCACTGCCATGGTGAAGATGTTCTGTCTCCGTTGTCGGTCCAGCTGGCTTTGCGTTCTTACGCGTTCGATGTCGTGTTCGTAGTCGAGCCGTGCTTCCGTCAATGAACGCGCTTTGTCAAGGTCCAGGTCGTCCAGCAGACTTTCGCGTGCGGATCGTTGGAGCATGATCGCCTCGCGGGGATGATCTAGTGCCGACGCGGTAAGTGCCAGCAGGTCGCCGATGTGTGCCTTTGATTCGGCGTTCACCAGGTCGTTCGCCAACACCATGGCACTGTCCAAGGCCGACTTGGCAAGAAGAAGTTCACCATCCACGAAATGCACCGCACCCCAGTGAGAGAGATATTTCATTCGCGCATCAGGAAAACCATCGGGTCCTGTTCCTTCATGGGCATGTTCAAGCGCTGTTCTGCACGAGTCGTAGTGACCGGTAAGCGCCCAGCTATCCGCCATGTTCAGCCAGGTGTTGGTGGCGTTCACGGTGTTGCCGGTCTGTTCGTAGATCGCGAGTGCAAGCCTGTTGTAGGTCAACGTGCTGTCCAACCTGCGTTCATCGGCGTATGCACTGGCGAGTCCCGTATAAGCGTTCGCGAGGTCGTCGCTCACGGGTAAGTCCCGAAGGATATCGATCGCTTGGTGCGCGGACTTCTTGGCCTGTACAACATCGTTCATGGAACGAAAGCAGTAGGACATGTAACTGAACGCAGCACCGACATCGGCCTGCGATCCGATCGCTTTCGCCGCGCGTTGGTACGCCTGCATGCTCTTCAATGAACGAGCGTATTCTCCTTGGTAGAATTCGAGCATGCCTTGCAACTTCTCGGCCTTCATCTTTCGGGCCTTCCAGATCGTTGCTTCGGAGATGGGCGGTGCAGCGGACTCCAGATACCGCAGTCCTAGGATACTTTGTGCAAGGGCGGAGTCCAGTTCGCCCTCGTTCAGGAATTGCTTTGCCCGTATGGTGAAACCGTCCGCCGTTAGGGTATCGGAAATTGAACGCATCACTTCATTCGTCGCAGTTGGCTGCTGCGCGAAGGCCCTGGTGAAGGACATCAGAAGAAGGATGGTAAGCGATCCGCGCATGGTGTATGAATTACGAACGGGTACCAGCATCATGCAAATTGTCATGAGCCGATACCCGTTCGTGGGATGAGCCGGATCAGCGGTGCAAGAGATTCTGCACTTGCTGCTTCAACACATCGATCTGTTTTTGTTGTGACTCGATCAGCGCTTGCTGTTCCTGCACAGCTTTCACCAAGGGGACAACAAATTCCGAGTAGGCCAGACCATACATGTCGTCCTCGTCCTGTGGAACGGCTACGGCACTGAAATCGTAGCCCACTTCGTGTGCGGCGGCTTCCACCTCCTGCGCGAGGAAACCTGTATAGCGGATCGATGCCTTGTGTTCTCGTGCCGCCACCATCTCAGGGTCCGGTTGGCGCGCTGTCCGGTTGCCATTGGCATCCACCTGTGTGTCCTCTTTCAGGAATGCGGCCATCTTGTGTACATCAAAGTTGTAGGTGACCGGACGCAGCTTCATGATGAAGTCGAGACCATGCACATCCGGCTGAATGTTCCGCTTGAAGCGTGCATCGCTGGCTGGAAAGAATGCCACCGCACCGGAGATGTTCGTGACCGCCGCATTGCCGAGCCGTACCTGGTTTCCAGCAGTGCAACTTGCTTGGTAGCCAAGGGCAGTTGTGTTGCTGCGCGTAGCAATATTCGGCCCAGCGTCGACACCAAGGGCTGAGTTAAAGGAGCCGGAGGAGTTAGAGTAAAGGGCACGGGATCCAACAGCGGTATTCGCCCCTCCCCCCGTGTTGAAGTATAATGCGTCCTGACCGATCGCTGTATTCGAAGACCCCGTGCTATTGTTTTCGGCAGCTCGAGAACCGAGTGCGGTGTTCCAATCGGATACATTCGTAATGAGGGCATGGAAGCCAACGGCAGTATTGCGAGATCCAACTACGTTTGCGTAGAGCGCTTTACTTCCAATAGCGGTATTGTAGTACCCGGTTGGAGGATCGAGTTCCCCAACTGGGACCCATGGCGGCAGTCCATTTGCATTGTTGAAGAGGGCACTGTCGCCGATGGCCACTAAATTGCTCCGGTTACTACTTTGGCGAAGTGCGCTCACCCCGATAGCGACATTCGAATTTCCGGAAACTCCTCCGAACAGAGCGTATACACCGACAGCGGTATTATACTGCCCGGTGGTATTTGAGTAAAGCGATGCCGCTCCGAAGGCGCTGTTGCGGAAACCTGCTGTGTTGATGAGCATGGCATCAGTCCCAATAGCCGTATTGTCGTAACCTGTTGTATTTGCGTTCAATGCCCTTGCTCCTAGAGCAGCATTCCAGCTACCGGTGGTGAGGTTTCGCAAGGCCTGATATCCAAATGAAGAGTTCCAAGTACCGGTTGGAGAAGCGTCCAATGTAAAAGGGCCAAAAGCGGTATTGCGCGTGAGGTTGTTGATCGTGCCCGAGTTGATGTTGTTCATGCGGAAGAATAGCGGCTGTGCATCGGTCGTACCTACGAAATTCGTAGTTGGGTTCGTTCCGGCATTCCCCGTAAGCAGCCATCCGGTACCGCCACCTGCCGGCCCTTGTGGCCCTATCAATGAAGTACCGGCGATCCAAGCTCCTGCCGTTTTCGGTCCGAAGATGGAGTCGGTGGTGGTGTTGATGTAAAAGTCTCCGTTGGTCCCGGTTCCTGCGGTGGGGTTGGTCGTGCCGTTCAACACGGTCTTTCCATCCAATCCGTTGTTGCCATTGTTGCCATTGGTGCCAGGTGCGCCCGGTGCTCCGTTGGTACCATTGGTCCCTGGTGCCCCGTTGGTGCCATTGGTGCCGGCGGTTCCTTGTGGCCCTACGAGCGAGATCCCCGCGCCCCAAACACCACCTGTCTTCGGACCATACAGTGTGTTCGTGGCGGTATTGATGTAGAAGTCGCCATTGGTGCCGGTTCCCGCAGCCGGGTTGGTGGTGCCGTTGAGCACTGTCTTTCCATCCAAGCCGTTGGTTCCATTGGTGCCGTTGGTTCCAGGTGCGCCAGGTGCTCCGTTGGTTCCGTTCGATCCTGGTGTGCCCGGTGCCCCATTTGTTCCGTTGGTACCGGCTGTTCCTTGTGGCCCGACGAGCGGAACACCCGCTCCCCAGTTGGTTCCCGCCTTTGGACCATATAGTGTGTTCGTTGCGGTGTTGATGTAGAAATCACCACCCGCACCGGTACCTGCGGTGGGGTTGGTGCTGCCGTTCAACACGGTCCTTCCATCTATGCCGTTGGTGCCATTTGTACCGTTGGTTCCAGGTGCGCCAGGTGTCCCGTTGGTTCCGTTCGATCCTGGTGTGCCCGGTGCCCCATTTGTTCCGTTGGTACCGGCTGTTCCTTGTGGCCCGACGAGCGAAACACCCGCTCCCCAGTTGGTTCCCGCCTTTGGACCATATAGGGTGTTCGTTGCGGTGTTGATGTAGAAATCACCACCCGCACCGGTACCTGCGGTGGGGTTGGTGGTGCCGTTCAACACGGTCCTTCCATCTATGCCATTGGTGCCATTAGTACCGTTCGTTCCATTGGTCCCTGGTGTGCCTTGCGCACCCGTTGTGCCTGTTTGGCCCGTCGCTCCCGGAACACCTTGGACTCCTTGTGGTCCTGCTGGACCTTGGATGCTTCCCACGTTTTCCCATGTGTTCGTATTGTCACTCCAGACATATAAGTTGCCGTTCACCAAATAGGCGTCGCCCGGATCA
>Ga0105046_10017231_pt1 | contig 11065 bp, 12 predicted proteins | sample MAT03_FD_78385 | JGI IMG/M metagenome (GOLD analysis project Ga0105046, IMG submission 78385) | Freshwater microbial communities from Lake Fryxell liftoff mats and glacier meltwater in Antarctica - MAT-03 (megahit assembly) | ecosystem: Environmental > Aquatic > Freshwater > Ice > Liftoff...
TCTGCGTTGCCCACCGACGCCGCCTTCGCCCACATGCCCACAGCCCTCGACCACGATTGAAATTGAAGATAACCCGGGACCAACGACAACCAAGGCCCCGGTAACATTCCCTCTTGAGGCAACACGCCATCCGGCGGGTAGCAAACTACATGAGGCAACAGGGCATCAGCGGTAACAAAACTGATGAGTCGATGCGCGCGGGGGGGGAGACTGTAAGGCGCTGGCCAGAAGCGTGGGCGGCACAATGGACCTTGCCATCACGCACCTCAGCGACTGTGTCGCCGCATGATTGCACTGCATCCCATACCGGCACGATTTGATGCATGCGTGGTGAGGCCGCCGCGCGTCCTGAAGCACGGGCTCCGCCGCGGACGACCGCTCGCGGTTTGCCCATTCCATCAACGCGATGACGGAATCGAGTCGTTTGCCGCCCCCCGGTGCCCCTTTGAGCGAACGGCCATGGGCCGCAACCTCCGCGCCGACGCGGCGGCGGCAATACCGTACGCTCACGTCATGTTGCACATTCTTCGTCACAAGATCCATCGCTGGGCCACCACGGCAATGCTGCTGGTCGCCGTGGTCTCCCCAGTACTCGCCCAGACTCTGACGGTGGCCGCCGACAGCAGCCTGGCCGATGCCATGAACGCGGTGGCCCGCGACTTCGAGGCCAAACATCAGGGCGTGCGCGTCAGTCTGCTGACCGGCGCCTCGGGCGCGCTGCTGGAACAGATGGCACGCGGCGCATCGGCCGACCTGCTGGCCACTCCCGACGCCGAGACGGTCAGGTTGGGGGTGCAGCGCCGTTTGCTCATCCCGGGACTGCCCGGCATCTTCGCCAGCAACACCCTGGTGCTGGTGGTGCCGGTGTCGTTGAAGCTGCCGGTGCAACGGCTTTCCGACCTGACACGGACGGAGGTGGTGCGCATCGCGATGGGTCGCGAGGGAAGTGCAGCGTCCGGCCGCTTCGTCCGCGAAGCGATCAACGCCCAGCGTCTGTGGCCGGCCCTGCAGCGCAAGATGGTGTTCGTCGAGGACGTGCGGGCGGTGCAGGCGCTGGTGGCGGGTGCCAGTGTCGAGGCCGGTTTCGTCTACAGCACCGATGTGGCGGCGGCTTCCGGCCGCGTGCGTGTGGTGGAGACTCTTCCCACCAGCACGCCCATCCGATACCTGGCAAACGTGTCTACCGGCAGTGAGCACCCGGAACTGGCGCGTGACTTCATCGGCCACCTGCGCAGCGAACCGGCGCGCGCCATCTTCACGCGCTTCGGTTTCGGTCTGCCGTAGCGGAGTGTCGAGTTGCTCGCGGCAGCGCCCGCTCTCGGCGCCGCTCAGCAACCAGCCAGCCAGAGCGCAGGCCGGCGAGCCAGGAGGTTGCTTCCGGCCTCTGGCTGTACAGGGTCACGCAGTGCGGGATTCAGGGGCTGCGATACTTGTCCTGTTCGCTGGCCCGATGTTCGAATCTGCAGCAGTGCAGGGCCATTTCGAGACGGACAAGCCTGCGGCCGCCGTCAGCCCGCCGCCCGGCCTCAGGGTCGTCGGCACGAATTCAGCAGAGCTCCTCCAGGGAGCCATAGGAGACCTTCGATGCGTTCGCCGTTCCCGCAGCAGGGAAGCCCGCCGCCTTCACGCAGGCATGTCGACGACCCCGGCCGCCCGATCGCCGGCAGCCTGCCACTCGGCGCCAGACATGTCGACCTGATCGACCAGTCGCACGAGCGATGTGCGGCGCTGGGCGTATCGCGCATCGAACGCCCCGACATCGGCCCGTTGGGCCGCCCCGACCTGGCGGTGGCGCGCGACCGCAACGCGCGCCTGCATGCCCATGCCGCGCCGGTGATGGAGATGCTGCGCGAGCAGATCGTCAAATCGCACAGCATGGTGTTGCTGACCGACGCCACCGGCACCGTGCTGCATTCGATCGGCGACGATGATTTTCTGGAACGTGCCTCCAAAGTGGCGCTGCGGCCGGGCTCGAACTGGGCCGAGGCCACCAAGGGCACGAACGCCATCGGCACGGCGCTGGTGGAAGAAGTGCCGACGCTCGTGCATGCCGATGAACATTACCTGCACGCCAACCACTTCCTGACCTGCTCGGCCGCGCCAATCCTCGATCCGCGCGGCAACATCCTGGGTGTGCTCGATGTCACCGGCGACCACCGCAGCTACCACCAGCATACGATGGCGATGGTGAAGATGTCGGCGCGCATGATCGAGAACCACTGGTTCAACGACGACTACCGCAATGTGATGCGGCTGCACTTCCACAGCCGGGTCGAGTTCATCGGCACGTTGATGGAAGGCATTCTGGCGGTCAGCGCCGACGGCAAGATCGTCGGCGCCAACCACGGCGCGCTGGAGCATCTGGGCCTGAGCAGCGTGGCGCTGCGCATGCACACGTTGACGACGCTGCTAGGCACCACGGTGGGCGCGCTGGTCGACCGTTTCCGCTCACCGCTGGCCACGCCCACGCCGCTGACGCTGGCCAACGGCCGCCAGTTCCACGCCCAGGCGCGGTTCAACTGGCCGGCCTGGACCAGCCTTGCCGAGAGCGGCGAACTTCCCGTGCCGACCGGCCTGGCGCCTTCGGGTGCGGTCGGGCGTGCCGCGATGGTGGCGCCTACCGCCGCGGAGGCCGCCCCAGCCGGCGCCGCGCTGGCACAGCTGCGCACCGGCGACGCCCAGCTCGACAACGTGGTCGACAAGATCGGCCGCGTGCTCGACCGCGACATCCCGATCCTCATCCTCGGCGAAACCGGCACCGGCAAGGAACTGCTGGCGCGCGCCATCCACCACGATTCGGCGCGCGGCAAGCAGGCTTTCGTGGCCGTCAACTGCGCATGCATCCCGGACAGCCAGATCGAGGCCGAGCTGTTCGGCTACGAAGACGGCACCTTCACCGGCGCACGGCGCAAGGGATCACCGGGCAAGATCGTGCAGGCCAACGGCGGCACCCTGTTCCTCGACGAGCTCGGCGACATGCCGTTGGCCTTGCAGGCCCACCTGCTGCGCGTGCTGCAGGTGGGCCAGGTGACGCCGCTGGGCAGCAGCAAAAGCGTGGCGGTCGACGTCACCATCATTTGCGCGACGCATCGCAACCTGCGCGAGATGACCGAGCAGAAGCAGTTCCGCGAAGATCTCTTCTATCGTCTCAACGGCCTGGCCGTGAAGCTGCCGCCGCTGCGCGAGCGCAGCGACCTGCAGGCGCTGGCGCGGCGCATCCTCGACCGCGAATCGGCCGGCCGGCGGCTCGACCTCGCGCCCGAGGTCCTGGCCCTCTTTCAGCACTACCACTGGCCGGGCAACGTGCGGCAGCTCTTCAACGTGCTGCGCACCGCCTGCGTGATGGCGGCCACCGACTCCGTGATCACCCGTCAGCAACTGTCGGACGACTTCCTGGAAGACACGCTGGCGCGGCTGCCGAAGACGACGCCCGCCGTCGCGCCGGGGGCCGGAACACCGCCGGTCATGCATGCGGCGGACCTGCCGTCAGGTCGCCATCAGACCCTGGGTGATCTCGAAATACAGGCCATCCAGCGCGCCGTCGATGCGGCCGGCGGCAACATCTCGGAGGCGTCGAAGCGCCTGGGCATCAGCCGCAACACCATCTACCGCAAACTGCGCTGGAACCAGGGCGCAGGGGTATGACCGGGCCATACCAGGCCGGCCAGCGCGGTCAGCGCCGACCGAGCGGCCGGCAAACCTTTCACATCGGGATTCTTCTGTGCCAACCTTGAACCATTTCCTACCCGCCCGTGACAGCTTGCGTCAAACGAAGCAGGCAAGCCCCGGGCTTCAGTGCCGCCAGAGGCGAAGGCTGGCACGGCACATGAATTGCAAAGCGAGACCGACAATCGGGCGGCCATGCGGCGAACCCGCAGGCAGCCCAAGGGAGATTCAAGGTGTCGATCAGCCATGCCGGCCGGCAACATGCAGCAGACGTGCCGCCGCAGGCGACACGGTGCACGCGGTGAGGATCGTCATCCCGCATGCTGGCCAGTACAGGCGCGGCCCGCCGCTCCCCGACAGCATCGCGACGGCCCATGAAGGCATGGAAATCGAGCTGTGAACAGCGCAGCCAGCCCGCCCCGGCTCGAAGTGACCGGCCTGGTCAAACGATACGGCGAACGCGCCGCGCTGGCCGGCGTGACGTTGGCATTGGCCGGCCGCGAATTCGTCGCCCTGCTCGGCCCGAACGGCGCCGGCAAGTCCACCCTGTTCCAGGTGCTGACGGGTCTTTTTGCCGCCGATGAAGGAGACGTGCGGGTGGCCGGCCGTTCGCTTCGCGAGTCACCCTCGGCCGCGCTGCGCCACATCGGCGTGGTGTTCCAGCAGATGTCGCTCGACCTCGACCTCAGCGTGCAGAGCAACCTGCGTTTTCACGCCGCGCTGCACGGCATGCCACGCCGGCTGGCCGATCAGCGCATCGCCTCCGACAGCTTGGCCTTCGGCCTGCAGGGCGATCTGAAACGCCTGGTGCGTGAGCTGTCGGGCGGCAACCGCCGCAAGGTGGAACTGGCGCGCGCCCTGCTGCACCGTCCCGACGTGCTGCTGATGGACGAACCCACCGTGGGCCTGGACCCCAAATCCCGCCGCGATCTTCTGGCCGGCATCCGCGCCGATGCGGACGGCCGCGGCACCGCCGTGCTCTGGGCCACCCACCTGGTGGAAGAAGCCGAAGCCGCCGACCGTGTGCTGGTACTGCACAAGGGCCGGCTGCTGGCCGACGGCCCGCCCGCCGACGTGGCCGCCGCGTTGGGCGGCGGCACACTGGAAACCGCATTCCTGCGCGCCACTGCCTGACATGAACATCGACCGAATATCCCAGTTACCTGGACGACTTCGCCCTGCCGGCGCTGCATTGCTGCTGGCCAGCATCCTGGCCTTCCTGCTGGCACCGCAGATGGCCTCGGCTGCCACCTTCAAGGTGACGCTGCTGATGCCGGCCGACGACCCTCGGCTGGAACGCTCGCAGCTCGAGCGCGCCAAGCTCGGCCACCCCGGAGGGCAGGCCGTCGTGGCACTTCAGGTGGCCTTGAAGGAAGGTGCACTCGAACTCGACGCCGCCGGCGCGAAGATCGAGCTCGAGACGGTGGAAGTGGCCGACCTGGCCGCCGCTCGCACCGCCGCATCGAAGGCCGAAAAGGCAGGCGCCGCCGTGCTGATCACCGACCTGCCGGCCGCCTGGACGCTGGCCGTGGCCGACGCTGCAGGCAAGCTGCCGGTGCTCAATACCGGCGAGTCGGCCGACGCCCTGCGTGAGGCCGACTGCCGGCGCAACACCTACCACCTGCTGCCTTCGGAGCGCATGCGCGCCGACGCCCTGGCGCAAACGCTGGTGGCGCGCCGCTGGACGAACGTGCTGCTGCTGACCGGGCCCACGGCGGCCGACGCCGCGCGCAGCGCCACCGCGCTGGCAGCCATCAAGCGCTACGGCCTCAAGCTGGCGGGCAGCAAGCCCTTCAAGCTGTCGGCCGACCCGCGTGAGCGCGCGCTGGCCAATCCGCTGCTGCTCACCGGCCTGACGGCGGCCAGCGACTATGACGCCGTCTGGGTGGTCGACAGCGACGGCGAGTTCGCCGCCAGCCTGCCCTACCGCACCGCGTTGCCGCGCCCGGTGGTGGGTGACGGCGGCCTGGTGCCAGTGGCCTGGTCGTCGCGCTTCGAGCGTTTTGGAGCGCCGCAGGTGTCGCGTCGCATGGCGAAGGCGGCGAACCGCGCAATGACTTCGCACGACTGGGCGGCGTGGATCGCCGGCAAGGCGCTGGTGAGCGCCGCGGTGGCGGCGCCGAAGGGTCCGGCCTCGGCCTTCGCGGCAGCGCTCAGCAGCGCCGAGATCGACGGTTCGAAGGGTCTGCTCCTGTCGTTCCGCCCCTGGGACGGCCAGTTGCGCCAGACCGTGCTGCTGAGCGACGGCCAGAGCGTCATCACCAGCGCGCCGGCCGATGGCGTGCTGCACCCGAAGAACAAACTCGACACCCTGGGCGCCGACGCGCCTGAAAAACTCTGCAAGGCAAGGACATGAGCCCCCAGGCTTGTCGCTTTGCGCCTTCGCCACCCCCCAAGGGGGCTCCGGCCGCCTTGGGGCGGCCCGGCGCCGACCGGGGGGTTGAACGATGATTGAAACCGACGAGAGGCGCAGCGGCCTGCCGCACGCGCTGCAGGCGATGGCTGCCATCGTCATGCGCGAACTGATGAAGTTCGGCCGCCAGTACGGCCGCCTGGTGTCGGCGCTGGTACGGCCGCTGCTCTGGCTGGCGGTGTTCGCGGCCGGGTTCCGCAACGTGTTCGGCGTTGCCATCGCCGAGCCGTACGACAGCTACATCCCTTACGACGTCTACATCGCGCCCGGGCTGGTCGGCATGGTGCTGCTCTTCAACGGCATGCAGTCGAGCCTGGCGATGGTCTACGACCGCGAGATGGGCCTGATGCGCCTGCTGCTCACCGCGCCGCTGCCGCGGTCGTGGATCCTGTTCAGCAAGCTGGTCGCCACCGCCGTGCTGTCGCTGGTGCAGGCGGCGGCCTTCGTGATCGTGGCCGCGCTGCTCGGCACCGTGCTTCCGGTGCTCGGCCCGCAAACGCCGATGGTGCTGCTGTCGGCCGTCAGCTCGGCGCTGATGCTGGGCGCCGTGGGCCTGCTTCTGTCGGTGCATGTGAAGCAGCTCGAGAACTTCGCGGGCACGATGAACTTCGTCATCTTCCCGATGTACTTCATGTCGACCGCGCTCTACCCGCTGTGGAAGCTGGAGGAAGCTGGCGCAGGCTGGGTGTTCCGCATCGCGCAGTACAACCCCTTCACGCATGCCGTGGAATGGATGCGCTACGCGCTCTACGGCAAGGACCCCGGCATGTCGCCGTGGATCGTGCTCGGCACGCTGGTGCTGTGTTTCGCGCTGGCAAGCTGGGGTTACGACCCGCAGCGTGGCTTCGGCCAACTGGCCAAGCGCGGCGGAGGGCCGGCATGAGCCCGCCGGGCCTGCGAGAGGAAGACTGAATGCCAATGATCGACCCGCGCCGGCGCGGCCTGCTGTGCTCGATGTGCGGCCTCGCACTCGGGCCGGCCGCGCTCGGCCCCATGGGCAGCGCGCTGGCGCAGCCGCCCGACCCCTTTCCGCACCGCCCGATCACGCTCTGGGTGCCGTGGCCTGCCGGCGGCGCCACCGACCTGACGATGCGCCTGCTGGCCGAACTGGCAGGCCGCCACCTCGGCCAGAAAGTGCTCACCGAAAACCGCTCGGGCGCCGGCGGCACGCTCGTGATGCCGGTGCTGCAGCAGGCCGCACCCGACGGCTACACCGTCGCGCAGATGCCGCAGCCGGTGTTCCGCGCGCCATGGACGCAGAGGGTGCAGTGGGACCCGATACGCGACAGCACGCCGATCATCCAGATCAGCGGCGTCACCTTCGGCGTGGTCGTTCCGGCCGACAGCCCGTTCAAGACTTTCGACGATCTGCTGGCCTGGGCGCAGCAGCGTCCGGGCCAGCTGACGATGGCCACCAACGGCGTCGGCACCACGCCGCACGTCGTGATGGACGAACTGTTCAACCGCCGCGGCCTGAGCTACGTGCACGTGCCCTACAAGGGCACGTCCGAGCAGATGCTCGCCGTGTCTTCGGGGCAGGTGATGGCCGGCGTCAATTCGAACGGTTTCGCGCCTTTCGTCGACAACGGCAAGCTGCGGTTGCTGGTCACCTTCGGCGAGCAGCGTACGCGGCGCTGGCCCTCGGTGCCGACGCTGCGCGAACTCGGCCACGGCATCGCGGCGAGTTCGCCTTACGGACTGGCCGGGCCGCGCGGCCTGCCGCCCGCCATCGTCGCCACCCTGCACGACGCCTTCAAGCTGGCGATGAACGACCCCCTGCACATCGCAGAACTTGCCAGGTACGACCAGGAACTGAACTACCTCGGGCCCGAGGACTACGGCCGCGCCATGCGCGAGGCCTTTGCCGCCGAAAAGCGCACGGTGGAACGGCTGGGGCTCGGCAAGGGAGGCTGAGCGGAGGTCGCGCCGAAGCGGAGGTCGCGACGCCAGACGCGTGTTGCAATTCAGCATCACCGCATAGTACGTTGCTGCGACGCAGCAAACTCCCACTTCCGAGCCGCGCACGATGGGCCAGCGGGCGCTGGACAACTCGCCGATGTTCCAGGTGGCCGAGATGGCGTCGCGCATCTTTTCGCCCCATGACCTGAACCCGCTGGACAACAACCCGCTGCTGCCGATCCTGACCGAGACGGTCGACTTCGAATCGCTCGCCGCGTCGCCGATCAAGCTCTTCATCACCGCCACCAACGTGCGCACCGGCAGCGGGCGCGTGTTCCGCAACGCCGAGATCACGCCCCGGGTGCTGATGGCATCGGCCTGCCTGCCGACGCTGTTCAAGGCAGTCGAGATCGACGGCGAGTCGTATTGGGACGGCGGCTACTCGGGCAACCCGACGATGACGCCGCTGGTCCGCGAACGTGACTCGCAGGACACCATGCTCATGCAGATCAACCCTGTCGAGCGGCCGTGCATCCCGCGCAGCGCGCGCGACATCATGATCCGCCTGAACGAGGTCAGCTTCAACGCGCCACTGCTGAAGGAGCTGCGCATGAGGTCGCTGCTGCAGCAGGCCGCCGACCCCGGCACCGGTGAAGGGGCGAAGTGGGCGCACATGCGCGTCCACCGGATTGCCACCGAGCGTGTCCCCGAGCTCAAGTCGTCGTCGAAGTTGATCACCGAGTGGCGCTTCCTTTGCGGGCTGCGTGACGAAGGGCGGCGCACCGCCGGCCTGTTCATGGAGGCACATGGCGGCAACCTGGGCAAACGCTCGACGCTCGACCTCGACGCGCTGCTGGACGCGCCCTGACCATGGGCTTGCTCGGCGTCCTGCTCGGCCTTTCGCTGCTCGTCTGGCTGGCGTTTCGTGGCTGGAGCGTGCTCGGCCTGGCGCCGGTGGCCGCACTCATCGTGGCAGCGTTTTCAGGCGAGCCGCTGCTGGCGCACTGGACGCAGACCTTCATGGGCGCCGCAGCGGGTTTCATCGCCCAGTTCTTCCCGCTCTTCCTGCTCGGCGCACTGTTCGGCAAGCTGATGGACGACAGCGGCTCGGTCAGCGCCATCGCGCACTTCATGACCGTCAAGCTCGGCCCGAGTCGCTCCATCCTGGCCGTGGTGCTGGCCGGTGCGCTGGTCAACTATGGCGGTGTCAGCCTGTCCGTCGCCATGTTCGTGCTGGCACCGATGGGGCAGGCGATGTTTCGCGCCGCCAACATTCCGAACCGGCTGCTGCCCGGCGCGGAGATGCTGGGCGGGGCCACTTTCACGATGTCGGCGATGCCAGGCACGCCGGCGATCCAGAACGCGATTCCGATGCCGTTCTTCGGCAACACGCCGTTTGCCGCACCCGGGCAGGGCTTGATCGCCTCGACCGTGATGCTGGGCTTCGGCATGTGGTGGCTGACGCGCTCATAGGCCGCCGCGCGGCGGGCCGGTGAAGGTTTCTCGGGCATGGGCGAGTCGGCGTCGGCAGAGGCCCACAGGCCGCTGATGCGCGAACGCGCCACCGCCGCCCGTTCATTCGACCCGGCCGAGGTCGAACATCGCGCACGCGCGCCGCGGCAGCCCGGCATCGCCATCGCGCTGCTGCCGCTGATCGTGGTGGTGGTCATCGACCTGGTTATGTCGCTGTTGGTGCTGCCGCGTCTGGACACCGACTTCCTGGCCGAGGCGCGCTGGGGCGGAACCACGATCGCCAGTGTCGGCGGCGTCTGGTCGGTGATCGTCGCGCTGGCCGCGGCCATCGTCGTGCTCTATGCCTGCAACCGCAGCCGCCTGGTGAGTTTGCGCGACACGGTGGACGCCGGACTGAACGCCGCCGCACCGCCCGTCATCGGCGTGGCCAGCCTGGTCGGCTTCGGCGCGGTGGTGGCCGCCATGTCGGCCTTCGATGTGTGGTGCGCGAGTGGGTGCTCGGCATCGAAGGCGGCCCGCTGGTCGGGTTGGCGGTGGCGACCAACGTGCTGGCGGCGCTGACCGGCTCGGCCTCGGGCGGGCTGACCATCGCGCTTGGCGCACTGAGCGAAACCTGCATGCAACTGGCCGCGACCAACGGCATCGACCCGGCTCTGGTGCACCGCGTGGTCGTCATCGGCGCGGCCTCGCTCGACAGCCTGCCGCACAACGGCGCCGTCGTGACGATGCTCGCCGTCTGCGGCGCCACGCACAAGGAATGCTACTTCGACATCGTGATGACCGGCATCGTCGGCGCGCTGCTCGGGCTGGTCGCGGTCATCGTCCTGGGGACTGTTTTCGGTTCGTTCTGATGAGGCGACCGCTGGTTCCCTGGCAACGCCGTGTCACCCGCCAAGAAACCAGCCGTGCCCGCTGGAATGCCTTGGGGCCGGTCGTTCACTTCATTTTCGGTTTGGTCAGTGTCCTGGCAGCGTTCTCCAGGGCACGTACATTGATATCCGCACCCTCAAATTCCAGCAGCGCCCTGCGCCGGGCGGCGAACGCTTCGTATTGAGCCTCCGCGTGCGCGTCGGCCTGCTTCTTGGACACTCGGCCTGCGCCATCCAGCACATCCCGCTCGTTGAACTTGAAGAAGGCGTCGAGCCTTTCAGCCCAGTCTTTCAGGAAGACCTCTTTGCGGCGGCGCGCCTGATCCTCGGCGAACTCCAGCCACATCGTCACGATGCGGTTGAGTAGCTCACCTACGGTTCCTCCAGGTAGTTTTCGGCCACCTTCACGTCGCCCTTCTGAACGCTGCCTGATTTCCAGGTGGTCAGCGCCATGTGGGGCGAACCGCTGTTGGCGCGCTGCGCAATCAGTTCGGCGGCGGTCTTGCGGATGACGGCGAAATGCAGCTTGTTCTGGATGTACTGAAAGAACTGGGTGGTCTCATGCAGTGAGGGCGAGTAGTCCGCAGCCATGGCAAAGATCTCACGCACCCGCAGGTACATCGTCGGCCCTGCAAAACCCCGAAAACCCGCATGAATGCTAGCTTTCCGGGGTGTTCACCGATGGCTGAATCTCTCGGAATACGTTCCAATCTGGGTTGATTTCTGGGAGATTTGCCGATGGACA
>Ga0105046_10017233_pt1 | contig 11063 bp, 11 predicted proteins | sample MAT03_FD_78385 | JGI IMG/M metagenome (GOLD analysis project Ga0105046, IMG submission 78385) | Freshwater microbial communities from Lake Fryxell liftoff mats and glacier meltwater in Antarctica - MAT-03 (megahit assembly) | ecosystem: Environmental > Aquatic > Freshwater > Ice > Liftoff...
AAGATCGCGTGCAGCAGAGTTTCGGGTCCCGGGGGGCAGCCGGGGGCGTACACGTCCACCGGAACCACCTGATCAACACCCTGCACCAACGCGTAGTTGTTGAACATGCCGCCGGAGCTGGCGCACACGCCCATGCTGATGACCCACTTGGGTTCCATCATCTGGTCGTAGATGGTTCGCAACACCGGAGCCATCTTCTGACTGAGGCGACCGGCCACGATCATCAGATCGGCCTGACGAGGCGAGGCGCGAAACACCTCCATGCCGTATCGGGCCATGTCGTAGTGGGCGCCGCCGGTGGCCATCATCTCGATCGCGCAGCACGCCAGTCCGAACGTGGCGGGCCAGCAACTCCGCGCACGGGCCCACTGGACCAGGTCCTCGACCCGACCGGTGACGAAGTTGTGCTCGAGACCGGCCAGGCCGTCGTCGGACACATCAGAAATCAAGCCCATCAGGCAGCGACCTCCGCTCCGGCATCGGCGGCGCGGCCTTCCAGCCCGACGCGACGAACCGTCGACGTGCTCGTGCGTGCGGGATCGACCCCGGCCCGGGCTCGGCGAACCATCTTGGCGGGACCCCAGTCGAGACCACCATTGGCGATCAGGTACGTGAACGACACGAACACGGCGATCGAGAACTCAGCAACCGCCAAGACCCCGAACGCCCCGAGTTCGCGGTACACCGCGGTGTAGGGGTACAAGAAGATGATCTCGATGTCGACGATGATGAAGATCATGGCAACCAGGAAGAACCGAACTGGGAACCGCTCCGGCGGCGGCGTCTGATCGACGATCCCACACTCGTAGGGGTTGGTCTTCGCCGGTGTCGGTCGGGGTTTGTTCAACAACCGCGACGCGATGATGCTCACGAAAGCGAACAAGAACGCCAACGCCACCATGGCGACGATCGGAAGATACTGACCCACCGATCAAGCCTTCTTCGCGCCGGTGAACGCGGCGCGAAGCTCCATCGCCCGTTTATCGCGGTAGTGCAGCATCGTGGTGAACACAATGAAGCCCAGCAGGCTGACCATCGTGACTGCGAACGGGATCGCGCGCCTATTGCCCAAGTTTCGGAGCATGGCCACGGTCACCATGGAAGCTCCGGGCTCGGCAGTGGCTGTCGGCGGCGCCTGGCCCGGCGCGACCACCACATCTTCGGCTTTGACCAGCGTGACTGCTCCCAGCAGTTTGGGGTTCTTTACCTGAATGGTTGTGAAGACACGGTGCCAGGATCTCGAGGCCACGGACTTCTCGGCTATCGGTTCACATGGCTCTTTGCCACCGAACACGAAGACATCCTCGACGATGTAGTCGGAGGTCTCGGTTGGACTGCCGAAGGCCTCCTCAGCGATGAGCGCCCCATCAGCACTTGCTACCGCCTCACCCCGACGAGGGTCAGACTCGGTCAGCAGACACCAATCTCCGATCGGGTCCTCGATCTTTTGACGAAGCTCAGCCGCCTCCGCATGGACACGCAACTGGAGAGCATCGCCGCGATTCGTCAGCAGGGGGGCCAGGTCGGGGTTGACGTCGAGGATCTCGCCGGCATTCTCGAGCGCCCCTTGCGCCTTCGGTCGTAAGTTGGACTTCGAGACGATGACCATGGGTTCGATGACGGTCTTCAGTTTGGTGAGCGTCGCCGGTTGGTACTCGGGCCCTTCCGCTCCCAGTACGAGTGCATGCAACAACGGGTGCTGGTCCAGCAGTTCAACGGCGTTCGGCAGATCTTCCGCCGGCGGGATCTGTTCGAGTTCGGGGACCTGAGAGACGGGGGTGTCACGGGAGAAGTTGATGTCGGTCGCCATCCACGCCGGCGCCCGGCCGATGAACCCGATGCCGTAAATGGTCCACAGCAGACCCATCATGACCATCCACGAAAATGTGCCGGACATCAGGAGCAGGAAGGCGGCACGGGCGCCGGAGTTGGTCGACAGGATCAGGAACACCGACCCCATCAACACCACAACACCGACGAGCACGACGAGGATACCGCGGATTTCCGGGTCGAAGCCGATAGCTCCCACCAACGTGGACGCGAACTGCATCAGTTCCCTGCACTTTCCTGCTTGGAGACTGCGGCCGCTTCGGTTACAGCCCGCTCGCTGCTCAGGTTGCGTTCATAGGTGACGACAGCCCAGACCTGCTCGGGGCTCAGCGTTCCGGCGGCACCGAACTGGCGACGATCGTCCGGGGTGCCGTTGTTGGCGTTGAGTCCGAATCCCGGCATCCGGCCCGATCCGATCCGGCTCGCTCCATACGGCCGGCCGAACTCACTGCCGGCGTTGATCAACGCAAAGTGCTGGCGCTCGGTCAGGACCCGCTCCACCCCGATCAGGTTGAACCCGATACCAGTGCGGGCGACTTGGGACACCGACGACCACGGTTGGCCGAACGCAGCTCCGGGCACGTGACACCGAGCGCATGAGTACGCGCCCGCCGCCACATCGTTCATGTTGAACATGATCTCGCCGAGCAGCAGCTCGTCGTCCTTGGACAGACGGGTGAACGCGTCGGTCGTCGGATCTTCGACGCCCTCGTTCTTGGCTCGCACGCCCTGCATCCGCAGCGCCAGCGCGGCGTCGCGGCTCTCGATGGCCTTGTCGACCTCGGCTCGCACTTCTTCCGGGGTCAGCTGCACCGCCCACAAATAGTCGACAATATTGTCGAGCTGTTGTTCGGTGAACGGCCCGCCCCCCTTGGTGCCCCATGCCGCCATCGGCGAACCGGGTCGGCCGTAATAAAGGGTGTCCTTCACCTCGGCTTTCGAGAACCGATACAGAATGGCGTTGAGCGCAGGGGCCTGCCAGGTGACCTGCTCGATGAACTGACCATCCTCATCGGTGATGATGAAGCTGGCCGCACCACCGACGCCTGCGGTGCCGTGGCACTTCACACACTGCGCTCCTTCGACGTAGAGCTCCTCGCCCCGACGCTCGAACGTCGACAGGAACGTCGCCCGTGCTCCGGTTTGACGGCCGGGCTCGGCCAGCCAGTACAGCGGCAGCGACAATGCCACGATGACCAACAGACCGAACGCGAACCACAGCGCCAGGTTGAGTCGCTTGGACTCGAGATCGGCGTCGTCGTAGTAGGGCTTGCGGTTCGGCGCCAGTTCGATCTCGGAGCCCACCTCGTCACGGCCCTTGCGCATCTGCGTGTAGATGACAAAGGCACCGCCGACGAAGACGATAAAGGCCAAAACATAGGCAACCGACCGCTGTGTGGTCATCTGTGCCAGCAACGTTGCGTTCACGTGGATCGAAGTTCCTCGGGTGTGGTGGTGGAGGGCGACTGCGTCACACGCAGTTCGGGCCTTGGGCTTCTTGGCCAGTGGTATTCGTGCCGATGGGCGCGCCCTGGTTGATATCGCCAGTGTTGACGATGAGGGTGCCATCGGGGGAGATCTCGGTGCCGAAACTGTCCATGCCGCGAGGCGCCGGTCCGCCCTTCTTCTCGCCGACCTGGTTGTACTGCGACCCGTGGCAAGGGCACTCGAACCATTGCGATGTCTGGCACTCCGGCACCCGGCAACCGAGGTGCGGGCACTTCTGCCACAAAGCGATGATCCCGGCTTCCATGCCGACGAGGTTCGTCTGACCGTTGTAGGCGATCTGCGCCTTGGGCAACGCGGCCTCGGGGTACGCGGTCAACCACAGGCGGCCTTCGGGTTTGTACAAGAAGCCCCCTTTACTCTTGATCTCGGCGAGAAGATCGCTGACCTTGCCCAAGCGGATCTTTCCGCCGAAGCCGCCCGTGCCGGTTGGCCACAGGAACGCCGGAAACGCGGCTGCGGCGAAAATCAAGATGCTGAGGCTCATCAGGCCAACCATCGACCGATTCAGGAATTGTCGACGGGTGGCACCGATGGTTTCGGGATCCGGCGGCACCCAGACCGTCGGCGCCGTTGAACTCGCCGACACCAGCGCTGTGCCGGCGCGGCCAACGGCCACTGCCCGCTCGATCTCTCGGCCGGTCAGGCCAGGCGCTGCCTCGGCGGAATCGTCGGCGCTTCGGCGCTTCGCGTCGCGCTTCAGCGTCTCGCGCGACAACTGCCCGGTTGCCGAGCCCAAGTCGCGGCGACGCGTCGCGCTGATCACCAACGCGGCCGCGGCCAGCACGATCATGGCGATGGCGACAACGATCAAACCACCCATGGAACACCTCGCAACATATGAGAACAGGACATCGGCATCAGAGCTCGAAGAAGATGCCTTCCCTCCACGGGAAGACGAAGAGGAAGCCTCGACCACGGAAGAACGATCCGACGATCACCAGCACGGCCCAGAACATCATGTGGATCGTCATCAGCGAGATCGCGAATTTGCGATCCTCGGGACGATTCGACGGGTTCTTGTCGAGGTAGGGCGCCAGGATCAGCAGGAAGAGGCCCATGCCGGGAATGGTCACACCGGCGACCATCGGGTGGAACATGGTGAGCAGTTCCTGCAGGCCCATGAAGTACCAGGGCGCCTTGGATGGGTTGGTGGTCTGGTTCGGGTTAGCGAGTTCCAAGAGCGGTGCATCGACGAAGATCGAGAAGATGGTGGTGAAGGCCAGACAGGCGAGCGCGGCACCGAACTCGACGATGAGGAGGTGGGGCCAGACGTGCACCTTGTCCTGCGGCTTGGCCTTGACGTCTTGGATCGACCCGGACTTCACAACGGTCAGCAACCGTTGGGTGTGACCGCCAGGCCCGGTCACCACCGGGGGGGCGGCCACGGCAACTCCGCCGCCGCCTGCCGCAATAGCGACCGCGCCGCCGCCCTCAGCCGCAGCTGACGCTCCGGCCTTGGCCGCCTTGGCCGCCTTGGAACGCTCGAGTAGCGCTGAAGGAATGCGGCTATCGCCCCCCGCAGCGTCGCCCGCCGGAGTTGCGGGCGCGTCCGCCGGCGCAGCCTTCGCCGCCGCCTTGTCTTTCGCGGCCTGAGCCCGCTTGAGCAGATGTTCGGGAACTTCGGTCATGACGTCACCTCTTCCCTGGTCACAATGGCCCGGAGATGCCGCCATCCTTGCGGACCCGCCAGAAGTGGATGGCCATGAAGATGACGATGATGAATGGGAAGAACAGCACGTGCAGCACGTACCAGCGTAGGAGCGTGTCGGTGCCGATCTCGGAACCTCCGAGCAGCACGAACCTGACTTCGTTTCCGAAGACCGGGGTGTAACCCATCATGTTGGTGCCCACGGTCACCGCCCAGAGCGCCAACTGATCCCATGGGAGTAGGTACCCGGTGAACGAGAGCAAGAGCGTGAGCGTCAACAAGATGACCCCGATCACCCAGTTGAACTCGCGGGGGGCCTTGTACGCACCGTGGTAGAAGACGCGGGCCATGTGCAGGAACACCGTGAGCACCATCAGGTGGGCTCCCCAACGGTGCATGTTGCGCACCAAGAGACCGAAGGTCACCGACGTGCGCAGTGCGTAGATGTCGTCCCAAGCGTTTACCGCAGTCGGCCGGTAGAAGAACATCAAGAAGATGCCGGTCACCGTGAGCAGGATGAAAAGAAAGAAACTCAACCCACCGAGGCACAGCGTGTAGCTGACCTTGACGGCGTGTCGCTTCACCTTCACCGGGTGCAGGTGGTACAGCACCGAGTTCATGATCACGTACGACCGGTTCCTGGGGCTGTCCGTGTAGCCCTTCCGGAAGATCGATCCCGGTCGAAAAATGGAACTCCACGCCTGCGAAGCCTGGGTTTTCTCCCAAACATTCGTCAGCGCTGTCTGTGCCCGCTGCGCGGGGCCGCCCTGCATGGTTTTTGCCACGGGTACTCCCTACTCCGCTCGCTGCTTGTGCGTCGAATTCGCCGTCATGTCGTCAGCCCAACCGCATTCCGTAGCCGTACCCATGGGTCGAGGTCCGGGCGTGCGGGTCGCCCGCCGCCGGAGCATCACCGACCTTGCCCATGATGATCACGCCGGTTGGACATCGGTCGACGCAGAGCGCACACCGAGTGCAGACATCGTCGTCGATGAGGAACAGCACGTGGTCGTTCGGATCCTGGCCAGGACGCTCGATCCCGATCGCTTCGTCGATGGCATCGGTCGACACCATGTGGATGCACTTCCACGGGCAGATGTCGACGCAGCCCTCGCACATGATGCACTCGGACTGGTCGATGTGGATGAACTGCTTGGGCTTGACCGCCTTGGCGAGGTAGTCGGCGTCGACTTCCTGCAACACATAATCGGCGCGGAACTCGGGCATTGGCGGGTTGGCGTCATTGGCTCCCATGTCGTTGCTCCTTGCTCATCTCGTCGGGTAGTTGTCAGTTTGCCTGGGCGAGGTCCGGTTTCCCGAAACCAAGTCAGCCTTTTGCCTTCGCCACCAGCGGGCGACCGTACGCGGATACCGGTTCGATGGCCGCGACCTCGGCAGCCACGGCGGCCCGGCTGTTCCAGAACGAGCAACCCCGCACGAACATGACGAGGCCGACCACGTAGAGGTTCACCGCGATCAAATCGCGAATGGTTTGCTTGTGCACTGTGAGCGGGATCTGATTCCAAAAGCCCCACCACTCGCCCCAAGTTCCTTCGGGGCCGATGACCTTGCGGTCCGGACGCCACGACAACTCGGAGTCGGCCCAGTTGAGGAACTCGTGGGGAATGACCCCGTACAGCCAGAACAGCATGAAGAAGACGTAGCTCGCGGCGATCATCGCCTCGCCCCACGTGAGGTCCGCCCCGGGTGCACGGCGGTTGGCAACCCAGAAGAACGGAACGAGCATGACCATGAACAGGAGAACCGACAGGATCACGCGGATGCTGATGATTTTGGCATCGGCGAATGATCCACGTTCGGTGCCGTCAGCCCACCAGATCAGTAGTGCTGCGCCGACTGGCTGCACCAGGAACGCGGCGACAATCAGACCCATGGTTTTATTCGCCACGCTCGGGTTCTTCATCTGGTTCGCCTCCCTCGACGCACCCACTCGTGAAAAGACTCACAAACACGATCCCTGAGGAACCGCACAGAACGCGAGGTTTACCACGACAGACCGGCCCGGCACACAATCCGAGCTCAAGGAGTCTCGGCGAAGATTCACGTCGGCCGCAACCGCGCAGATTCGAGTCGCAAAGCGCGTGCCGTGGGTCAAGATCTCGAACCCCGCCCACTTTGCCGCTCCCGTCTGATCCGTGCCTAGAGTGGGTTCTGGCGTCGGGCTGTGAAGTCATCTCTGCGCCGACGACCGAGTCGGTGGACTCGGTCGGCCCCATCCCAGTCTGCGCCTGCCGGAGGCACCCGTGACCGAGATCCCAGAGCACCTGCTGGCCCGGAGCAAATCTGCGCGAGCTCGCATGACCGGCATCGGCGGAGCCGACGAGGTCGGTGCAGCCTCCGTGCCCGCGACGACGACCTCGACCGACGCTGCGACCAAGGCACCCGCTGCCGCGCCGGTCGTGTCGGCGCCACCTGCTTCGCCACCGCCGCCGCCCAAGGTCCCCATGGTCGAGGCGGCCGAGCGCCGCACCAAGATCCCGGTCTGGGCCATGCCGGTGTTGTTGCTGATGCCGTTGTGGATGGTCGTGTACATGGCCACCAACGACGTACCGAGCCCGAAGAAAGCCGGCCCGCTCACCCTGGGCGGCCAGGTGTACGCGGCGAACTGCTCTGGTTGTCACGGCGCTGCCGGCGCCGGCTCTGGTGCCTTCCCGGCCTTGAACGATGGCGTGTTACCGCGGGACTTCCCGGATCCCGGCGACCAGGTTCGTTGGGTGCTGCTCGGCAGCCAGGGCTACAAGGACGAGGGCAAAACCACCTATAGCGCCGCCAACAAACCGATCCGCGGCGGTATGCCGGCACAGGAATCCTTGGAGCCCGCCGAGTTGCTCGATGCCATTCGGTACGAGCGCGAGAAGCTGAGCGGCGAAGTGTTCGACGCCACGCTGTGGGAAGAAGCCGTAGCCAAGCTCGAGGGCGACGCCAACCCGAAGGTCGCCGAGAAGGCTGCCGAGTTCGCCGCAGTGCTGGAATCCTGGGCGACGGCAGCCCCCGGCACCTGAGCCTCGCCGGCCTCAGGTTCACCCCATCGAATCATCCCTTCGATGGGGTGCACGTCGAGGGATCGCGTGAGACTGCGGGTATGAACTCGCCCCCCCGATACGACGTCGCCGTCATCGGCGCCGGCCCCGCCGGCGCCGCCACGGCTTACTGGTTGGCCCGCGCCGGCCACAACGTCATCATGCTGGACAAGAAGGTGTTTCCTCGAGAGAAGACGTGCGGCGATGGTCTCACGCCGAGAGCGGTCCACCAGATCCAGGAGATGGGCCTGAGCGCACGACTCGAGGACTTCCACCGCTATGACGGGCTCCGCGCCGTCGCCCACGGAAAAACCCTGGAGCTGACCTGGCCCGAACATCCGACCTATCCGTCGTACGGATACGTCGTGCGCCGGTGTGACCTGGACACTTTCGTGGCCGAGAACGCAGTCGATGCCGGAGCGACGTTGCGTCAGGGATGCGAGGTCGTCGGGCCCTTGTTGCGTGACGGCCTGGCCGTCGGCGTGCAGGTGCGCTCGAAGGACCAGCCAGACGCCGTCGAAGACATCGAGGCCAAGTACCTGGTGATCGCCGACGGCGCGAACTCGCGGGTAGGCCGAGCGTTGGGCACGCACCGCAACCGGAACTTTCCCCAGGGCATGGCGATCCGGGGCTACTACGAGAGCCCACTGCATGATGAACCGTGGATCGAGTCCGCCCTCGACGTGCACGACCGGGCCGGTAACACCATGCCGGGCTATGGCTGGATCTTTCCGGTCGGCAACGGAACGATCAACGTCGGCATCGGTCTGCTGTCCACGTTTCGGGATTTCAAGTCGGTCAATACGACCCACCTGATGCACGAGTGGGCGAGCACGTTGCCGTCGTACTGGGGAATCGATCCCGAGTCACCGATCGCGCCGCCGACGGGCGGACGGCTACCGATGGGCGGGTCCGTCAACCCGAAAGTCGGCCCCACGTGGATCGCCGTCGGCGACGCCGCGGGGTCCATCAACCCGTTCAATGGCGAGGGCATCGACTACGCGTACGAGACGGGTCGGATGGCGGCTGAGCTGTTATCCGAGTGCCTGCACACCGGAAGCGGCCGGGCGCTGCAGAAGTACCCGGAGCTCCTCGACGACACCTACGGGTTGTATTTCAAGGTCGCCCGTTTGTTCGCCAAGATCATCGGCAATCCGGCGCTCATGAAGGAGTTGACCCGGGTCGGCATGCAGAGCCGCACGCTCATGGAATGGGTGTTGCGCATCATGGCGAACCTGCTGCGGCCCGACGAGCTGGGTGCCGCCGAGGTCGTCTACAAGATGGCCTCGGGCATCGCCCGGGTGGTGCCCGAGCGATCCGCCGCGTGATCCATCGAGCTCCGGCGCGGACGCGGTGGGGTGCGGCGCTCGCACTCGCGCTGGCGAGCTGGTCGATGGTGGGGTGCGGCAGCGACACCGCCGACCAGTCGACCGCCCCGCTCACGCGGGCTGACGCCGCAGCCATCGGTGGGTTCGTTTTTCCGCCGTCGACAGCCGACTATCGAACCACTCGAGATGGCAACGTCGGGGTCTACATCACCTTCGTGATGAAGGCCCAAGATCTGGAGGAGTTCGCCGCTGGGTCGAACCTCGACCTCGAACCCGGCCGACGAGTCATCATGCATGCCTCACCGATCTGGGACCAGAACCCGACCGGCGACTTCTCGGGGACTGAGTCCGACGTCGACGGGGTCCGTCGCCAGGTCGAAGTGGTCCAAACGCCGGGGACCGATGACATGACCGTACGCATTGGTCTGGACATGGTTGCCGGTTCCTCGTGACCCGGAACGCCGGTCAGCGTTCGGAGAGCTGCACGAACTCGTCGAGCTCGACTCGGCACACCCGGTGGCCGCTGGCCAGAATCGCCGCATAGTCGCCGGCTGCCTGCGCAGTGATCAGCTCACCAAAGGTGAACGGTGCGTCGGGCACGGCCAGGTCGTCGACGACCGGTTCGACCACCTGCACCATCACCTGATTCGCCGGTCCGCCCTTGTGCAGCTGCCCGGTCGAGTGCAGAAAACGGGGACCGACCCCGAGCGTGGTGGCGACCCCGAGGTGGCGGCCCAGGGCGAGTCGGGCTGCGGCCACCGACTCTCGATACGGCCCACCAGGATCGATGAAGGCGCAGACGTTGACGCAGTCTTCGGAGCCGACCGACGCCATCAGATCGTCGATGGTGCACATCGGTATCTCGGAGCCCGCTGCGCCCGCCGGCGACGCCAGCAGCCCGCGAGCCTCGACCTTCGCAGACTCGACATCCGGCTGGTCGAAGGGGTTGCATCCGAGCGCGGCCCCCGCGAGCGCCACGGCCACCTGCCAGAGCACCACATGGGCGCCCAGATCGGCCAGTTCCTCTATGGACAATTCGATCAGCGGAGCCCCAGACGCTCGCAGCACCTCGATGCCGTCGACATCACCGATCGTGACGATCAGCCGGCGACCGTTTGTTGCGGCTACGTGATCGAGTTCCTCCCCGACGACCGGGATCACACCGGTGCCCCCCTTACCCAGCGACTCGGCGATCAACTGCTCCAACCAGTCACCGAACCGCTCGACCCGGGGGTCGAGCACCACCGTGAGTTGGTCTCGACCGGTGCGCACTGCGGCAGCGATGGCCGCGGCCAGCCACGCCGCTTCGTGGTCGTCGCCGAACCCTTCGGGATCGAGCGCGTCGAGTTGATCGAGCGCCGAGGTCGCCAGTGCGGCGCCATCGACACCCAACAGCGCCGCCGGTACGACGCCGAACGCTGTCAACGCGGAGTACCGACCACCGACGTCCGGGTCGCCATGCACGGTCCACGCCACGCCAAGATCCTCGGCTCGGCGGTCGAGTTGTGAACCGGGGTCGGTCACCACGGTGAAACGGTCGGGCGAGCGGCCTTGGGCCAGCCACGCCGCGAACTGTGACGCCGTCTCGAGGGTGGTGCCGGACTTGGACGACACCACGTGGGCTGCACTCACCGGCACGGCGTCAAGGACCCGACGCAGATGGTGAGGGTGGGTGGTGTCGATTACGATGAGGGACCGACCACCGAG
>Ga0105046_10017234_pt1 | contig 11063 bp, 5 predicted proteins | sample MAT03_FD_78385 | JGI IMG/M metagenome (GOLD analysis project Ga0105046, IMG submission 78385) | Freshwater microbial communities from Lake Fryxell liftoff mats and glacier meltwater in Antarctica - MAT-03 (megahit assembly) | ecosystem: Environmental > Aquatic > Freshwater > Ice > Liftoff...
GATGTGCTGTACCGTGGCAACCTGCAACGAACGGGAGAGCAGGATGGGCCCGGTCTCACTGGCGATCCTCTACTCCGGTGGAGATTCCAAACCGGTGGACCGATTGTCGTCAGTCCGATCCTGGTGGACGGTGTGGTCTACGTCGGCAGTTGGGATCACAATCTGTACGCGCTGGAAGAGGCGACCGGAGAGATCCGCTGGGTCTTTCGCGCGGGCGCCGGTTTCTTTTCATCGCCGGCCTACCACCAGGGTGTTCTTTTTGCTGGCGGAAACGATGGAGTGCTCTACGCCATTGACGCTGAAACGGGACTGGAGAAATGGCGATTCAAGGCCGATGAGCCGATCTGGTCGTCACCCGCTCTGGTCGATGGATTACTGGTCGTCGGTGGCATTGATGGATTTGTCTATGGTCTGGAATCGGAGAGCGGCGAATTACTCTGGAAGATCGATACCGAGGGGATGATCTGGGCGTCGTCCCCTGCGGTCGATGATGGCGTGGCGTACATTGGGGCCTCCGCGATCGACACTGAGGGCAAGGGTCGGGTGATGGCCATTGACCTTAAAGCCGGCACCGAGAAGTGGAGTGTCTTCACCCACGGCGGAATTTACAATTCCCCCGCTGTTGCCGAAGGAAATGTTTACGTCGCAAGTCAGGATGGGACATTGCATGCCTATGACGAAGCGACAGGCGATGAGGTCTGGAGCTTGAACGAATCCGGCGGCTACGGCTCGTCACCGGCAATCAGCCAGGGAATGGTCTACGTCTCGACGCGCGATGGTTACCTTGAACGAATTGATTCTACCAATGGCACTCGACTCTGGCGATTGCATTACAGTCGAAAGCTCGGATCCTCACCTGCCGTGGTTGGCGATCTGACCTACGTGGTCAATAACAATGGTGAACTGTGGGCCGTCAACACTGTGGATGGACAACCGAAATGGGGTTATCCAACTGGTTCAGAAGCAGCGGGATCGCCGGTCGTGTTCGATGGTGTGGTCTACGTGGGTACTGGCAAACACAATCTCGGCGAAGGCGAAGGTTTTCTTTATGCGATCAGTAGTTAGAGAAGAGTCCAGATAGCTTGATACAGCGTGTGGCACAGCGTCAATTCCTGCATGCCTTTCCAACGATCAAATCCAATCCACAATGCAACACTACACATACTCAGGTGCTTGGCGGCTCCCAAACAAGGGAGCCACCAATTCGCCGAGAGTTAAGCCGGGAAGACGCGATTCCATTCTCGAATCTGCACATCGGCGATGACACCTTCAGCTTTGCTATACGGATCTTCCGCCAATTGAGCGCGAGCTTCGGTCTCATCGGCTACTTCGTAGATGATGAGCGCGCCTTCGTCATCGACGAACGGGCCGGATTCGTGAAGTTTGCCAGCGTCGAAGAGCGATTTCAGATAGACCCGGTGACTCGGTCGGGTTTCGTCCCGCTTCGCCTTGTCTCCGAAGGTAACGATCAACGCGAATTTTGCCATTTCCCTTTTGCTCCCTGTCAGTTCGGCCGGTTTCCCCGCCGATCCTTGCCCATGCGTACGTCGCTGCCGTAGTCTAGCGCCACCGGCAGCTCTGCGGAGATCGTTCAATTCCGCCATGCAAACCGGCACCGCGAATTCGAGCGCAACTGGTCAGGACATGGCTATCGTGACGGAACCCAAAACGATCGAAGCCGAGTCGGCTGGCGCGATGGTGCCAATGCGCCGGCAATACATGCAGATCAAGGCGCGCTTCCCGGACACGATCCTCTTTTTTCGACTGGGAGACTTTTACGAGACGTTTGAACAGGACGCGGAGATCACCGCCGCGGTGCTGGACATTGTGCTTACCAGCCGCGAGATGGGCAAAGGTCATCGCGTACCTCTGGCCGGTATCCCCTACCACGCCGCCGAAGGATACATCGGCAAACTCATTGCAGCTGGTCACAAAGTCGCGATCTGTGAACAGATCGGCGAAGCGACCAAAGGTCGTGGTTTAGTCGAGCGCGATGTCACCCGGGTTGTCACTCCGGGAACCGTGGTTGAACCATCAATGCTCGATGCCCGGAGTAACAACTACATCGCGGCGGTGGTAATCGAAGGCAACCGCGCCGGAATTGCGGCGGCGGATATCACCACGGGTGAGTTCCTGACCACGGAGATCGTATCGGGAAGCGACCACGAGTCGCTGCTCGCCGCAGGTCGGGAGCTGCTCCGACTTGGGCCGGCCGAGATTGTGGTTTCCGAGGAGGGGTTCAGCGAGAGTACATTGGCAGAAGCAGCCTGGTTTCCGTCAAATGCTACCCGTAGCAAAACGGAATCGTGGCGCTGGCGCCCTGACCGGGCAGAGCAGGCGTTGACCCGGCACTTCAATGTCGAGTCGCTTGATGGATTTGGATGCACTGGCAAGCCGCTGGCCATCGCGGCGGCCGGTGGTCTTCTTCAGTACCTGGCCGATACTCAGCTCAGTGGTTTGCACCAGATTTCGACTCTCTCGACCTATTCGGTCGACGGCTTTATGACGCTCGATGCCCAGACGCGGCGCAATCTTGAATTGACGGAGAGCGCGCGTGGCGAGCGACGTCACAGTCTGATTCATGTACTCGATCTCACGAGAACTCCGATGGGAGCCCGATTGCTGAGGAAGTGGATCGGTCAGCCGTTGCTCGACCTTATCGAGTTACGCGAGCGGCAGGACGCGGTTTCGCTCTTTCATGAGAGCGCCCTTGTCCGGGCGGAACTCCGGGTTCTGCTTGGACAAATTGGCGATATCGAGCGAATGGCGAATCGGGTATTAACCGGGACGGCCTCACCCAGGGATCTCGCCTCGCTCCGATCGGCACTGCAGGCACTGCCGGCGGTCGCTTCTCACGTACCTTCGGTTCCGAGCGTGGCACCACTTCCCGATTGCTCGGAAGTACTGCGATTACTAGAACTTTCGGTCAGCGACGAACCGCCAGCGGTTCTGGGAAAAGGAATCGCGATTCGACCCGGTTTTTCACCCGAGCTTGATGGGCACCAGGTTCGGGCGCGCGATGCTCGGGAGTGGATCGCAAATCTCGAGCGAACGGAGCGAGAGCGTACCTCAATCAAGTCGCTCAAGGTCGGGTACAACAAGGTCTTTGGCTATTATCTGGAGATCACAACCGCAGCGCTGGCATCGGCAGAACGGGAACGCATGTCGGCCGGAACCGCGAGCGAACCCGTGCTGCCAGTGGATTACATCCCGAAACAATCGCTCGCGAATGCCACCCGTTACTTCACCCCGCAACTCAAAGAATACGAGACGGTTGTTCTGACCGCGCAGGAGACGCTGGCGGAGATCGAGAGCGATGTCTTTCGTCGCGTATTGAGCGAAATCGCCGGGCAGTGCGGGCGTTTGCTGGAGGCGGCTCAATCAGTTGCCTTATTGGATCTGCTATCGACACTGGCCGAGGTGGCGGTGCAGCGGTCGTATGTACGGCCAGAACTGGATGACTCCGGTGGAATCGACATCATTGCCGGCCGACACCCAACGCTCGAATCGCTCCTGAGTCGCGGCGAGTATGTTCCTAACGATGCGCATCTCGACACCGATTCGGCACAGATCGTGATCCTGACCGGGCCGAATATGGCGGGCAAGAGCAGCTGGTTGCGCCAGGTTGCGCTGATCACGCTGATGGCACAGATCGGCTCATTTGTGCCCGCGGAGCGTGCGCGCATCGGCGTTGTCGATCGCATTTTCACCCGTATCGGAGCACAAGACGATATCGCGACCGGGCAGAGCACGTTCATGGTCGAGATGCTGGAAACGGCCAACATCCTGAATCACGCGTCGAAGCGGAGTTTGATCGTACTCGATGAAATCGGCCGCGGAACGAGTACATACGACGGACTTGCGATTGCGCGCGCTATTGTCGAGTACGTGCACAACACACCAAAACTGGGGTGCAAAACGCTCTTTGCCACGCATTACCACGAACTGACGGAACTCGAGCAGATTTTGCCGAGAGTTCGCACCTACAAAATGGATGTGCTGGAGGACGGCGATCGCGTCGTTTTCCTGCGGCAGGTCGTCCCGGGCGGCGCCGATCGGTCATACGGTGTGCATGTCGCGCAGCTTGCCGGGATTCCGAGAGCCATCGTGCGGCGAGCACAGGAAATTCTGGAAGAGTTGGAGTCTTCCGGCAGGATGACGGTGGATCGAGCCGAGCGACGAAGCGCCATGCGATCGGCGCCTTCGTCTGACGCCTCGTTCCAACTCACGATGTTCGGGGGTGCTGATCCAGTGCTGGACGAATTGAAGTCGATGGACGTGGAATCGCTTTCGCCGCTGGAGGCAATCACCAAACTATTCGAACTTCAGCGGAAGGTGAAAAACTCTAGTTCGTAGCCGCACGATCCGATGGACCGTGCAGCCACGAATGCAACGCCTTAGAGAATTGAGGGGCGGCGTTTGCCGACCTGCGTTACCTGCTCGAACGCGTGGGCAAACTGCAGGAGTGAGAAGTCCGACTGTTGCCGTCCAACAATCTGAATTCCGACTGGCAATCCTTCCGGAGTGAAGGCGCAGGGGACGGAGATCGCGGGCACCCGGCTGACGGTGATGAAATAAGCGCTCTGCATCCAGGAGATGTACGTCGGCATGTGGACGCCATCGACCTGCTCCGGATACCGGGTTGTCACATCGAACGGCGGAACCTGATTGACGGCGCAGAGGATGTACTCGTACTCCTCCATGAAACGACGGACCCGGTCAATCACTTCAGTCAATTTGGTCAACGCCTTGCCGACATCGACACCGGAGAGCGCGAAGCCTTTTTCGGTATTCCAGACGGCCTCGGGTTTCATTTGCGGTCGATCGTGGTCGAAAGTATCGGCGTTGCTGGTCGCCAGCAAAAACGCCCGCAGCGTCTGGAAGACTTCTTCGGCACCTGAAAAATCGGGGCAGGCCTCTTCGACGACGCAACCGAGATCAGTGAACGCCTGGCGCCGATTTTCAAGGGCCGTCCGCACACGACTATCGAGCGGCAATCCACCAAGATCCGGCGCCCAGGCGACCTTCTTTCCACGAAAGTCACGGTCGAGCGGCCGAGCGAACGATGCGGGGTCGACATTCAGGGAGAGGGGGGCCCGGTCATCAGCTCCCGAGAGTGCGGTCAGCATCAGCGCGACATCGGAGACCGTTCGCGCCAGGGGACCTTTGACACTCATCTGCACCCACGGCAGGGCTGCGGGCCATGTCGGAACAAGTCCTGGCGAGGGTCGCAAACCGACGACATTGTTGAAGTTGCCTGGATTTCGAAGAGATCCACCCATGTCGCTGCCGTCGGCAATCGGGAGCATACCGGTCGCGAGGGCCACGCCAGCACCGCCACTGCTTCCTCCGCAGGTTTTGGTGGTGTCGTACGGGTTCAAAGTCGCGCCGAAAACAGTATTGAAGGTGTGAGAGCCCAATCCGAATTCAGGGACGTTGGTTTTACCTATCGGGATTGCGCCAGCTTTTCTCATTCGCTCGACAAGTAGCGAATCTTGCACCGGGTAATTGTTCACGTGCAGCGGGGAACCCATCGTATTGGGGAAGCCGACTGCATCTTCAAGATCCTTGAAGGCGATGGGTAACCCGTGAAGCGGACCAATTGCCTCATTGTTGGCGAGCGCTTGATCCGCCCTATCAGCCAGCGCGAGGCAGGCATCGTCATCGAGTTTCGAAACGATTGCGTTGACAATGGGGTTGATTCGGTTGATCTGGTCGAGGTGAGCCTGCATAACTTCCCGGGCAGAGAGCGCCCGCGACCGAATTTGCCCCGCCAGCGCCGTCGCGTCCTGAAAACAAATCTCCTGATTGCTCACGTGAACCGGCCCCTTCCATTATCGCCCTCGTTTCGGTACGTACCGTTCTGAAGATAGGGATTATGCACATGTTGACGATGTGCCGGACCGACTGGTTTATAATTCCTGCATGTACCAACTACCGACAGGGCATTTAGGGGTGCTCCAGGTGTACTCTTGAGATCAGGGACGTCTGGTGATTTGCCGGAATGAGCGTTCCAGTCTGTGATCGCAGCGGTGAGGGACATGTGACAGTTTTGTGACATCTTTGGCAAATGTCGATGACATGCCACCGATAGAGTAGTCATTAGAGAAGCAGCCTCTTGAATATGTACGGGCTGCAGTGCAGTGGGAGGGCTAGATGAGAATGTTTGGGAGCCGGAATGCCGGCGATGAGGTTGAGTTGTCTGCGGCGAATGTCATGATCGATGCCAGACAGGTTGTTAAGACGTATAACACGGGCACGAGCAAGGTCCAGGCACTAAAGACCGTCGATTTTGCGGTTCGGCGCGGCGAGATGGTTGGCGTCATGGGACCATCCGGCTGCGGCAAAACGACACTTCTTAATTGTCTCTCCGGTTTGGATGCGATTGATGATGGTCAGATTTTGCTCGAAGGACAGGATCTGGCAAGACTTGGCGATCGGAAGCGAACCGACTATCGGGCGCGAAGAATGGGTTTTATCTTTCAGGTGTACAACCTTCTGCCAGTATTGAACTCCGTTGAAAATGTTGAGTTACCGCTTCTGGTGTCTGGAGTCAAGCCGAAAGTCGCGCGCGAACAGGCGAATGCCGCGCTGGCGACGGTTGGCCTGACGAAGTGGGCGGATCACCGTCCGGCGGAGCTCTCCGGTGGACAACGCCAGCGTGTGACCATCGCGCGGGCGCTGGTAAATGACCCCGCCATCATCTGGGCTGACGAACCGACCGGTGCGTTGGACTCGAAGACGGCGCAGGAGATCATGTCCCTGATGCGCGAGTTGAACGAGTCCGGTGGACTTACCTTCGTACTCGTCACGCACGACGCCGGCGTTGGCGATTTGTGCGATCGGATCGTCCGCATGCGAGACGGCCAGATCGTGGGCGAGACAGTGCCCAAGCCAATGAGAAGCAACGGGCTCGTCAGCGGCGCGCCCATTCATGCCATGGCCGGGGCCGACTAACCTCACTGAATGAACTTCTGAACAACCAATCGATTCCTTCCGGGCGCCTTTCGGGGCGCCTGGGCAGGATTTCGTCTGCTTGCGTCCCTACCCTGATGGAGATTTGATATGAACGAAATATTTGGAATCTCAATGACATCGATTGTCATCGTTTTACTTTCACTGCTCGCCTTATGCCTGCTTACCGTGGCGTGGGTCGCACTTCGACGCCCGGTCATTTTCAAGATGGGGATGCGCAACATTCCCCGTCGGCAGGCACAGACGGTACTGATCGTAGTCGGCTTGATGCTCAGCACTCTGATCATGTCCGCGGCGCTCGGCACCGGCGACACTATCGATTACTCGATGACCAACGATGTCTATGACACGTTCGGTCACATCGATACCCAGGTGATAGCAAGTCAGTCGGTCGATCCCGGCAACGGGGTCGGGCAAACGCAGATGCGCGCCTCGAATCTCACGAAGATTCAGAGCGCACTTTCTGATGACGCCAGTGTCGACGGTGTCATGCCGGAGCTCCGGGAACTGATTCCGGTGATCAACGAAGCCAAACAACTGGCGGAACCTTCCGTCAATTTGATTGGTCTTGATCCGTCGTTGATGAGCGGATTCGGTGAGATCAAGAACACGGCCGGCAAAACGATCGATCTTGCCTCCGTTCAATCCGGTTCAGTTCTGGTGAACGAACGTGCGGCGACCGAACTCGATGCGCAGGTTGGTGACGAGCTCACCGTATTCATCAACAATCAACCGGTAGCACTGACCGTTCAGGAAATTGTCCAGAACACCTACATCACCGGTGGTGGCCGTGACTTCAACAGCGGCATCGAAGTTAGTGGCATGGTAATGCCACTGGCACAAGCGCAGGATTTGCTCGGTTTGCCGGAGACGATCAGTGCGGTGCTGGTTTCGAACACCGGTGGTGTCCGCGACAGTCTCGAAGCGTCAACCGCCACGGTCGAACGACTTCGACCGACTCTCGAAGGTACGGGACTCGGAGCCATCGCCATCAAGAGTGAGTGGGTCGATGTGGGACGACAGGTCGGCCAAATCTTCACGGGGCTCTTTCTCGTACTTGGTCTCTTCTCGATTGCGGCTGGTATTCTGCTGATAGTCCTCATCTTCACCATGCTTGCCGCAGAACGTCGCGCTGAAATGGGAATGGCACGAGCAGTCGGCACGCATCGTCGGCAACTCATCCAACAGTTCATTTCAGAGGGTGCTGGCTACGCGATCATCGCGGGCTTCGTCGGTTCGGCACTGGGAGTGCTGGCGGCAATCGGGATCGGGTATGCGATGGGATTCCTCTTCGGGGATTTCCTGAACATCACCCCACACGTGACGCTGCGCAGTCTGGTCGCCGCGTATTGCCTCGGGGTCGTTATCACCTTCCTGGCGGTCGTCGGAAGTTCCTGGAAGATCAGCCGGTTGAATGTGGTGGCGGCAATCCGCGACTTACCCGATACGTCGAGTCCTGCTCGCAAGAAGCGAACTCTGATCTGGGCAGCACTCCTGCTGCTCGCCGGGGCGGCATTTACGCTCTCTGGCATCAACAGCGAAGGAGCTTTCCCTTTCTACGCGGGTATGAGCCTGATGCCGTTCGGTCTGGCCCTGATTCTCCGATTCTTCGGTGCGCCAAGCCGTCCGATCTACTCCGCAATCGGGCTCTACCTGGTGGTGTTCTGGCTCCTGCCGGATAATCAGTTCGAGAAGATCTTCGGCAACTTCGATGGCGGCGTCGAGATGTTCTTCCTCTCCGGCATCTTCATGGTGATTGGTGCGACGATTCTCATCGTTCAGAACACGGACCTGCTGCTCAAAGTCGTGTCGGCGATGGGAGGTATCTTCAAATCGAAATTACCGGCAATTCGCACCGCCGTGGCGTATCCGGGCGCCAGTCGTGGTCGAACCGGACTCACGATTGCAATGTTCAGTCTGATCATCTTCTCGCTGGTGATGATCGCGACGATGAACCAGAACTATGTGAATCTCTTCCTTGGTGACGATGCGAATGCCGGATGGCAGGTTCAGGCCAGCGCCACTTCCGCGAATCCAATCACGGACTTCACCGGAACACTGCAGGCGGCGGGTGTCGACACCAGCGAATTCCAGGGAGTTGGCGTCCTGTCGAGTCCAGACATCGGTTCGCCATCGGTACGAATCCAGGGTCAAACTGACTGGAGCAGCTCGAGCGTCTATGGTCAGGACGATGGGTTCATTTCGAACGCGACACTGAAGTTCGGGCAACGTGCAGCCGGGTATGAGACTGACGAGGCGATCATCAATGCTTTGCTTACCGATCCGAATGTGGCCGTGGTTGATGCGAGCATGCTTGACGGACAGGATGGATTCGGTGGAAACCCTGACACGTTGATTCTTGAGGGTGTGACCTCGGACGACAAGGTATTCGATCCAGTCTCGATCGAAATCGCCAATCCAACCACCGGTCAACCGACAACTGTCAAGGTAATCGGTGTGCTGGATAGCAAGATCAGCATTTTGTTCGGTATCTTCACGAACGATCAGACGATATCGACAATCTTCCCGGATGTCCCCATGAATCAGTCGTTCCTTGTCCAGCTCAAGGATGCCGATCAATCGACCGCAGTCGCCAAAAAGGTCGAGAGTGCGCTCCTGAGGAACGGAGTGCAGGCGGTTTCGATCCAGGACGTACTGGAAGACAATCAGCAGCAGTCGACTGGTTTCCTCTACATCATTCAGGGCTTCATGGGTCTTGGTTTGATCGTCGGTATCGCGGCAATCGGCGTCATCGCCTTCCGGTCCGTGGTGGAAAGACGGCAGCAGATCGGGGTTCTGCGAGCGATTGGATACCAGCAAGGTATGGTGTCGCTCTCATTCATGATCGAAACAGCCTTCGTGGTAGGTATCGGTAGTATTTCGGGAACGTTGCTCGGAGTGCTCCTTGCCCGGAACCTCTTCACATCAGACTCGCAGGCGACGGACGTTGCCTTTCTGGTGCCGTACGGTTTGATTTCTGTGATCCTGATCGCAACGATCGCAGTGTCGCTGTTGATGACCTGGGTGCCGAGCAGGCAGGCAGCGCGGATCAGCCCGGCGGAGGCACTTCGGTACGAGTAGCGCTCAAAAAAACCGTCGATCCATTTTGAGATCGAGCCCGCTGGTCAGCCGACCGGCGGGCTCGAATCTTTGGACGAGAGGCGCAAGTCGCGTGCGGGATACGTGATGTGGTTTGATGGTTACAGGAATCGGGAGCAGACGTCGTTGGCGAGCATAAGACCACGAGCGGTGAGAGTGACCCGGTCCGTGGTGCGATGGAGCAAACCGAAATTGACGAACTCCGTGATAGTTGCTCCGAACTGTTCGTCGAGTGAGATGCCGTGACGGCGCTTGAACTCGTCATCGGTGACACCCTCCTGCAACAGCCGCAGTCCGAGCATCATCGTTTCCCCCATCGCCGTTCGGTGGTCAATATGCTCGACATTCGAGGCGGAATCGTCACCGGCTTCGATCGCTTTGATGTACGTGAGCGGTAAAAGGTGATTCATGGTTCGCCTGCCCGCGAAAGTTCCGTGAGCGCCGGCACCCAGCCCCAGGTAGTCGCCATTCCGCCAGTAGACGGCATTGTGGCGGGACATTCGCGTTTCCGGTTTGGCCCAGTTGGCGACTTCGTAATGGGAATAGCCGGCCAACTCCATCATCCGGATCGCTTCTTCATAGAGGTCAGCCGTTGAGTCTTCGTCGAGCACGGTCAGGATACCGCGCGCGACGGCGTCGGCCATTGGCGTACCAGGTTCGACGATCAGACTGTAAAGCGAGAGGTGTTCAGGGCCATCGCCACCCCAGGTTACGACCGCTTCAAGATCCTGGCGCCACGATTCGACCAACTGTCCAGGCCAGCCGAAGATGAGGTCGAGACTGAGATTGTCAAAACCGGCACGCCTGGCCGCCAGGAACGCCGCTTCCGCTTCGGCCGCTTCGTGCTGACGACCGAGAACGCGCAACCCCTTCCGGCTTGTGGTTTGAACACCGAGACTGAGGCGATTGATTCCCGCCTGCCTGAGTTCTTCAAAGTAGGTCTGATCGACACTGTTTGGATTGGCTTCGAGGGTGATTTCCGGATCGGC
>Ga0105046_10017236_pt1 | contig 11061 bp, 6 predicted proteins | sample MAT03_FD_78385 | JGI IMG/M metagenome (GOLD analysis project Ga0105046, IMG submission 78385) | Freshwater microbial communities from Lake Fryxell liftoff mats and glacier meltwater in Antarctica - MAT-03 (megahit assembly) | ecosystem: Environmental > Aquatic > Freshwater > Ice > Liftoff...
AATTCGGCCAATAACTTGTACAAGTCAAGCAGGTGCATCTCCAGACCAAAAAACGACGGCCTGGTCGAGACCATTTTCAGCAGTCCCTTCTTGATCAGCGGCCCGAGCTCGAAGCCGATGGATCGCATGTTCTGGACGAGCTGGCCGGCCGACTCTTCATACGACAAGAACAGGCACTTCTCTCCCCGTCTGCACGTCTGGACCGCGAACGCGGCTGCGAGACTGGTCTTGCCCGTGCCCGCCGTGCCCGAAGCCAGAATCGTGCTGCCTCGGGTGTATCCGCCGCCCTGGAACAACTTGTCCAGTGAGGCAACGCCTGTTGCCACCCGTTCTGCCGTGCCGGGTTGGTCCATGCCGGCAGAGGTGATGGGGATGACTGAAAGCCCACCGTTGTCGATAACGAACGGATACTCATTGACTCCGTGCCTGGATCCGCGGTATTTGATGACACGAATTCGACGTGTTGCAATCTGTTCCCTGACACGGTTGTCCACCAGGATGATGCAGTCGGAAATGTATTCTTCCAGGCCATGGCGGGTGAACGAGCCGGCTTGCACTTCGCCCGTGATCAGCGCTGTGACTTTCTTTTCCTTGAGCCAACGAAAAAGTCTTTTGATTTCCAGGCGCAATATGCCCGCATCGCGGACGCCCGCAAACAAGGATTCGACAGAATCCAGCACGACGCGTTTGGCCTTGATGGAGTCGATGGCATGTTCAAGTCGAACGAACAGTCCTTCGAGGTTGAATTCCCCCGCTTCCTGGATGTCGTTTCGTTCAAGCTCAATGAAATCGAGAATGATCTTTTTCTCGGCGACGAGCGTTCGCAAATTCAGTTTCAACGAAGCGATGTCTTGATACAGCTCATCTTCAGTCTCCTCAAACGACATGAAGACGCCAGGTTCTTTGTATTGGGTTACGCCGTTGATCAAAAAATCAACGCCAAGAAGCGTCTTTCCGGTGCCGGTTCCTCCACACAGCAGGGTGATTCTGTCTCTCGGGAGCCCACCCTCCGTTATGTCGTCGAACCCCTTGATGCCCGTCAGACACTTTTGCAGCTCGACCGGGGGCGCGAGGCTCGTCTTGCGGGGATTGCTCATGGCTTGAATTCCGGGGTCGGTTGGGGACATCGTCGACCTCGATTCAATTGCGTGAAGGGTGGCGTCGACAGAAGACAGCTTGCCTGCACGGATCGCCTGAAGTAGATGAGGGCAGTTTCATGATGAAACACACGCCACTTTGGCTAGCGCGGTCGTTGATGCTGAACCCGAACGGGGGCGCAATCTGTGCGGCGGCGGACACATGCGAATTGGCAGAACGGCGCCCTGAACCCCGGGTTCATGGGCCGTCCGCTCGAAGCGAGACGGCCAGTGCGCCGGAGCATTTGATGTGGGTGGCCTCACTTGAAGTCCCGGCTCGCCGTGGCCAGCCGCCCGAGCAGGGGTGTCAGGTCCTCGAGCCGCCTGGCGATCAGGTTCTTCACGTCGCCCTCGCGCTGCCAGGTGCCGTAGACCGCCAGCAGCCGTGACTTCAGCAGTTCCTGGCGTTGGGCGTCGCGCAGCGACTTCCAGCAGATCACCTGCACCACACCCGTCTCGTCTTCCAGCGAAATGAACACCGTCCCGTTGGCGGTCTCTGGCTGTTGCCGCAGCGTGACGATGCCGCAGTAGCGGACGACCCGACCGTTGGGCATGGCATTCAATTGTTCAGCGCTCAGCAGTCGGCGCTCATTCAGGTTCGGCCGCAACAGCGCCAGCGGATGGCGCCGCAGGGTCAGGCCGATCGACGCGTAGTCGAACAGGACTTCCTCGCCTTCCGGGGCCTGAGGCAGTTCCAGGATGTCTTCATCGAACGGCGCATCGCGCAGCAGCTCGGGCGTCGAGCGCAGGGCGGCGGCATCCCAGACCTGCTGGCGGCGGTGGCCAGACAGGCTCATCAACGCGTCGGCTGCCGCCAGGACCTTCATCTCGTGGTGTTCGATCCGCGCCCGCCGAGCCAGGTCCTCGGCCGAGTCGAAGACCTGTTCTTGTCGTGCCGCGACGATGCGCGCCATGGATTCAGACTGCAGCCCGGCAATCATCCGCAGCCCGAGGCGGACCGCTGGCGGGTGCGGCAGGTCTTCCAGCGTGCAATCGACAGCGCTGAGCATCACATCGGCGGCGCGCACCTCGACGCCGTGGCGCTTGGCGTCCTGCACCAGTTGTGACGGCGAGTAGAAGCCCAGCGGCTGCGAGTTCAGCATGGCGGCCAGGAACTCGGCAGGGTGGTGCTTCTTGATCCAGCAACTGGCATACACCAGCAGCGCGAACGAGGCCGCATGCGATTCGGGGAAGCCGTATTCGCTGAAGCCGTGAATCTGCTGGAAGATGGCTTCGGCGAAGGCCTTGTCGTAACCCCGCGCGGTCATGCCGTCGACTATCTTGTCGTAGTAGCGGTCCAGACCGCCCTTGCGTTTCCAGGCCGCCATGGCGCGTCGCAAGCCGTCGGCCTCGCCAGGGGTGAAGCCGGCGGCCAGAATGGAGATCTGCATCACCTGTTCCTGGAACACCGGAATGCCGAGCGTGCGGCCCAGCGCCTCTTTCAAGGCTTCGCTCGGGTAGGTGACCGGCTCCTTGCCTTGCCGGCGGTTCAGGTAGGGATGCACCATGCCGCCGACGATCGGGCCGGGCCGCACGATGGCGACCTCGATCACCAGGTCATAGAAACATCGCGGGCGCAGGCGCGGCAGCATGCTCATCTGCGCTCGGCTTTCGATCTGGAAGACGCCGACCGTGTCCGCCTGGCAGACCATGTCGTAAGTCTCGGTGTCTTCGGCCGGGATGTCCTGCATCTCGAAGACGTAGCCCTTGCGCGTGCCGATGAATGCCAGCGATTTGCGGATCGCCGTCAGCATGCCCAGCGCCAGGCAGTCGACCTTCAGCAGGCCGAGCGCATCCAGGTCGTCCTTGTCCCACTGCAGGACCGTGCGCTCGGCCATCGACGCGTTCTCGATCGGCACCATGCGTGACAGCGGCCCCTTGGTCAGCACAAAACCACCGGTGTGCTGGCTCAGGTGGCGCGGGAAGCCGAGCAGCTGCTGCGTCAGGTGCAGCAGTTGCTTGACCTGCAGGTTGTCGAGCGACAAACCGAGTTCTTCGAGCCGTTCCTTCTTGACCTCTCTGCCGTCCCACCAGACATGGCCCTTGGCGATGGCGTCGACGGTCTCAAGCGAGAAGCCCAGGGCCTTGCCGACATCGCGGATCGCGCTTTTTGGGCGGTAGCTGATGACCACACCGGTCAGCGCCGCGCGGTCACGGCCGTACTTGTTGTACAGGTACTGAAGCACCTCTTCGCGCCGCTCGTGCTCGAAGTCGATGTCGATGTCCGGGGGTTCGTTGCGCTCTTTCGAGATGAAACGTTCGAACAGCACGCTCATGCGAGCCGGGTCGACTTCGGTCACGCCGATGCAGTAGCAGACGACGCTGTTGGCTGCGCTGCCGCGGCCCTGGCACAGGATGTGGCGTGAACGTGCGAAGGCCACGATGTCGGCGACGGTCAGGAAGTAGTGCTCGTACTTCAGCTCACCGATGAGTTCGAGCTCGTGCTCGATCTGCGACTGGACTTTGGCGGCCATGCCCGCGGGCCAGCGGCGGCCCGCGCCTTCGTAGGTGATGCGCCGAAGGTAGGACGCAGGCGTCTCGCCCGCGGGCACGACCTCATCGGGGTACTGGTAGCGCAATTCATCGAGCGTGAAGTCACAGCGCGCGGCCACGTTCAGCGTCTCGGCCAGCAGTTCCTCGGGGTAGGTCTGCGCCAGGCGCAGCCGCGTGCGCAGGTGCCGCTCGGAGTTGGGCTGCAGCTCGAGCCCGCACTCGGTCAGCGGCTTGCCCACGCGTGTGGCGGTCAGCACGTCCTGCAGCGGCTTGCGCGAGCGCACATGAAAGTGCACGTCGCCCGCCGCCACCAGCGGAATTGCGCTGAAGCTGCTGACCTCGCGCAGCCGGTGCAGCCACATCTCGTCGGTGAGGATGCGCAGCAGGTCGACACCCAGCCAGCAGCGACCGATGAACTGCCTCAGTAGCCACTTGGCGACCGTGGCCAGTTGCGCCGGCTCGGCCATGCGCTTGGGCGATGCCAGCACCACACAGTCGGTGAGTTCGCTGCCGCTGATGTTCGCGATGTCGAGGTGGTAGCTGCCCTTCGGTGCGGAGCGCCTGAGCTTGGTGATGAACTGGCACAGGTTGCCGTAGCCGTCCAGGTTGCAGGCCAGCACCGTCAGGTTGAAGGGCGTCGTATCAGGCGCTGAAGCCAGGCCCCAATCGACCTGGAACTGGCTGCCCACCAGCAGCTTGAGCTGATGCTGCCTGGCCGCCGTGTGGGCTCGGACGATGCCGCTCATCGAACACTCGTCGGCGATGGCCAGCGCGGTGTAACCCAGTTGTTTGGCCCGTTCGACCAGCTCTTCGGGCTGGCTGGCGCCGCGCAGGAAGCTGAAGTTGCTGACGCAGCGCAGTTCGGCGTAGTCAGGGATCAAGGAGGGGATCGCGGACATGGGCGAAAGACTCTCGGCCTTTCAGGCGAAGACGCCGTGCAGGAACCAGGCCGTCTGGTCGTTCGCCAGGCGTGTCTGGAAGATCCAGAGCACGCCGGCGTGTTCGCTGAGTGCGACCCAATAGTCGCGCGCGACGTTGCCGGTTCGCTCTTCGCCGTCCACGGTCGTGCGGTCCCACCAGCCGCCCTCGATGCGGTGCGGGCCGGCCAGCAGTTGCAACAGGCCCTGGTACAGCGGCCGTTCACCCCGCGTGGCCAGCTTGAGCGGCTGCGGCAGCACGAAGGTCGGCTGCGGAATGTCGACCGAGCGGTTCAGCTTTCGCGGCCGGGGCTCGGGTGCCGGCTGCCAGTGCGACATCCATTCGATGCGATGGTCTTCCATCACCACCGGCCGCAGCACACGCGCCGGCCCCAGCCGTGCCGCGATGCGTTCCAGCACCAAGGCCAGGCTCTCGCCCGCCTGCTGCGGTTCTGGAAACAGCGTCTGGCTCTTTCCTTCCAGCGCGTGCACATCGACGGCCAGCAGTTCAAGCTCGCCGACTGGCGCGAGCAACTGCAGCTTCGCCAGGTGCTCGGCCAGCAGCCGGGTGAGGTGTTCGATGTCGCGCGTGGGCTGCGCCGTTCGCAGCGTCATCTCGCCGCCATCGCCGGCCGTCTTCGAGCGCATGGCGTCGTGCGACCAGCGCAGCGTGAAGGCGTTGACGCCGCAATGCCGTGCCGTCAACCAGCCCGACATCTGCAGCATCAGGCGACGGGCGCCAAACAGCAGGGCTGGCGCAAGTTCAACACGCGCCATCAGTTCCAGCTTGGCGCTGAAGGTTTCGGGCACTTCGATCCAGGTGTGGGCCTCGGCACGCAGACCGTAGGCCTGGTCGAGCGCTGCCAGCAACTCGGCATCGAAGCGCCGGCTGAGTCCGCCGCGGGGCAGCGCGCGCACCTGGCCGAGGTTCTGGCAGCCCAGGCGCGCGAGCGTCGCTCGGTGGGCCGCCACCGAAGTCAGCGTCTCCAACGGCAGTGCATCCAGCAACTGCTCGATGGGCTTGGCGAATCCGTTGGACTGGCCGGCGCGAGCCATGGCCACCGCCGCCAGGCTGGTGGGCGCCCAGCTGACCTGGCGCACGCCCAGGCCAGTCGACTCTTCGCGGACGCGCTCGACCAGTCGTCGTTTACCGCCGAACAGCCGCGTGCTGGCCTCGACCTCCATCACGACGGCCGGCGACTCCGAAAGCGCTTCGATGACTGCGACGCGAGGTGTGAACTGCAGGCACCAGGTCGCGAGTCCCGAAGTCGCTTCAGTGCGCCGTGACTCGTCGCAGGGAAGGCTGTCGGGGAGCAGTGCTGCCCACAACATGAGCTTGCCCTTCGCGCTGGGCGCCTGAGACTTGGCGCGAAGCGATGATGTGGCTCGGCCGGCGCAGGCGCGGCGTGAGGATGGCCTCCAACCCGCCCGGCACCGAAGCCAGGGCGACCTCGCCTTCGTGCATCGGGCCCTTGCGCTTGAGCAGGTGGACGTGGAGTTCCCAGTCCAGACCAAAGCGCAGCTGGACCCGAAGAGGCGCTGCCGACGCTTCGTGTTCTGCCGCTGCCGGCCGGCACAGGAACACCGGCCCATCGCAGGCCTGCGCGCACACCTGCAAGCGTCGAATCTGCTCTTGCCGGGCCTGCGGCAGCCAGGAGACCAACAGGCCCGCTGCGTTGGTCTTGATCAGCTGCTCGGTCACCCACAAACGTTCAGCCGGGGCTTCGGCCTGAATCCAGACGAGATGACGCTCGTCAAGGCCGGCGTGTTTCAGGCCCGGGAGGTGGGGCGACTTCGGCGGCCCGACCACGACGATGTTGCCGCCGCTGGCAACGACCTGTTGCATGGCCGGCGCGAGCAGCCGCCATTCAGCAACGGTCGGCTGCGGCTGCAGGATTTCGGTCAACGAGTGGCAGGGCCAACCGCTGCCCGGGAGTTCAGCATCCAGCGCTGCGAAGCCGCTTGCCACCACCGACGTGACCGGCGAACCGAGCTGGTTGCCGCGCCAGATGGCGGCTTCGATGTCGGGCGGCAATTCCCCCGGGCGCGCAGGTGTTCTGCGACCGCGGACGCGGTGCTGCGAGGACGGAAAAGATGCCGGGACCGGCTCCTCGTCGTCGCCAGCCCATTCCAGGATGGCGGCCATGGGAGGCTCCTGATGTACTGTATGGGTATCCAGTATTGCACCAAAGTCCGGTTGTCGCCAGATCACCCGGCGTGGCAGTCGTGAATTCGGCCGCGCTGCCCGTGGCGTTGACAGTGGCAGCCAAACCCAGGGTCGAGTGGCGCGGCTGACAGCGCCGGCTCAAAACTCGGGCAGCACCCACACCACCGCCGGGCCGCGGCCCAGAAGCGGCTGTACCACCGTCTCGAAGAAGGCCACCGGCACGACGACGCAGCCGGCCGACGCGCGGCGTTGCGCCGGGTCGGCGCTGGCCAGGCGCTGCTGGCGCACAGCCTGCGCAGCGCCGCCGCGCAGCCGGTGGATTGCAAAGGCGGCCTCGTAGTCGAGCCAAACCACCGCTTCACCGTCCAGGTTGATGCCCGGGCTTGACACGAAGCGCCCGGCCGGCGTGGTCCGGTCGCCCGGGCGCAGGCGGCCGCTCTGGGTGCGTTCGCCGACGCCGGGGACGCTGGCATCGCCGCGGTCGGCGCCCAGCAAGACCGGCGTCTGGCCGGCCAGCGTGCCGTCGGCGCGGAACACCTGCAGCGTGGCGCTGCGCTTGTTGACCACCGCCCAAGGCATGCCGCCGTTGTCCGCGGAGGCCGCCGCGGCTGGCAGCGCCGCCAGAGTCATCAAAAGACCGAGCAGCATCGAGGGTAGGGAGCGCAGTCGCATGGCTGCAGAAAATTCTGCGAGCCAGCGTCACCTGGCACTGCGCGGAAGTGAGGGCGCTTATGCGGTCTGTTTCGAGGCTCGCGACGGCTTGGCCTGGCCACACCGTGCCGTTGACTGCTGGCCGCCCACGCTCGCTACCGCTGACTCGATGACTGCCCCTGCTCTACCTGCGGCTGCCTTGCCGCCACCCACCGCTTTGGTTGAGCTCCACCGCCAGATGCTGCGCCCGCCGGTTTTTTGCCGCGATGCTGACGGCGCAGTTCGCAGGCGCCGAGCGGGTCTGACAACCCCCGACAACCCCTGTCAAGGCCTGTCAAGGCCTGCCGGCACCCGGCCAGGGCGCTCAACGCCTGCGGCGGCGCACCACCCGCTGCCGTGGCGCGGCGGTTGGCGCTACAAGATCACACGCGGATTGAAGCTGGTTGGCCCCCCGATTGCCTTGTGGCCGCGTGGGGCGGGTTTTTCGCCCTGCGCGACAAAACACCACTCAACTCCGGGAAAAAATCATGTCCGATATCTCGAACCTGTCAGACCTCTACATCCATGAGCTCAAAGATCTCTGGTCGGCCAACGACCAGATGGTCAGGGCATTGAAAAAGATCGCGCCCAAGGCAACCCATCCCAAGCTCAAGCAAATGCTCGAACAGTCGCAAAAAGGCATCGCTGGGCACACCAATCTGCTCAAGGCCCTGATCGCCAACCAGGGCGACGAGGTCTCCAAAGAGCATTGCAAGGGCATGGAGGGCCTGGTGAATGAGGCCATCATGCACACCATCGACGACGCACCCGAGAAAGGCCCCGTGCTCGACGCAGCCATCATTGCCCAGTACCAGCGGATGACGCACTACGGCATCACGGGGTTCGGCACGGTGGCCGCTTTTGCCAAGGCACTCAAGCTCAACGACGACAACAAGCAGCTCAAGGCCGCCGTCAAAGACATGTATACCTCGGACGAGTTGATGACCGAACTGGCCGAGGCGGCCGTCAACGAAGACGCAGTCGACGAGTAAGGCCATCGCCGGACGAAGCGGTGACACGCCACCGCCGGCTGGCGCTCCGGCTTGACCACGTTGGTCTGCGCAGCCAGACTGACACCCAAGCCCGGGCTGCAGAAACTGACCGGCCCGATGGACCCCGAGCCGAGCCACCATTGGTGCGCCTGTTGTGGCCGATCTCGCGCCGCCAGCCTACAGGTACCCTTGAAACACCGCACCCAGGTCGACTCTGGCCTTCAGCCGCGTGCACTGCAAGAAGGTGCCGACAAACTTGCGCTGCAGGAACAGCATGTCGGGCGGTGGGGCGCTTGAGAAGCCTTCACCACGGGCTTGCTGGTGGCCACTTCTGAATACCCGACCGAAGAGGTCTGACGCGCCGAAGTCGTAGGGCCCGATACAACGCAAAGGCTCACCGGCCAACAGCATCATCTCCAGCGCCGCCAGGCGTTGGGCAGGCGGGTCAGCCGGCGTCAACAGTCCGGCAGTCAGGGCGGCCTGCAGCAAAGCATCGCGGTCGTCGCTGCGCAGGGCCCGTGTGAGGTCGCGCAGGTGTTTCACGCGCGTGGGCGACACCCGCTCGGTCGCGCCAAAGTCCAGCAGCGCGATCCGGCCGCTCTGGGCGTCGTACAAGTAATTGCCGAAGTTCGGATCGGTTTGCACCCAGCGCATCACGTAAACCTCGCGGACCGCCAACTGGCACAGGGCAGTGGCCACGGCGTCGCGTTCGGCCTGGGGCCGGCCGACGTGCATCAGCCGGTCCAGCGGCTCGCCGGGCGCGAAGTCGGTGGCCAGGATGTGCGGCGTGCACAGGTCGGCATGCACAGCCGGCACGGTCAGCACCGGGTCGTCGCCCAAGGCCAGCCGGTAGGCGGTGAGCGACTTGGCTTCAGCTGCGTAGTCGGTTTCGCGGTGCAGCTGGGCGCGCACCCGCTGCAGCAGCGGTGCCGGGTCGAGCCACTGCGGCACGAGGCCCGGCATGCGCAAGAGCAGTGCCAGGTTGTCCATGTCGCTGTCGATGCTGTCGACCACGCCAGGGTGCTGGATCTTCAGGGCCAGCACACGGCCGTCGCGTGCCACCACCTTGTGCACCTGACCGATCGACGCCGAGGCGATGGCTTGCTGGCCGAAGTCCTGGAAGCGCTCTACCCAGCGCGACCCGTACTCGCGTTCCAGCACGGCCATCAACTGCGGCGTTGGCATGGTGTGCGCCCGGTCGCGCAGTTCGCCCAGCAACTCGGCGAATGCCGGTGGCAGCACGCCCTTGCCGTCCATCGACATCAGCTGGCCGACCTTCATCACTGCGCCGCGCATGGCCGACAAGCGACCGGCCAGCCGCCGCGCATTGCCCGGTGTCAGCAGCGCCTGCGCCAGCGGCACGGCGCGGCCTTGTGCCAATTGCGAAACCGCGTGGGCCGCGGCACCGGCAGCCAGTTCGCCGACCGCACGGCCGAAGTGCAGGAAACGGCGCGTTCGCCCCTGCGGAACAGGCGCAACGCGGAAAGGGGGCTTGAGATCGGTGGGCATCGGGCTTCGGGGTTGACAGCGGCGCGAGTATCTGTTGCGCGGCGTTTTTGCGCTGGCGGCGGTGCGGCGCTGCCTGCTCGGGCCCGCTGTCTGCCCGCGCGCCAGGCGCAGGGACGTCCTGCGCAGCCAGGCTGACCGAATCAGTCTGGTTTGATCGCAGTGATCCTGAGTCTCAGCGCGTTGCTGATCACGGAAACCGAACTCAGGCTCATCGCCAGCGCGGCGATCATCGGTGACAGCAGCCAGCCCGTGAACGGGAACAGCACGCCGGCCGCCAGCGGCACACCCAACATGTTGTAGACAAAGGCGAACCCGAGGTTCTGCTTCATGTTGGCGACCGTGGCCACCGACAGCGCGCGTGCCGTGGCGATGCCGCGCAAGTCGCCCTTGACCAGCGTGAGTTGCGCGCTGTTCATCGCCACGTCGGTCCCCGTTCCCATCGCGATGCCGACGTTGGCTTTGGCCAGAGCCGGTGCATCGTTGATGCCGTCACCGGCCATGGCGACGATGCGGCCTTCCCTCTGCAGTCGCTCGACCAGTTGCAGTTTGTCGGCGGGTTTGACTTCGCCGTGCACCTCCTCAATGCCCAGTCGCTTGCCCACCGCTTGCGCCGTGGTGAGGCCATCGCCGGTGGCCATGATGATGCGCAGCCCGGACTTGCGCAGCGACGCCAGCGCATCCGCCGTCGTGGCCTTGATGGGGTCGGACACTGCGAGCAGCCCCGCCAGCTTGCCGCTGTCCTGGTCAAAAACGGCCAGGTGCATGACGCTGGCACCCTGGCCACGCAGTTCCTCGGCCTGGCTTGCCAGCGGCGCCACGTCGATGCCGAGTTGCTGCATCAGCGTCGCATTGCCAATGGCCAGGGGCCTGCCGCCCACGACGCCCTTCACACCGATGCCCGAGGCAGAGTCGAACTGCTCGGCTTTCTCCAGGCTCAGCTTGCGGTCCCGCGCCGCCTTGACGATGGCTGCTGCCAAAGGGTGCTCGCTGCCTTGGTCAAGGCTGGCTGCCAGTCGCAGCACGTCGTCCTCGCTGAAGCCGTTGGTGCCGATGGCCCGCTCGAAGGCCGGCTTGCCTTCGGTCAGCGTACCGGTCTTGTCGACGATCAGCGTGTCGACCTTGCACAGGTTCTCGATGGCCGCGGCATCGCGGAACAG
>Ga0105046_10017237_pt1 | contig 11060 bp, 8 predicted proteins | sample MAT03_FD_78385 | JGI IMG/M metagenome (GOLD analysis project Ga0105046, IMG submission 78385) | Freshwater microbial communities from Lake Fryxell liftoff mats and glacier meltwater in Antarctica - MAT-03 (megahit assembly) | ecosystem: Environmental > Aquatic > Freshwater > Ice > Liftoff...
TGACTTCTTCCGCAATGATGATCTTGAAGTCGTCCATGCCTTCGACCACTTCGGCGGCCGCGTGGGCGCCGGAGACTTCGTTGTGGTCGGTGATCGCGATCGCTCCGAAGCCACGGTCGCGTGCGGTCTCGATCAGCACCTCGACCGGGGTCGCGCAATCGGACGAATGGTCCGTGTGCATATGGAGGTCGACGTCGATCAGCGGGCGATCCTTCAGCCGCTTGCGAATGGTTTCGTTGCGCGTCTGGTCCTGGCGGCGGGAAGCGAGGCGCTCGTAGATCCCCTCGACCTCATTGACCACCTGCGACCAGGTCTTCAGCAACTCCCAACCCGTTGCCGCTGTGCTCAATGTCTTCATCAACTTGCGATCCTCGGCCAGGCGTGCGACCTGGCCGGCCATGGTTACCGGATCACCATTCGGGAAGAGCAGTCCACGCTGGCCGTCGCCGACCAGCTCGGTGTAACGGGAGATGGTCGAAACAACCGGCACCGCACCGGCGGCCATCGCCGCCCGCACGGCGCTGGGCGAAGGACTGGGCCCTCCTGAAGCAGCACAGAAGACATCGCTGCTTGAAAGCAGTTCGGACAGGCTGGCCTGATCCGGCCCGATTACCTTGATCCGGTCACGGATGGTTTTAGAAATCCGAACCACGACTTCTCCCGGGTCCGGGGAGAAGATGGTCGCCGTCCAGTCGAGGTCTTCCGGCAGGCGTCGAAGCGCGCGCAGAAACAGCCGAAGTGCTCCTTTCTCCTCCTGGTCGGAGAAAGCGATCCGCAGCGGCCCGTCCGGACCCTGGGCGGGCTCGACCGGATCAACGCCAGGCGGGGTCAGGTCATACGCCCCCGGGAAGTAGCGGTTGAGAAGCTTGGCCGAAGCCCGCGAGGAAGCGGTGCGGGCGTCGAGCCGACCGAAGAAGATCTCCAGCAGCGGCCGAGCCACCTGGGTGGCGAAAGGCCGCTCCGCTGTTTCGTGGAAAGTGCCAACGTTCAGCGAGAACGAATGACGCAGCGCAGTCGAAGAGAAGCTCGGGAGGAAAGGATCGTGAACGTGGACCACGTCCAGCTTCGCCTGGCCGAGCAGCGCTTCGACCCGGTTGCCGACGTCCAGCGAAACCGGGGCCGGACGTTTGCGGGAACCGTGGGGCAGCGAGACTCCGCCCATCTGCATGATCCGCGGTGCCTCTCCAGGCTGGAAGAGTGATTCGGGCTCATCAGCCAGCCGGCCGATCGCCTTGCGGGTTTCGCTGACACCAGCCTTGCCGCCACCCGGGGCGGCGATCAGGACCGAATGGCCGCGGTTCGCAAGCTCATCGCTGACCCGCTCGGTGAAGTTGTTGATCTCTCCCTGTTCGTCCCATGGAAAAGGTGTGAACTGGATTATCGATAGCGGCTTCATACGATCCTCAAAAATAAAGGCGCCCGCCGGTGGGCGGGCGCCTGGTCAATCAATGCAGGTTGCCGCTCAGGCTTCGGACTTGGAGTCCTCGGCGATTTCCGTAACTGGCTTGGTGCCGCTGAGCGGAACTGAACCGCGCTTGTTCGATTCGATGAACGATTCGGTGTCCTGGCGGGCGATGTCGTCGGGGCGCTGGTTGTGCGGCGACTTCATCAGGTAGGACGACGGTCCGTCGAGCTGACCGGAGATGCCGTTATTCAGGGCGAGTTTGATCATTCGCACGGCGTCGATCACGACACCGGCCGAGTTCGGTGAGTCCCAGACCTCGAGCTTGAGCTCTACGGTCAGCGGCACGTCACCGAAGGACTTGCCTTCGAGACGGATGTGGGCCCACTTGCGGTCGGTCAGCCACGGCACGTAGTCCGAAGGACCGACGTGAACATCCTTGGCATCCAGATCCAGGCCCATGACCGAAGTCACGGCGTTGGTCTTGGAGATCTTCTTCGAGTCGAGGCGTTCGCGCTCGAGCATGTTGAAGAAGTCCATGTTGCCGCCGACGTTGAGCTGCGACGTGTGCTGCAGTTCAACCCCACGCTCATGGAAAAGGCGGGCGAGCTGACGATGGACGATCGTTGCGCCGACCTGGGACTTGATGTCGTCACCGATGATCGGGAGTCCGGCTTCCTTGAAGCGTCCGTCCCAGTAGTCCTCGCTGGCGATGAAGACCGGCAGACAGTTGACGAAGCCAACGCCGGCACTGATCGCCTGTTCGACGTACCACTTGACGGCATCTTCGGATCCGACCGGCAGATAACAGACCAGAACGTCGGTCTTGGTGTCCTTGAGGATCTGGACGATGTCGGCGGTCGGGCCCGGAGCCTTGGTGATTACCTGCTTGAGGTACTTGCCGAGGCCGTCGAGGGTCATGCCACGCTCGACCTTGATGTCCATGTTCGAAACATCGGCAAACTTGATCGTGTCGTTCTGACCGGACCAGATCGCTTCGGAAAGATCCTTGCCGACCTTCTCCTGATCGATGTCGAAAGCTGCCACGAACTCGATGTCGTTGACGTGGTAGCCGCCGAGATCGACGTGCATGAGGCCGGGAACGGACTCATTCGGGTCGGCGTCCTTGTAGTACTCGACGCCCTGGATGAAGGCGTTGGCACAGTTGCCGACTCCGACGATCGCTACGCGTACTTTTTCGTCACGGCGTTCGGCGCCATTGCCGTTACCGTTGGTATTGCTGCTCATAAGTTCTTAAATCCTCCTAGTTCAGGTGCGAAGGCCATAGACACTCAATTGGCCTTGTGGTTACACCTAATCGACAAATCTTTCTTTGGCTAACCCTCGGCCTTGAGCTCGCCACGTACATGCCAGACACGCTGAATGACGGTCACGGTTGTCAGCGCCGCCATCACGTAGATGGATGCTGCCAACAGGGAAAAATCTCCGATACCTAGGCCATTCGCGAACAGGATGCCAATCGAAAGTATCACCACTCGGACCGGCCGGGTAGCCAGACCGACCTTGCATTCCACTCCCAGAGCCTCGGCCCGGGCCCGGGTGTAGGAGACCATCAGCGAGCCGAGCACTACATATACGCAGGCCGCCGCGGCCAGTGAATCGCTCTGTTCGGCGAAGTACCAGGCGATCGCCGTGATGACGATGCCCTCTTCGATCCGGTCGAGTGTGGAGTCGAGGAAAGCTCCGAAAAGCGAGCCTTTGCCTGACATCCGCGAGTAGCGGCCGTCGAGCGTATCCATGATCGAACCGAGGATGAACGCGACGCCACCCAGAACAAACATCTCCTGGGTGATCAACACTGCCGCAATCAGGTTGCCGACCAGGCCGACCATCGAGATGGCATTGGGCGTAAGCCGGGACTCGATCAGACGGTTGCGCGCCTGGTCCCGGAATTCCTGGGCCGGACCAGTGCGCTGGCCATTTTTGCCCCCCTCCGGGGGGTTTGACGAAGACGACTCCATCCGGGCAGCTTACGTCACTTGTCGCAAGACAGGTCTTTGCTGAAGCGCGCACCGGGGCTGAAGTCGGCTTCGACTTTGATGTATCCCGGGTTCCTGAGGTAGACCTGGGTCCAGCCGCTATCGGTTGAACTGACGCAGCCACGGCCGCCAACGACCCGCCAGTAAGGGGTGGAACGAATGCGCACGGTGAACGTGCCGCCTTCCCGGGAAGCAACGGTGAAGCCATCCGTGGTGAGCTCAGTCAGCTGAGCCGGACGGTCAACCATCGGCGTCGGATCGAGCACCTCGTAGACCCGGAAGTTGGGACCGGCCGGGACCTCCTTCAGGTACGCGGGGCTGCGGGCGATCAATGAAGCTTCCGTCCTGCCTGCGTAGTCAAGCTCGGCATTGGGCACCGCGACATATCCAACGGCCAGCTTCTTCAACCAGCGGTAGTACCGGCTGGAATCGAGATTTTCTTCATAGAAGAGCGGGTTGTATCTGCGGTCCGTCTGGCGTTCCCAGCCACGGGCCAACGGAAACTCAGGCGCGACCCGGGCAGCCTCCCAGTGGCTGGCCAGCGGCAGGACCTCGACCCGGGCCGGGTCGGCCCGCAGGCGTGGGGCGAGAGTCTGTTCGAGCTCGTCGTAAAACTCGGCGGCAACAGCCGGCTCGTCATGCACCAGTTCGAGATCACGGATCACCGGGCCGATCTGCCAGTAGACGATCAATGGCACCAGCGCGACCATGGCGATCGTCCGGCGTCCCCAGCTCGCACACAGGAAGAGCGGACCAACCAGCAGCACACCCATGCGGTTGACGTTGCCGCCCATCGGCGTGGAGAGGACAAACGATGCGCAGAGCGCGAGGGCGTAAATCGCAAGTCCGGTCCGCAGGAGTTTCTGGTCAGATGGCGTAAAAATCAGAGCCGCGACGGTCAGGGTGATTGCCGGCAGGAAGCTGGTGAAAACGTACGGCTCATCACCGCCTCCCGGGAAGAGCAGGGCCACGGCTGCGGCGAACGCAAAAGTGACGAAAGCAATCTCCAGCCCACGACGATCCGGACGGCGGGCAATCGCGTGGCTGACTCCGCAACAGGCCAGGAACAGCGCGGCGACCGGGCTGGCCAGGCCGACGCTCGCCGCTATGAAGAGTGAGCCGATCCGCCAGGTACGGCTGTCCGAACCGCGCTGGGCCGCATAGACCGCGGCCATCGCGAGGAAGGCACCGAGGGCGAAAGTCAGCCTGCCGGAGAAGAGACTGATCGAAGCCGCCAGGGCGAACCAGATGGCACCGGCCTGGGCTTTGTCGCCCCACTCCTTCCTGACGATCAGGCTGAACAGAGCAACCGTGCCGATGACCGCAGCGGTCCCCATCAGACGGAAGCCGACCCAGGCACCGAGCGGCGGTGCCAGCAGGCTGTATGACGGCAGGTAGTGCCCACCGAACCAGTAGTTGTTCCAGACCGTCGGGCCTGAAAGCTCGAAAAGTTCGGTGCGGAAGGTCTGCGCGGCGTGGTCGGCGCTCTCGGGCGCAACGATCAGGTAGACCAGCCCGAGGGTCGCGATGACCAGCAGGGGACCCGCCAGAAAGGCCCAGGGTGAACCGCGGAGTTCAGGCGTCATGTTGTCCTCAGGCACCGGAGCGCTGCTGCTCGGCAGCGCGACTCCAGGCCCAGGTTTCGGGCCTGATTTGCGCGACGACCCTTGAGGCGATCAGGAATGAGCAACCGGCGACGGTCCAGCCGAGAGCGGCGTCCAGCCAGTAGTGATTGGCGGTGATCACGGTGACCGATGCGACGATCAGTGGCCACGCCAGCCAGAACCCGCGTGCAAACTTGTTCTTGCACACCACGAATCCGGTGCCACCGATCATCAGTGCGACCGCGCAATGCATCGAAGGCACAGCGGCGAACGGATTGATGAAGAGCTTGGCGGCCGCCGAGTCGTGGTTGACGCTCGACTGTGCGTTGATCGTGTCGATGAATCCGTATTCGGGGTACATGCGTGGCGGAGCGGTCGGAAAACCGATGTAGCCGATCAGGGCCAGGCCCATCGAGATGAAAAGCATGTTCCGGAAGAAGTAGTAGCTGTCGTTGCGGAACAGGTAGAGCCAGACCAGGAAAGCCAGCGCCACTGTGAACTGGCTGTTCAGGTAGATCGTGTTGGCGATATCGATGAACCAGGACTCGGTTATGAAGAAACCCTGTACTGCCGGCTCGAAGAAGGTACCGGTCGAGCGCTCGATATCGATGATGAGCTCGCCGTTTGCGAAAGCCTGATTTGCCCGCCCGTCCGCCAGCCCACGAGCTACCTCGTAGGCGGTATCGGCGAAGACGTAGAGGGCTAGCTGAAGTAACAGATCGCCCCAACCTCGGGGAAGCCATGCCCCGATCCGGGAAATGATCGCAAACACAGATTCGGCATTGTAAAGAGGAAGCGGAGAATCTCTAGTCTCCCTGTCTGAATGGCCACCAGATCCCAGCCAATCGTCTGCATCGGGGAGGCAATTGTCGACCTCGTCTGCGAGCGCAACCTCGAGGTTGGCGAGAGTCCGGGCGTTTTCGTTCCCCACCCCGGCGGAGCCCTTGCGAACGTCGCGGTGGCGATCGGCCGCAGCGGCCAGCCCGCCGCGCTGGCCGGCGGTGTTGGAGATGACCATTGGGGCCGCTGGCTCACTTCCGAGCTGGAACGCGAGGGGGTCGGCACCGATTGGATCGCCACCGTGGAAGGCGCCGACACTCCGGTTGGCATCGTCATGTTCGGGGCCGACAACGAGCCGAGCTTCCAGATCTATGGCGAGCACATCGCGCCGACGATGCTTGCCGCCCGGTCTTTCCTGGAGACCGCGATAAGAAATGCGGCCGGCACCGTGATCGGGTCGAACACGATGGTCGGACCGGTCGAGCGTGAAGTGACCCGCCAGGCAGTCGAAATCTCACACGACCAGGGCGTGCCCGTCCTGTTCGACCCCAACTACCGCCCGAATCGCTGGGACGACGAAGCTCTCGCGGCCGACCACTGCCGTGAACTGGCCGGGGCCAGCGCAATGATCAAATGCAACCGGATCGAAGCCAGAATGATGACCGGAGAAGACGATCCGCTCGATGCGGCGCGCCAGCTCGCGTCTTTCGGTCCGCGGCTTGCCGTGGTAACTGACGGTGCCGGTCTCGTTGTGTCCGCCGGGGCAGTCGAAGCCGAACATCTGCCGCCCGGAGCGACGGTGGTCAGCCCGCTCGGTGCTGGCGATGCGTTCATGGGAACCCTGTGCGCCGGCCTGGCCGAACTTGACTGGGACTTCACTCGCGCCGCCGAAGTCCTGGGCGCAGCGGCAGCCGCAGGCGCCAGTGCATGCGGGCACTGGGCCGCACAATCGTGACCGTTCCCGAGCCGGTCAAAGTCAGGCGCGCCGACTGGAAACGTCCGCCGCGCGCGCGGGTCAGGAGGATTCGTGACCGGCTGAGGGAGATGTATGGAAGGCCGCTCAATCTGCCACACCGCCAGCCGATCGACGAGCTGGTGCGCACCGTGCTTTCCCAGGCGACCAGTGACCTCAACCGCGACCGCGCCTTCAACCGGTTGACCGAACGCTTCGACGACTGGCAGGCCGTGCGCGACGCGCCCGTAGAAGAGGTCGAAGAGGCGATCCGGCCGGGTGGCCTCTCGCGGCAGAAAGCCCCGCGGATCCAGGCTGTCCTCGAAGGAGTCGGACCCGGACTCGACCTCGAGTGGCTGGAACACGCCGACCGTGATGAAGCGATGGACTTCCTGACCGGCCTGCCTGGCGTTGGGCGAAAGACCGCGGCCTGCGTCCAGGTCTTCACCTGGAACCGGCCGGAGATCCCGGTCGACGTCCACGTTTACCGAATCGGCGGGCGGCTCGGGCTCTTCCGCCCGAACGCATCATTCAACGAAGCCCATGACGAAATGCTGGCCCTGGTCGATCCCGAAGACTCCTACGAATTTCACATGAACCTGATCCGGCACGGACGGGAGCTCTGCCGCCCAAAGCCGAACTGCGCACCCTGCGGCCTGCGCCGGATGTGCCCTTTCGGCCGCCGGGTGCTAGCCGACGAGCGGGCCCGGGGACGTGAAGGACGCCGCGACAGGTAATATCCATAAGCACTCGCACGACCCCTTTTTTCACGATGAACAAGAAACCCTTCGTAATTTTCGGTCTCCTTCTGGTCCTCCTGGCCGTGGTGATCCCTGTCTGGGCCTTCATGGCCGACGGTGATCCCCACAACGGCCGCATGGAAGTTCCATCAAACCTCGAAACGGGACAGTCCCTGTTCGTGGACAATTGCGGTAACTGCCACGCGCTCTACGCCGCCGGAACTGACGGCGACTTCGGAGTCAACCTGGACCAGAAGCTCGCGCCCTCCGGACCGGCAACCACACCGGAGCAGGTCGACGGAGTCAAGCAGCAGGTGATCAACGCAATTGAACAGGGTGCCGACGATCCCGCCATACCGGGCCGCATGCCCGCAGGAATCGTCGCCGGACCAGGCACAGAAGAAATCGCTGCGTTCGTAGCAGCAACAGCAGGCCGCGGCTAACTTCTCCTCGAAGGGCGAGCGGCGCCCGGGAACGACCTGTGCACGCCTGGACGTCGTCGGCGGACCGGCTCGGGCAGCTCAGGTACCAGCGTCCGATCGCGGCCCGGCCGGCCCTTCTCCTCGCCAGCCGCACCCAGAACCGTCCCCGTGCACCATTCTTATTGGTGTTACGGCCGAGTCTCGGTTGGCTGTGGTTGATGCTCCCGCCTTTGGCGGTCGGTTTTGGTCGATGCTCCCGCCTTTGGCGGTCGGGCCTTCTTTGACTGGCGTTTACGGCCGAGTCGTGGGGGCTGGGTCGCTCCGCTCTGCGCTTCGCGCGAACCTGGTTTACTCCTCGCGTTTGGTTCTCTTTGTGGTTTCCGGGTCGACTTTGCCGTCTCTACGGGGGTGAAGTCGACCCGGAACCCTTTCGACCACCGGCGCGACACACTCCGGGTCGACTTTGCCGCCTATACGGGGGTGAAATCGACCCGGAACCATCAAGGTCGATTCTCCAGGCATCGGTCCTTGTTGGCTGCTCTGGGAGCAGCCAACAAGGAGCGATGCCTGTTGTGTCGGAAGGGTCCCGGGACATCGCTCCTCCTTGGCTGCTCTGGGAGCAGCAAAGGAGGAGCGATGCCTGCCGGGCTTCCGGGCAACCACCCGTGGGTCACCGAGGGCTGATCACCATCCAGTCCTCGGTCCACGTAACCACGCCAGAGGCAATGAGAGGCAACAGGGCTCTCGACCACTTGGCGGTTACTTCGAATTTCAAGGGGCTTTCCCGAAAACCGTCCACCTTGGGCCCTGATCAGCTCCCAGGGCGGGAATGTCACTTGAAATCCTTGTTCAGAACCGTGAACTCGCGGACAGCCCAAAACAAACAGGTGGTTCCTTATTCGATTTTGGGCGCCATGGCGGTAGACCAGATCGTGGTCCCGGCGCCAACCCGGAAGTACGCAACTTCGATACGAACCCGCGAAAGACCTGCGGTACACCGAAGCCAAACCCGATTACGGGCGCCATCGCGGTAGCCCGAACCCCCTGCAAAGGGCCCTGTTTTGACGCGACGCAGAAGATCTGACATACTGACACTTAGATTTTCGTAAACTTGTTACATCAACAGGAGACACTAAATGGGTAAAACAATTGGTATTGACCTTGGTACGACCAACTCGTGTGTGGCCGTGCTCGAAGGTGGAGAGCCGTCGGTTCTCGAAAATTCGGAGGGTGGTCGTACGACCCCTTCAGTAGTCGCGTTCAATGACAAGGACGAGCGCCTCGTCGGCACAGTCGCCAAGCGCCAGGCCGTCATGAACCCGGAAAACACGATCTTCTCGATCAAACGTTTCATGGGCCGCAAAGAGGCTGAAGTAAAAGAAGAAGAGACGATGATCCCGTACAAGGTCGAAGCCGGCCCGAATGGTGACGTCCGGGTTGACGCGCGTGGCAAGCAGTACTCCCCGCCGGAAATCAGCGCGATGATCCTGCAGAAGCTGAAGGCCGACGCCGAAGCCAAGCTCGGCGAAACCGTCGACTCGGCAGTCATCACGGTCCCCGCATACTTCAACGACGATCAGCGCCAGGCAACCAAGGATGCCGGCAAGATCGCCGGCCTCGAAGTCAAGCGCATCATCAACGAGCCGACCGCGGCCGCGCTGGCGTATGGCCTGGACAAGGACGGCAAGGAACAGACCATCCTCGTATTCGACCTCGGTGGCGGCACCTTTGACGTCTCGGTGCTCGAGATCGAAGAAGGCACCTTTGAAGTGAAGTCGACCGCGGGTGACAACCACCTCGGCGGCGACAACTTCGACAAAGCAATCGTCGAATGGCTTGTTGCCGAGTTCAAGAAGGACCAGGGAGTTGACCTGGCCCAGGACAAGAACTCGCTCCAGCGCCTGTACGAACAGGCTGAGAAGTCGAAGATCGAGCTCTCTTCCGCTCAGGAAACCCAGATCAACATCCCGTTCATCACGGCGGTCGAAGGACAGCCCAAGCACCTCGACGTCAAGCTGACCCGTTCGAAGCTGAACGAACTCACCGGCGATCTCATCGATCGTGTGGTCGGTCCGGTCAAGCAGGCGATGGAAGATGCCGGTGGTTCCACCATCGACCACGTGGTTCTGGTCGGCGGCATGACCCGGATGCCGGCCGTGCGCGAAAAGGTGACCGAGCTGACTGGCAAGGAGCCCCACCAGGGCGTCAACCCGGACGAAGCAGTCGCTGTCGGCGCTGCCATCCAGGCAGGTGTCCTGGCCGGCGACGTCACGGACGTCCTGCTGCTCGATGTGACCCCGCTGACCCTCGGCATTGAGACCAAGGGTGGTGTCATGACCAAGCTGATCGAACGCAACACGACGATTCCTTCGAAGAAGTCGGAGACCTTCTCGACGGCTGAAGACAACCAGCCCTCGGTTGAGATCCATGTGCTCCAGGGTGAACGCGAGATGGCCGCTTACAACAAGAGCCTCGGCAAGTTCCAGCTGACCGGCATCCCGCCGGCCCCGCGGGGACTGCCGCAGATCGAAGTCACCTTCGACATCGATGCCAACGGCATCATTTCGGTCGGAGCCAAGGATCTTGGTACCGGCAAGGAACAGAAGATCGAGATCAAGTCCGGTTCCGGCCTCTCCGACGAGGAGATCCAGAACATGGTCGACGACGCCGAGTCGCACGCTGACGAGGACCGCAAGCACCGTGACCTGGCTGAAGCCCGCAACATCGGCGAGAACGCCGCCTACAACTCGGAGAAGCAGTTGACCGAACTGGGCGACAAGGTCGATGAAGAAAGCAAGACCGAGATCGAAGCCGCGATCAAGGACGTCCGTGACTCGCTCGAGTCCGAGGACGCCGATGACATCAAGGCCAAGACCGACGCTCTGCAGGCCGCTTTCCACAAGGTGTCCGAGAAGGTCTACGAAGCCGCCCAGGCAGAATCACAAGCCGCCGCCGATGGCGGCGCACAGGACCCGGCCTCGGGGAACGGTTCTGATGACGAAGAAGTCATCGACGCGGAAGTGGTCGAGGACGACGAGGCCAAGGACGAATCCAAGTGAGCCACAGCCACGACGAACCGAACGAAGAGTTCGTTGAGGCTGAGACCACCGGCGCCGATCAGGCGCCGGTGGTCGATCAGGCCGAGGTCATCGATGCCGAA
>Ga0105046_10017241_pt1 | contig 11059 bp, 8 predicted proteins | sample MAT03_FD_78385 | JGI IMG/M metagenome (GOLD analysis project Ga0105046, IMG submission 78385) | Freshwater microbial communities from Lake Fryxell liftoff mats and glacier meltwater in Antarctica - MAT-03 (megahit assembly) | ecosystem: Environmental > Aquatic > Freshwater > Ice > Liftoff...
ACGCGCTCGCACACCAGCGCCACGTCGCGCCAGCGCACCGACGACGGATGCCGCACCGCGTAGGCCAGCGCCGCCACCACCTGCCCGATGAACATGACCTGCTCGCGCATGTCGCGCAACAGGCCGGACGTGTCGCGGCCGATCTGCTCGATCGCGGGCCGGCTCGCCGGCGGCGGATCGAGATCGCGATCGAGGGACTGCGGATCGTATTGACGCAGCAGGTCGCCAAACGCCGGCTTGAGGTTGGTGACTTCGACGGTACCCGCGCGCGGTTGCCGCAGCAGGTCCACCAGCAGCGCCACGCCGGCGCCATCGCAGTAGTCGACCGCGGCCGCATCGACGATGACGGACCGCGCACCCGCGTCGCGCAGCGCGTTCAGCGCATCGCGCCACACGACGGGAATGGTTTGCGCGTCGAGCCTTCCGGACAACGCAATTAGCACGCGGCCGTCGGAGGCGTCGGAGACTGCCAGGGCCGCGGCGCTCATCGCGTCAACTACCAAGTGACCGTCGTCGTACCCGACATCACCGCGATGCGCTTGCCCGTGAAAAATGGTGCAGCGGCCTCGCGGTAGCCGAACGTGACCTGGCCGGTGGCGCGAATGCGATCGAGCGTGGGCGACGCGGCCAGCGCTGCGGTTGCAGCGCCAAGCAATGCCAGAACAAGGGCGGCGCGAATGGGCAGTTTGGGCACGGAAACGGGAGATTCGCGACGGAAAGTGACTGCAACGAGTTTATCACGCAGCCAATGCAATATCAGGGCTGCACGGGGTCGCCGCAGGCCGGGCAAGACCCCGATGGTGTAATATTCCGCCCCGGAACCGATTCCCTCCCAAGCGGTCCTACGACCCTCACCCCTGTCGTCGTGGCGCCCGTCGCAAGGCTCCCCGGATTCGCGATCCCGGTTTCCCACACCCAACGGTTACGGAGTAGTTCGAACGTGAAAAACATTCTCCTTGCATTGTGCGTCGCCGCCGGCTTCGCGGGCGGCGCCATGGCGCAGTCGGCGCCCGGCACGCTTGGCAAGATCAAGGCCGCCAAGGCCATCAACGTCGCGTTCTCCGGCGATTCACTGCCCTTCTCGTTCGTCGACGCCAACAACCAGCCGGCCGGCTACTCGATCGACCTGTGCAAGCGCGTGATCGCCCAGATCGCCCGCACGGTTGGCGAGCCCGACCTCAAGATCAACTGGATGGTAGGGTCGGTCACCGAGCGTCTCGCCATGGTCGCTTCCGGCCGCGCTGACCTCGAATGCGCGAACACCACGCAAACCCAGTCGCGCCTTGCCAACGTCGATTTCTCGAACCTGATCTTCATCGACGGCGGCGGCTTCATCGTCCGCATCGACTCGACGATCAACAAGATCAGCGACATGGGCGGCAAGCGCATCGCCGTCCAGCCGGGCACGACCACGGAAACGCATCTCAACGACACGCTGAAGCGTCGCCTGGTCAACGCCACGGTCGTGCCCATCACCGACGCCAACGCCGGTATCGCCATGCTCGAGGCGGGCAGCGTCGACGCCCTGGCCGGCGACAAGATCAAGCTGGTGGGCCTGGCCAGCCAGGCGAAGGAACCCGGCAAGATCGCGCTGCTGGCCGAGGAACTGTCCTTCGAGCCCTATGCCCTCGCGCTGCCGCGCAACGACTCGGCGCTGCGCCTGCAGGTCAACAGCGCGCTGACGCAGATCTACGTCGGTGGCGATATCGAAACCATCTTTGCACAGTGGCTTGGCAAGCTCGGACGCCCGTCCGGCCTGCTCGCCGCCATGTACCTGCTGAACGCGATCCCCAATTGATCGTCGCTTCCTGATTTCCTGGAGATATTCAATGATGACTCAAACTTCCCTGCGCCGCTTCGGCGCAATCCTCGCGGCAGCCGCCGCACTCGCGCTGGCCGGCTGCAGTACGCCGCCCACGTACCAGGTGACCAACTCTGAAGGGGCTCGCGTCGGTACCGTCGAGTCGATCCAGCAGCACACGGTGCAAGGCATGAACAATGCAGTGGGCGCCATCGGCGGCGCGCTGATCGGCGGCGGCCTCGGCAGCCTCATCGGCGGCGGCTCGGGCCGTACGGTCGCCACCGTCGTGGGCGCCGTTGGCGGCGGTTTCCTCGGCAACGAAGTAGCCAACCGCGACCAGACGATGGTCTGGGTCATCGGCGTGCGCTACAGCGACGGCAGCTACGCCACCATCCAGCAGACTGCAGCACCCGGGTTGCGCATCGGCGATCGCGTGCGCGTCACGTCCAACGGCCTCGAATTGCTGCGCTGACATCCACCAACAAGCAGCAAATGGGGCAGTGACGCGGACTTTCCGCGCATGACCCCACCACGAGGGAGAAAACAATGAAACTTTCAATTCGCAACCTGTCGGCCACCGTGCTGTTCGCGGTGACGGCGCTGGGCTTCACGACCGCAGCGCATGCGCAGTCGGAACAACAGAAGCTCGTTGACGCGGCCGATGTCACGTTGAGCAACTTCATGCGCGACCCGGATATGAAGTGGCTGCAGCAGAACATCCACCGCGCGAAGGCCGTCCTGATTTCGCCGGAAATCGTCAAGGCGGGCTTCATCATCGGCGGCTCCGGCGGCCGTGGTGTCCTGCTGGCGCGCGAAGGCGGCACGGGCAAGTGGGTCGGCCCGGCGTTCTACACGCTGGCCACCGCCAGCATCGGCTTCCAGGCCGGTGTTGCAGCTTCCGAAATGGTCACGCTCGTGATGACGGAAAAGGGCATGAACTCGCTCTTGTCCAGCTCGTTCAAGTTCGGTGCCGATGCCAGCGTGGCTGCGGGTCCGGTGGGCGTGGGCGCCAAGTCCGACGTCGTGGCCGACCTGATCGCGTTCAGCCGTTCGAAGGGCGTCTACGGCGGCCTCAACCTGGACGGCACGGTCGTGTCGACCAACGACGACTGGAACGCCGCGTTCTTCGGCAAGAAGGTACTGCCGCCGGACATCCTCATGCGTGCCAATGTGTCGAACAAGGGTGCCGACAAGCTGATCGCCGCGGTCTCGAAGGCCGCGACGAAGTAAGTCGTTTTCCTGCAGCACATGCAAAGGGCCTTGCGGGGCCCTTTGTCTTTGGCGGGGCCTACTCGCGGGGTGCAGTGCGACTGCGCCTGGCCGGCGGCCCGAAGATCGACTCCAGCGACGGCGCCGCCTGGGGCGCGTGCAGGTGCAGATCGCGCTCGAGGTCTTTCAGATGCAGCACCATACGCCGCACGGCGCGCTTCGCATCCCGCTGGCCGATCGCGTCGAGCAGGTCGAGGTGATCCGCGTGGGCGTGGGTGCGGTCGGGCTGCTCGTAAAGCGCCACGGCAAGCGAGGTCTGCAACACCAGTTCGTTGAGGTAGCGCACCAGCACCGGGTTGCCACACAACCGGCCCAGCGTCTCGTGGAAGGCTAATGACAGCTTGAGCCCGCCGGCGCGGTCGCCGTGCCGGTAGGCGGCTTCCTCGTTGCGTACCAGGCGCCGCAATGCGGCAATCTCCACGCGCGTGATCTTGTCGACGACCAGCGCCACGACGGCGGCCTCGATGGCCCGGCGCGCGGCGAACATGTGCGTGACATCCTGCGCCGAGGGCCTCGCCACCACCGCCACGCGTCGATCGCGCAACGACACGATGCCTTCGTGCGCCAGTCGCCGCAGCGCCTGCCGCACGATCGTGCGCGACACACCGAAGTACGCGCCCAGCGGCACTTCCTGGAGCTTGGTGCCCGGTGCCAGCCGGCGCTCGAGGATGGCCGTGCGAATCGCGTCGCAGATCGCGTTCTCCGCACCCGCCTTGCCGGCACTCATCGCGCTGCGCTTGACCATCGCGGCAGCATAGGTCCGGCGCTGTCGCGGGTCAACCGGATCGGGCATACATCCGCATGCCAATCCGGTATACACGATTGTCGGGGAAATGCCGCCAAATGGTGCGTCCGCGCCCCCGGTTGGTGCGAACATGCAGGGGCGCCATGCATTTGCAGCCTGGACCAGGTGATCGTCCCTCGATTGACACCCAATCCGGTATGCAGCAATCGCTCGGCGCGATTGACTTTCGCTGCAGGCAGGCAGACGATGGGCCGTTGGTGCGGGGCGTGTTGCCCGGCACTGCCCGACGAGGCAAACGTGCCCGGCCACTCCCCTTCCACTGCGCTGCGCTTCCTGCTCAACGGGCAACCCGTTGCCGTACGCGATCACTCGCCGCAGACCACGCTGCTTGAATACCTGCGCGACGATGCGCGGTTGATGGGCACCAAGGAAGGCTGCGCCGAAGGCGACTGCGGCGCCTGCACCGTGATGCTGGCAACACTTGATACCGCTTCCTCGCGCCTGACGTGGCAACCAGTCAACGCGTGCATCCGCCTGTTGCCGTCCGTAGCCGGCAAGGCGGTGTTCACGATCGAGTCGCTGGCCGCGCCCGATGGCGCGCTGCATCCGGCGCAGCAGGCGATGGTCGAGGGCCATGGCTCGCAATGCGGCTTCTGCACGCCGGGTTTCACGATGAGCCTCTTCGGCTTGTACAAGACCGTGCGCAACCCCACGCGCGGCGCCATCGAGGATGCGTTGTCCGGCAACCTGTGCCGGTGCACCGGCTATCGTCCCATCGTGGAGGCGGCGGAGGCGATGGGCAGCATGCCGGCGCCCGCGGATTGGCGCGGACCGGCAGGCGCCGATGAGGCGCCCTTGCGCGCAGCATTGGCGGGTGTCACCGACCAAGTGCCGCTCCACTATACGGCGGCAGGTGCTACCTGGTTTGCCCCGCGCACGCTGGCCGACCTTGCCGCCACCGTCGCGGCGAACCCCGGCGCGCAAATCGTCGCGGGCGCGACGGATGTCGGGCTGTGGGTCACCAAACACCACAAGGATCTGGGCGACATCGTCTACGTCGGCGACGTCGCGGAGCTGCAACGCGTTGCCACCACGGCCACGCATCTTGAAATCGGCGCTGCGGCCAGCCTCACCGCTGCGTTTGCGGCACTCGATGTGGAGTGGCCGGAATTGCACGAGGCGTGGGTGCGCTTCGCGTCGGTACCCATCCGCAACAGCGGCACGCTGGGAGGCAATGTCGCCAACGGCTCACCCATCGGCGACTCGATGCCGGCGCTGATGGCGCTTCGCGCCTCGGTCACCCTGCAACACGGCACCGCTACGCGCGAACTGCCGCTCGAGGACCTGTACGTAGCCTACCAGAAGACGGCGCTGGCACCCGGCGAGTTCGTCGCGTGTATTCGCGTGCCGTTGCGGGCACCCGGCACGCTGGTGCGGGCCTACAAGATCAGCAAGCGCTTCGACCAGGACATCTCGGCGGTCTTCGCCTGCTTCGCGTTGACGATGGCCGGCGCTTCGATTGCGTTCGCGCGCATCGGCTGCGGTGGCGTGGCGGCAACACCGAAGCGTGCCCGCGCCACGGAAGCCCTGCTCGCGGGCAAGGTCTGGGACGACGCGATCGCCGAAGCCGCTGCGGCAGCACTGGCCGCCGAATTCTCGCCGATCGGTGACATGCGCGCGTCGGCCCACTATCGCCGTACCGTCCTCGGCAACCTGTTGCGGCGCTTCCGGATCGAGACGCGCTTGGCACCTGCGGGTTCCACGGTCTTCACGCGCGTCGAGCAGGTCATGCAGGCCGCCGACTGAATCCACGATGAACGCCCGGCATCCGCGTTCCGCCAACACCGCTGCTGCCCGCGGCGCTAGCATCGTCGGCGCAGACGTGCCGCACGAATCGGCAGCACTGCACGTCACCGGGGGCGCGCACTACACGGACGACCTGCCGGAGCCCCGCGGCACGCTGCACCTCGCGCTGGGGACGAGCCCTGTGGCGCACGGACGCCTGCGCGGCGTCGATCTCGCCGCCGTGCGCGCGGCGCCGGGCATCGTCGACGTGATCACGGCGGCCGACATCCCGGGCATCAACGATGTCGGCCCCATCCAGCACGACGATCCGGTGTTTGCAGACGACATCGTGCAGTTCGTCGGTCAGCCCGTCTTCGCGGTAGCCGCCACCAGTGTGAACGCCGCACGCCGCGCAGTGCGCCTCGCCCGCTACGACATCCTGCCCCTGCCGCCCATCCTCACCATCGCCGACGCGATGGCGGCGCAATCATTCGTGCTGCCGCCGGTGCATGTCACGCGCGGCGATGCCACCGCGGCTCTCGCGCGTGCACCGCACCGGCTGCAGGGCACCGTCGAGTCGGGTGGTCAGGATCACTTCTACCTCGAAGGCCAGATCGCGCTGGCCACTCCGCGCGAACGCGGCGGCATGCACATCCACACGTCCACGCAGCATCCCGGCGAAGTGCAGCACATGGTGGCGCACGTGCTGGGGCTCTCCGCGCACGATGTCGTCGTCGAATGCCGGCGCATGGGCGGTGGCTTCGGCGGCAAGGAGACGCAGATGTCGCTCTTCGCGTGTGCCGCCGCGCTGGTGGCGCAGCGCACTGGCCGCGCCGCCAAGCTGCGCCTCGACCGCGATGACGACATGCGCTCCACGGGCAAGCGGCATGCGTTTGCGTACCAGTACGACGTGGGCTTCGACGCCGAGGGCCGCATCCTTGGCCTTGATCTGACGCTGGCGTCGCGATGCGGGTTTTCGGCGGATCTTTCCGGTCCCGTCAACGATCGCGCCGTATTCCACGTCGACAACACGTACTGGCTGCCCGACGTCGCGCTGCACAGCTTCCGCTGCAAGACCAATACCGTGTCGGATACCGCTTTCCGCGGCTTCGGCGGCCCGCAGGGCATGTTTCCGATCGAGCACATCATCGACGAGATCGCCCGCGTCCTCTGCCTTGATCCGCTCGACGTGCGCATCGTCAACCTCTATGGCACCACGACGCGCAACGTCACGCCGTTCGGCATGACCATCGACGACAACATCGCGCCCGCCCTGATTGCGCAGCTCGAAGTGTCATCGCACTATCGCGCACGGCGGCAGGAAGTCACCGCATGGAATGCCACCCATCCGGTGATCAAGCGCGGCATCGCGCTGACGCCGGTCAAGTTCGGCATCTCGTTCACGGCCACGTATTACAACCAGGCCGGGGCGCTGCTGCACCTGTACAACGATGGCACGCTGCTGCTGAACCACGGCGGCACCGAGATGGGCCAGGGTCTCTTCACCAAAGTCGCGCAGGTGGTGGCGCAGGAACTGGGCGTGGCGCTCGACTCGGTGCGCGTGTCGGCGTCGGATACCAGCAAGGTGCCCAACGCGTCGCCCACGGCCGCGTCGTCGGGCAGCGACCTCAACGGCATGGCCGCACGCAACGCCGCGCGAACGTTGCGGAACCGCCTCGTCGCATTTGCGGCGCGTCATTTCAATTGCGACCCGCGACAGGTCGAGTTCAATGACGGCGTGGTCACCGCCAGCGACAACACGCTTACCTTCGCCGAGTTGGCGCGCATGGCCTACATGGCGCGCGTGCAGTTGTCGGCAACCGGGTTCTACGCCACGCCCAAAATCCACTACGATCGCAAGACGCTCACCGGGCGGCCGTTTTTCTACTTCGCCTACGGCGCCGCCGTGGCGGAGGTGGCCATCGACACGCTGACCGGCGAACACCGGCTGCTGGCCGTGGACATCCTGCACGATGCCGGCACGTCGCTCAACCCGGCGCTGGACCGTGGCCAGATCGAGGGCGGCTTCATCCAGGGATGGGGCTGGCTGGCGATGGAAGAATTGTGGTGGAACGAGCGCGGCGAGTTGAAGACCTTCGCGCCTTCCACCTACAAGATTCCCACCGCGCACGACGTGCCCGCGCATTTCCGCGTCGACTTCTTCGACGCACCCAACCGCGAGGACACGATCTACCGGTCGAAGGCCGTCGGCGAACCCCCGTTCATGCTGGCACTGTCGGGCTTCCAGGCGCTGCGCGATGCGATCGCCAGCGTTGGCGTGGCCGGCATGGCGCCGCATCTCGATGCACCGGCCACGGACGAGCGCATCCTTGCGTCCATCACAGAATTGCGTCAGCGCGCGGTGCCCCATGGCTGAGTGGATCGACGTCCTGCGCGAGCGCGTGGCGCGCGACGGCCGCGTCGTCCTCGTAACCGTGGCGCACACGAGCGGTTCGGCGCCGCGCGCGGCGGGCACCACGATGGTGGTGGCGGCCGTTGACGTCTTCGGCACGATCGGCGGCGGGCACCTCGAGTTCGAGGCGCTGCGCATGGCGCGCAATGCCGTCACCGACACCAGCGCGGCGGGCGCGTGGATCGTGCGCTTTCCGCTGGCCGCGCGCCTCGGCCAATGCTGCGGCGGCGTGGTCACGATCGCCTTCAAAGTCGTGCAGCGCAACGACATGAGGTGGCTCGACGCCGCCAGCACCTGCCTGCGTACGCACACACCCGTGGCGCTGGTGTCGCGCATCGGTAACGATGCGGCACCGATGCTCGTCAGTGCGGACAATGTCACCGGATCGCTGGGCGCGCTCGCGGACGATTCCGCGGCCATCGCCAGTGCCCGCCACCACCTGGCGGCCGGTACCGCCAATGCAATGATGCTGCGCGCTACCACGCCCGCTGGCGCAACCTTGATGCTCCATGTCGTGCAGCCACCCGACTTCAACGTGCTGGTCTTCGGCAATGGCCATGTGGGTCGCGCGCTGGTACAGGTGTTCGGCGCGCTGAACGTCGCGGTGCGGTGGATCGACGGCCGCGAGCATGATTTTCCGGCCATCGTGCCGCGGAACGTCGATGTGGTGATCACCGACGACCCGGTCGCCGAACTCGACGCAGCGCCGCGCCGCGCGTTCATCCTGATCCTCACCCACAGCCACGACCTCGACTACGCATTGACACAGGCCGCGCTGCAGCGGGACGACTGGCGCTATATCGGGCTGATCGGATCGCGGTCGAAGCGCAACCAGTTCGAGAAACGGCTGGCCGCGCGCGGAACGCCGCCGGAAGCACTTTCCCGCATCGTGTGCCCGATCGGCGTGCTGGCGGGGACGACCATCCGCAGCAAGGAACCGGGCGCCATCGCCGTGGGCGTCGTGGCCGAAATTCTGGCGCTGCGCGAGGCCGCGATGGCAAAGCTGAGTCCGCAGGCTGGGACCACCACGCCGGTGCACGCATTGCATGCGGCCGGCACCACGGCAACGCGAACGCCACGCGCATGAACGACGCATCGCTCACGCCGCGCCTGCAACTGACCGGCATCACCAAGGCCTATCCGGCGGTGATCGCCAACCAGGACGTGAACCTGACGGTAATGCCCGGCGAGATCCACGCGGTACTCGGCGAAAACGGCGCCGGCAAGTCGACGCTGATGAAGATCATCTACGGCGCGGTAGCACCGGACACCGGCGTCATCGCGTGGGAAGGCACGCAGGTCGCCATCGCCAACCCTGCGCGTGCGCGCAAGCTCGGCATCGGCATGGTTTTCCAGCACTTCTCGCTGTTCGAAACGCTCACGGTCGCCGACAACATCGCGCTGGCGTTGGAACGGGACCGCAGCGGCGCGGACCTTCCGGCGCGGATCCGCGAGGTCTCCGCTCGCTACGGCTTGCCGCTCGACCCCGACCGCCACGTGCACACGATGTCGGTGGGCGAACGGCAGCGCGTCGAGATCGTCCGCTGCCTGTTGCAGGACCCGCGGCTCCTCATCATGGACGAGCCCACGTCGGTGCTGACACCGCAAGCGGTGGAAAAGCTGTTCGAGACCTTGCGCCGGCTGGCCGCCGAAGGCTGCAGCATCCTCTACATCAGCCACAAGCTCGACGAGATCCGCGCGCTGTGCCACAAGGCCACCGTGCTGCGTGGCGGCAAGGTCACCGGGACCTGCGATCCGCGACAGGAATCATCCACGTCACTGGCGCGGATGATGATCGGCAGCGACCTGCCGCATCCACAGCATCGCGCCGCGCAGGCGGGTGCTGATGCGCTGGTGGTCCGCGATCTTTCGCTGCCGGCGGACGATCCCTTCGGCACGCCGCTCGCCAACATCAGCCTCACGGTCCGCATCGGCGAGATCGTCGGCATCGCCGGCGTGTCGGGCAACGGCCAGAAGGAGCTGATGGCCGCCTTGTCCGGCGAGCGCTGCATCGACGATGCCACGCAGATCACGCTGCTTGGCAAGGCCGCCGGTCGCCTCGATGCCGCGCAGCGACGCTCACTCGGCTTAGCGTTCGTACCGGAAGAGCGACTCGGCCGTGGTGCTGTGCCCGAGATGTCGCTGGCCGACAACGCGCTGCTCACCGCGCATCGGCAGCAAATGGTCCATCGCGGCTTCGTGCGGCAGGATGCCGTGCGCGCGTATGCCGTCGACACCATCCGCGACTATGGCGTCAAGGCCGGCGGTCCCGACGCCGCGGCGCGCAGCCTTTCGGGCGGCAATCTGCAGAAGTACATCGTCGGCCGCGAGATCCGGCAACATCCGACGATGATGATCGCCGCGCAGCCGACGTGGGGCGTGGACGTTGGCGCTGCCGCGCGGATCCGGCAGGCGCTGATCGACCTGCGCGACCGCGGCGTGGCGGTGCTGGTCGTGTCGGAGGAGTTGGATGAACTCTTCGAGATCTGCGACCGGCTGGCCGTGATTGCCCGCGGGCGCCTGTCCGAAGCCAAGCCAGTGCGCGACACCAACGCTGCCGAGATCGGCCTGCTGATGTCCGGCTCGTTCATCGCGCCGGGCACTGCGGCGGCGCGCACCTTCTCACCCGCCGGCATGATCTGACACCCGATGCGCTTTCGTCTCGAACCCCGCCCCGAGCCCTCGCGCCTGGCCGGATGGCTCTCGCCCGTCGTGGCCACGATTGCGGTGCTGGCCATCGGCTTCGTGTTGTTCTCCGCGATGGGCAAGAACCCGTGGCACGCGCTGTACGTGTTCTTCATCGAGCCGGTGGACACCCTCTACGACGTCGGCGAGTTGCTGCTGAAGGCCAGCCCGATCATGCTGTGCGCCGTCGGCCTCGCCATCGGCTATCGCGCCAATGTCTGGAACATCGGCGCGGAGGGCCAGCTCATCATGGGCGCCATCTTCGGCGGCGGCGTGGCGCTCGCTTTCCACGATTCCGCATCGCCGCTGGTGCTGCCGCTGATGCTCGTCGCGGGGTTGCTGGGCGGCATGGCGTGGGCCG
>Ga0105046_10017245_pt1 | contig 11058 bp, 8 predicted proteins | sample MAT03_FD_78385 | JGI IMG/M metagenome (GOLD analysis project Ga0105046, IMG submission 78385) | Freshwater microbial communities from Lake Fryxell liftoff mats and glacier meltwater in Antarctica - MAT-03 (megahit assembly) | ecosystem: Environmental > Aquatic > Freshwater > Ice > Liftoff...
GACCGCCGAGGCGAAGAGCACGATCGGCGCGATCGCGACGCGTCAAATACTCGCTTTCGAGCGGACGGGCGAGCTGTGCGGCAACGCGCTCGCCGCCCCTGCGGTCGTGCCAAAGGGAATGAAGGTCCAGCCGAGCAGCGCACCCGGAGAAGACTTTCAGCGCGGCAGCGCGACCGACGGCTGGCCTTGCCTCGACTTCACGATGACCTCGCCCACCCGTTACAGCTACGAAGTTCGCGTGGGAGGTGGTTACAAGGGTCCCGCCCGCGGTGGCCCCGATCCCGGGCCCTACGGGTTCGAGGTCTCCGCAGAGGGCGATCTCGACGGGGACGGCAAGCACAGCCTCTTCGTGCAGACCGGCGAGGTCAGAGACGCCGACCGTGTCGTCCTGTCGGCCCAGCTCTTCATCGTCGATGAGAACGAATAGCCGGCGGGACCGACGGTCGACGGGCCAGCGCGTCGCAGGCCTCATCGTCCCCCAGGGGAATTGGTCCGCGCGGCCCAACTCTGCGACGCTCCTCGATGGAGCCGAGTGATTAGCGGGATCGATCTCACCAAAGCGGGCGCCAAGCTGGAGCACGCCATACGCATCGCGAGCGTAGAGGCGTCCATTCGCGTGCTGTGCCGGCGCGTCGGCGAGATCCGTGGGGCGATCGAGCTCGGCCCCGACGCGGCGAGCCTGCGCGGCGTGACGCAGCTCATCAAGCTGGCAACCGTCGAAGCCGGCGTCGTCATCCATCTCGGGACGACGAAGGCGCCCACCTCGGTGGAGCTTTCGGGGGGGCGCGGCGCGCTCGCGGTCCCCGCCGAAGACCTCAAGGCGCCGCTCGGCGAATGGCTCGTGGGCTGGCTGTCCCGCGTGATCGGTCCCGACGACATGGCGCTCGCCGCGCATGGCCTCGCGACGGAGCTCGCGCGCAAGGATGCGTTGCGTGGCGTCGTCGACGGGATGCTGGCCGCCAAGCAGCTCGACGACGCACTGGCGGCCTTCGTCGCTGGCGTGACGGCAGGCTCGGGGCTCGGCTTTCATCGTGCGGCGCTGTTCGCGGTGGAGCGCACCCTCGATCGCGGCCATGACGCGGCCCCGAAGAGCCTGCGGTCGCCAGCGGTCTTGATCGAAGGGCCGCAGAGCGCACGAGGGGCGCTGACGGGACCGGTCTTCGCAGGAAGGCTCGGCGTGGGCCCAACGACGGAGGCCGAGGCCCATCGCATATGGGAATCGCTGGAAGCGGAAAGCGTCTCCTTCGAGAGACAGCTGGAGCGCGCGACCTCCCACTCGGCGTTCGATGTGCGCGCGCGATCGATCGCGCTCTCTCCAGGGCTGGGCGCGCTCGACGAGGTCCGTGCGGCCCTGAAGGGGGAGGCCCGGCTGTTCGAGCGTCCTTCCGGGCCCATGGCCGCGAACCTCGTACGGCTCGAGCCGCCGCCCGCATTCGCGCTCGTTCCAGTGATCGCCCGCGAGCGCGTGCTCGGCTTGCTCTACGCCGACCTGAAGTTCGGCGACGACCCGCTCGAGGCGTCACGGGTCGACGCGCTCGCCGCCTTTGCATCGCACGCTGCCCTGGTGTGGAACACGATCGAGTTGCTGCGCGAGGTCGACGATCTCGCGCGCCACGATCCGCTCACCGGCCTGTGGAACCGGCGCGAGCTGGAGGCCCGCTTGGTCCAGGAGCGATCGCGCGTCGTGCGCACCAAGGGTGCGCTGTCGTTCCTGCTCATCGACCTCGATCACTTCCGCGAGGTGAACAACACGCGCGGCCACGTGGCCGGCGACGCCTTGCTGCGCACCATCGGTGCGATCCTGCGAGCGGAGCTCCGGGGCCACGACGTGGCGGCCCGTTTCGGAGGCGACGAGCTAGCCATCCTGCTCCCCGACGCCGGCTCGCTGGAGTCGGCCCTGGTGGCGCGTCGCATCGGAAACGCAGCGCTGCGCAAAGGCCTGTCGGTGAGCATCGGCGCCGCATCGTTCCCCGAGGACACCGACCACCCCGATGACCTGCTGCAGCTCGCCGACAAGAGCCTCTACGACGCGAAGGCGGCGGGCCGCGGGCGCGCCTGCTTGAGCGGCGGGGAGGAACCGATCGTCTTCGACGACGAAGGCTGACGCGACACACGCCTCATCGACGGGGCGGCGCGACGACGAGACATTCAGCGCGCGGCGCGCTCCACTTCGCGGATGAGCGCGTCGAGCTGTTGCTCGTCGAGGAAGCCGATGTGTCGCGCGCGCTCGTGGCCCTCCTTGTCGAGGACCACGACCGACGGGACATGGTGCAGACCTTCGAACGGGCCATGCCCGGCGAGCGTCGCCGCATCGGCGAGGGCCACGGGGTAAGTGATGCCGAGCGCGTCGACGAAGGCCTCGACCATGGGTTGGTTGGTCTGCTGCTCGAGCACGACGATCGCGACGTTCAGACGCGGCACGTGGCGCCGCGAGATGGCGGTGAGAAACCGCGCTTCGGCCTGGGACGTGACGTCGTAGGTCGCGATGAACGCGATCACCGAGATGCGCCCGAGCATCGACGCCGAGTCGAGCGGGCGCCCCTTCAGATCCGTCCACGCGAACGACACGCGACGCGTGGCCGCATCGGGCGGCAGGTCGCCAGCCGCATCGGGATTCGTCGGCTCCTCGGCGTCCTTCACGGGCGTGCACCCCGCAATCGAGAGGCCGATCGTGAGGGCGAGGCCCCTAACTCGCGGTGTCGCCGCCATCGGGCTCGACATCGAACAGGTTTGCGTAGCCGGACAGGGGGGCAGGCAGGGCGGCGCCGGCGCGACCGGCTGCGAGGATCGCGCGCGCGAGATCGTCGACGACGATCTTGAGCGGCGTGACCTCGAGACGAACGTTCTCGAGGCGCGAGCCATCGAGCGGAGCGTCGCGCTCATGGCTCATCGGTTCGTCTCGCACCCACGAAAAGCCGCGGTCGGGAGCGTAGCGACAGGTCAGAACCTTCACGAAGTCGAGGTAGAGAGGCGTCACCAGGACGACGATCCGCTCGCCACGCGGGAGCATGCCGCGAAGCGCGCGCACGCGTCGCAAAGCGGCCGGCGCCTCGAGCTGCCCTTCGACGATCGCAAGCTCGATCCTGGCGCGCCGGCCCGGATCGATCTCCACCGAGAGCAGCGGTGCATAAAGGGCGACACGCGGAACCGCCAGCTGCGGGCCGTCCTCGGCGAGCGCATCGAGCCAGGCGTCGCGGCCCGGCGACTCGAGGCGCTCGTACACGTCGGCCGCCGCAAGCGCGGCATCGGCGTCGGTCGCAAGCGCGGAGAGCCACTCGCGCCACGCACCGACGAAGCGCGGATCGACGTCAGTCGCCATGGGCGTCAATCGGGCTCGACGACGCGGGCGCCGATCTCGGACTCGAGGTCGCGCAGGATCTCGCGGAGCTCCGCTTCGCGTCCGGGGGGTGCGCCGACCGTGAGATCGCCGCCCTTCTCCGCGAAGATGGACGCCACGCCGTCGCTCGCCTCGATGATGCTCTTCAGAAAGACGACCTCGCTCGCCGGAACGAGCACGCGAAATGTCACGAGACCTCGGCTCGCTTCGGAGATGGGCAACACGCCGGGCAACGTCATCGTCGAAGAGCACTTCAGCAAAGCTGCGCGCAGGGATCCAGCAGGTACGCGCGTCGCCTTTCGGCTAAGGTGCCGGCGATGCCCAACGCAGGCCAAGGGCCGAAGGATCCTGCGGAGAAACCGGCCGGCGACAGCCCGAAGGAGGTCGAAGAGCAGGGCGTCGAAATCGACGGCGACGGCGACGCGATCGGCGGTCTCGACGAAGCCGATGACGGCGCGGCCGAAGAAGAGGTCAGCGGGCCGTCCGCTGCCGAGGTCGACGCGGACCTGTCGACCTTCGACGAAGGTGTCGGCCACGACGACGATCGAGTCGGCTCGGCGCGAGGCGACACGATCGAAGGCGACTTCGAGGAAGACGACGCGCGCGACGACGATGACGACCGCGGCCCCGAAGACGACGACGACAAGTCGCTCGACGACCTCGAGGACGAAGGCGACGACCAGGACGACGCCGAGGCGGGCGGGGGCGAGGACGACGAGATCGACGGCGGCGACAGCGACGGCGGCGATGACGACGGCGGCGCCGAGGGGATCGAGGCCGAGGATCCCAACCAGGGCATGGAGGAGCCGGGCGCGCTCGACGGCGCCGAAGGCGAAGGCGAAGGTCTCGACGAACCGCTGCCCGAGCTCGAAGAGCCGAGCTGATCCGGCGCCGCGTTCCGCCCACTCAGGGCTTGAAGCCGTCGTGCAACGCACGCTGCACGACCTCGCCACGCGACGATGCGACGATCGCGCTCAGCCGCAAGGGACCGGCCATGACCCGCGCGGGTGAAGCGTCAGCAGCAGCGAGAGCCGAAACGAAGCGTCGCAAGGGCTCGGTGCCGGACGCGAAGCCGTCTCCCACGACGCTGAGGAGCGACACGCCGTCCTCGACGTGGAACCCGGCGGCGCGGAGCGAGCCTGTCATTGCGGCGGCATCGGGCACGTTGAGGAGCGGAACGATGGCGCGGACGGCGTCGCCGTTCACGTCGAGATCCTTGAACGAAACCTCGGCCGCGGACAGCGCGGCGAGCGCGACCGACAAGCCGTGCGTCGCGCGGACGGCGAGCACGTTCCGCTCGCACACAACGGCGCGTGCCGTCGTCTTCTCGCCGGGCGCTCCCTGGCGCACGATCGTCTGGCGGCCTTCGCCGGGCGCATCGAAAGAGCTCCGCGCATAGATGGCGATGCCCTGCCGGCGCGCCCACTCCACCGCTTGCGCGCAGACGACCTTGGCGCCGCACTCCGCCATCTCCTGCAGCATTTCGTGCGAAAGCTCGGGTAGATGGGCGGCGTCGGGGACGGCGCGCGGATCGGCGGAGTAGACGCCGTCGACGTCGCTGTAGATCTCGCAACGATCGGCGCGCAACGCCGCCGCCAGGGCGACGGCGGTGGTGTCGGAGCCGCCGCGGCCCAAGGTGGTAATCTCGCGGCGGTAGCTCATCCCCTGGTAGCCCGCGACGATGACGATCATCCCGCGCGCCAGCTCGTCCTCGATGCGGTGGGGGCGCACCTCGATGATGCGCGCGTCGAAGTGGCGATCGTTCGTGAGGATGCCCGACTGCGATCCGGTGAAGCTTATCGCGGGCACGCCGCGCGCCTGGATGGCGATGGAGAGGAGCGACATGCTCACGCGCTCGCCGGTCGACAGCAGCATGTCGAGCTCGCGGCGCGGGGGATCGGTCTCCGGCCCGGCGCCCACGCGCGTCGCGCTCTTGGCGAGCGCCAGAAGGCCGTCGGTCGCCTTGCCCATCGCGGAGACCACGACGACCACGTCGTGCCCCGACTGGTGCGCGGCGACCGCACGGTCGGCGACGCGACCCAGTTTCTCGACATCGGCGACCGATGAGCCGCCGAATTTCTGAACGATGATCGGCCGCGCACGTGACATGTCGACCACGCCGTGTCGCCTAGCAGAAGCCCGCATCGCGGGCCAAACCGACGACTCTTTTGCTATTCCTCGCCGGACATGGCGAGCGTCTCGTAAAGCGATGCCTCTTCGGGACGACCTGCGACGCGGGCAGCGGCAGCGAGGCGCTCGAGACAAGCGCGGCGGATCGGCGACAGATCGCGACGAGCGTCGGCATCGCCCTCGTCCATCCGTGCAGAGACGAGGGCGAGCAACTCCATGTCGCGACCGAGACGCTCGAGGATGGCCGCCAGCGCCAACGCCGTGGGGTGATCGGTCGGGTCGGCGCGGACACGATCGGCGAGGCGGTCGGCCTGCATCTCGTCGTCCTCCCCGGCAGGTCCGGGCTGCGGCGTGAAATCGAAGTTCAGCCCCACCGCGGCAGCGCGCGGCTCCAGCGTCGGTGCATGGGATCCCATGGTCGACGGGCTGGGCTCGACGGCGGCGCGCTCACTCGGGGGCGGCGCGAGATCGCGCTCGAACGCGGGAGCAAGCGGCAGGTCATAAGCCGCCGGAACCGCGCGCAGCGGGGCGTCGGCCTCCGATACGGGCGGGGGCCGCGCGGGGCCCCGCGAAGCGGTAGCGGGCTGCGCTGCGATGCCGGCCAGACGGCGCAGCTCGCTCGCCGCACGACGATCGCGAGGTGCCGCGCGCACTGCCAGAGCGAGGAGACGGCGGGCCAGATCGAGCTCGCCGAGCTCCGACGAGACGAGCGACGCGACCTCACGTGCGATCGAGCCTGCAGCGATGGACGGGCCATCGTCCCGCACTGCCGCCGGGTAGACCGACGCCCCGACACGCCCGGCTTCGACCGCGAGCTCCAGCGCGTCGGCGACGCGCGATGCGGCGAGCTTGGCGCCGGCGCGATCGCCCAGCTCGAGGCGCCACCTCACCTCGAGCGCGCGTGCCTCCGGCGCCTCGACCGCGTCCTTGGAGACGGCTCGCGCGCGGGCGATCGCGGCCGGGCGATCGCCTGCGGTGGTGACCAGCTCCTTGGCGAGATCGAGAAGAGCCGGCGCAGTCGGCTGGTCGCGTCGCTCCGCCAGCGCGACGGCGCGCGCGAAGAGATCGAGCGCGCGACGCGGCCGCCCCGCTTCGCGGAGGCTGCGTCCGAGCCCGAGGACCGCTTCGGCGTCCTCGGGCGACACGCGCAGAGCGCGCTCGAACCAGCGCACCGCTTCGTCCGGGTAGCCTCGGTCCAGGAAGGTGCGCGCCGAGCGAACGGTCGCGTCGAAGCGAGCGCTCGCTCCACGAGCGGCCGCTTCGAGCAGCTCGGCATCGGCGCGAGCACCCGCGAGATCGCCGCCCACGAGACGGGCGGCGAGTCGTTCCCGTCGCGCATCGATGAGCAGCGGCGAGCGCGCGAGCGCCTCGTCGAGCGCGTGCGCGCGCGCTGCGGCGTCCGGCGCGAGCCGCGCCGACGCAAGCCAGGACAGGGCGGCGAGCCGCGACCACGTCTCGTCCGCTCCGGCCCGCGCAAAGGCCACCGACGCACCCTCCTCGTCGCCAGTGGCTGCGAGGAGCGCCGCGCCGAGCACGCCGGCGTCGAGCGCGCTCTGCGTCTCGACCAGCGTCGCCAGCGCGGCGTCGGCCCGCCCCCCCACGGCGTGGTCGATCGCTGCGAGGCGCGCTGCCAGGGCCGGATGGCGCGGCGCCTGCTCCAGCGCGGCGAGGTAGCGCTCTCGCGCATTCGCCAGCTCACCCTGCGCCATGAGCTCGTCCGCCTCGCCGCAGAGATCGGCCAGCTCGAGGAGCGACAGCGCCACCGGCTCGATCGCCGGAGGCGACTCGTTGCGTTCGACGCGCATTCGCATCGCGCCCGGCGCCGGCGACCGTTCGATCGAGACGCCCACCCCTCGACAAGACGGCATGCGGGCGCCGCCCAGTGGAAGGAGCGACCGCAAGATCGGCGTCGCCACGTCGCCCACCACGAGCACTCCGGACACCACCCGCCCGATCGCGCCGACAGCAGCGGAGATCGCACGGAGCGCGACGCCGTGGGCCGGACCGGCGAGTCCAAGGCCGCGTGCGCGATCGACGAGGACCCTGATGCCCTCGCCCAGCGGAGCAAAGTGCACGTCGAAGCACAGGGCGGCTCCGGGCGTCGCGATGCCGATCACCGCCCCGCCGACGAAGGGAGCGACCGTCACGTCGGGCAGCGCCCCGTCACCGAGGATCCCGCGCAAGCGCGCGGCAACCAGGCGCTCGAGGTCACCGCCGCGAACGCTGGCGACGAGGTGAGCCAGCTCGCCTCGCTGGTGCCGAAACCTCGACACGCCACCCGTCAGATCGACCGGAAAGCGCACCGACGGCAGCGCGATCGAGACCTCGTCGACGACGAGGGCACCCATCGCGAAGGGTCGATCGAGCTCGATCGCGAGGGCGCCGCGCGCCAACGCCAAACGCAGCTCCGGCTTCTCCGCCGACGAGCTCCTGCCGCGCACGGAGTTGGCGTCCGCGGGGTCATGGCCTCCGCCGACCCCGCCACCCAGGCGGGAGTGCGGAGGCCAGCCGGGAACACGAACGCCCCCGGGGACACGAACGCCCCCCTGGGCGTCGCGACGCGTCCTGGCCTGCATTTCGCGAGGGTATCAGTGGGCCCGCAACGACGCCCAATTGACGGGATGGTGAGGTCGACCTCGACGGTGATGCCAGCGTTGCCGCCTCCGGTGCGTGCGCACGTACAGGAAGTACGCTCCGCGCGCTCCTCGGCGTCGCCTTGGCCTCGACGCCGATCTCGACCTCACCATCCCGTCAAAACCGGCGGGCGAATGGCCGACGAAAAACCACGCGTGCCAACCAGCGGGGCGTGCGGACGCTCAGCGAATGGTCAACTCCCCTTGGCGATCTTCTCCTTCATCTTCTCGACGACGCCGGGGAAGCCTTTGTCCTTGAAGAGCTTGGTGAACTGAGAGCGGTAGCCCTCCACCAACGAAACGTCCTCCGTGATGATATCGCGCACTTTGTACGTGGTGCCGCTCTTGAGGACCTTGTAGCCAATCTCGATCGGCGGCTCGCGTTTGTCGGTCTTGTGCGTCGCCTTGCACTTGACGATGAAGGCGCCTCCGTCGGCTGGCGCCTCGCTCAGGTACTCGATTGAAAAGGCGAGCGTCTTGTTCAGGTTGGTCTCGTAGGCCTTCTTCACGAGCTGCTTCAGAAGCTCGGTGAACTCGTTCTTCTGAGCGTCGGTGAGCTTGGACCACTCGGGCCCGAAGGAGCTTTCGGCGAGCGCCGGATAGTCCAGCATCTCGTCGAAGATCGCCCCGATCTTCTGTTTCGAATCAGGGGTGGAGGGCTTGGCGAGCAGCTCGAAGAGCTGGGTCTGCTTGGCTTTCACCGCGTCGGTCGCGGGGCCGGCGAACGCGGGGACCGCGATCGCGAGCGACAAGGCGGTGACGAAAGCTGCGGCAGCGCGGCGAAGGCGGCGGTTCGAGAGAGCTTTCACGGATCCTCCAAAGGGTCGCTCGCACAGGAGCGACGACGAAGCGGCCTGCTGCGCACGGCCGTCACTGCGAGCCCACGTCTAGCGACGGATGAGCCACGGTGCAACACGGGGGCCTGCCGTGGGGTCGCTGGTCGTGCTGGGCAAGACGAGCCATGCCTCATGATATTCAGCGGAGGTGTCCGTCGACCCTGACCGCGCGAGCGCCGTCCCGCGCATCGTGACGCTCGTCGTGGCGTTCGTGGCGGTGGCGGCGTTAGTAGCCGGTGCCTATCTCACTGGGAAGGGTGACCCGATTGGGCGTGGCGCTCGTGTGACGCCCGAGGCGAACCCGCCCGTCATCTCGATCGACGCCGGAGCGGTGCAGCTCTTGCTTGACGCCGGGCTCCGCCTGGAATGGTCCGGCCTCAGACCTCCGGCTCTGCCGGCGCCGCCGCTGCCACAGCCACAGCCGCCGGCAAGGGGATCTTCACGGTGAACGAGGCGCCGGCGCCGAGCTGGCTGTCGACGCCGACGCTCCACCCGTGCGCATCGGCGATGCGTTTGACGACGGCGAGCCCGACTCCGGTGCCGTGCGAGCGCGTGGTGTAGAACGCGTCGAAAAGCCGTGGGCGCGCCGCCTCGTCGATGCCGGCGCCCTGGTCGCGCACCGCCAGGAGGTAAGATCTCGCCGCCTCTTCCAGCACCACCTCGACCAGCACCTCCTCGCTCGCCGAGCTGGCCTGAACACCGTTGCGAACGAGGTTCCAGATGATCTGCCGCAGCATGGCCGGGTCGGCGTCGACGGCAGCGTGCTCGAGGCCGTCGTAGCGGACCGACACGTCGCTGCCGCGTCCGGAGCGACTCGCCAGAATCACGACGTCCCGCGCGACGCTGGCCAGGTCGACCGTCTCCAACGCGGGGGACTTCGGACGCGAAAGCTCCAGCATGTCGCCGACGAGATCGTTGAGCCGCGAGGCTTCGCGCTCGATGATTACGCACAACTGGCGGTCTTCCTCGGCGAGGGAGCCGCCGGTACGAAGCAGCTCGATCGCTCCCTGGATCGAGCCAAGGGGATTGCGGATCTCGTGCGCGAGCCCGGCTGCGAGCCGTCCGAGCGCAGCGAGCTGCTCGGCTTGCTCGGCCCGCTCCGTGGCCACCGCGAGGTCACCACCCGTCTTGCGAAGGCGCTCGGCGAGGTAACCAGCGAGCGCGGCGACCACGGCGATCCCGGTCGTGCTCGCGAAGAGCGGAAACGCGCCGCGCGCCGGCGTGACATCGTACAGGTTGGAGTCCTGATCCGGCGGGACGGGAAGCACGCCCGTCCACAGCGCTGTCTGCATGCCGACCAGCATCACGATGCCGGCGGCCGCGGCGAGGAATGCCCCTCGGCGCCCGAGGACGATGGCGCCCGACAGACACGTCAGACCGTAGAGCGACGTCGCGGCGCTCGACGCAGCGCCGCTCACGAAGACGATCACGCTCCACAGAAGCTGGTCGGCGATGACCTGCCCCTGCGCCACGATCGGCAGCGCTCGCCCCTTGCGCAGGGTCGCCGCGACGACTCCAGCCAGCGCGAAGGAGGCCGCGACGCTGCCCAGCGCCAGGATGCCGGAGAAGCCGCCCGCCCCCTTGAGATAAACCGTCGTCAGGACGAAGAGGACGACGGTGAGCAGGACGAGGCGCAGGCCGACCAGCCATACCAGGCGGCGGGCAAGGCCACCGTCCTCTGCCTTCACACCAAGGGAGAACCGCGTCTTCTTCTCACCAGCGGCCTCTGCCATGTCGATGGCCCGCTGCGCGCTCAGTCGGCCTTGATCTTCCCTGCGAGGTCGAAGATCGGCAGGTACATCGCGATGAGCACCGTCCCGACCATGCTGCCGATGATCACCATCAGCACCGGCTCGAGAAGCGCGGTCATCGCGGAGACAGCGAGGTCGACCTCGTCCTCGTAGAAGTCGGCGATCTTGTTGAGCATGGTGTCGAGCGCGCCAGTCTGCTCGCCGACCGCGACCATCTGCACGACCATCCCGGGGAAGACCTTGAGCTCGGCGAGCGGCTCGGCGAGGTTCTTACCTTCCGAGATCTTGAGGCGCGCATAAAGGATGCCCTCTTCGATCACCATGTTGCCCGATGCCTTGGCGACGATGTCGAGCGCATCGAGGATGGGCAC
>Ga0105046_10017246_pt1 | contig 11058 bp, 4 predicted proteins | sample MAT03_FD_78385 | JGI IMG/M metagenome (GOLD analysis project Ga0105046, IMG submission 78385) | Freshwater microbial communities from Lake Fryxell liftoff mats and glacier meltwater in Antarctica - MAT-03 (megahit assembly) | ecosystem: Environmental > Aquatic > Freshwater > Ice > Liftoff...
CACTGAACACCTGCCGCATCTCGCGAAGCTGACCGACCTGTACAGTGTCATCCGCGGACATGAACCGAAGAACGGCAGCCATGGCGTGGCCGACCACCTCATGATGACCGGGCTTAAGTTCAACGCGTCGCTGCCCTTCCCCTGCTTCGGATCGGTCGTGGCTAAAGAACGCGGCTTCGTAGACGGCGTGCTGCCGTTCGTGCAGCTGGGCAAGAACATCGACCGCCGCTTCAACGGCGGCATCGCCGGCTTCCTGGGTGACGAGTTCAACCCCTTTGAAGTGCACGAGGACCCGAACGCCCCCGCCTTCCGTGTGCGAGATCTGGGCATCGCCGACGAAGCGGAACGTCCTCGTCTCGAACGCCGTTACTCAATGCTCGGCGACTTGGAACAGTACCAGAAGTCGATCGAGAACACCGCACAGCCAGTCAAAGCTCGCGATGTCTTCCACGAAAAAGCGCACGGCCTGATCACGTCGCCGGCGGCAAAGATGGCGTTCGACATCGCCGCCGAACCGGAACGCGTCCGTGAACGCTACGGCCGGACGCCGTTCGGCCAGTCCTGTCTGGTGGCACGTCGGCTGATCGAGTCAGGCGTGCAGTTCGTCACCGTCACCGATGGCGGCTGGGATACACACCAGAACAACTTCAAGTCGCTGAAGGAACGCAATCTGCCGCGGCTGGATGCCGGGTTCCCGGCCCTGCTCGAAGACTTGAATACGCGCGGCATGCTCAGTGATACGCTGGTCGTCTGGTTCGGTGACTTCGGTCGTACGCCGAAGATCAACCCCTCGGCCGGGCGTGATCACTGGGCCTCGGCCGGCGTTGCCTGCATGGCGGGCGCGGGCATCAGCCCCGGGCAGGTGGTCGGGCAGACCAACGCCCTGGCCGAGTTCGTCGCCGACAACCCGGTCTACCCGCCGGACCTGGCAGCGACCATCTACCACACGCTTGGTGTGCCGCTGCACACTTGGTACAATGCTCAGGACGGTCGGCGGATCGAATTGTGTCCGGAAGGCAAACCGGTCAAACAACTGGTGGGTTGATCCTTGGGAATTCTCAGCAATCGTCGTGGGTTCATCCTGGGCGCAACTGCGGGCCTCCCCGCTGGCGTGCTTGGTTACGGCGCTGTTGACTGGTTCAACCGCTCCCGCATTCAATCTCCCGCATCAATCAAGCCGAACAGCGAATTCACGATGCCCGGGCCGTACCCCGGGCGCGTGATCGAGGTGCATCATCCCCATGCCGTGAACCCCCGGCACGAGATCGACCGCGCCGCGGTGCGGCAGATGATCAATCGCGGCATGTGCAATCTTGTCGGGGCCGACTTCCCCGAAGAAGCGTGGAAGCGGTTCTTCAATCGCGATGATGTGATTGGCATTAAGGTCAACCCGGTCGGCAACCGCAAGGGCCGTAAGGATGTGGCCGAGTCGATCTCGAACAAGGAAGTGATTCTCGAAGTCGTCCGCAACCTGAAGGCGATCGGCGTGCCCGGGTCGAACATCATTCTCTTCGAGCGCTACGCCCGGGAGTTTATCGACGCCGGCTATGCCGACCTGATGCATGAACGCGAGATGGACGGCGTCCGCTGGTACGCCTCGGGGGCGGTCTACACCAACGATCAGGTGGCGATCAACGGTATCGAGAATCCGGGTGCGCATTCACCGGAGTTGCTGAACCATGTCGTCGGGTACGATGCCGATGTTTTTGTGCAGATGGGTTTCGCTGCCCCGGATCACGACAAGCGCGACGATCGCCGCTTCCGCTCGCATCTGTCAACGATTGTCACGCAGATCGTGAACAAGATGATCACGCTGCCGGTACTGAAGGACCATCGATCATCGGGCGTGACGCTATCGCTGAAGAACATGTCCCACGGAATGAACAACAACGTGGCGCGCAGCCATCTGGTCAACATCGTTCACGGTTATGCCGACTCGCCGGCCCGCAATTCAGTCGGGCCGAACCAGTGCAACACCTTCATCCCTGCCGCCGTTAATCAGCCGATTCTCAAAGAGAAGGCGACGCTGCACATTCTGGACGGATTGATCGGCGTCTATGAAGGCGGGCCCGGCAACTGGAACAAGACGTGGGGAACCTGGCGGTATAACTCGCTGTTGTTCGCCACCGATCCGGTCGCGCTCGATCACATCGGCTGGGATATCATCGACCGCAAGCGCCTGCGTGAGGGGTTGCACCGTGTCGGTTTCATGGGCCGGCATCTGTTCACGGATGATCGCCGGGCGGCCATGCATCTGGCGCCGCTGGCGGCCGCCGGCCTGCCGCAGGCGATGGCCGCGATGGCATCGTCACAGTTCATTCTCGGTGGCGGGCAGTCGGAAGTGCTTGATCGTCGGCAGCCGGAGCATATCATCCTGGCCGGCTACATCGGACTGGGCGAGTTCGATCTGAAGAACATCGTTCACGAACGCATCGTCATCTGAAACGGAGCGACGCCGCAAGCAGCTTGCGGCGTCGCCCGATCATTACTGCTCGGCACCGCTTTCCACGACACCGGTCTGCCGTTCCTGCTCTTCGCGGTTGATGATGATGCGGGGCGTCACCATCATCATGAGGCTTTGAGCGTCACGGCCGTAGCCGACGTTGCGGAACAGACGGCTGACGTACGGGATCTTGCTCAGTACCGGCGGCCCGAATTCGTTGCGGCCTTCGGAGAGCGTCTTCAACCCGCCCAGCAGCACCGTACCGCCGTCCGGCACCACCACCGTTGTCGAAACCGAGATCGTCGAAAAGGTCGGCTGCTGGATGAACTGGGTGAACGGCACCGGCTGACCCTGTGCTCCGCCCTCGAAGATCGGTGTGACGATCGTCGTGATCGGGAACAGGGGAACCGTGGCCGAGGCCAGGTTGGTCATCTGCTGCTGGATGTTCAGCCGCACGAAGCGGCGATCACCCGAGACGACCGGCTGCATGTTCATCTGCACGCCCAGCGGGAACGGCTGATTCTGCGGCGTGAACACCAGCGTGCCGTTGACCGAGGTCACGGTCACGCCTGTCAGGAAGAACTGCTGATCCTGAATCTCGATGTTCGCGGACTGGCCGTTGAACATCGTCAGCTTCGGTGCCTGCATGACGTTCGTCCGGCGATCACCCTGTGCGACGTCCAGGAACATCTGCACCTGGATGTCGTTGAGGAACGCCAGGCCTAGCGAAAGGCCGCCGTCCAGCCCCGGGGCATTCGGGTAGTTGCCGAATGGCGGGATCGCCATGCCGAAGCTGGATGAACTGATCGGCAGATTCAGGTCGGGCGTCGGCACGCCGGGCACGGCCAGACCGACTATTCTCCCGCCGACGTTCTGCACGTTCCGCAGATTGTTGTTGGAGATGGTGCTGTTACCCAACTGGGCCGCGGCACGACCGTTGTTTGTGTCGATGTTCATCGAGAAGTCGAGGCCGATCCGTTCGTAGAACGTCTCCGCCAGCGTGATCATGCGGACTTCGATGGCGACTTCGAGATCCTGCAACCGACGCAGAGCTTCAAGCAACTGATTAACCTGCTCGATGACGTCGGGTGTCTGGTTGATCACCAGGGCCATGCCGAGCGGGTAATATTCGATGCGGCCGGCACCACCCATCGCTTCCCACGTATCCGGCTGAACCGAACTGGTGATTAGCCGAATCAGCGACTCTTCGATCGTGCCGGTCGCGTTATTGATGCGCGTGCCCGAGCCACCGCTCCCGTTCTGATTGTTGACCAGCGTACCGCTGTTGGCCGGGCGTGCACCCGTTCCCGTCATGGAAGCGACACCGGTCGGCGTACCGGTACCCGAAGGCAGACCCATCGACGGTGTGAACGGCGTGGCGGGCCCGTTCAACTGGGCACCGTTGCGCTGGGTACGCTCAAGTGCCTGTTCCAGGCTGCTGACACCCGAGGGCTGGTAGTTTTGCACCGGGATGACCAGGTCAGCCACGGGCATGGTGCGCTGAACAAGCTTGCCGCGAGCCCCCTTGGGCGTTGTGATGCGGACAACTTCCTTGTCGACAACGTACTTCAGGTTCACGCCCGGCAGGATGATTTCCAGCGCGGACTTCAGCGTGATCTGGTTCAAGCTAGTGTTGATCGGCAGTGTCTTCGGGTCGATGCGGGCTTCTTCGAGCGCCCGGGCATCGAGGTAGAAGTTCAAGCCGGTCTGCGTCTGCAGGTACTTGATCACGTCGTCGAGCGGCGTGTTGTTGAAGTTCAGGTTGACCATCGTCGTGCTCAGGGACGACTCGATCTTCTTCTCGATCGGCGTCAGCGGCTGCAGCGAACTGTAGCCATCCGAACCCGGCGTCCGCTTGCGCATCCGGTCGAAGCCGTCCTTGGTGAACTTCAGCGGGTTGTCACTGCTGACCGGCGGTCCGAACGTGTGGGCATCGTTGCCGGTTTCGTAGTTCCACTGTTCTTTGCCGTCCTTGATGCCTTCCCACTTCTCGACACGGTAACGCATGCGCGAGATCTGCATCGCGGCGCCGGTGGTCGGGTCTTCCGGGTCAAGCTGGCGGGCCTTCATGGCGACCATGCCCGCTTCCTGGAACTTGCCCTCGTCCATCAGCTTGCCGAACTCTTTCATCAGCTTGGCGACTTCTTCCTTCTTGTGTGCCGCGTGCAGGGCTTCCTGTGACATCTGGCTGCGGAAGTTCTTCAGGTCTCGGGCTTCCTTCGTCAGGAAGTCCTGCTGATGCTTGAGGACATTCAGCTTCTCCATCCGGTTTTCAACCGGACGGACGAGCAGCGCGATCTTCGCGGGGTCGATGTTGGCCGATTTGACCCGCAGGATGAAGTTGTTCAGTTCCTTCATCGCCGCGTCGGTCTCACCCTTGCCGAAGCGGGCGGTGGCGTCGGCTTCAAGCTTTAAACCTTCCGAACGCAGTTTCTGGAACTGCAGTTCACGCATCGCCTCTTCCTGCTTGACGAGGCTGTCAGCCCCGTTCTTCTCGGGCGACACGACTTCCGGGGCCGGGTTCGTCATCGCGGTCTGCGTGAGGTTGTTGGCCTTGTCGATGTGCCGACGGGCGGCGGCCATCTGGTCGTTCATCAACCGTTGCTTGCTGGGCGGCAGCAGCGTCGGCTCGATCAGTTCGAAGATGCGCAGAGCTTGTTCGTGGTTCTTGCTCTGCAGGGCGTCGACGCCGCGATCGTAAGAGAGCAGAGCGATCTTCTGCTTCTGCGACGTTTCCTCGGCATCGATGGTGCGAATCAGGGCCTGGGCCTGGTCCTTGTACTGCGACGGAAGGTTCATCACCTGGGCAGCCAGTTTGCGGGCGGTATCAAGCTGATTGTTCCGCATTTCAACGCGGGCCTGCTTGATCAGTTCCTCGCCCTGGTCGACGACGACGGCCGGAGCCATCGGCTCGATGATCTGCTGCGGGGCCTTCACGACCACATCGGCGGGCGGCAGCACCGGCACCGTCTTCGGTTCGACGATCATCGGCTCGGCCGGCGGCGTCACGGCGGCCACGTTCCCCTTCGCCAGCTCACGCTTGATGGTACCCAGTACGTCGCGGTGATCGCCCAGCGGGCCGGCATCAAAGCCGAAGCCTTTGACGATCACTTCAGCGTCGTTCAGGTTCTGTTCGGACGCCAGCACTTCGCCCGGCGTCTTCTTGATCATCTGCATGTGGGCTTCGATGCACATCTTGTGCACGCGCTTGTGGGCGAGCGCGTTCAGCGACTGCAGCGCCAGTTCCGGCGTTTCTTCATCCGGGCCGAAATTGGCCTTCAGCGCGGTTGCTTCCGCGAGCGCCTGACGGGCCTCGACCAGCTTGTCGCCCTTCTGGAGGGCGCTGGCTCCCTGCATCAGAGCGATGGCACGCGGCTTGAGCGTGGTGTCGACCTGGCGCGGGGCCGGCATCTCCTCGACCAGCGGCATCTTGACGATCTGTTCGATCTGCTTCGGCGGTACGGGCAGCGGCTTCGCGTTCGGATCGACCATGTCTGCCGGCGTGATGATCGGGATCGTGTCTTTGCCCAGCATCTGCGGCGGCGGCACCAGGCGCGGCATGTCGTCTTTGAGCGGATCGGTGACGACAACGTCCGACTTCATCGGTGGGACGAGCGGCAACTCCGGTGTCCTGTCCAGTGGAGGCAACTGCAGTACTTGCGCTGGTTCATTGACCTTCGGCAGTTCAACGGGTGGCTGCTGGTCCGGTTCCGGAACGGCACGTGGCGACAGCGGCTTCGAAACGACCGTACCGCTGTTGAACGGATCGGTCTCGCCCTTCATCGGGTTGAAGCCGGCCTGCTGCGCACCCGGATCGTAGACCGGCTCGGTGCTCTTCGGGAAAGATGGGTTGTACGGGTAGCGAGGCTGCTCGACCTTCGGCATGGCCGGTCGGCCGTTGACGATCTCGAACGGCGTGCGTGCCGGCTGTTCGACGCGGGGCGTTTCAACCTTCGGCAGCGGACGATTCTCGTTGGCGGTGTCCCAGCCTTCGGGCGGCACGTACGGCGTGTTGTCCGCCTTGCGTAGCGTGGGCGGCAACCGGCGCGGGTTTTGCTGGGTGAGTTCGGTCACGGGCGGCAGCAGGGAGCCGGTTTCGGTCTGGACCGGCGGGCGCGCGGCGATGTCAGTCGCGGGCCGCTTCTCGTCACTCCAGCCCGCCGGCGGAACGTAGTAATCGTTCTTCGGTCGGGGGGCGTTCGCGACGTCGTTCTTCGGCGGCGTGTAGACCGGCGGCTGGTCGTTCTTCGCGGCAGGCCGATTGCCTTGCGCGTATTCGTTGCCACTGCCCGAGGGAGGCGTGTAGAAGTCGAATTTCGGCTTCGGTTTGGCGGCGACGTCGGTGGCGGGTTGACGGGGAACGTCGCCCATGCGGGAACGCACGCGGTCGATTTCCTTCAGCAGTGTGTCGGCCCGATCGCCGAAGTCCCAAGTCGTGTACTGGCCATGCAGTTGTACGGCCTCAAGGCACATGCTGCGTGCCTTGTCGAGGTTGGCCGCCCGCTGTTCCGGGCTGCCGCTGTGCTTCTCGAACAGCGCCCGCGCCTGCGCGGTCAGACGGTCGGAAGTAACCTTGTCGCGCTTGCTGAGCGCTTTCTGCACGTCCCGGAGGACCTTCTCCGGTGTGTCTTCAAACAGCTTCCATTCGGTGCTGCGACCGTTGGAATCCGCCTGGCGGGCGAGGTCGAGCGCGTTGTCGACGCGCCCGCCTTCGAGTGCTTCCCGCGCTTTCTTCACGAGCATGCGCGGGTCTTCGTTGGTGACCCGCGGTGCGCCCTTGCCACCTGACTCGGCAGCGGGCCTCGAGTAGGGGCGATAGGTATCGCTCATCCGTTCTTCGGCTCGGGCAGTCCCGAGCAGGTTCAACATATCCGCCCCAACGGCGGATAATCCCGGCAACAGCATCAGGCTGGCCGCCAGATGTTTCCATCCTCGTCGATTTGCCTGGAACACCCCTGGCCTCCTTTTCCGTCGTTGCGATCCATCCTGGTGGGCGCCCGGTGATTTCCCCCGGCCGGGCTGCTCCCACTTGCGATTCCGATCGAACCCATGCACCAGTCGAACGCCTTACGGCGGACGCAGCGCGGGCAAGAAGATGGAACGCGGCGGGACATTAGCCACCGGCTTCCGTCTGATCAAGCCGAACTCACGACGAATGAGCCGGATTTGTTCAAGTTTCACGCAGGCAGCTTTCGGCTGAACAGCCCAGTTTGATCAGCTTGCCGCAGGTAGCCGAACGGGTCGCAATTGCCTGAATTCAATGTCTGTAGTAAGGTGGCCGCTCGTCGTAGCGTACACGTCCACGTGTGCGATCGGTGAACTTGCACGTATGACGCGTGCTGCACGATTGGGAAGACGCATGGTCGCATCACGCTGGTTCGATCGCGGCTGGTTGTTGTTGTGGGGCGTGATCTCCTCGATCTGGTGTATCACGGCCGCTGGGCAACTCAGTGCCACTTTCGATGAGCCGCATTACCTGAAATGCGGTCTGCACTCCTGGCGCACGGGCAGCTATCACCCGCTGCTACGCGCGGGCACGATGCCGTTGCCGTCCGACGTGCAATTGCTGCCCGCATGGGCGATCGAGCAATTCCGCGACCGGCCGTTCAACCTCGATGAAGACTTCGGCACGGTGCTGGCGATCGCCCGGGCCGGGAACCTGGTGTTCTGGTGGTTGCTGCTGTACTTCACCTGGCGGCTGGCAATACGGTTCGGGGGACCCTGGGCCGGGCGGCTGGCCGTGCCGTTCGTGGCCTGCGACCCGAACTTCCTGGCCCACGCCGCGCTGGCGACCACCGATATCGCCGTCTCCGCATGCCTGCTGATGTTCACCGAGTTCTACATGGCCGGGCGTAACGGCAATTGGAAACAGCGCGTGCTGTTGCCGGCCATCTGCTTTGCGCTGGCGGTACTGGCGAAGGCGTCGGCCCTGGCGTTCGGCGTCATCATCATGGGCATGATTGAACTGCATCGGCTTTACTTGATGGGTGACTGGCGGCAATTGTGGTCCGCGACTCGGTTGTTTCGGCGTGAGGCAATCCAGGTCGTCGGACTGGGCCTTCTGGCGACCTTCATCTACTGCGGCTGCGACTGGCGGATCGACCGGGGGTTGTTGACCTCCGCCGAGAAGCTGCCGCCCGGGGCAGGGCGGGTTGCGGCGATTGCGGTTGTCGAACATCTGCCGCTGTTCCCGAATGCGGCCCAAGGGCTGATCTATCAGATTCAGCATAATTTCCGCGGGCATGGCGCTTACGTTGCCGGCGAGTGGCATCATCGGGCCGTCTGGTACTATTTCCCGCTGGTGCTGTCGATGAAACTCACCGTCCCGATCCTGCTGCTGATGGCGCTGACACTTGTCGTCCGGCCGCGCGGCTACGCGCACGTGCTGGGCCTGACGGTCGCCGCATTGCTGCTGTTCACGCTCAACTGCAGGGTGCAGATTGGCGTACGACTGGTGCTGCCGGTGTTGTCGCTGCTGCTGATCTGCCTGGCGGTGGCCGTGATGCGAACGGTGCCTGTCGCGAAGCGTCGCATCGCCCTTCCCGCCATTTGCGCGGTGCTGATGGTGCCGATGCTCGGCATCTGGCCGCACGGGCTGTGCTACTTCAACCCGCTGTGGGGCGGGCCGGAGACCGGCTACCGGCACTTGAGCGACAGCAACTACGATTGGGGTCAGGGTGTGGCCGAGCTCGACCGCTGGCGCGACGAACGGGCGGACGCCCCCGTAAAGGTGTGGTACTATGGGGCCGACCCGCGCATGCTTGCGCGTACCGAGAGCCTGCCGCTGCACAACCTTGAAGTGAAGGATGAACAGCATCTGCGGCAGCAGATGGGGCCGTGCTATCTTGCCGTGGGAACGACGATCCTACACTCCAACCCGGCCCCGACCGAAGCCGGCCGGCGCATGATCGATCTGTTGAAATCGAAACACCCGGTGGCACGCACGATGACGTTCTTCATCTACGATTTCACCGAGCCGACACGTTTGGCCGCCAACCCGTGATTCTACCCCCGCCATTCTCGAATGCGATGATTCTCACCGGGCCGACCGCCTCGGGCAAGTCGGCCCTGGCGCTCGACGTGGCCGAGCGCTTGGGAGCCGAGATCATCGCGATGGACTCGATGACGCTGTACCGCGGCATGGACATCGGCACGGCCAAGCCCTCATCTGAGGATCGCCTGCGGGTTCCGCATCACCTGATCGATGTGCTCGACCCGTGGCAGCGAGGCAGCGTTGCCTGGTGGTTGGACGAAGCGAAGAAGGCCGTGGCCGATATCGAATCACGCGGCCGACAGGCGCTGTTCGTGGGCGGCACGCCATTCTACCTGAAGGCGCTTGTGCATGGCCTGTTCGACAGCCCGCCGGTGGATGCCGAACTGCGCCGCCGGCTGGAAAAGGAGGCCGCCACGATCGGCCCAGCCGAATTTCATGCGAAACTGATCGCGGTTGATCCACCTTCGGCATCGCGGTTGCACCAGAATGACACCCGTCGGCTGGTGCGCGCGCTCGAAGTATGGTGCCTGACCGGCAAGCCGCTCAGCGAGTGGCAGCAGCAGAACTGGTGGGGCGAAACACCGGAGAAACTGGTTGATGATTTTCCGCGTTGCCTTGTCGTCGATCTGCCGAGGGAACAGTTGTACGAACGCATCAACAAGCGTGTCGAGCTGATGGTTGCCGAAGGTTGGATGGAGGAAGTGCGAACGCTGCGATCATCGCCCGACGGCTGGAGCAAGGAGTCAGCGCACGCGCTGGGCTACAGGGAAATGGGTGCTGTTCTCGATGGCCGAATGGCGCTGCCTGATGCAGTTGCCGAGGTGCAGCTTCGGAGTCGCCAATTCGCCAAGCGACAGTTGACATGGTTCCGCGGGCTGGCCGGTTGCCGGTTTGTCGAAGGGAAATTGACAATCGACCTCTGGCATAGGAAAATGTCGTAGATTGGGGTGAAGGGATTGCTGCCCACTTTGGGGACCGCGATGAAGAAGGTCACGTTTCAGGTTCTGGAAGGCGTCGACAAAGGCCGCGTCTTCAAGGAACTCGCCATCCCAGTCACGATCGGCCGCGAAGAAGGCAATTTGCTTCGCCTCAACGACGAGCGCGTCAGCCGTTTCCATGCGAAGGTTCAGCAGGAAGACGGCGACATCATCATTACCGATCTGGAAAGCACCAATGGTACCCGCGTGAACGGGGCTCCGGTACAGATTCGCCGGTTGCGGGCAGGCGACCAGGTTGGCATCGGCCGCTCCATGCTGCTGTTCGGAACGTTGGAAGAGATCGCCGCCCGCCGGGCCAGTAACAAGCCGACCGCCCGCGCCAAGAATTACACCGAAGGGGCCACCGTAGCGGGCACCGTACCCGGCGACGACCTCGACTTCGATATGGGCGGATTGACCGGCTCAGCCGAGCAGATGTGGGGCGGCCACGAAGCCGACATGCCGCCCCTTCCACAGAAGTTGACCCCCGCCCAAGCCGCCCGTCTCGCGGAGATCTTCGACTACCTGCACCGCGGCCTGACGCTGGCCGTCGACAACATCGACGCCAACGAGGATGGCAACGTCGTTCGCCTAAATTTCAACGAATGGCAGACCATCCAGGCCGTGCAACTGTTCCTCGCACG
>Ga0105046_10017247_pt1 | contig 11057 bp, 8 predicted proteins | sample MAT03_FD_78385 | JGI IMG/M metagenome (GOLD analysis project Ga0105046, IMG submission 78385) | Freshwater microbial communities from Lake Fryxell liftoff mats and glacier meltwater in Antarctica - MAT-03 (megahit assembly) | ecosystem: Environmental > Aquatic > Freshwater > Ice > Liftoff...
CCGAACGGGACGTTCCTCGCTGCCGGAACCGCCGACCAGGGCGTCCGGCTGTACAAGCAGCGCGCCGAAAAGGAGTACGACCCCGTCGCCGGGAGGTACGGCCCGCACGCCGCCCGCAACCTCACCGCGTGGGCCTTCGACCCCGGCGGGGACGCCGCGGCGCCGGTACTCGTCGGCGGGGGTTCCGGCGGGGCGGTGCGGGTGTGGGCGCTCGCGGCCGACCGGGCCGCCCCGTTCACCCTCCCCGGTTCGACCTTCAACGCCACCGCCGTCGCCGTCACCCCCGACCACCGGTGGGTCGTCGCGGTCGGGCTCGACGGCACCTTACGGCGGTGGGAGCTGGGGCGGGCGATCGGAACCTTCGACACGGAACCCCGGGTGTTCAACGGGCCGACGTCCGCCGTGACCCAGGTCGTCGGCGACCCGGACGGAACCTGGGTCGCCGCGATCGACCAGTACGGGCACGTCTCGACCTGGGACACCACCACCTTCCCCCCCGCCCCCCAGGCCGACAGTCCGTTCCGCGCGGCGGCCGACGGCCCCCTGCTCCTGACGGACGCGGCGGGCGGGACGATCGTCACCGTTCTGAAGGCGGACGGGAGGGCCGCCGCCCGCGCCGCGACCGACGCGCCGGGGGTGTGGGCGAGGCCGACCGCCCTCGCCCGCGCCCCGGTGAACATCAGCCCGCTCATGAGGTGGACGCCGGACGGGAAGTGGGTCGTCCGGCTGATCGCGGACCCCGCGGACGGCTTCCGGCCGGTCGTGGTCCCGGCCGTCTCCGGGCTCTCGGTCCCCCCCGCGAAGTGGGACGACCCGCCGCCCCAGCCGGCCATCGCCGCCGACGCCCGGGTGGTGGCGACGTTCGCCGGCGAGGTGTGGGCGGTGTGGCACGTCGAGCCGGTGTCCGGCACCGAGGGCCGGCGGCTGTACCTGCCGCGCGCCACGGCCTCCCCGACCCGGGCCGCGTTGCTCGCCTCGCCCGACGTGCCGGGGGCGGTTCACGCCGCGCTCGGACCCGCGGCCCTCGGCCGCCGCACCGACGTTGCGACCGCCGCCGCCGTCGGCCCGGCGGACGACGGCGGCAACCGGTTCGTCGCGGCCGGGTTCGAGTCCGGGGCGGTCGGGCTCTAGCAGGTCGGTTCCGACCGGCCGGAACTCGTGTCCATCCTCTACGACCACCGCGGGCCGGTCCGGGCGGTCGCGTTCAGCGCGGACGGCCGCCGGTTCGCCACGGCCGGGGCGGACGCCAAGGTCCGCGTCTGGGACGTGCCGCTCGCCGACCGCCGCACCCCGGTCGTCCTCGCCGGCCACACCGCCGAGGTCACCGCCCTCGCCTTCGTCGGCCGCGACGAGAACCTCCGCCTCGTCTCGGGCGGGGCCGACGGCACCGTCCGCCTGTGGACCGCCGACCCGGTCCGGCTAATGAACCGCGCCCGCGCCCTCCTCAACCCGAACCCCTGACCACCCGCACCGGGAGAGCCGATGTCCGTACCCGCGATGTATGGCCCGACGAGGCTCGAACGATTCTTCTACCGGTTGTCGGAGGCGTGGCCCGCCTTCCGGGCGGACCGCATCTGTGCCTTACTCGGGGCGGCGGGGCTGGTGATCGCCGCGTGGCTCGCCGTGCGGTACGCGGTGGTGGCGACCGACCCGATCCCCGTGCCGCCCCCCCTGACGCTGCCCCAGCGGCCGGCCGAATTCCGGGAGGCGCAGAGCGAGGCGGCGTGGGCGCAGCTGCACGCCCGGCTCCGGGCCGAAGCCGTCGATCAGAACCAGACCGCCCGCGCCGCCAGCCGGGCGGAGACGGTTCAGGGGTGCGCCACCGCGGCCGGGGTCGGCCTCACGTTCGTCGGCCTCGGGCTGGTGATCTCCGGCCGCCGCATCGACGAACGGGAGCGAGACTCGCTGATCAAGCTGGTGGAGCGGCGGGACGACCAGTCCGAGCGGATTCGGCAGACCAAGGAAGCCACCCGGGGGACGGGCGGCACCGGCGGCGGCACCGGCGGCGGGGGCGACCTGCGGCTCGAGCCGCTGCCGGGCGTCGGCTGGCCGGACCGGATCGTCCGGCACACCCCGGGGATCGTCGCGCTGGTGTGCGGGGCCGCCCTCATGAGCTACGCCGGGACCGATCCCCGGACCCCCGCCCGGCCCACGACCACGCCCCCGCCCCCGGCGTACTCGCCGTTCATTCAGACGCCGGTCGCGCCGCAGGCCTTCCCGGCGTTCGCCGCGCCGTAGCCGCGGGTTACTGACCCGCAGGTTGTCCGCGGTGCGTTGCCCCGGATCGGACTTCGCCGGAGGTGGTTCGCCCCCTCACCCCGCGTGCTTCGCCGCGACCCTCTCCCCCGAGGGGAGAGGGTGGGAGGGTCCGCGCCACGCACGGGCGGGCAACCACGTTCCGACGCCCGCAGCACGCCCCTGCGTCCGCGGGTCGATGCCCGCCCGCGACAGGAGTCGGGTGCTTCCCACCCTCTCCCCTCGGGGGAGAGGGTCGCGGCGAAGCACGCGGGGTGAGGGGGCGAACCACCCACGACGAGAACCAGAAGCCACGCACCCAACCCCGACAACCTGCGGATCAGTAGGCCCGTCTCGATCTCCTCGTCGCGGGTGAGATGGGCGAAGCCCACCCGCCGCGGCGGGTGGGCCTTCAGCCCGGACACGCGACGAGGAAATCGAAACGGCTCAGCCGCCGGCGTCGGCCCCGATGCACGCCACGCGGAACTGCGTCGTCGCGCCCGCCGGCCGGTCGTGGACGCCGGCGGTGAACGGGGCGTCCACGAGCACCTGCCCCGCCCGGTCGCCCAGCGCGTCGGCCGACTCGCCGAGGAGGCGGAGGCCGTCGCGGAGGAGGCTCAGCCCCTCGCGGAAGATCGGCAGCCCGGCCGCGGCGGCGGCGAGAAGGAGCCCGCGGATCTCCCCCTCGCGGTCCTTGTTGCCCTCGTGGATCAGCTGCCACGCCCGCAGAACCTTGCCGTCGGGAATCGCGGGCCAGCGGACCGCCAGGTTGTTCACCCAGTCGCCGAGCTTGTCGAGCTCGTGGGTCCGCAGGAACAGGTACGCCCCGACCAGGGCGGCGAACGGGTCGGCGTGCTTGTCCCGCACCATCTCCTCGGCCGTGACGGCCCAGTCGGCCATCCCCACGGCCCGGTACAGGTCGCCGCCGGCGAGGTACGTCAGCAGCTGGTCCGCGGGCCGGTTCCCGGTCGCCACCCGGACGCTCACCAGCCACACCCCGTCGGCCGTCCGGTCGGCCCGCGCGTACACGTCGCGGAGGATGCCCGGCAACTGCACGACCAGCCGGCCGCCCGGCCCCTTCAGCCGCAGCTCGCACCCGCGGTCGCGGCCGTCCGTCGGCTCGAAGCGGACCTCGCCCGGCTGCACCGGCGGGACGCGGCGGACCGGCCCGGTCGCGGCGACCAGCTCGACCGACGTGCCGTCGGGCAGGGTGTCCGTCGGCTGGGGAACATTGGCGCTCTCCAGCCCCCCGAGGGTGGCCCGCTGCGGCGGCTCGAGCGCGGCGAGGTACGCCCGGTCGCGGTGGAGGGCGGTCACGTCGCCGACCCGCTCGACGCTCCGGGTGGCGGACGCCGCGGCCGGGGGCGGGAGGTCGCCAGGGCGGATGGTGCGCTTCAGCTTCCCGTCCTTGTCGCGGAGCGTTACCACCCGGCCGTCCGGGAGGTGGACGCGGAGGAACGACATCTCGGACGGCACGTCGACGCTCCGGGCGCGGTTGGGGCCGAGCCACAGCCGGCCGACCGTCTCGTAGTCGGGGGAGACGACCTCGACGAGCGCGTCCGGCATGCCGTCGGCGAACGCGACCTGCAGCCTGCCGCTCATACCGGGTCCTCCAGCACCACATGCACCGGGTCGATCAGCGTCTCCGACAGGTCGAGCGGGTCGAACGAGTCGAACTTCATCTGGATGCGCCAGTCGCCGGGGGCGAGCTTCCCCCGCCACGGCCGCGGCTCGTCCTTCGCGGACGTGAAGTCGTCCGGGAGGCGGGTCAGTTGGAGGGCGAGCTGGCTGTTCTTCGCGGCGTCCTTACACCCGACCTTGACGCGGACGTACCCCCGGACTGGGTAGTTGATCGGGGCGGGGTTCCCTTCCGGGTGCGGGCTGCAGGTGAGCGACGACAACTGGTGTTCGTCCTTGAGGTACTCGGTGAGCGGGCCGAGGGCGCCGGCGAGGGAGAACGTGTCCACCAGCCACTTCCTCGTCCCCTTCTCCCGCCCGGCCCCCGCCCCCTCGAGGGCGTCCAGGACGGCGGTGGCGAAGTACGTCGGCCCGTCCGCCGGGCCGTACGCCTTGAGCCCCTCCGCCGCCGCGTAGTACGTCCCGGTCGCGGCCGGCGGCGGGTCCGACCACACCGCCCCGCCGACGAGCGACTGGCCCTTCGGGTTGACCTGGACGGTGGCGTCGAACGGCCGCTCCCGGCAGGCGTCCACGAAGAACAACTGCGTCTTGGCCTTGCACTTCCGCATCCCCTGCCGCAGGCCGGTGAAGTCGATGCAGTTCTCCCACGGGTCCAGCACGCCCGGGGCGTAGAAGTCGGAGGCGAGGAGGAACTGGGCCGTCGTGCTGATGCCGTGCCCGGCGAAGTAGAACAGCGCGATGTTGTCCGGGTGGGCGCTGCACCGGTTGAACCACGCGGTGACCGCGGCCTTGATGTCGGCCATCGTGGCGGGGCCGACGGCGACCGGCGTGCCGTCCGGCCGCGTGAGCACTGACGTGCCGTCGGGCGGCGAGTACACCACCTCGACCGACCCGAGCGGGCAGCCCGTGTTGCGGTACCCGTTGAGGTCATCCCGCGCGAACCCCGGCAGCCCCGCGGTCAGCCACGCGGCGATTCGCGCGCCGGTGTGGATGGTCGTGGTGAGCGGCTTGAGCCCGAACTTCTTCCCCTCGGGGGTGGCCTTCGGCCCCGACAGGTACGGGTAGTCGCCGACCGCCACCACCAGGGCGTGCAGCCGCGGCTCCGTCGAGACGGCGGCCGCGTCGTCCGGCCAGTACAGGCTCATTGGGGGAGGCCCTCGATCCGCTTCCGCAGCCGCTTGTAGAAGTCGGCCTGCTCGAAGTACGCCGTGTGGGCCTTGATGACGTAGGTCTTGGTGTCGTACGACCCGTCCACGTCCACCCGGTCGAACACCCGGGACGCGGCGTACGAGAAGATGTCCACCGGGTCGAAGATGTTGATCCAGCGGCGGACGTTCGCCGGCGTCTTGGCCTTGCCGCCGGACGCGGCGGTCACGGCCTTGTCGCTCAGGTGGTACAGCTTGATCTCCTCGAAGTGGGCGACCTGCGACCCGACCGACACGAACAGGTCCACCTCCAGCTGCGGGCGGTAGTGGCCGATCAGGTCCATGCAGATGACCCCGCCCATGCTGTGGCCGACGATCACCAGCGGCTCGTCCGGGGCGGCCGCCTTGGCCGCGTCGATCGCGGCGAGGACCGTCAGCGGGATCGGCCCCGGGTTGCCCATGGTGCCGCGGCCGTTGAAGTAGTGGAACACGTCGCCGAAGAAGCGCCCGAGGGTGGCGTTGAGCGAGTCCCGCTTCCACGCCAGGAACTTCGTCGAGGCGAAGTCGCCGGCCCGGTCCAGCGCCGTCCCCGCCATCCCGGTGACGGCGTCCTTCACCTTCTGCCCGCCCGCCTTCAGCGTGTCGCCGACCCACGACGTGATCGACCCGAGCGACTGGACGCGGCCGTCGGCCGGCGCGGCTTCGATGCGCTCCAGGAGCTCGTTGATGAACTCGCTGTCGGAATCGACGGTTGCCACCCACTCCGGGTTGGTCTTGCTGGTGGCGAAGGGCTCGGCGTAGGCCGAGGCTTTGACCACGAACGCGGCGACCTCGGCCTCCTTCCCCTTCTCGGCCGCGGCCAGCGCCATGCGGGTGAGGGCGTCCACCGCGAGCGGGAACGACTTCTTGGCGAGGGCGGTGAGGGGTTCGTCGGTCGGCAGTTTCCCGAGGGCGTCGAGGAGGTGGGCGGCGACGGTCGAGGTGGTGGGGTCGGCCGCGCCGCCGAGCGACTGCATCTCGTCCGTCGGGAGCGAAGCCATGTCCCACGCGAAGGTGGTGCCGAGGCCGCCCCAGTACGGGAACGTCACGGCGGGCACGGCCGGGAGGCTCTTGCCGCCGATCTTGACGCCGCCGAGGTACGTCTGGAAGAACTGCCGCTGGGCGAGAACGCCGGCGTCGTACTCCGGCCCCTCGCGGTTGTTGACCCCGTGAACGAAAACGATGGGCATGGCGGTCCTCGGGGTCCGGGGCACGTCGGCGCGGTGTCGTCCATTTTTTACACCGGCGTCGGACCGGTTGTCCACAACTGGTTTGCGAAAGACACGCGGCCGTCCGCCCGGCTCGATCGCGCCGGGGTCACCCGACGTACACGCCGTCAGCGCTTGCGGTCCAGCGCCACCGCGACGGCGACGCCCGCCAGCCCGCCGAACGTGCCGCCGACCATCACCGCCACCGGCACCACCAGTCCGTCGCCGAGCACGCGCCGCCCGTCGGGTTCCACGTCGCCGTGAATCCCGGCCGCGACGCCCGCGGCCGCCGCCCCGAGGGCGACGCCGGCGGCGATGACGGCGTAGAAGGTGCCGGCGCGAAGGCGGGGCATCGGGTCGTGCCATAGGCGTGTCGGACGTCGCGTCGGGACGCTGGTCCGCATCGGACGTGGTTCGCCCCCTCACCCCGCGTGCTTCGCCGCGACCCTCTCCCCCGAGGGGAGAGGGTGGGAGGCACCCGGTCCTCTCCACGGGCGGGCAACCACGCGCCGACGCGGACGAATCACACCCCTGCGTCCGCGGGTCGATGCCCGCCCGTGATGGGGGTCGGCGGCCTCTCACCCTCTCCCCTCGGGGGAGAGGGTCGCGGCGAAGCACGCGGGGTGAGGGGGCGAACCACGTCCGATGAGACCGTGCCACCCGTCCGCGCGCCGGTCACCAACGGGGTTACCGCGACCCCGTCACCCGGTGTCCGCCTTCGGCTCCCACCGGGCCACCCACTCGGCCCACGGGTACGGCCGCACCAGCTCGCCGAACGGCCCCACCGCGATCGCGTCCGCGGTGCGGTCGTGCTCGCCCAGCCGCGACGCGGCGCCCATGTCGAACAGCCCGCGCAGCGCCGCCGCCAGCGCCGACCGCTCCCGCTCCGACAGCGCCGTCAGCCACCCGGCCGCGTCCACCTCGCCGGCGATCACCCCGTCGCGGTTCTCGAACGCCACCGCCCCGGCCGCCCCCGCGGCGGTCAGCTCGACGACCACCCGCTGCGCCCCGAACCGCACCGCCGACACCTCGACCGCGCGCCCGCCCCAGTCGGCGCTCGCGGCCAGCAGCGCGACCAACTCGCGCTCGGCGAACCGCCGCACGCCCTCGGCCGCGTGCTCCAGGTCGTGGTGCAGCCGGGCCTCGCGGTCGCGGTCGTGCGCGCGCCGCGCCGCCCGCAGCTTCCGGTACAGCTTCGGCACCGTCCCCGAGTGGAACCCCGGCCGCAACAGCCCGCGCACCGACTCGCCGTGCGACCCCACCAGCACCGGCCGCAGCCGGTCCGGCCGGTTGGCCCGGTACAGCCGCCAGTTCTCCTTCAGCTCCCAGGCGATGAACCCGAACACCCCGGGGACCACCGCGATCAACCAGAACGCCCAGAAGTTCGCCTCCGCCACGCCGAGGCCGAACGGCCCCGCGATCAGCTCCCCGACCGCCGACAGCTCGGCCTGCGGGTCCTTGCTGAAGACCAGCGGCAGCAGCACCTTGTGCGACACGGTGACGACCGGGAAGTGCTTGATCGGGTTCACCTGCGGCTCGAACAGGAGGTAGAACACGAACCGCGTGGCGTAGGCGACCGGGAACCACAACAGGCCGAACAGCGCCTTCCACGCGAGCGCCCCCGCCGAGTCGCCGCCGCGGTAGCGGAGCCACTCGTCCACCGCGTACAGGCGGCGTTCCACCCAGTTCGCCAGCCGCCGGAACAGCTCCAGGACGGCGGCCAGCAGCCCCGGCAGCATCTCGACCCGGACCACCCGCCACCAGTCGGCCAGCCGCTCGTGGAACCGCTCCTGCAGCACCCAGCCCCACGACGTGTTGAAGAACACGACCGCCAGCCCGAACACGACCAGCCCGGACCGCAGCAGCCGCGACGGGCTCGCCCCGAGGAGGACGAGGGCCAGCAGCACGACGGCGGTGAACGACACCGCGCCGAACAGGTGGCGGTCGAAGACCCGCACCGGCCCGCTGTACCGCACCGCCCGCACCGCCGCCGACCGCACCGCCATCCGCGGCACGTCCCGCAGCACGAACCGCAGCGCCCGGCCGGTCGCGCGCAGCACCGCGAACACGGCGCGGCGGAACGGCGGCACGTAGAAGACGAGCAGCAGGAAGACGCCGCCGCCGATCACCGACGGGACCGACGTGACGCCGTCGTGGGCCTCGGCCTTCGCCGACGACGTGACCGCCTGCTTGCCGATGTTCAGTGCCGCCTGCGGGTCGATGACCACCCAGCCGTCCCCGTCCAGCGCGAAGGCGTCGCCCGGCGGCTCGGCCGGCTCCGCCTCCGGCGCCGGCTTCGGCTTGCCGGCGAGCGTCTTGCCGACGAACTTCGCCGCGCTGCCGCCGAGGTGATGAATCTCGTCCACCATCATGAGCGCCAGGTACGCGGCGAGGAACGGCGCCAGCACGTACAGCGTCAGCAGCCGGCCCCACCGGGTGCCGAAGAACACGGCGCTGCCGCGCTGCAACGTCCGCAGGTAGAACTCGCCGCGGCGGTAGACGCCGTCGAGGTCGTGGCCGAGCCGGGCGTCGGCCCGGAGGAGCGGGTCGCCGGCCAGCAGCTCGCCCGGCCCCGCCAGGTCGGGCATCTTCAGCTGGTTGCGGGCGACCGCGTCGCGCAGGTCGCCGAGGCGGACGAAGCCGCGCTCGCAGGCGCGGTCGAGCAGCTCGGCGACGACCTTCTCGCGGGCCACCTCCTCGACGCGGTTCTCGGCCACGAACCCGCTCGCCGCCAGCGCCGCCCGCACGACCGGCGCCAGCTCGTCGCGGACGTGGTGTTCGAGGCGGTGCAGCTCGTGGTGGAACAGGCGGTCGAGGCGGAGGTGCTCGCGCGGCGGGAGGGCGGCGCGGACGAGCTGCGCGAGCGCGGCGCGGAGGCGGACGAGCAGCCGCACCCCGCGGGCGTGCGGCAGCGGCCGCTTCACCGGCCGGCGGCCGAACGTGCGGAGGTACTCCGCCAGGTCCACCGCGAACACCTCGCGGCCGAGGTCGGCGGTGATGGTCTGCAGCTCGTACAGGCAGCGCGCCGCCCGCGACCAGTGCCCGCGCGCCGCCGGCGTCAGCAGCGGCAGCAGCGCTTGCCGCCACTCGCGGCGGGTGTCGTCGTCCCAGTGGAGGACGTGCCCCAGCCCTTCGACCAGTTGCCCGACGGCGGCCTGTGCCGCGTGGAGCGCCCGCGCGCGGTCGGCGTCGTCGGCCGCGGCGGCCTGCGTCCGCAGCACGGCGGCGCGGACGAGGTTCCCCTTCGCCTCGGCGTCGCGCGCCCGCGCCAGCAGCGCCGACCGCTCGGGCGCGTCGGGCGGCGGCGGCGGCTCGGCGGGCGCGTCGGCGTCGGCCCAGGCGGCGGCGGGGTCGTCCGGCCGGTGGGCGTCGGCGGCGCCGGCCGGGCGCGTCTGCGCCAGCAGCTCCTCGACCGGCACGTCGGTCCGCAGCACGGCGAGCACGGCGGCCGGCGGCGGCAGCGACGGGAAGAACTCGTCCACCGATTCGGGGGCGAAGGCGTGGAGGTCGAGGTACGTCGCGGCGAACGCCCGGTAGACGCCGGCGGCCGTCTCGTCGAGGTCGGCGAGGTGGTCCGTTTCGAGGACGTACTCGACCTCGCGCGCCGCCGCGGCGCCGAGCCGGCGGAGCCGCCCGCGGCAGTCGCCGACGGTCAGCTCGTCCTCGCGGAACAGGGCGTCGACGGCGGCGCGGACGGCGCCCTGGTAGAGGAGCCGCCAGTAGTGGCGGAGCAGTTCGGGGGGCGCTTCGTGGTGCCAGCCGCGGTCGTCGGGCGCGGCGAGGAGGAGCAGCCGCGGTTCGGTTCCGGCGAGGGTTTCGGGGAGGAGCACGTCGGCGGCGACGGCGTCCGGGCGGTCGATCCAGAGGGGGAGGTCGGGGTTGAGGGGGACGGCGTAGTCGTGGTCGCGGAGGTAGAACAGCACCTTCCGAAGCTTCCGCTCGGACACCAGCCGGGCGGCCGGCTCGACGGCCCGGAGGGCGGCTTCCAGGTCGGGGGGGACGCTCACGCGGCGCTCCGGCGGGCGGGGTGGGGGAATCTTCCGGTTTCGCGCGGGCGGGTCAACCCCGCCGCATTTTCCCCCGCACACCCCCGGCCGGGACGGCGTCTATCCCCGGTAGAAGGAGCCATGCCCGTGAACCTCGACGCCGGCCGGGTGCTCGACCCGTTCCGCCCGTACCTCCGGGTGCTCGCGGCCGTCCACCTCGACCCGCGGCTGCGCGGCAAGCTCGACCCCTCCGACGTGGTGCAGCAGACGCTGCTGCGGGCGTGCGTCGGGTTCGACCGCCTCCGCGCCCGCGAGCCCGCCGCCGTCGCCGCGTGGCTGCGGAAGGTGCTGTCGCGCACCCTCTCCGACGCCGTCCGCGACCTGGAGCGGGCGAAGCGCGACGTGGGCCGGGAGCGCTCCATCCAGGCGGCGGTGGACGAGTCGGCGTCCGGGCTGGAGGCGTGGCTGGCGGCGGACCAGTCGAGCCCGAGTGAGCGGGCCGACCGGAACGAACAGCTGTTGCGCCTGGCCGACGCCCTGTGCGGCCTCCCGGACGATACCCGCGAGGCGGTCGTCCTGAAGCACTGTCGCGGCTGGGCGCTGGCCGAGATCGCCGCCCACCTCGGCCGCACGCCCGCCGCCGTCGCCTCGCTGCTCCACCGCGGGTTGAAGCAGCTCCGCGAACTCCTGCACGAAGGGGACTGAGCCGTGAAGTCGTCGCCCGCCACCGACGGCGGCCCGCTCGGCGCCGCCATCGCCGACTACCTCCAGGCCGTCGAGCGCGGGGAGAAGCCCGACCGCGCCGC